>JAABUX010001861.1_pt1 | contig 30910 bp, 8 predicted proteins | sample 5561851 | NCBI WGS metagenome assembly JAABUX01 (sample SAMN10711883, study PRJNA513361) | rock metagenome | isolation source: Antarctica rocks | place: Antarctica: Victoria Land, Richard Nunatak red sandstone | collected 2016-01-03
TTTAAACTAGACTTTAGTATACTAACTCTATTTAATAAATTTACTATTCTTTACTAAAATTAAGTCTAGGAAATCTTCCTTAATAGTTTTAATAGTATTCTAGAGAAGTACTTTCTTTTCTTAAAAGGAGTTATCTAATATACCCTATCTAACCTAACTTATAGATTAGCTAGGATAAAGACTACTAGATATAAAATTATCTATATTAAGATTATTAAATTCTAATTAAATAGCTTTATTATTAAGGCCTATAGAACTTAATACTCCTAAAAGACTTAAAGGGACTAATATATTCTAGGCGCTAATAGCGAGAGAATTAAGAGTAATATAAAATAGTAATATAGACTATTATATTATATAAAATAATAAGTAATAAATATTAGATATAAGATAAATCCTAATAATATTAAAGTATTTAAATTTATTTTATAGGGAAACTATATTAGTTCTTTACTAATTTATTAGCGGCTTAGCTTCTTAGCAATACCTTAGCGAGTTAGATTAGTCTAACCCGACTCACTAAGGTACTAAGGGCTTTTCAGGTTAGTACTAGAAGTAGGTACTAAGTATTCGGGTTGGTACCTAAATAGGTACTAAGTATTCAGGTCGGTACTAATCTATAGTACTAAAACCCGACTCGACGGTTAGTCTACTCTAAATACCTACTTCTAATTTAGATTAAGCCTATTAAAGAAGGCGTACTACTTATTAATAAATTATAGGATAAATATATTAAGAAGGAAAAGATAGCCCTTACTACTATTTAGATTACTTATACGCTAGCTATCTATACTATAATTAAGAAGATTATAGTAGCTAAGGATATATAGGTAAAATTAAAGTTATTATATAAGATAGAGTCTTATATAATAAATAGAGTAGTCTTCTTTACCTTAATAGCCCTCTAATCTAATTAATTTAAAGACCTCTACGCCTACCTTACTAAATTTAGTAAATATAGGAACTAGCTAGAGTAAATAGGGACTTTATTATATTAAGACTTCCTAGCCTTAATCTTTAAGAAAGATCTACTAGAATATATAGAATAGATAGTCTATACCCTTACTAAGATCTCTTATTCTAGGAAGGAAGATATTAACTTTAAATATATTACTATATTACTTATTAATAGAGAGCTAGCTAATAAGGCTAAGGATACTAAGGCTTTTACTAATAATTTTAGTAAATAATTAAAATTAGGCTAATATTAAAATAATAGATATTAAAGTAGTAATAGTAAGAAGTATACCTTTTATAATAATAATAATAATATTAATACCTATTTTTACACTTATCTAGACCTTATACTAGCGGGGTTTACCTCTAAAATAAAGAAAGAGCTAAAAGTATAGAATAATTATTAATAAAATAGGAAAGGTCCTAATTATTAATAAAGTAAGTAAAATCTTCTAAATAAATAAAAATAAGATAAATCTTATACTACTTACTTTAGGTATAACTTATAGTAGAATAAGTCCTATAAAATTATTATTAACTTAGGGGACTAGAAGTATACCTTCTAAGACCGCTCTAAGTTTACTAACTATTTATTAGTCTAGAACTATATAGTATTAGAGCCTATTAAGGGTAGACTAATAATAGTCAAGGGTATTAAGATAATATTAATCCTAGTAGTTATTAATAATAGGATTAATAATTTTTTATTAATTAATATTAACTACGTCCCTAATATAGAGTTTAATCTCTTATTAATTACCTAGCTAGACCTATAAGGTTATAAGTACGTTAGTAGTAATAGAAAAGAGATATTCTATAATAAATAAGGATAGGAGGTACTATAAGCCTTCTTATATAATAGGATATACTAGCTAGAAATAATATAGATATAATAAATAAGGGCCTTCCGCCTTAAATTATTTATACTAGCTAAGAATAACGTGTTATAGACTTAATAGTATAAGTAATATAAATATATTAGTATAGAAGCTACTAAAGTAATAGTATATACTACTAATATTAACTATAAGGCTACTAATTACCTGTAAAAATATAAGTTATAAGAATTATATAGAAGTTATATATTAGGGAAAATTACTTAAATACCCTTATAAATACCTCTATATAGAGTTACTATCCCTAGCTAATACTAGTATATTAACCTAGTATTAGCTAGCTATATAACTACCCTTAAGGGATATACTAATATAATAGTATCTATATATAAGGCTTTAGGATTTTCGCTTATAGACTATATATCTAGTAGGGGAGAATTACTAATAAAACTCGCCTTCTAAATAAAATATTAGAAGAATTAGGGGTATTAATTAGCCTTTATCTAGAGTAATAATAAACTCGCCTAAGGCTATAAATATTAATAGATCTATAAAGAGATTAGGATATAATTAACCGCGTCAGCCCTATATAACCTATATTAGAATAGGATTACTAAGAGAAAGAACTAAATACTATTTAATAAAGTTAGAATAGTCCTTATTAATACTAGACTACCTTAAGAGTTCTAGGGTAAGGCTATCTACTATATTAATTATATTAAGAACCTTATACCTAGTAAAGACGGGAAGTCCCCCTTAAGAAATAGTACGGCTTTAAACCCCTATTAATATACCTAAAGCCTTTTAAATATTAGTACTATTCGTTTAATATATTACTAAATAAGAAGAAACTAGATAATAAGGCTATTAAATATTACTTCCTTAGCTATAATAGTAAGAGTATCTACTACGTATAAAATATTAAGGGATAATATCTTATCAGGTTAGTATATATTATATTTAATAAAAAGGCTATTATATTATTAATAGAAGATAATAAGCTTCTAATAGATAGAGAAGATAGTAATAACTATATTATAGACCTCCTAAGCTACCTCTAAGCGGACCAATTAAATTATAATAGTAAGGTCTTAGATAGAGTACCTCCTCCTAATTAATAGGGTATTAAGGGAGTATTAGATAATACTAAAAATACTAAAAATACTAAAAATATTAGTAATAGATTAGTAATAACTCTTCCTAATAGCTAATTAGAATTAGGTCTAACTAATAATATAAATAGGCTAACTAGTCTAAATAGATGTAATTAGGATAATCTATCTAAGTTAAATTACTAATATAAGTTAAATAATTAGACTACTAGAATTAGCTAAGCGGAGTTAGAAATATTAACTATTTAAAATTAGAATAGTTATAATAATTAGGTATACTAAATTACTACTAAAATACTATTAGCTATTATTAATAAGATATTAGCTAGGAATAGTAAATCCTAAAAAATTATTCCTAATTTATTATATTATTCTAGTTATAATAAACTATAGATTAAATATAAATAGATTAATAAGTAAGGCCTAAAGTCTTCTAATAATCCTAATAGGTTTAGAGCTATACTTACCCGTATAATTACTATTAGTAAAGAGCGTCCCTATCTAATAATAATAGATAAGGCTCTTTAAGGGCCTAATAATAATAAATAGTTTACTACTACTAAAGAAGAATTAGTTAATTATATAAAGTAGGAGATATAGAAAATACTATATAAGCTACCTTAGAAGGTATATATCTTATTAGAAAGATAGGTTCTATCCTATAAATATAGGCTAATAGGTAAAATAAGTAGATATAAGGCTTAATAGGTTCTTAAGGGCTTCTATTAAATTAAGGGGATTAATTTTAATAAGACCTTCTTATTAACCTTAAAGGTATTATTATAGTATCTTCTTCTTACCCTAATTACTAAGTATAGGCTAGTTATTAAGTATTTAGATATTATTATAACGTTCCTAGAATTACTTATTTAGGAAGAAATCTAGGTATAGTAATTATATTACTATACTAATTGTTATAACCTACTTAATAGGCTATGCGACGCATGCGCTTAGTATACGTTACGTCCTTGCGTTAACCCGTAAGGGGAAATAACGTACTAGGCTTACTAGTCTCCTAAGGGGGTTTATTAGATCCCCTATAGAATAATTCTTAGATTTCTTAAGAATTAGTCTTACTATAAAAATAGACTAATTTTATATTACTATATAATTCCTATAATTTATAATTATAATAATTATAATTCTTCTACCTATTTAAGGGTAGTAATCTATTATTATTTATAGTAAATATAACTCGCTCTAGTAGTATTATAAGTAATACGCCGTTATAGTAGAGTTAAAATAAAAGTAGTTTATTAAATACTTTTAATAATAATCTTAGCTAATAGGAAAGGGAATAGGAAAGTTATATAAGGGATATAAATAAACCTAATAACGCTAAAAATACCCCTAAGGGAGATTTAGAGAATTATAAAGGAAGTATTCCCCCTATAATAGAACGCCTTACGTAGGTAAGGCGTAAGCGAGAAGAGTTACTATAAATTTAGTAACTTAAAGAAGTTAAAGTAGATATTACCACCCTAGAATTAGGGGAATAGATTTCTCTTTATAGTAATAGTAGTATAGGTTAGAAGCGTATATATAGTAAGGCTAAGGAGTACTTAAGTCCCTTCTAAAGTATATTAAAGCTAACCCTTATTCCTAACTATTATAGTAAGAATATCTATAAATACTAAGACTAGATATAATAATATAATATATCTTTTTTATAAACTCTATTTAATTTTACTATATAGATATTATATATTCTATTTATAATACTAGCGCTTAAGAGTAACCTAGAATAACTTTAAGCTACTTATTTATATTCTTATCTATTAAAAATATTAAGTTAGAAGGATTTTATAGACTTTTTACTAAACTATATTAAGGATCCTATAAATAGGGAGTTAAGTATATATTAATAGTATACTAATATATATTAATACCTAATATAAGTAATTTATAAGTTTAAAATATACTTAATATCTTTAGAAGCCTAACTACCTAAAAAAGTTAAAAGCGAGCAGATAATAAATTTATATACTAAGCTTATTAAAGAGCTTTAAATTACCCTTATAAATTAGGGGTCTCTACTTAATATAAGAGATAAACTCCTATTATTAGTAGTACGCCTTAAGGCTAATATTAATAAGATAAAAAGCTTAGGTAAGAAAGGCTAGTAAAATATACTATATAAGTACACGGATCGCGATAAAGGTAAAAAACTATAAATAAATAGGGATAATATTATAAGAGGATGAGGAATAGGCGGTTATAGTAGTAAGAGTAGTTATAACGAGCCTAAATCGCGCGATTTATTAGATATTACTTATTAGAATTATAATAAGAAGGGCTATTATACTACTAGTTACCCTAATCCGCTAAAATAAGGTAGATTTTAAATAAAAGGAAGATACCTAAACCTTAGTATTATAGGCAAATAGGGCCGATATATAAGTAAGGAGTAGGGAAAAGGCTAGACCCTATTAAGGACTCTAAATTATTAGGGGAGAGGCTATAAGGAGTAGAGGTTAAACCTCTAATACTATATTAATATAAAGTTAAGGTAATATTAAAGTGTAAGCCTCTTAAGTATAAGGGATATCTTAATTATAATTCCTAGTTAAATATTATTTTATAAGCTTACGCTATTAAAGCGAGCTTAAAACATACTAACGGGAGTTAGTATGAATTTTAGGAAATTCTCCAGCGTTATATACCAGTATATTAGTAAAGATAGTAGAATACTAGAGTTTTATTTTAATACCGGATTCCTAGTATCCCTTATTTCCAAGTGTTACCGTCTAGTATTCTTTAAAGGTTATAGTATCTACCTTATAACTAGGGGGAAAAGGCTTCGATATAAGGGAGTTAGTTCTAGGGAGTTATTATTACAGGATTATATTAAGGTAGATATTAGGATATATAATTTAACTAAGGAACCTATTAAAATATCTAGAGAAATCTATATAGTTTCTAGACTCCCGTATAATATAATTATTAGTATAGATATTATAAAACCGAATATAGTTAATATCTAATAAGGCGAATACTAGGATCTTACTATAATATACTAAACCCCCGTTCTAATTAGAGTCACCTCTAAATTAAATCTAATTCTAAGGATCTACGCTAATATCTAAGAATCTATAATAATACTAATACTACTAATTAAACTAAAAAGGCTAAGGGTCCTAAAATATAAAAAGGTTAATATCTATACTAACTTAGTAGTAATACTAGACTCTGGGATAGGATAAAATATACCAATTAAATACCGCCCGTTAGCGATAAATTATAACTACTTATTTAAACCTCTACTAAAGGTCGATTTCTAGTTAGGAACCTTTATATCAGGTATTTAAGTAGTAGTTAATAATAATCCCTAAGCCTACCTAATAGTAAATTTCAGTTAATACTCTATTAAAATCCGTAAGGGATAGCTACTAGGTAGACTATTAGTATTATAAGAATTAGTAAAGCTTATAGAGGTAGATTTCTACTTTATTAATATCTATACCGGTATATTCCGGGACGAACCTAATATACCTTATATAGTAGATCTCCTAGAGGAGGTAGTAATTCTAGAAGTGGATATCTCTACCTATTAGGGGCCCGAATACTAGGAACGTGTTAAAAAGGTACTTGAAAAGTATAAGACACTTTTTTAAAATACCCTAAGAAAGTTTAATAATAGTATTAAGATACTAATACCCTTTAAGGATAAAACTAATATAGCGGGACTAAAGTAGAACCCTTATAACCTTTCCTAAAGGGATTATAAGGCTATAGATTTAATCCTAGACCCCCTAGTAGAGTAGGGCCGAATTAAAAAGGTTCCTCTAGGGGTATTATCTACCGTATTATCGCCGGCCTTCGTAGTATAGAAGAACGGGAAGCTAAGAGTAGTAGTAGATTTACGTAAGGTTAATACTAAGCTCTACCTAGATATATATCCCCTCCTAAAATAAGATATAATCCTAGGAGCGCTTAGTAGATTAGTAATATTCTCTTCTATTAACCTTATAAAAGGGTTTTTTTTTAATAGGGTACACGCCCTTTAGACTAGTAGAAGATAATATTTATTAGCCCCTACTAGGGTTAGGAATAGCTAAAGGTCTCTATAATAGGGTTAGTAAATACTTTAAGTTTCTTCTAATATTAGATAGAAATACTACTATCCCTATACTTATAGTAATTTATTCTAATATATATTAACGACGTAATAATCTTTTTAGCTACTCTTAATAACTATCTTAAGCACTTAGACTAAGTCCTAGGGCTACTAGAGAAAAGTAGTATTATATTATCCCTAGTAAAATATTATTTTACTTATCCTAATATTACTACTTTAGGATATTATATCTCTAGACTAGGTTTAAGTACTATAGAAGAGAAAGTTAAAGCGGTTTAAAATATAACTTTCCTAATAAATCTTTAGGAACTCGAAACTAGACTAGGATTTTTTAGCTACTATTAAAAATTTATTAAATATTACGCTATAATAGCTCGACCTCTTATTAGACTAAAAATAGAAGGCTTTAAGGGTAGCCTAAATAAGGGTTACCCCTAGAGGAACTATATATAAAAGAAACGTTTATTAGTAGATACCTCTAGCCCTTTACTAGCGAAGTTATTACTATTAAAATTAATAATAAACCCTAGCGAACCTAAAGAACCTAATGGATCTAGGTTTAAATCTAGGCGGCTATACGCTAGCCCCTAATACTATAAAGTATAGGAAATACTTAAGGATAAACTATATAATGCCCCCACCTTAGTATTCCCTAACTTTAGTAAGCCTTTTATTCTTTATATAGATAGTAGTAAAGAGAAAGGTTATAAAGCTACGCTATACTAAATTAAGTCTAATAGGGTAGAAAGGCCGATCTTATTTCTTTTTAGAGACCTTTTAGATGCCGAAATAAGATATTAGGCTATAGAATTAGAGGCTAGTACTCTAGTCTAAGCCCTTACAAAGCTTCCCTAATTCTTTAATAACGGCGATTTTACTATTATTACTAACTATACCGTATTAAAATCGGTACTATAGAATAAGATAAATAGATAGTAGTCTACTAGGCTAAATAAATAAGCGCTATATTTATTAATATTCTAACTAAGGATAAAAATCATCTACTAGGTAGGGAAATCCTATAAAAACGCTAATAGCCTTTTAAGACTTCTTACTAAGAAACCTAATCTAATTAATATATTCCTAATAGTAGTCGTCTAAGCTAAATAAGATTTTCTTAAGGAAATCGCGTCTACCTTACTAAAAGACCCTTATTTCGGGTAGATCTACGAGTAGGTCTAGAAGTAGGTCTAGGAATCTTAATAACTAGAAATAGGGTTAAAGACTATTTATTAAGTATACCGGCTTAATATTAATTCTTAACTATTATATATAGTTAGCTATCCGGGGCTAGACTACTTATATATTCCTAAAAAACTTATAAGGAAAATCTTAGAATATAGATATAATTACTATACGTATAGAGGCATTTATTATATATATAACTACTTATATAGTTTAGTATATTTTCTAAAGATATATAAGGTTATCTAAGGTTATATTAATAAGTATCTAGCCTACTAACTATCTAAGCCTTCTAAATAACTGCTATATAGGGAACTCTAACCTATAAGGGTATCCTAGTAGCTGCTAGAAGAATTATTAATAGATTTTATTATTAGCCTTCCTTTAACTACTAGTAGTTATAATTCTTTACTTATAGTAATAGATAAGTTTTCTAAGTTTATTTATCTAGTACTAGGTAATAAAACTAATTTAGTATAAGACTAGGCTAATAGATACTTTAATAATATCTATAAAACTTAGGGTATACTAAGCCATCTTATTTTAGATAGAGACCTAAAATTTACTAGTACCTTCTAGAAAACCCTATTTACTAAATATGGAGTTTCCCTAGGAATAACTACCGTATACTATCCCGCCGCTAACGGCTAGGCTAAATAAATAAACTAAATAGTAGAGATAGCTTTATATTACTTATTAGTTAGCTAGTATAAGGAAAACTAGGATACCCTTCTAGTAGAAGTTAAGTACATATTAAATACTTTAGAGAATGCTAGTATAACTATAATACTATTTAAAGTTTTATATAAGGTAAAGTTAAGAGGATTCTTATTATCTATAGTACTAGAATCTAACTCTACAGCCGGAAATTTTCTTTATAACTAAGAAACTATTAGGAATAATATATTTAATACTATTAAATTAGCCTAGGCTAAAATAGCTTATAGGTAGGATTTAAAGTATCGCGTACTAGACCTATCTAGATATACTTATTTAAAACTAGTAAAAATAGGGGACGCTAGGTACTATATCCCTAAAAGTTTATCCCTTACTACTAAAAAGGTAGGGCCTTATAGAATTCTATAAAAAATAAGCCTACTCGCCTATAAGCTAGAGCTTCCTCCTAGTATAGTAAAGATTTACCTAGTTATCTTAGTCATCTATCTTAAATAATTAAAAGCTAACCTATATAACTAAGATATACCCCTACTATCTCTAATTATTATCTAAGGTTAAGAAGAATTCGTGGTAGAAAGGATAATTTAAAAAGAAAAACGGGGTAGGTAAAACGGGTATTAAGTTAAGTGGAAAGGCTATAAAGAGGATACCTACGAGCCTACCTAGAGGCTTAAGGAAGACGTACCGGATATTATTAAAAAATTTAAGAAGTCTCGCACTCGCTAGGATAGGGGTTAAAGAATCTACTAGGATAGGGATTAAAGAATCTACGTCTATACCGAGACGTTAAATTAGTAAATAGTAATAAAATAGAGGCTTTATAAGAAAATTGCTATTAGACAAAAAAAAAAGATTGCTATTAGGTAAAAAATACTATAATAGCTAATCAGGTAAAAAATACTATAATAGCCGAAAATACTAAACGGGTACTCCCGTACTTAGCGTTAATATATATTCTTTTACCTATACCTTAGTTTAAACTATAACTTATTACTTATAATAATGGATTATTATACTACTATCGCTACTAAAGTAAGGTCCTTACTACGCTAGTTTTATAATTATAAAGAAGATAAATACTATTATTATTAACCGTCTAAGGTGTAGATTAAGGCCTACCTAGTAGACTAGTTAAGGATTAGGGTTAATAAGGGCTATATCTAGCGCTTCCCTACTATAGACTTCTATAAATTTAGACTATCTATTAAAGAAATTCTTAAATATCTACCTAATACTTCTAGCCTACTTTAAATATAGAGATTAGAAACTAAACTCGCTAAGATTCTAGACTACTTAGTAGGAGATTAACCTATCTACCTAGACTAGTATTTAAATACCGCGGTATTAATATTCCTTTAATATAATATTTTTAAAAAACTATTACCTCTATATAAACTTATCTATCTAGTTCCTAACGACTAGTACCTCTCTTTTCTACTCTAGGGAATTCTAAGGAAATCTGCCTAAAAAGCGTAAATCTAGTAGGCCTAGTAGCTAACTAGAATTTCCTTAAACGTAGTTATACTAGTAGTATATAATAAAAACCTTTATTAGGTAAAAGAAGATATTATTTAATATCTATTTATACCTCTAGTTATATACTCTAAGGACTATAATAACTACCCTTAGGGAGCCGTATTTACACTAATATAGGAGTAGACTTAGGAAGAAGCCTAAGTCTAGTTAGAAACTCTTAAAAGATTCTAAGTATTTAACTTTATCGCCGCTAAGGCGGCGGTTAGTCTTTAGAATAGGGTTAAAAACTTTTCCTTTTAAGACCCTAATAACTACTTAGAACTATATCTAAGAGCTCCTCCCTCTTAAGTCTTTAGAATTAACTAGGATCTTAGATACTTAAAAGATAGTATTATTAAGGTATTAAACGAGAACGCAGGGAAAAGAAAAATAATAATAGTAAATCTAACCTTAAACGTTTTTAATTCTATTAATAGCTTAAAGGAATACTAGGAAAGGGGACCTAGTATATTATTAGATATTAACTAGGACGTAGAGTTAGGAGGTATAAGTAGCCTATTATTAAGTATTAACTAGGAAGTAAACTTAAGAAATAATAATAATCTTAGGATAAATAGCGGGGGGTCTAAAAATACTAACGCTATAGAATTTAGGTAGGATAAAAGAAGGTTAACTATAAAGCTTAGTATAGAGGATACTAGCTAACTCTATATTATACCTATAAGTGAACTTAAGGAGTACGCCGAGATTATAGATAAGGACGTAGCTATTACCTATTACGATCCAGAAGGCTATATTAGAAGGGAGGTCTATAATAGGAAAAATGCTAGGGAAAAATTTATAAGCCCGAAATTATAGGAATAGGTAGACTATAATAGCTACCTCGAGTAGCCTATAATAAACACGTTTCCTAATAAAGTTATATAAGACCTAGCGGCGGAAATTAATAGAGATAATTTTATAGTATATTATTAAGCGTTTATAGTCCTACTAGATTTTTAGGCTTTCTAGGCTATACGTCTTAATATTAAAAAGCGGAGCTAATTCTAGAAATTAAATTTTAATACTAATAGATAGCTTATAGGTAATTTTCGACTATATAAGGCTCCTACCCTTATAAAGGATAATAAAGGCTAACTCTAATTTATAATATAGAACGGTTTTTAACTCTATAGAGATATAGGGGAAAGAATAGGAAAGAGTAGAAAAATTAGCGTAAGCTATTAGAAATTTACTAAGGAGAAGTAGGTCCCTAGTACGTTAAAAAAAGACTAGGTATAGGTTCTAGGGGACCTCTATCCTATATATATAATGCCTGCCGATTAGGAAGTACTTAGGAAATTACCCCTAAGAAAGTAAGCTAAATTTAAGAATACTAAGGCGGCTAAGTCTAGAAAATATAAAGGTTTCCTAATATTAGATATAAAGTCCAGATTACTAATATTCTAAAAGAAAGGAAAGACTAAAGGTAAGGCGGCTAAGTCTATAATAGATAAACTAATAGATTTATTATTAAAATAAAGGGCTATCCTAAATCTAGAGTAAATTTAACTAAGTCTACTAAACCTACCTAAGTTTCTAAAAGTAAGAATCCTAGAAAGGTATAAAGTATAATTATAAAAGCAGGTAGATAGTCTTAACTAATAGGTAATAGAACTCTGGGTACTTACCGCTTTTATAGATAAAAAGGTTACGGCCTTAACCCTTTTTAGGTTATAATAGGACTAGTCGCTATAGCTACTATCTAATAAATTTAATAAACTTACTATTACTAATAACGACGCTATTAAAGAATAATGTAAATTAGATATTAATAAGATTTTAGAGAAGTTAGATAACGTAGTAGTTACTCTAAGTAAATAATTCCCTACTCTAGAAGCCCTAGTATTAGAGTATAATCCGGATAGTGAAACTGCGACTTAAAACCTTAGAAATTAGCTTAATTAAGAGGATTATATTAAAATAGATAAGGATAATAGATTACTATAATAATAGCTCGGGACGAGCTTTTTTATAACGGCGGGAGATATTATAATATGCTTTTATTAGTAATTAATATAGCTTAGCGTAATCTACTTCAGGCGCTAAGCCTAATATAGCTTAGTTTAGATAGGTAGACTAGATGTCTTAACGTCTAGAGAATGACAGCTCTTATAACCTATAAATCGGATCTGATTTAGAGGTAACTCTAATTAGAACGGGGGTTTAATATATTATAGCGAGATCCTAGTATTCGCCCTATTAGATATTAACTATATTTAGTTTTATAATATCTATACTAATAATTATATTATATAGGAGTCTAGAAACTATATAGATTTCTCTAGATATTTTAATAGGTTTCTTAGTTAAACTATATATCCTAATATCTACCTTAATATAATCCTGTAATAATAACTCCCTAGAACTAACTCCCTTATATCGAAGCCTTTTCCCCCTAGCTATAAGGTAGATACTATAACCTTTAAAGAATACTAGATAGTAATGCTTAGAAATAAGGGATACTAGGAATCCGGTATTAAAATAAAACTCTAGTATTCTACCGTCTTTACTAATATACTGGTATATAACGCTGGAGAATTTGCCTTTCCTACTATACTAACGGGAATCGTACCGGTTTATTCGTACCTTGATATATATTATATACGTATAAAAAGAGAGGGTACTAAGTACTTAGAAAAGATATTAATAATAGTTATAAAAGATAAAGTATTAAGGAAAATTTTAGGTATTATAATAATAATACTAAGATACTAAGATTATATTAGTATAGCTATTATTATTATATATAAAAAGTTATTGTATATAACGCGTATACTTTAGATTATAATATCTACGCGTAATAGATAGCTACGCTATAATATAGAGTTATAAATACTATATATTATAACTACTACGTAGGTTATAATCTTACTTTATTAAGTTCTTTTCCTTATATCCTGTACTAGGTTTAAAGGTTTTTATTAAACTTAATTAAATAGGCTATTTATATTAAACTCGAGGGTAAGTCTCTTTAAGAGAGGAGGTAATTATTATAACCTACTTAATAGGCTATACGACGTATACGCTTAGTATATATTACGTCCTTATATTAACCTATAAGGGGAAATAATATACTAGGCTTACTAGTCTCCTAAGGGGGTTTATTAGATCCCCCGTAGAATAATTCTTAGATTTCTTAAGAATTAGTCTTACTATAAAAATGGACTGATTTTATATTACTATATAATTCCTATAATTTACAATTATAATACTAATAGTTAATAAGGATACGCTTATTAACTAAATAAGGCTTTATATAGCCTTAAATAAGCGTCTTATAAATAGTATAAGATCCTTTATAAGATACTTAAGTCGCTAGGATTTAATCGCCTTAAGTATAATTATTATATATTTATTAATCCTATAATAAAAGTTATTATTATAGTATATATAAGTAACTTACTATTTATAATATATAATTAAGACCTAATTACTTATATAAAAAATAAACTTAATAAGAGGTTTAACTTTAAGTATATAAGAGATTTAAAAGACTATCTAAGTATAAATATTATTAAAAATCTAGATAAATAGTCTATTTAGATTAATTAGATAAAATATATTATATAATTATTAAGATAGCTTAATATAGAGAATTATTTACTAATAAAGTCGCTTATAAAATAGGCGTATATTACTATTACCTTAAATAGTTATATAACCCCCTTATCTAATAGGGAGGCTTATTAGTCCCTTATAAGAGTACTTAATTAATTAAGTATTATAACTAGGCCTAATATTACTTATACTATTAGTACCCTAAGTTATTCCCTTTATAACCCTTCTTTATAATATATAAATACGGTAAAAAGGGTATTATATTACCTAGCTAAGATAATTAATAATAGCCTAATCTACTAATTAAGTAAGAATAATAGCTTAGTAGGTTTTACTAACGCGTCCTATTATAATAACTATAAGACGTCTTACTCTATTAGAGTATATATCTATAAACTATTTAATAGCTCTATTATTTAATAATCTAAATTATAAAAGCTAATAGTAATATCTATATATAAGTCTAAATATATTATTATAGTAGAAGTATATAAAGAAGTACTATACCTTAATCCTATATTAGAGGAGCTAGGGTATAATAAAGGAGTAGTACTAGTACTCCTAGATATTAATAACTAGGTAGCTATAAAATTAGCTATTAATCTAATTAATTATACTATTATAAAATATATCTAAATAAGATACTATTTAGTTTATTAATTAATCTCTAAAATTAAAGAAATCTATTTTAAATAGGTTAATACTAAAGCTTAATATATAAACCCCTTAATAAAACCTATTAATCCTATTAACTTTAGCCTAGCTAGATAATAATTAGGACTAGCTCTAGGTAAAGTATAAGGGTATTTAGATATAGTAGTTAATAATAGGGACCCTACCTCGTTATTACTAATCTAAGGGGGAGTATTAGAATTTAGGCTAAGTTAACCTTAATAGTTACTAATTAAGACTAGTTAGGGGGCCTTAGTAGACTAGTAGAGATTTCTCGTAATAGTTATTCTATTCTATATAGCTATATCTATCTATTAGTTATCATAATACTATTGCACTACACCTAAATCACGTGCAGATGACTCATTGATCATCATATCATTTCAATATACCTCAGCCTCCTCCTTTTTTTCTCTCTGACCTCCGTTTCGGGTTATGCCTGCGGAAATCTCCAGGCCTGCAGCATCGGCGTGACGAACAAAGACGGCGATCAAAGCATCAGATGCTGAGGCATGACCGGGAACTCTCAGGACAAAGTTCTCTACATGTGCGACGAGTTGGTAGATCATTTGGCAATAATGCATGCCGAATATGTCTCCACATGAATTAGTGTGGATTCAAGGGTTGTTTTTACTAGCCAGATAGGCGGCAGCTGACGACAAGCTCTAACGTCCATAATGTTTGGCAATCGTGGAGGGGCCACATAAGCCATCAGGACTTGTGATGGCTTTCGAAGTGAAGTTCTGTGGCTGATTAAACTGAAATCCTTGAATTGCAATCATTGTGACTGCAAGACTTGCGGCATCTTCGTAGCGAATGTGCAAGATTTATTGTCTCTCTGATCACCGTTCTTCCTTCTTTTTTGCAACTGGGATTTGCGTTCTACAATTTTCAGAGAATGCATCTGCAACTCGGATTGGAATGATATGATCGTTGCTTGGTGCCAACCAGAGAATCTCATACTCAAGAGAATCAGGTTTCTGCTCTCTTCAATTCTGATTCGTGTTTATAGGAACTCGATATACATGGCACACGCAAATTAAATCACAGTGAGTCTAATTTATTTTTACGGCCAAAGTACATTGTTAGATCAGTTTCGCAACCGCCATATAGAGGGTTAACAGCTTATTGCGTTAAGAATAGTCTCTCCCGACATTGCTGAATGGCTGTACAGCTTTCAGAGATCTATATCTACATCACGCTTTTTCTTATCCAATGGAAATTGCTGAAGTGCAAAGGCTCTTGGAGTCTGGATGTAGGAATCATGTAGCGGCGTTAAGTCCAATTAAAGAAAGGCGATTTAGGTTGACGAGACATCCATCCCATATCATGCTTTACGGATCTCAGACGCATTCTTGCATGGCTCATTTGATCCATGTGAGAGATACCTTAGCGATAATATGTGCTCTCATCTGTTGATCGATTACGAAGCCTGGCCTACTTCAAGTGTCTGTTGTTTTCAGAGGTTCGAAAAGCTCTAGTTCCCCACTGAGCTGAGAGGGTTAGTCAATGTTTTCGCAATTATCGGTAATATAAAGTGGAAATGTTTTACTTCTTGGTTTCAAACTGCGTTATCGTATCTCGCGTAATTAATGGTAAATCAATGAGACGGGTGTTACGAGCATTATTCTGTTTCATGCTCATACTGAGGCCATTAGTCCACTTTCCAACGGAAACCTGTGTTAGCCGTTATTAACAACGATGTGATAAGGAGATTATATGCATCCAAAGATCATGCGAGCAGGTACGATCATAGAAAGACGTCAAGAGCGAAACAATTGTGACTAGGCGCTTACCCACCCTAGCCGCAAAGGCTAGGCGTAGTAGTCTATACACATCATGCAATGATCGACCCGCCCCTGATTCTTGTTCAGGCCACAGCGTATATAAGCTACCACCAACACAGGCGCTGTGTATCTTTCAAAAGTCACGATATTCCAATACTGTCTGTGTTGACTATAAATTCACATTTTCTTTATCAGATTTATTACATCTACGAAATGCTACCGACTGGCACCCTCCTGCACCAGGTTCTGGCCTCGTCAATTGCACTCGATACTGCTTACGCTCTCCCCATGACTCCCGTGAGAATTGATAACAACCTCGAACCCTTCAAATCATCCACTTTAGAATCTCGTACGGTTCTCGATAGACGTATTCACTGGGAAGGCGATCGTCTCATACGTAGGAACCCCTGGGCCGTCCCCGAGCTGCACCTTTTCCGTACGCAATCACCACGCTGCGACCGCGACCGAGGCGCAACAGGCTGGATTTGTAATCTCTATCCCGTGCCAACTCCCTCCGACCCTAGCGAGCCCTGTAGACCAGATGAGATTTTAATGCCTGTGGAAGGCTCAGACCCACACGAGCTGGGTCATTGTTCCACCGGTGCAATTTGTGTGGATGTGCAAGAGATGATCCCGCCGCCGGATCCCACACATCCGAATCTTGGTGTCGGCCCTTTTGCTGGAGGCTTGGATCGCAGCCACATCGTGCAGATTGTGGGGTTATTGAATTATAAGCAAAAAGTCAGGGCGTCAGGTGTGGGTGTGAGCAGCAACGTCAAGCAGTTGAACCTAGGCGGGCAGACGATCGATGCAATTTTTACGAATGGGAGAGACGTGAATAGAGAGACGGACATGGAGTACATCAATATTGAAGTCGAGGCACTGGTTGGAGGTATTGGCGCTCGGCCTGATGGGTACAGGACATTGGATAGTAAGGTTTGTAGGTATGACCCAGGAATTCCAAATGAGATGTTAAGGGAGTGCCGATTAAACAGTATGCCAGACGGTGCGGATAGAATTAATGTCTTTGCTAAAGTGTTAAATGGTGGTTATGCGTCTGGCGCGAATGGGAATGTGGTTGCTAGTAACCTGCACATGGCTTCGAGTCCATGATCTGCAGCCCAAAGGATTTCAAGCTTACTTCTTCTCCAAGGGCAACTCCCTGCTCGACAAGTATCGTGGAGCATTTATTAATTACAGGTAACGCCTATCGAGGTTTTGGTGGTCGGCCAGAGTTACAAAAGACGGTGACATCTGCAATTGCATCTGGAAATATTTAGCTCCCTTCTAATGCTATAATCCGTAGAAGCCAAAATTCGAAACGGTCGATTATCTGGGCACTGTGTTGCGAACCCAGTGGCCTTTGTTGAGATCAAGTAGATGAATACGTGGTCTAGGAGCATTCTCCTTACAAAAGGGAGGGCAAGATTTGACTTAGGTATTTTAGTTTGACAATTTCTAGGAAGCTGTTTATTCTATACGGCAAATTACAAAAATATTACCGTGTGCAAAAAGCTTTCGAATCCTTGGCGCAGAGAAATGATAGGGTTCGCCACCTTATTTTGCTGTAGATTCCCCATATATCCCTATAGACTTGATTTAATCGCTTTAGTAGCCGAATTAGGTGATCTTAAAGCTGTATTAAGCCCTGAAGTCGTCTTTTTTAGTATTTCCTCGGGCGTAATAACGAAAGTACTCGCCCCTACCCTCCGCGGCCAAATTATCCGCCTACTACTACTCTACTAGCGCCCTGACGCTATTACTAAGGTAGTCTACTATTATAAGGATACCGTATATCGCATATAACAGAACCTCTTTATCTAGGGTACTCCCTATTAGCCTTACTTTCGCCCTAAGGGTCGCCCTCGTAAGATTACTACAGCCGCTAGTAATAGCTTGATTTCCTTCCTTAAATAGTATACCTAGGCGATCTAGAAAGAGATAGTATAGTTCTTATAGGAGGAGTAGGGTATCTTAGTAGATAGGAGTACGGTCTAAAGGTTCCTAGTAAAGAGAGGTATATCTATAAAGAAGGCACAGCGTATAGGGTATAGTTAGAATAATAAGCTTAGACTTATATACTAAGTAGAGTTAATATACTAGACTACTAATCAGCTTATCTTTATTAACGAGTCGCTTTTTAATAAGGCGACTAGCTAGCGATACTATACTTACGTTCTAGTTAGTTAGCCTAGTTACTATTATATATCTCGTCGCTGGGGTTATTCGTAGAGTATACTACCTGTATATACTACTAATAGTTACCTCCCCTATATAGTAATTAAGGAAGGATGGTTTAATATAGAGTAATTTTATCGCTGGGTTGCTAACGAGCTATTACCCTACTATCGCCCTAGGTAAATTATTATTATAGATAATGCTAGTATATATTATAATAAACGGATTAAAGAGCTGATTCGCTCTCGTAGCCTGGAAGTCCGCTACCTCCCTCCTTATTCGCCGGACCTTAATCCGATCGAGTTGATATTTAGTATACTAAAGGCGTAGATAAGGAGGAACTTCGACTTAGTATAATTATACTTCTAGGGCGACTTTAATAATTTCCTAAAGTACGCGATTAAGAATAGTTATTATAACGGCTTTCCACGTCAATACTTTTCTTATAATAGCTACCTCTTTAAGTCAGATATTAGGGAATTAGAACAAGAGCTTAAAGGTAGAAGGATAGAGTTCTAAAGATATTTCCTATTAACTAGCTAGCGTATATATAAAATCAAGCTATATTACGCATATCTATAAGTACTTTTACCTATTAATACTTAACCTTAAAGAGCTTTAGATCTAAAATAAACCCCCTTATTATACCCTCTAGAATACCCTTCTATATAGTAGTATAGTATATAGGCGTACCGACATACGACATCGCTTTCAAGTCCTTAAAATTCTAGTACTATTTACTAACGATATATAGCGCCTCCCGGACCTTCTACTTTATTACCTCCTTCTTAGTACGCTTCTACTTCCAGTCGAAGAATCTATTAATTAGCTCCTCCTTATCCTTATCCCCTAAATAAATCGGACTTGAGATTACTATTAGAGTAGACCCCGGACGCGTTAGTAGGGGCGACGGTTGTCGGATAGGTGGAGTAGGGGCAGGCGTTATAAGTAGGGCAGGAGTAGGAGCAGAAGCAGGAGCAGGTTACTATACCGGAAGCTGAGGTTAAATATACTAAGGTGTCTGTTACGGCTATATCTACTACTACTATAACTAATAAGGATAAGGAGGAGGCGGTTATATATACTATTAATATAGCTATTACTACTAAGACTACTACTATAACTATACTAGTAGAGGTAATCTTTTTTAAGTAGTAATCCGGTTAGCTTACTTAGCTATCTTATCGGCTATAGCTATCTATATCGCCTGTTAACTAAACTTAATATACTAACTTATAAAGTCTTTAGAATCCTTCCGTTCGGCCTTTACCTCCTGTCTCTCCTTATACTATATTAACCTCTTAGATAACCAAGTAACTAAGCTATTAAAACCGGTCTACGCTTTATATAAATGCTTAGGTAGTATATTAATAGATATATCTCGCTCCTAATAGTTAATAGCGAGAGCCTACTATAGCTACTCCTTTAAGTTAAAGAGGTAGTATTTACCACGGTAATTAATAAAGTAGAAGCCGTTCTAATTAAGATAATACTCGTTATAATACTACTAGCGTCGTAGTAGGTCTAAGGACGTAGCCTACGCTACTTCTATCGCCTCAACACGATTTTCAGCCTTTATTAGAAGCTTCTCGGTCCGTGTAGCCTTTTTTTGGCGTGGAGTTACAGAGATCTCGGTAATTAGATTAGATGAAAGGGTCTTATAAGCTCGCTTTTTAGTATTCTTCTTTACTTTTAGAGTAGTATAAATCATCTTAATCCTAACGTTAATTACGCCCCCCTAGCGAGCTAATTAATTATAAATAATACTAAAGACCTTCTCCTACTCCTTAATTAACAGATTATTTAGTATCTAAGGTGTCCTAGTAGCTCTACTATAACGGGCTTTAATAAAGGCCGTCCGCTTTTTAACCTCCTATTTATTAGTATAACCGTCTTTTTTATCGATCTCGCCTAGTAGATAGTATTTATACTTAGTAGTATTAAAGTTATTAAGCCGGACCTTTAGGCGTATATCTTAAATAACTAGCTATTTATTAACTTAGATATAAGTAGTAATAATAATATTAGGGTTCGCTGATTTCTCTTCTAGCACTAGTTCTTTAAGATCTGAGGTAGGGAGCTCCGATTACTCCCTTATTATTGACCGTTCTAGCTTATAGCGACTCCTAGCCTCCTCCTTACTAAATTAAGCGACTTTAGCGCTCTATTCTCTTACTTCTCTCTCTTTTTAAGCTCGTACACGGTTAGCAGCCTCGCGTTTCCTATCTAGCTCCCTAGTATACTCCTCTCGTAATCGCCTACCCGGCGCAGTATTATAATAGAAAGCGCCCCGGTGCTTATATCGAGCCTCCTCCTGTAATTTTTCCTTATCCCTCCGGACCTAGCGCTCCTTAAGCACCTCAGCAGTCGTTTTAGCGATGTCTTAAGCACGCTGAGATGGTTTTCTAGGCTTCTTAGGAGGCCTAGAAACCCTGGTGGCTGAGGGAGTAAACGGGGCGACGAGCTCAGGCTGTTGACTGCGCGTACCGCGTAGTATACTGACAAATAAGGGAGGTTCTATATAACTCCAAGATCACCTAATTCGGCTACCAAAGCGATTGAATCAAGTCTATGGGGATGTGTGGGGAATCTACAGCAAAATCAGGTGGCGAACCCTATCATTTCTCTGCGCCAAGGATTCGAAAGCTTTTTGCACACGGTAATACCACACTTTTCGGGAATATTTTCAAAAATGCCACCCCCATATTTCAAAAATACCACACCTGGGAAAGTACGCACCCCGGAAGCTGGGCGCATCAGCCCCAGGGCCGCCTTTCGGGCCTGAGACTCCGGCGCACTCAGCCGCACTCGTCCATCCAGTTCCACTATCAGCCATGAATCCGTCTTTCCCTTAATTATTTGTACGAAAGTACCAGTGAAGTCTGTAAGTCTCATCCGCAAGCAAGAAGATTGTTATCAATCCTTAGTATAAATGCGCGGTGCTTCTGATCGTGGTCGCATTGGAGTTCCCTAGATAAATCAAGACACGAGCGCACGCTGGATTGTCATGGATCCTCTAAGCATATCCGCGGGCATTCTGACCCTTCTACATGCAGCTAACAAGATCATACATTTCACAAGCTCTGCTAAGGGAGCAACAAGTGCGATTTCTGCATTGCTCGCAGAAATGAAGAGTCTGCGCAACATGCTCGAATCAATCTATCAGGTGCTAGCGAGTTCAGACAGTCCTGAGACAATCCCTGCGACCGGACTGGACGAGATTGCAGCTCTCTGCAACAGTGAAGACGGTCCTATCATCAAAGAGCTAAATTCCCTTCAAGAGATATTACGTCTTCCAGATTGGGCAGGTCAGGATGGGTCGAGACGCAAAGCTCTCATATACTCTCTGACTTGGCCGCTCAAAGAGGGTGACACCAAGAAGATCCTTGAGAGGATCGTAAGACTGAAACAGGATTTGCAGCTAGTATTAGCTGCGAAAAATTCGTAAGCACGTCGTGATCTATCAGGGCCTTACCGCTGATCGCTTGTCTAGAGCCAGTCTGAGTCAACTCCTGCAAAGCCAGGAGTCGTTGAAACGCTCAGTCAAGTCTCTTCAAACTGGTATTCAAGCATTCCCTCTACCACTAATTTAGAATCGTAGGCTGATCGGAAGCTCACAGATGAGCGATTTTCGAAGATAGTCAATTGGCTTGGGGCACCTGACGTCTCCACGAATCTGAATGCAGCGCTGAAAAAGAGACAGGCGGATACTGGGCTCTGGCTGTTCGAGACTTCACCATACGAGGACTGGAAGGCTGCGCAAACATCCTTCCTGTGGCTTCATGGCATTCCCGGCTGTGGTAATTCTACGATCTGTTTCCTTGTTCCCCAGATACAGCCTTATGTGATGAGAAAGCTGATCGGAATCTAGGGAAAACGATACTAAGTTCGACTATAATTGAGACGTTATCGCAAGCTCAATCGGACAGTGTCGTTATATATTTTTACTTCGACTTCAATGATAGCACGAAACAACAGTTTGGGAACATGCTTCGGTCTCTTGTGCGACAACTCTTCATGAGCTTCGATGCTATCCCTGAGCCCATAGGCTTCTTGTTCAAAAATTGCCAAGATGGAGTAAAGTCGCCTGGAATCCATGATCTTGAAGAAGTGTTCGAAGCTCTTGTGAATCTCAACAATAGGACCTTTGTCGTTCTGGATGCTCTGGATGAGTGCGAAGCCCAGCAGGAGCTGTTAGATTTTATAGCTTCAGTGATCGAGAAGAAGAACGACAGACTAAGTATGATCATGACAAGCCGCAGATTAAGGGAATTCGATGTCTTTTTTGGTGATGTTCTTGAGGACCGGAGCATAATGTCGATCCAGAATGGGTACGTCGATAACGACATTCGCTCATATGTGCACGAAAGACTTTTGCATGACAGGCGGTTCAAACGTTGGAAAACCCACCCAAAAGTGCAGGAAGAGATAGAAAGCAGGCTCATGGAGAAGTCTGAAGGAATGTCAGTATTCAAGCCGTTCGGTACATGATAAGCACTTACCTCAAAATAGGTTCCGCTGGGCCGCTTGTCAGATTGATGCATTAAGCAGCTGCATCAATCTGAAAAAACTTCGAGAGGCATTAGGTTCTCTTCCTGCCACGCTTGATGAGACCTACAATCGGATACTGTGCAAGATTGACCCACGTTACGAGCATGAAGTCCATCAGATCTTGCAGTGGCTGACTTACTCCTTGAGGCCTCTTTCCCTGGAAGAAGTGGCTGAGCTCTTCGCTGTTGACGAATGCGAAGGGAGCATCTTTGACTCTGAAAAGCGACTCGCCGACCCTAGTGATGTTTTGGAGATCTGCTCTAGCCTTGTCACTTGCATTGATACCAACGATGACCATGCTAAAGCGTATGATAACGACGACAGCGGCGAAGCCGCGGCCCTATCATCTACGAAGCAGAAGGTGCAGTTGGCACACTTCTCGGTCAAAGAATATTTGGTCTCCGACCGCATACGTACAGGTTCCGCGGCCAGCTACAGCATTGACGAGACCAGGTCTCATATTGATATTGGAGAGACAAGTCTCTCTTGCCTGTTGATGTATGACGTGGCCTTCTATTCCGACTCAGATGACTTTTCGAAGAGTATGCCGCTAGCAAGATATGCTGCGGAGTACTGGTTCAAGCATCTGGCCATGGGCGGTGGCAACGTCCCTGATGCGGCAATTGATCTGTTTTCGTCGACAGAGAAAATGCGAATTTGGACATGTCTTTATGACTTGGACGTCGAAATTACGAATCAGATAACCGCCTCTGAGCTTGAAGCCTCGCCATTCTACTATGCTGTGCTTACTGGGCTGGAAAGGCTTGTACGTTTGCTCGTAGAAGTGAATAAAGGTAGGGTGCAGCAGAAAATCCAAGACGGTTGCGTCGAGTTGGAAGATCACAATGCTGCAAGAGCTGTAGCGTCTTCTCACCCTCAAAAGTTCGTCAACCCAATCGGAGGTAGATTACACACCCCGCTACAGGTAGCCGCTTGGACGGGACAACAAGCAATTGTGGAGTTATTGCTAGAGCAGGACGCCGATCCCAACCTCTATAGCCGAGGCAAGGGTGGCTCTGCGCTGTCAGCTGCAGTACATGGAGGCTTCCTTAGTATCGTCGAGCTTCTACTCAGCAACGGTGCGGACGTGCACGAAGGCCTGTCCGCGGGCTCAGAGAACGGTCAATATATCGGTTCAGAGGATGACGATACCTCTGAATCGGTTTTCAGCCCTTTCATCGATCCTCCCTCCGATGTCGTCGACCGTCGTGCAAAAGGACAAGGCAGGGAGACTGCTTTATTCGAAGCTGTATCCCGTGATCACGCGAAGATAGTCAATCTGCTACTGGACCGCGGGGCCATGCCGAACACTAGGAATGGAGAAGAGGGCCGTACCGCGCTACATGAAGCTTGCAACCGCGGCCATACGGATATTGTTCAAGTCTTACTTAGAAAGGGCGCCTTAGTCACAAAGACTGATCTGCAAGGCCGTACTCCACTCACGCAAGCTTGCTTAAGCAGAGAGGCTAACGACAAGGAGCTTGTACGGATGTTTTTGGAGGCCGGCGCTGATTTCGATAGATTTGACCCAAGTACGGGCTCCGCGTTACGAGCGGCGACGATCAAAGGTCGTGAGTCTATCGTTCGTCTCCTTCTCGGCTCTAAGGCAGACCCAAACAAATTTTCCCCTCTGATGGAGGCCCTGAGGCGCGGGCACACTGAGATTGCGAGGCTGCTTATGGACGCCGGCGCAAATGTCAACGTCATTCAAGATTTCGGCTTCGGAATCCCCCTTTGGCTTCACCAACGGCCCGTCACCACCTGTCTTGCTGAATGTTTTCGCAGTATTTACGGCGTAAGTAGGCTTGACATCGAGCCCGGTCGCGAGATAAAGAGTGTGGAAGAATTTCGTGGCTGGCTAGAAAGCCCTCTATGGATAGCAGCAGCAATGGGAGACATCGGGAGTGTCAGAAGACTTCTTGACCATGGTGCTGACATTAGATTCCGTAATATGGTGGTCGGCATGACGGCTCTTGACATTGCCTCTTTCGAGGAACACAGAGATGTCGTTGATCTGCTGGTGGAAATCATGTTCAATGAGCACAAAGGTATCGAAGGCTCCGACGACGACAGACAGGGGGATTCGATAGAGAATGAAAGCTTGGTTTTAGAACAGGACGACACTGCTCAAAGCCAGACGGGCGCTTCAGAAGCCGCGTCCGATTATCGGCCAGGGCGAGAAGTGGAGGGAGGCTCAGATGAGCGTAACGAGATCAAGCCACGCTGCAAATCGACTGGCCTTCCTGGGAAAAACGATTCAGACGACGGAAACAAGCATTTCAACGACAATCTCTCTCTAGATGTCCCACTTCTCCTCACTAGGCGACCAGAGATAGTGACCACTCGAGACGGAAATGTCGTATCCTACGATCTGCTTAGCCTGTTACGGAAAGCCAAGAAAGATGATTTCAGCCTATTTGGTGGTATATTTCCGTTGGAGACTTTCTTACAGCGACCGGATCTAGCGGCACTAAGACTTTGGTGGGGGCCTGGTAATTCAGCAAGTGGGGAGGCATTTGAACGTGATGGCCATGTTCCTGTCCTTACCAAGCCGCCAGATATTGATCTAGACAATCTACCTTATAGGATCCTTATGCCGATTAAAGAAAAAGACGGGGCCGAGGACGAGGATATAGAAGAGCGAGGCAAGATCGAGAAGGAAGATGAAGTCAATGAAGACGAAGACCAGAGCGACGAAGACGAGTAGGGATGGCAAGAAGCGAAGAGAGGGGAAGTTTAGCTGTACCGCCATGGGCAAGGCTGCGAAGTTACCCATAAAGAAGTCGAGAGGATGGAATGAGTAATCGTTATGGACATTGAAGTCCCAATCGAGACTGGAGTCGCTAAGCGCAGTCGCTATAAGGGTACAATTCAGAGTTAGACTAAGTAGGGCGAGGATTGTAGGCGCTCTAATTTCCTTATCGCGACTGATGTAGAGGCGGGATGAACATGGAGAACTTCATAATATAATGATCACAACGGTTACTCATGATGCAATTTGCTGGTGCTTAAATCAATGAACGCCATTTGCTTTCAAGCGCTCTACTCAGGGAAATAGCGCAAAGGGTATGTGATTATTGTTAAAAGCTTGCAACAAGCGTCGAAGACCTTGATTTATCATTGAGAAATAAATATGCGGCGGTCTTAGTAACGCTAGAGAAAAATAGAAAATCCTTATGTAATTAGTACTATATCTTCTAATATATCTCTAAAGTACCTAATTAATATCTAAGTAGTCTAGATCTAGTTAAATTAAAGTTATATATACCTCTCTTTATTACTAACTACCTACGTCGCTATTAGTACTCTTCCTACCCTACTACGCCTTTATATACCTCACCTTAATAGCTCTTATTTATAAGAGGAGGTTATAGCTTTCTTACTATATAGTTATAATAATTAATATATCCTTTTAAAAACCCTTATGAAGAGAAGGACTCTTAAGTAGTAGAGGAGTAACTAATATAAGTATATATTAGAGACTTAATATAAACCTAAATAGTATTAATATTAAGTTTATATAAGAATATTAACTATACTATTCTATATATTATATTATATACGAATATAGTATTTATATCTTAGTATATATACTAAGCCTAATTAGTAGTATATATTAGTTTATACTATAAAACTATAATATTACCCCCCCCCTTTTAATTTAGAGCTCTAGTAAATATCTAAGTTATTTAAAAATATATTCTTTTTATTTAATAATAAATATTACCTAACTCTATATCCTCTACTACTAGCTTATTATAGTTAGCCCTTTACTTACTAGTATTAGTAGTATCTATATTTATATTAGGCTAATACTTCCTTAATTATTATAACTTAGTATATTAATAATAAGTCTCGTCTTATAATATAATAGCGTCGGGCTTATATATAAGTAGAGCTAATAGTAGTTCCTATCCCTTTAATATCTTAAATAACTTATATAGTCCGTCCTTTATAGTATACTTATAATAAAAGTTAGCTACTAAATTAGGATATCCTACTATATTAGTAAATAGTTACTATTCTAGAATATTATCCTTATAGCTTATATACTTAATTTTATATATTAGGTATCCTTTCTTACCTATTATAAGGTCTTTCCTTCTTCTATTAATAGTTAAGTCTAGTATTTCTTTAGCTTTATAATCTACTCCTTTATTATTAATATTTATTAGTAGAGGTAGTAGTACTACCTATCTAGGGAGCAGGTTACTTTTATTAAGGTATAGTAGTAATAGGTAAAATACTAGGAATATACCTCTTATTAATTAGTCTTATAAGTATTCCTATAGATTCTTTATATCTTAAATAAATATATTTATAGACCTTATCTCCCTCTTAGATCTTTATATTATATCTTAATCCTATAATATTTTAGGCTTATATCCTAATCTAGGTATATATCCTTTAATTACTATAAATAGAGTAATACCTAATAATATATTAATATCTAAGTTAGCTTTAAACTCTATAATTAGTAGGAAGTTAACCTAGTTATCTTAATTATAGCTAATATATATATAGAGGTACTACTTTAGAGTAGTATTTATACTCTTAATCTAACTATCTATTTCTAGGTAAAATATTATTAATAGCTTTAATTTAGTCCCGATTTATTAATATAGTTATTACTAGAAGTAGGAAGTAAACTATATCCCCCTATCTAAGACTATAATAAAGGGGTATCCTTCCTCCCTTTATATCTATTTTATAAAAGCTTATATTATAGCTTTAACTTCTATTAAGTCTAATACTATAAATTTCTTCCTTTTAAATAATTAGTCTACTACTACTATTATATATTAAAACCTTCTTCTATATTATTTATATATTAGAAGTAGTATAATAAAATTAACTAAGATATCTTACTAGTAGTAATCTAGAATTAATAATAGTCTAAGTAACTTATAATTACCCTTATAAATAGTCTTAGACCTCTTATAAGTATAATAACTCTTTATATAACGAGAAATTATATCTATTATTTAAGGCTAGAAATAGTAAGTACTAACCTGTTTATAAGTAGACGCCTATCTAGTATATCCTCCTAGGGGCGTTTTATAAATATTCTTAATTATCTTTATCCTAAGTATTATTACATCTAGTACGTAGAGTTAATAGCCTATATAAAGTAGATTATCTATAGTTATATAGTCTCCTAGTTCTAGATATAATCCTAATTTAACTAGATCTTAAGGGATTTTCCTTTAGTTAGATACTTTAGTATTAATAATCTATTATACTAATATATTATCCTTATAGTAATCCTTAATAAGCTTTATAATTTCTAATTTAATAATAAAGTCCTTTATTAAATCTTTAATAGAAGTATTAATATTAAGAACTTCTAAGACTTCTAATAGTAAATACTCTATTAACTTATTACTACTAGTACTATCTTATTTACTTAAATTATATATTATAGCCGCTATATTAAGGATTAACTCCTTAGTTTTATTAATTAATATAGGTATAAGGGTAATAGCCTTCTTTACCCCTTAATTAAGGTAGTAGTCCTTTAATAAGATTTATTACTAATATTTTAATTAATTATTATCTTCTAATTTAGGTAGATCTCCTACCCTTCTAGTAAGGCTATTAGGCTTTATTCCTTATTTACTAGGCTAATATTTTATCTTAAAGTTAAATTTAGAAAGAAACTCTACCTATTAGGCTTATCTTCTATTTAACTATTTAGTTATTATAATTTATAAGAACTTAAATTAGTTCTTTAATAGGTATTCTTATAAGTTTAGGGTACTATTCTTTAAATACTTAAATAATAGCTAATAGTTCCTTATTATATATCTCGTAGTTATATTCTTATAATAATATCTTTTTTAATATAAAGGTTATAAGTTATAGTATCCCTTTACTATCCTTTTAAGATAATACTATAGCTATTATAAAATCTAATATATTAGATTCTAACTAGGTTTCTAAGTTAGGGTTAAAATATACTAGAATAGGTATATTAATAAACGCTTACTTTAGTAAGTTAAATACTCTCTATTCTTTACTATCTATTACTTATAGAAATACGAATTCTTATTAATTTATAATCTAAGTTAGATTAGATAGTAGTACTACTATTAATAAGTATTAGTCTATAAATCTAGACTAACCGCCTCGGGTTAGTACTTTAAACGTAAGTCGGGTTCCTAACTTAACTCTTAGTAAGTTAATACTAAATTCCTAGCCTAAGTATTTAGGTTAGTACTAATAGTTAGTACTAAGTATTTAAGTTAATATTATAAGGTAGTACTAAGTATTAGTACTAAAGTATTAACCTAACTTACTAAGACTTTAATTTTAGTAAGGGTATTTTACTAGACTATAATAGTAAGAATACTTTATAGTAATATAAAAAGGTAATATAATTATTTAATAGTTATTAGTAGATAGCCTATCTATCTATTTAATTAGATATCTCTATAATCTTATACTTATAATCCTTTTATTTATTATTATCCTCCTTACTATTATTATACTTACTATTATTATCTTTACTATTACTACTAGTCTTACTAGTATCTTCTAGCTTATATTCCCTATCCTCTTCTTAATCCTCCTTAATAGTATACTTAATTTCTTTCCTATTAATACTAACTTTAATTAAGATACCCTCCTTATCTTAATTCCTCTTTATAAGGTTAGGTATAATATAATCCTTTATATTAAACGCGTTAGCGTACTCTTATATAAACTTAATATAAGTATTTATAGTATTAGGGTCCTATATATCTTTTAACTCCTTTAGACTCTTATAATATATAATCCTTTACTTAATAATTTATATAATTAGTAGATTAAATCTAGTAAGTTCTAGCCTAATAGTATTTATATCTTCTTTATAAGTATTCTAAAAGTTAAGTTAATTAAAAGATAGGATTAAAGATAGATTATATATTTACCTCTTTTATAAAACTAGTTATACTAGTTATATTCTTTATATTATTTATTAATTTATCTAGCTTAGCTTATTTCTTAGTAGCCTCTTTATTATCTTTAAGACATAGCTCTATCTTAAAATATTCTACTATATAGTATTAGCTATTTAAGAAGTATTATATTACTTAATTATATTATTATAAATCCCTCTTTTATATCTTTCCTCCTTTATAATATCCTTTACCTTAATTACTAGCTTTATATAATCCTCTTTAGTAGCTATCTTTTATATATCTAATTCCTTTAACTTCTTAATCCTCTTTAATACTACTACGCGGTTATTAGATACTTTTATATATAATAGCTTCTTATTATTATCCTAGTCTTTTACACGTTCTCTACTTATAATTAATTTAAGATTTTAATTATAAAGACTTAATATTATTATAATATTATATTAGCTTATCTATCTAGTAATATATTTAAGTAATATAATTAGTAATAAATATTTATTATATATTAATAACCTATCTTACTATAATATCTTAAGTATATAAAGGTAGGAGGAGTTATAAAGAAGTTTTTAAGGGGTAATTCTACTTATAATTACACCTATAATTATATAGAATATTCCGCCTAATATTACTTTACCTTATATTAAAACTTTTAAACCTTATATTCCTTCTTTTATCTACTATTATATATATTTAATAACTTTAATAATAGCTTATATTAAGTAGACTAGTAATATTATTTTATAATATATTTCTTACTTTATATACTAATAGGTAGATAGTATAATTAGGTAATAAAATACTAAAATTACTAGGTAGAGGGGGTAAACCCTTATAAGGTAGGAGAGTAAATAAGCTATTATATAAGAAGGGAAAGGTAATATAAATAGGTAAT
>JAABUX010001862.1_pt1 | contig 30904 bp, 38 predicted proteins | sample 5561851 | NCBI WGS metagenome assembly JAABUX01 (sample SAMN10711883, study PRJNA513361) | rock metagenome | isolation source: Antarctica rocks | place: Antarctica: Victoria Land, Richard Nunatak red sandstone | collected 2016-01-03
TGCTCAGCGTGACAACATACCTCTTCACCGCAACCTGTCTCGAAGACACCGAATCGACCTCCACACAACCGACCAGCCATCGATTCAAAGAAAGCGGTCTCTGTCAATGACGAGAGGTACTAGACCCCAACCGACCCTTTTGCCGCCGGCCTCAATACAAGCGTCGGAAGCTCGGCTGCGGGTCAAGTGTCTTGCGCCCAATCGCGAACCACAAACTCGCGGAGTGGAGGAGTCAGCGTGCGGGTGAAATATTGGCTTCGGGGGTGTGGGGTCGCGGTAACATACACATGCCTGCCATTATCTATCTCGAAGAATTCCACTGGTAGACTCTGCCCTGCGACCTCCACGTCGGGCAACTTTCCACGTCTGCGCGGAACGTAGCTCCAAAGCCTTGTACCAGTGAACACAACACGAGCTGGCTTGAGCCGGCCAAGAACCTCTCCAAAGGGCGTCACCGCTTCTGCCCACTGAGAAGGTTTCGGCTTAATGCCCGGACCTCCCGAAACAGGAGACTGGATAAAGTTGTAGAATGCGACCTTGTTCCAGAAGATAGCAGACGTTTGGTTCTCGTGCTCCTCACCGCCAAGACGGTTTCTGACCCGGTTCCAGTATCTCGCCCCACGAACCCCATTAACGACTTCCTGAACGCAACCCCGCGTGAAACCACGCTGGAGATCATGCTTGATTACTTTCGGTGTTTCGCCATCCTCCCATTCGTCATAATGGGATTCACCGACTATGAGAACCTTGCGGTTCCAAAGTCCCCCGTTTTCATATTGTGGGCCTATCCAGGGTTCAAAGAAGACGTGCTGATATTGACCCAAAAACCTAATCCTACTGCATTATGACCAAGCCGGTCAGCGCGAAGCTGATTAGATCAAGCCGGCAAGCAACCCAATCGCAACAGCCGTGGAAACCACTCCCCCAAATCCTGCGATCCATGCCGCTTTCCTGGCGGTCCTGGCCGTCTTCTCGACCTGGTGCAATTCTGTGCGGATATCAGCCAGTATACTAGCCGTGGCGTCCTGAGCCGTCTCCTTGAACCGGACTTCGAGCCACGCACTCGCGTCCATAATGACCTTGGTCGCCGATGCCTTAGCAGAAGCCCCCGCCTGAACGAGCGCAGCATCCAGTTGCCCACCCACACCCCTCACCAGCTTCTGGATCTCGTCCAGCGTCGCCTCTAGCATGACCTCATTGATGACCGCGGCTGCAAGGACCGGATCGGTCGAGCTCAACCTGACACCGGTCCTTCGTTGAACCTCTGTGAGCAGCGTGGCCTGATCCATCAGACGATCTCGGCAAGCTGTGACCAGATGGCGGTCTTGATGCGGAACAGGCGGCTCTTTTCCATCAGCACGAACTGGTCGGACGTGGCGGCCTCGGCAAACGTCATCTTCCGGTTGAGCATGTCCGCGAGGTTGGGGGCGAACATCACCGGGTCGAGCTTCCGTAGGTAGACGAGCCCATGGATCTTGTGGCGGTGTTGCTCGAATACCGGAGTTTCCTCGAAGTCGACGCCGCTGAACCGAACCGGTCCCAGGAACTCGTTCACCCAGATCACGAGTTGCGCCGCAGGGGTAAAATGCGAGATCAGAGGTTCCAGGCCAGCTAGGGTATCAAGTCCGTTGGCGCCGCCGGTGATCACTGAATGGACCATCATCTTGACACCGTGTCCCTTAAGGAAGGCGGGGATGTCATTGTCGATCAGGTAGCGCGAGAGGGGCAGGAACGAGGCGGCGCCGTTGTCCACTACCACGTCCTTCTTGGCCCCGATGATTGCCTCGATGAGATGGTCGATGCCCTTGACGTGGATGGCATCGTCTTCCAGCAAGGCCACCGGCTTGACCTGGAGCGAACCGACACTCTGGAACGAGCCATTCACCGGATCAGTATCGAAGCAGCTGTCCAGACGGTCCTGGTCGCGGAGATACTGGGCGATCAGGCTGGCGATGTAAGACTTTCCGACACCGCCCTTGCCCTGCAGGACGACATGAGCGGTATGGGACAGCTTAGGTGTTGTCGCGACGTGGACCGATGAGCCTGAGCTTATCGGCTTCGGTGAGGATCGGGTTCCACTTGAAGGTTCTGGAAGGTTCTGGTCGGGCATGGCTTGGGGTCTCCTTTATGGATGGCTTCTGGGGTTGTTTGGGCTCGGGAAGAACGGGAACAGGAGCTTGTGGAGATCGGGTTCTGGGAGGTCTCGCGTCGTCGGCGTAGCGTCGGACGAGCTTGCAGAACGACCGATAGCTGATGCCTAGGTTGGCCTCGTGTTGGGCATAGATGGCTGAGACGGGAATGCCTTTGGCCAAGTCAGCTCGGATAGATTCTAGTCGGCTCATCAAGGCTACGCGGCCAGATCCCCATGCTTTTCGAGGTCTTGTGGGCATCATCTGGCGGTCTCATCCTGTCAAACAGCTTGACGGAAGATGACATGATATAATACGTAGGTCTAGGCGTATCTCCGCCCGGCTTTTGCTTTCATTGCGTATCTTGGACCTACGTCGGAAAAAAGATTTTAGGGCAAACCTACGCAGAGATACGCCATGGAGTGAGATGGCAGGATAGGCATTGTTAGCCAACAATGCGCGTGACTTACTCACCTTCGGCTCGACGAGAATGAGACTTCAATCGACAAGAAGAGGACAAAGTAGATGACCTATGCCAAGCTGCTCAGCAACAATGTAATCAATGCCTGTGATCAAGCTGAGATCCAAATTGAACAATTAATGCGAGATGGTCTACATTGGAAGGAAGAGGCAAGACGTAAGGAGGTTGCCGGAAATACTTCTGTTGAAAACACACTGAGCGTAAACATGATGGTAAAGGCGGAGCAGGAGGTTTGTCTTGACCATCTACGCCGTCTACGCAGGGTCCGATCACTTGCGCGAGTTGCGGTCGACGGGACCATCTTTGTCGGTGCCGAGGACTTTCAGGCCTTCTTCAAGACCTATCAACCGTAACATGCATCGACAGCTTGGAGTCCGAGATCGCCATCGCACGCTTCGAGTTGTGGTGTCAGCAACCGAGCGAGAAGCGATAAAACAGCTCGCATTGGCTGCTAATTTATCAATCTCGGCCTACCTGCGCACAGCCGGTCTGAACAAGACGATCCGCTCTACTGTCGATCACCGCGCTGTTGACGAGTTAGCGAAAGTCAACGCCGATCAGGGCCGGCTCGGTGGTCTTCTCAAGCTCTGGCTGGTTGACCAGCCCGGCCGGGGTGCCCCAGCGCAGAATGTGCGGCAGCTTCTCAGCCAGATCGAGGCTATGCAAGAGAAACTGGCGAGCGTGAGTCTCGGCAAGGCCGTTAGATGATTGCCAAACGCATCATGGCGCCGAAAGCCTCAAACAGCTTCCAGCGGCTCGGCGCGTATGTTCTCAATGTGAAGGACGGGCAACGAGCCAGCGATCCGCGCAGTTGGAGCCGACTGAACGCCTACATCCTGGACACCAAGAACGATGGCGAGAAGGTCGCATGGGCGCGTGCCACGAACTGCGTTTCCGACGACCTCGGCTGGGCGGTGAAGGAGATCATCGCGACCCAAGCGCAGAATACGCGCTCGGAAAGCAGCAAGAACTACCACCTGGTGGTCAGCTTCCCGGAAGGCGAGCGACCGGACCGGGAGCAGCTGGAGGACATCGAGGACCGCCTATGCGAGGCGATCGGGCTGGATGAGCACCAGCGAGTGTCGGCGGTCCATCAGAACACGGACAACTGGCACCTGCACATCGCCATCAATACCGTGCACCCGAAGACCATGCGGAACGGGGCACCCTACCAGGACCACTTCCGGCTGCAGGAGACATGCGCCGAGCTGGAGATCAAGCACGAACTGGTCCATGACAACCATGCTGACCCGTTGCGTAGCCGGGGAGCTCGTGGAACCAGCAGCGGCGCACAGGCCTTCGACGCCCATCAAGCTGTGCCATCGTTCTTGACATGGGTCCGCAAGGAAGCGGCGGCCGACCTGGTGGCGGCGCGAGATAGCGGCAAAGGTTGGCAAGCTCTGCACGAGGCCGCCACGTCGCATGGCCTGGTTCTGAAGCTGCGCGGCGCCGGCCTGGTGGTCGGACATACGCAAAATTCGAGATTGCACATCAAGGCCAGCGACGTCGACCGCGGCCTCTCGCTTAAGGCGCTGACCGATCAGCTGGGTTCATTCGAACCCACCGGTCATACGGCTTCAACCAAGCCGGCGATATCCTCTTACAACGATCCGACGAAGAGCGGCCAGCTCTACGAGGCTTTCAAGCAGGAGCGGGATGCTGCCGAGAACGCCCGCAAGGCCGCCCAGGAGGCGCTCCGGGCTCGGCATCTGAACTTCGGCCGGGAGCTGAACGAGTTCTACCGCGACCGCATGCAGCGCGAGAAGCAGTCGGGATTGCATGGGGTGCTGCGCCGGGAGAGCTTCCAGCACATCGCGACGGAACGGACGCGAGATCATGCCGCAAGGAAGGACCGCGAGGCGGCAGAGCGGGTGCAGGCGCGCATCGCACATCCGGTACCGGCGTGGCAGCAATGGCTGGAGGCTAAGGCAGCAGACGGCAACGTGGATGCGCTGACCATGCTCCGCAGCCGTCAGCAGCGGGCCACGAGGCTTGAGGCTGACCTGGTGGATGCTGGCGACCCGGCCTCCGTAAAGCACGTCATCAAGAAGCATCTGCGCCCGCTCGTGCGGCGCAACGGAACCGTAATCTACAACATCGCCGATGGCGGCATGGTGGCGGATGAGGTGACGCATGTGCGGGTGGCTCAGCAGTCGCACGCTGCGACGCTGCTTGCCGTTGCTCTCGCTACGGAGCGCTTCGGTGCTAAGCCGCTTGTGGTGCGAGGCACGGAAGTCTTCCGGAACCAAGTCGCGGTGATAGCAGGCAAGACCGGCGCCAAGGTGACCTTTGCCGATCCTCAGCTGGAAGATTTACGCCAGCAGTCCACCAAAGATCGTAGCGCTTTCGGAGGTAAAGATATACATGTTAAAGCACGTCATAACCGGAGTGCGGAACTCAGTCGGTGAGCAAGGCTAAGACGTCCCGAGCGTAGGAACTGAATTCCTTGAAGAAGACCATAAACGCAACTCCGCAACGAACTAGAATGGGATAGATTGTGATTAAAAAAAGACAGTCTACAAATCCGGAAGATAGAAAGAAAACCGGATCATACATCTGGAGCCGTATAAAATCGGTAAGTGTTGCAGTGAGTGCAATATGCTGGGCTTTAATTATGCTGTTCTCACTAAATGCGCTTTGTCGCTGGGCTCCATGGCCGACAATGCAGCTCCCTCTGAGCTATCTTGTTGGAATATTCCTGGTCTCTGCTTTTATGTTCAGCCTGATGATCTGGTATATGGTGTCTGGCAGCAAGCGACCTCATGCGCGCTGATTCACAGACCATCAAGAGGCTGCTAGTCGGTTCCAGCTCCCTGACTGGCGTCCTCGGCGTTAGCTCGGCCGCTACCCAGTTCGTGGCCTACCGCGTGAACTACCATCCGGCGCTCGGTGTGCCGTGGTTCGAGCACTTCTATGCCCCGTGGTCATGGGTCGAGTGGATGCACGCGCCCTGGGCGCCGAATGCGCACAACACGTTTGCGATGATGAGCGGTGGCCTGATGATGGCACTGATGGGCGTGGTCATCGGCGGCGTCCTGATCGCGAGCGGCAAGCGCCGAAAGCCGGTCAAGCACGAGGGAGTGCACAACAGCGCAGAGTTCATGACGGACGCTGAGATGCAGCAGACCGGCTTGCTCCCAATCAAGGGCCGAAACCATGCCGGCGTCTATGTTGGCGGTTGGACCGACCCGCGAGGCCGCATCCATTACCTCCGCCACGATGGTCCGGAACATTGCATCGTCATAGCGCCAACCCGTAGCGGCAAAGGCGTCGGCAACATCCTGCCGACGATGCTGTCATGGCCCGACAGCGCCATCGTCTACGACGAGAAGGGTGAGCTCTGGGCGTTGACTGCGGGATGGCGCGCTAAGCACGCGAACAACACGGTCATCCGCTGGGAGCCTGGCTCACCGTTGGGTAGTGCCGGCTTCAACTTCCTCGAAGAGATCAGGCTGGGGTCTGTCTATGAGGTGTCCGACGCCCAGAACGTCAGCCAGATGATTTGTGACCCGAACGGTGACGGCATTGAGGGTAAGGATCACTGGGGGAAAACCTCATTCGACCTGCTCGCGGCGGTCATCCTGCACGTGATGTACAAGGCCCGGCGCGACGGGACCACGGCAGGATTCGCCGATGTTGCCTTTGCGCTGTCCGATCCCGACGAGAAGGCGGACACGCTCTGGGAGGAGATGCGGACGAACCGGTGGTTCAACGGCCGGACGCACATGGTCATCGCGGCAGCCGGGCGAGACCAGCTCGACCGGCCCGAGAAAGAGCGCGGCAGCGTGCTGTCCTCAGCCAAGATCTACCTGACGCTGTTCAAGGACCCGATCGTCGCGGCTAACACCAAGCGCAGCGCCTTCCGCCTGACCGATCTGATGAACCATGCCAAACCGGTGTCGCTGTATATCGTCACGCGCGGTGCTGACAAGGAGCGCCTTCGCCCTTTGTTGCGTCTGTTCCTGACGATGGCGATGCGCACCCTGATGGGGGTCGAGCTCAAGTATCACGAGGGGCAGGCCATCATGCCCCACAAGCACCGGCTGCTGATGATGCTCGACGAGTTCCCCTCGTTGGGCAAGCTGCAGATCGTCCAGGACGCGCTGCCAAAGTGCGCCGGCTACGGGATCAAGGTGTTTCTGGCAGCCCAGAACCGGGAGCAGATGTTCAATGCCTATGGTCAATGGCAATCCATCACCGGGAACTGTCACATCCGGATCGTCTACGCCCCCAACGAGCTAGAATCGGCGAAATGGGTCAGCGACGTCATCGGTCAGACCACGATCATCAAGGAAGACGTGACCGAGAGCGGCACGCGGCACGGATCGCTGAAGAACATCAGCCGGACCTATCACGAAATCAGCCGGCCGCTGATGACCCCGGGCGAGATCATGCAGCTGCGCAAGCCGCGCAAGAACGCATGTGGCGAGATCGTCGAGAGTGGCGAAATGGTGGTGTTCATCGCCGGGGAGCCGCCGATCAAGGGCACGCAGATCCTCTACTTCCTGGACGGGACATTTATCCGGAGATCACGCATTGAAGCGCCGGATAGCGGGTCCACGATCAAGATAGCCGCGGAGCTGGTGCTTTGATCGTCCGCTCCCCTCTACTGGCGCTGTTTGCCATGGCCGGGATGTTCGTCACCCTTGAGGTAGGCTCCGCGGAAGGCTTCCGTCTGAACACGACGGCCTCAATGCCTGTCGGGGTATGGCGGGTCACACCGTTGATCCCAGCCCAGGTAAAGCGCGGCGGCATCGTCACGGTATGCCTGCCGGATCTGCCAGTCGTTCACCAGGGGGTCGCACGTGGCTATATCCACGCAGGGTCGTGCCCGAGTGGCCTAGAGCCCGTGGTCAAGCCGATCGCGGCCATCGGCGGCGACGTCGTGAGCGTTGGCCGCTCCGGTATCTCCGTGAACGGCTCGGCGGTGCATGGCACGGCGCAGCTCGCCCGGGACGCGGGTGGTCGCGCGCTGCATTCTGTCTCTGCTGGAGTTTATACCGTCGAGCCGGGGCACGTCTGGCTTCTTGCGCTACGCAACAGGCGGTCGTTTGACTCCCGCTACTTCGGCGGGATCCCGGTCTCAAGCATTCAGGCCGCCGCGCGCCCGCTCTGGGTACTTCCGTGATAGCCGCCGCGTTGCTCGCCTGTGCGGTCAACGTCGCGCCCGTGACCTTGGAAGCTGTGATCAAGGTCGAGAGCGCCGGTAACCCGATTGCCTTGAACATCAACCATCTTCAGGGCGAGCAGCCGCGCCCGATTGCCGCCATGGAAGCGGCCATGCTTGCGCGCCAGTACATCGCGCGTGGCTACAGCGTGGATCTTGGCCTGATGCAGGTGAATAGCGCACACCTGACCGAACTCGGCTTGACCGTCGACCAGGTGCTTGACCCGTGCACCAACATCGCGGCCGGCGGACGCATCCTGACAGCGGCCTATGTCGAGGCCCTTCAGAGCCGTGGTGAAGGCCAGGAAGCTCTGAAAGCGGCTTTGTCGATCTACAACACCGGTAACGAGATCGCAGGCCAGCGTAACGGATATGTGGCCCGCTACTACGGCCGGGATGTTGTCCCAGCGCTCGCGGGCGGCCTGCATGCGGCGATCATGAGTGCGGCCGCAGCCAAGCGGGAAGTGCCCCCGAATCCTTTCACAGCAGCGACGGAAGTTGCCTTCACGGAGATCCAGAATGCCCGATTTGGTGATTAGGACGCTGGCCATGCTGTCGGACAATGTCGCCGACATGGCCGTGCCAGGCGTGATCGTCGAGGTCAGTCCCGCAATGGCCGACGCGATGGGCGCGTTTCGTGAGGACGCCTTGAGCGAGGCTGACGCGTGGGAAGCCAACGCCGACCTAGCAGGGATTGCTTGAGATGAGCGCTGCACTAGAGCTCCAGGAGCGATACAGCGCACGACGAGCCGAAAGCTCGAAGCTGCACGAATCTTTCACCAACGTGCAGGAGGTGTCCGCCACACTGGCTAAGCAGGTCCAGCATGGCACCTCACCCTGGCAGATCGCGCAGGCGCCAGGTCAGCAATATCTCCCGTGGAATCCGTCGACCGGGCGTGACTTCAGCGCTGGCAACGCCGTGTCGCTGATGAGCCAAGCGCAGGAAGCGGGCTACAGCGACACGCGCTGGCTCACGTCTAGGCAGGTGGAACGCGAAGGCGGCCAAGTTCGCCCTGGCGAGCAGGGAACGCGGATCGAGTTCTGGCAGTATGAAGGCGTTGAGGGCGGGAAAGCTGTTCAGTACGAGCAGCCGCGCGTGTTCTCGACGACGGTGTTCAACGCCGAGCAGATCGACGGCCTGGAAGCCGCGCCGGACAGATCGAGGGTGTCGAAATCAGCGCCGCAGGAGGTTGCGCCAGATCAGGACACCTATCCCTTCGGGTCAGAGGGGCATGCCAAGCTAGCGCTCCGCAAAGAGCTTGAGGCTTTGATCATCGGCAGCCAGGACGGCACCGGGTTTCAGCCGAAGCGGAGCGAGGCACAGGCCGACCAGTGGGTTAAAGCGCTGCAGAATGACCCGCGCGAGATCTACCGAGCCGCAGCAGACGCATCCCACACTATCGAGCAGAGGCGCGACCTGGAGCTTGATGCATTCCTGGATGCCAACACCCGCTTGCGCAGGGAGGCGTCCAATTTCACGGAAGCCGTCGAGGCGCTGGAAGCCGAGATCTCTCCGCGTCGACCCGTCCCCGTCACATTTGCCCATGAGAAGACCGAAGCTGAAGCGGTGCAGCGGCCGACGGTCAAGGATTGGCTCATCGGCACGCTGGAGGCTGGAAGCGAGCGTCTGGAGGCGCTGGCGACAACGCTCAAAGCTGCGCACGGTAATAGCGATCCGAGCCGCCCGGCACTTTGGGAGCGCCTCGTCGATGGTGCTGACGAGAACCGAGATCGCTTCGCCGAGCGTGTCGTCAACGCCCGTGAGAACCTCGGATCTCGCATGGAAAGCGCCTGGGAGCGCGTCGAGCAAGCCTGGGATGGCTTCGCGCAGGCGATCGGCGGGCAGACACCACGGAGCGAGCTGGCACAAGGTGCACGTCCGACGCTGCTGGAGAGGATCGAGGATCTGGCGGACCGGTTCGGCCGGGCGATCGGGATCGTTCGGGAGAGCTCCGATCTGGATCGAGAGATGCCGGCTGTTGAACCGGCAGCAAGAGGCGATCAGGCACTATCCGATGCGCAGGAGGCGGTCCGCCTGTACCGGGACGCCCTCGCAAAGGAAGGCGCCGAGCCTTTCATGAGCCAAACGACAACCCTGGAAAGGAATGGGGCTTACAAGGCAGTCGTTGCTGCTCTGAATAATCCGCAAGCAGGACCGCTGCTTCGTGCGGGTGCCGACCGGGGGCTTGGCCTCACAGAGGACGTAATGCTGAACAATTTTGACCAGTTGCTTGAGAAGTTGGACCCCCGCCAGCTCTCGCAGGAGACGCTGGGTCCCGCTGCAATCGGACAGGATCAGACAGGCTTTGCGGCCACGTCGCCAGTAGCGCCCGTGGGTGAGCCCACACCTCCCACCTTTATCCGCAGCGAGCATCCCGCCATGAGCCCGAGCGATGATCAACGGGTCTACCTTGCCGTTCCCTTCACGGAAAAGGACGACGCTAAGCAGGCCGGCGCAAAGTGGGACAAAGCCGAGAAGGCTTGGTTCGTTCCGGCAGGCGTGGCGCTAGACGGCTTTACGGCCTGGATGCCGGCGAAGGATAGCGTGCATATCGCCGCTGGTCCTGATCCACGGGAGGCCTTCGGCGATGCCCTGCGCCAAGCCGGGCTTCAGGTGCAAGGCACGCCAGAGATGGACGGCCAGATGCACCGCGTGCAGGTGGAGGGCGACCGCGGCAAGGAGAAGAGCGGCGCCTACACCGGCTATCTGGACGGCCATCCGGCCGGCTTCATCCAGAACTTCAGGACCGGCGAGAAATCCACCTGGAGAGCCGAAGGACCGGCGGCAGCTTTGTCCGCGCAGGACCGGGCGCAACTGGCAGGCGAGGCCGCCCAGAAGCGACAGGACCGAGCGCACGACCGCGAGCGGATGTATGAGCGCACGGCGCAGCAGGTGGACGCGATCTGGGCGGCCGCAACGCCGGCAACCGCGCATCCGTACCTGGAGACCAAGACGGTGCAGGCTCATGGTGCGCGGCAGGCAGCACCCGGGACCACGATCACAGTGGAAGGCAAGGACGGCCAGCCGAAGCAGCTCGACGTCGGCGGTCAGCTGCTGGTGCCGGTGCTGGGCATCGAGGGCGATATGCAGTCGCTGCAGTTTATCCGCGACGACGGCAGCAAGATGTTCATGCCAGGCGGTCGGATCGACGGTGGGCACATGGTGATCGGGGATATCGACCGGCCCGGACCGGTTCTCATTGCGGAGGGCTTCGCAACCGCCGCCACTGTGCATGAGATCAGCGGGCAGCCGGTGATGGTGGCGTTCAACGCCGGAAACCTCGGCAAGGTCGCTGAAGCAGCGCGGGCAACGTTCCCCGATCGGGCAATCTATATCGCTGGGGATAATGACCACGAGAAAGAGGCGGCGGGCAAACCCAACGTTGGACGCGCGAAGGCTGAGCAAGCTGCGGCGGCGATCGGTGGTCAAGTTCTATTGCCCACATTTCCACTTAATACGAGAGGTAGTGACTGGAACGACCTCGCCCGGGTCCAAGGCAGTGACTATGCAGCTGAAAAGATGAGTGTCGCATTCCGTGGTGCCGAGCGTGAACGGATCGCTGCATCGATTTCTGCGGCACGCCCAATTGACCGAAGCACTTCTTTGGCCCCCAATATTACGCTATCAAAGCAAATGCGGCACGAGCCTGTGGAAATGGAAAGGTAGGGTGATGCGCGCTGTATCTGATCTGGTCGGAGTGACGATAGGAAGCTTTATCGGCTTCTTCCTCTTGCTCGGCATAGGGCTGCTGCGGCTCAGCATCGGCCTCGTGACGTTCGGGCTTTGCATGATGATGGCGGCGTATACCGGCCTTGGCCTGTTCTGTATCGCAGGAACGTTTCTACTGCCTCATGTGCATTCCAAGCTGGCCACAGGATTTGGCTACCTCGGATATGCGGCTGCAGCGTGCACTGCGGCAGCCGTGCTCCAGTTCGCGATGGGCACGCTTTTGGATAGAAACGACAAGAAGGCACGCCCGCGAGACATCGACGCTCTGCGCCGGTCCTGATCGCTTAGACAGTCCCTGGGGTAGGCCTTAAGGACTGTCTGGTCTGGATCAGGTCTTCCGTCTGACAACCAAGTGCGAACGCCAGCTTGTCCAGTGTATCAAGGGTCACATTGAGATTGCCGTTTTCAATTTCGGCAACACGCTGCTGCGCAACACCGGCCAGTTCTGCAACCGTAGTCTGGCTTAGGTTTAGGCAAAGGCGAATGTTACGCACATTCAATCCGAACACCAACTTCGTTGAATTAGTCGTCATCGGTCATTTCTTCTTTGGCCAACAGCGGAGAACGGGTACGAGCGCATCACATACGCCGGGAGCAGCGGAGCATGACGCGCCATCCGCCGAGAGCCAACCACGTCAAGCCACCAAGACAGATCAGGCTGCCGATGGCTTGGCTATCTTTGGAGTAGCTGAGCAGCCCGGTCCAGATCATCAGGATACCGAACAGGAACACGTAGAACAGCCAGCGCATCTGGCGTTGGTCGCGTCTGATCTGCCTGGCCTCATCGTCGCTCACTGCATCAAGGGTCCGAAGATGGCGGCTTGTGTGGGAACCGTCCGCCGGTCCACGTAGGGTCGCAACACCATGTCCTTGGTGATCTGAATGACGAACTTGTAGCCCGGGCGGATCTCCAGCGTGTTCGGAATGCTCAGGCCGGAGCGGGCATACTCCTGGCCGAGCTCGCCGAACTGCTGGCCGAGTGAGCCGGCTATGATCTGCTGCGAGTTATAGCCGTTCGAGTTCTGCCCGCCTTGGCTCAGCTGCACCGCGGCGGCGCCGCCGGCCAGGATGACAGCATTGCCGAACTTCTCCCAGAGGTGCCGGTTGACCTGGTCATGCAGCCCGGCATAACCGCCCTGGTCGGCCGCCGACATGCCACCGATGTCGATACTGCTGCTGTCGGGGAAAATAATCCGCTTGATGACCGCCGGCAGTCGGCCCTGACCGGCCGAGACGACGTTGTCATACGTGCCGATGACCTTGGAGTGTTTCGGAATCAGCAAGAATTTGCCAGTGGCACTGTCATAGATGTCCATCTGGGTCCGGCCAACCATCTGGCCCGGTGTATCGCTGGTGGCGCCCCCCTGCATAACGCAGGGGATCGCATCTCCTGCCGTGACGAGGTAAGGCGAGATTGGATCACGCACGGTCGAGTGCAGGGTATCGCTGTTGACGTCGCCCTCCGCACTTTGCTCCAGGCCGAACGATTGCTTCTCCCGAGCGCCGGTCGTGTCTGGCTGCACCGGACGGTCGCCGCCGTAGCCGCCGCCGAACCCGCCATAGCCGCCATACCGGCCGCCACCGTAGCGACCACCAGGTGCTGCGCCATCGTAGCCACCGGCCTGCGCCTCCTGCTGATCCTGAATAGGTGGAGCGAAGCCTCCTGCGCTGCTGGCTGCTCCGCCAGAACCACTAATCGCGGAGGCGAGCTGGGCTGCACCAGAACCGGAACCAGAACTGCCTGCAGCAGAACCGGCCTGGAGAGCCTGCACCACCTGCTCGTGACGCTGTTTCTCGAGTTCGGCAAGTTCCTTGTAGTAGGTCTCCCAGGCAGCGCGCCGGAACTTGGTCGCCGCATCTTCCTGAGCCGCTTCAGCGGGATGATCACTCGGCGCCGACGCGACAAAAGGCGCGGCAGGCTTGGCATGATGAACTGTGCCAGGCGTGTCCGTAGGCGCCACACCAGCATCCGGAGCGTTATCCAGGATCGAGGCGCGACCAGCCTCGCCCTTCTTGTCGTCGGCCGCGCTGTGATGATGCGCTGACCGTTCATAGACGGTGTAGGACACCGCCCCGGCGACCACTGCGCCAACGCCGAGCACGATCAGGGTCGGCACCTTGTTGAGACGGCGCACACCGATGCCCCGCCGGGGTGGGCCCACGAGCAAGGCGGGAGACTTGCCAGCGCCGTCGTCTTTTGGTCCGCTCATCGTTCAGCCTCCGTGGTCCGGATGGTGAATGGACCGCCTGCCTGGAGCGCGCCCGCCGTATTGCGCACGAAGAAGCGGCTGGCTTCGGTGCTACCGCCATCCAGGCTGAGCCGGAGTAGGTCGCCCTGGTCGAGCGGAGTGACGAGATAGCGCACGCGATGCGCACCAGACGTTCCATCAGCGACTAGGGCGAACCCACGCCTCCGGAGGTCGTCGGTCAGCAGCGGGGTGACGGCGTTGCTCGCTTGACCATCCGAGGTGGCCTGGAGGATCACGGCGGTCCGCGCCGCCGGCAGCCGCATCGATACGAACTCTGTGATCGCGCTGGCCAGAATCGTCGCATCCGCTGGCGCCGTGAGCGGCTCGACATAGGAACTGCCGGGATCGTAGGCACAGCCCGACAGCATCGCGGCCGTGACCACGAGCGGGAGTAGCTTGTTCATGGCGCACCTCGCGTGATGCTGACCTTGATCTGGTCATCGCCGACACCGGAGATCAACGCGGCCTTCGAGAGCACGCTGTCGACGATGTAGCGGTTGCCCATGGACCGGTAGTTGATGAACTGCGGCGTGGCCGCGGAGAACCAGTTGCCGTCATTGGCCAGCGCTACGAGGACGGGCGATGCCTGATGGGCGACCGCGGACGAGAACTCGATGTAGGTCTTGGCGCCATCGTTGTAGACCCTGACCGGCTTCCACACCGGATCGTCGCCCGTGATGCGATAGTTGAAGTCGAGGTTTGAGAAATTTTCTCCGGTTGCCAAGGTCGAAGCCGCACCGGTGGCGCCGGTTGCCTGCTGGTAGTTCGCCCACTGGGACTGCACATCGTCGGGATAGTTGAAGGCGACGAGTGGCATCCACTCCCGCGCGGTGGAGACCAGCTTGACCGAGTAAATCCGTTTCTGCGTCGACAGCACCATGTCGGTCACCAGACCGGCGTCGACCGGCTTGATGATGACGTGCGTCGTTCGGTTTTCCCCCATGCCAGAGAAGGCCGGCGTGATCCGCCACCGGACGCTGTCGCCGATGTTGAGGGCCTGCACCACTTCACCGGGCTGAAGCGCCAGGTCGCACACCATCAGCGGGGCGCAGACCACGGATGCCATCGTGGCGCCGTAGAGGTAGCGCACCACGCCATCCTCGCCCGGCTGCGGATACTCCGCCCTGTTGCGCCAACGTCGGGCAAGCGCTGTCCCGCGTCGTTCCTTGGGAGACAAAGGCGCGGACGGAGATACCAGCCTGATCGGTGGCGGCATCGTCAGGGGCACGGCCGGCTGCTTGCTACTCGTCGTGGCCGTCATCTCGGACGGCCCGAAGCTTGCGGCGCTGTCGGCACTGGCCCGGGCGGCGTCCTGGCCCTGTGTCGCCGCGGCCTGCGCCTGCGCCTGCAGCGCGGCCGGCACCTGAGTGGCTTGCGCACCGCTCTGTCCGGCTCCGGCGCCGTTGCTGGCCTGCGCCAGTACGATGGCCGGAACATGCGTCGATGACGGCTGCTGGGCTTGCGCCGCTACCGGAAGCATCCCGAGCAGGATGATGCTGAGTTCCCGCTTCCTGTTCCTGCGCATCAGATTTTTTGCCATGTGATGGCCTCTACGAAGAGGCCTGTGGGGTTGAGAAGGATCGAGGCGTCATCGTTCGCGGGATTGACGCTGAAGGTGATGAGCGCCTCCCAGTCCTGGGAGGTCCGACGTGTGCCGTCGCGATTGCGATGGTCCTCCCGCCACTGGACCTGCCACGTCGTTGCGGATTTGGGCAGAACCGACAGCACCTGCACGCCTACCGTCTCATCCGCAGCCCGGAGAAAGGGAGAATTTGCCGAATACCATTCGTTGAGCGCCGGGGTTGCCGACCCGTGCTTGTCGAGCATCGCGTAGAGCTCGGTGACGAGCGCGCGCTGCCCTGCGACATCGACGAGCACGGTCCGCAGGTCCGTGACCCACCGCGCGAGCTGCGCCCGGATGATCCGAGGATCGAGGGGAAGTGCGACATCAGCGCGCGACACCGCGAGCGCATCGCCCAGGCGATCGACCCGCACCACGTAGGGAACCGAATGGTTCTTCGTGTGGTCCCAGACCGCTCCACCGACCGCTACGAATGCGATCGCGAGGGCGCCGAGTGTTGCCAGCCGCCAGTTATCTCGCTGGCTCACGATCGAGCCTACCTGCTCGTTATACTCGCGCCGTGCCAGGACATAGACCGCACTGTAAGAGTCAGATGGCTTCGTGTCGTCAGTGACTGCCGTTGCGCGTCGCATGGGTTCTGATGCCGATCAGCTGATGGTGTTGGGGGAATTGTTGTTCGGAGGCTTCGGTCCTGCATTGTCTTCATCGAGAAGACGGCGCTTGTTCCCCATGTCGGCCGCCATGCGCCACGACGCCGAACCCCGGCCCGTGCTTTGCCCAGACAGGCGTCGGCCGACGTCGGCACCCGCCGCCTTTGCGAGGTTGGCGCCAGTGCCGGCGACCAAGCCAAACGCTCGGGCTCCCATGCCCTTCGATTGTCCCCCAGCTGCCTTCTCAGCACCCTGTGATGCCGCCAGACGGGCAGCTTGTGCGACGGCCACAGGCGCACCCGCAACGTTTGCGGTGACGGCGACCGCTGTGCCGGCGACGAATGCGGCGGCGCCGATCAATCCACCTGAGCCACCCACGTGATGGCTGCCGTTGACGATCCCCTGGATCTCCGTGGGGATCTGCTTGACGAGCACGAACAGGATCGCCGAGCAGGCGATGACGGTGCAGAAGCTTTGCACAGTGAACACAGTAAACTGTGTAGTCCACTGCAAAATGAAGCCCTGCCCGACCGAGATGAGCAGCTGCAGGATAAAGAGCTTGGCGCCGACAGAGAAGGTATAGCGCAGGACGGAGATCGCGATCTCCTTCGTGAAGGAGAGACCGCCGAAGGCCATGAAGATTACCGACGCGGCGATGACGATGTACGACGATACCAGGGTGACGATCATCTCTGCCGCGATCAGGGCATATACAACGACGATCCCGAGGCCACCGAGTGCGAGCATCACGTCACGGCCAGGATGAGCCAGGGACAGCTGGTTCAGGATTTCCTGCGCGATGGTGATGCCGGCGTTCATGACGCCGGTCGGTGAGATCGGGCCGCCTCCAGCACTCGCTGCGGCGGATCGGAAGCTTTGGATGATGAGCCCGCCGTAGGTGACCGAGTTTTCGAGCAGCAGCAGAAAGAAGCCGAGATACAGGATCTGGTTGACCAGCTCCGCCAGCCACTCGGAGAGATCAGCGTTCCGGAAGGCAAGCTTGAACCCGGCCAGGGCCAGCGAGATCAGCGACAGCAGGCCAAACGTGCCGAGCGCATAGGTGCGCAGCGGACCTTCCCAGCCGGTCGAGATCGTCTGGAACGAGGTGACAATACCGTCGAGAGTGCCCGTGGTCTGTGCGTGCGCCGGTGGTGCCATCAGCAACAGACCAGCACCCGAGACGACTGGAAGGGCGAATGCCTTTGCTGACATCATGACGCCGGCCTCTCAGTATCTGGGAGTATTGGTGAGAGGCAACGGAGGCACATCCAGGAAGTGCTTCAACCAGGGCTTGTCGTTGGCCTCATCCTGGGTTCTGCCGCAGGTTGCCATCACGGTTGTGCGGCTCTGGACTATCGTGGTTCCGGCAACCCCCGCTCCCACCGAGATTGTGGCGGTAGTCAGCAACAAAAGCTTGAGTTGCATGGTGCTTCTCATCCCTCAGTAGGCCGGCAGGCCGGTCAGCGGCAGCGGAGCCACCGAAGGATCCGCGAGGAAGGTTTGCATCCAGGCATCGTCGCGTGCCTGCCGATCGGCTTCGGCGATCTGCTCGGTTCCGACCACCTGCGCAGTGGTGTTAAGCGTCTGCTGCACGCCGGCCAGTTCTGTCGCGACCGACTGCGTCATCTCGGTGGATGCCTGGATCGCGGCAAGCTGACCGACAGCCGAAGAACTCTGCGCTGAAACCTGATCGATGATGGCCGAGGTGTTCGCGGCTTCGCTTTGCTGCAAGCCGATCTGCTCACCCATCACTTGCAGCGAGTTACCCATCTGCGTCTGGTAGTTGCCAAGGCTTGATACAGCCTGGGGGATGTTCTGCTGCAGGGCGAAATAGCTGCCCGACGTGTTCAGGTTCCCGAGCATGGTGCCACTGGTGCCGGTCAGCACCGAAGCCTGATTGGCGAGATCGGTGACCGCAGCGATGTCGCGGGTCACGCTCGCCCAGTAGTTCGACGGCAGATTGGTCGTGTTCTGGATCTCTAGCTGCCACTGCAAAAGCTGCGTCTGATACGCCTGGACCTGCTGCGCAAGCTGCCTGATCTCGTTGGCGGTTTGCTTCACCCACTCTCCCAGCCCGGAAACGTCGATGACAGGCAGGTCTGCTCGGGCATCCTGTGTCGGCATGAAGCAAACGGTCACGGCGACCACGGCAGCAAGCGGCCAAGACTTACAGCAGATTTTCATACTGCACCTTCTTGCTGTCGAGCCACCTGAACGGCCATTCCTTTCCGTGCTGGCGTTCCATCTGCTTGATCTCGCGGACGACGCCCTCGGAAGTCGCCCCTGAGAAAGCCAAGGCAATCGGGCCAAGGTTGAGCTCGAACAGCCTGCGGCCTTCCGGCTGCACGAGGTAGTACTGGCGCTTAGGGACCGCGTGCCGGATCAGGCTGATTTGCTGTTCGTTCAGCCCCATCGCCTCATAGAAGTCGCGCGGGCCCGGCACGTTGGCCGAGCCGCGGGTCTCGGCTTCCGGGTTGGGCAGAAAGAAGCGGGTCGGGCTGGACTCCAGAAGGATGTCGAGAATTTCGCTCTTGTGCGCGTCAGAGAGAGACTGCGTCGCCATCACGACCGCGCAGTTCTTCGACCGGGTGATGCGCAGCCACGTTGCCAGCTTGGCACGGAACACCGAATTGCCTAGCACCACCCAAGCCTCGTCCAGCAGCAGATACGTCGGCTGCCCCTTGAGGGACCGCTCGAAACGCCGGAACAGGTAGAGCAGCACCGGGATCGCGGCCTGCTCCTTGAGCGCCAGCAGATCCTCCATCTCGAACGCCATCAGGCGCTCGTAGGCGACGTTGTCCTCGCTGGCGTCGAGCATGCCGCCCAGCGCGCCGTCGAGGGTGTAGTAGCGAAGTGCGTCGCGGATGTCGTTGTCCTGCACGGTGGCGACGAAATGGGTCAGCGTGCGGGCGCCTGGAGCCGTCTCAGCCTGCAGGAGCAGCATCGCCCGGTGGATGGCGTTCCGCTGCTCTGGCGACGGCGGGTGCTCGGTTTGGAGCTGGAAGCACGAGGCAATCCAGTCCTCAGCCCACGCCAGGTCATCGTCGGTGCGCAACTCGCTCAGCGGGCAGAAGGACAGGCTATCCTCACCGGCGATATCGTAGTGCCGGCCGCCGCATGCCTTGACCGTCGCGAGCATGCCGCGCTTGTAGTCGAACGACCAGATCACCACCCCCGGGTAGCGCAGCGCCTGGATGGCGACGGTGGCGAGCAGGACGGTCTTGCCGCTGCCGATTGGCCCGAAGATCAGCGTGTGCCCGACATCGCCCACATGCAGGTTGATCCGCATCGGCGTGGCGCCCGTGGTGGCGGCGTAGCACAACGGCGGGGAGTGCGGCGGGTAGAGCGGGCACGGGTTCTCGTCCTTGCCCGTCCACACCGAAGCCAGGGGCAGCATGTGCGAGAGGTGCTCGGTATGCAGTAGCGGCCGGCGCACGTTCGGCAGCGAGTGGCCGGGTAGCGAGCCGAGCCACGCTTCCATGGTGTTAATCGTCTCGACGCGTGCCGAGAAGCCCTCGCGCTCGATCTCGCGGACCACCATCCTGGCGTTCTCCTGCAGGATCTGGCGATCAGCATCCATCAGGACGATGACCGGTGTGTAGTAGCCGAAACCGACGAGGCCCGAGCTTGCCTCGGTGAGCGAGGCATCCGCCTCCTGGGACATCAGGAGCGCGTCCTCATTGACGCTGCCGCCGTTGGTTTTGAACACCTGCGCGAAGAAGCCGCGGACCTGCTGCTTCCACTTACGCCGATAGCGCCGCAGGTCAGCCAGCGTCTCATGCCGGTCCATGTAGATCATACGGCTCGACCAGCGATACGGGATCACCAGGTGATCGAGCGCGTCCAAGATGCCGGGGAAGCTCTCAGCCGGGAAACCTTCGATCCCGACGCACATGATGAACTTGTCGCCAAGCTTGGGAGTATCGCCAGGCCAGAGCTCGCGACCGCCGATCACGGCGTCGAGGTAGGCGCCGCCGGGCGGGATATTCAGTTCCGTTGGAGATCCTGTTAGGGTGAAGTGCAGATGGTTCACCAGCTCATCGCGAAGATGCTCCAGACCGTGCCGATCCGTGAACACGTAGGACCGCATCCGATCGAGTTGCAGCACATCGCCAATGGTGTCCTCGAAGTCATTGAGGGACTTCTGGAAGCCCAGCAGGATGCGTGACGCAACCGAGATGGTCTCAGTCTTATCATCGTCATAGATCAGGTCCGTGAGCCGGCTCTGACGCCGCAATGGCGGCGTATACTGCAAGACCACCGAGTAGGTGCTCTCGAAGTGGACGCCTTCCGCCTTGAAGCGCGCCCGCCGCTCGGCATCCACCAAGCGCGAGACGGTGTCCGGGAAGTGCGATAGGCGATCATCCGGGTATCCGACTGCCGAAAGGCGCACGGCATCAACCCAACTGGACCAGCCCGACCCCAGTCGGGCCAGGGCACGGTTGACGCGGGCTGCGATGTTGTTGCGTTCGTTCTCGGTGCTGCTCTCGATATCGCGGCCGCGGTAATAGTAACCGGCGAGCAGGCTGCCATCCTTGCATTGGACGATACCGTCCTCGATGAGCGCACCCCAGTTGAGCAGATCTGGGAGCCCCTCTGCCGTGCTGCGAAACGTCTTGAGCTGAAGCATCTTAGGCCAACTCGTAGAACAGGAAGATCAGCAGAGCAGCGCTGCTCAATAGGATGGTCCACTGCTTGAGTGGGTTCATCACGTAGCCGATGAAGGGGCGTGAGCGCGCTGCGTAGTAGTGGCGGTAGCGGACATACCGGCGGTAGACGCGGCTCATCTGCGGGTCGGACTTGGCCATCTGCCGAAAGATACCGATGCAACTGAACCAGAGAACGACGCCGACGGCGAGCGCGACAAGGTTCTGGCCTGTGACGGCCAGACCTCCAGCAATCAAGGCAGCGAACAACGTCAGTTCCCGCTCACCGCCCATGAACAGATGCGGACGGTGAAGCACACGACGGAACGGAGCGCGGTTTAGACTCACACAATTGCTCCGGTGATGCCGATCGCGCTGGCGAAGTTGGTCACCGCCACCAGAAAACCGGCGACTAGGACCAGCATGATCATCCTGCGGATGAACTCGTTGATCTCACCACCGAAGATCAACGCGGCGCCGCATGCCACCATGGCAAGCAAGGAGATGGTGAAGGCGACCGGGCCGGTCAGATCCATCATCAGCGTCTGAAGGATAGAGTCCCATGGCAAGCCGCCCCCGCCCGTGGAGGCCATTGCGGTGCCGGGGGCGAGGACGGAGAAAGTCCCGAGCAGGGTGAGTGCGAGCAGGGAACGGCGGTGTCTTACGAAGGTCTGCATGTGTCTACTCCAGGGTTCCGGTTTGGTATTGTCCGTCGATATAGCCAGTGACCGCGATCACCTCGCGGATGCGGCGCCCTACTGGCGTGTGCGCGATGGACACGATCACATCGAGCGCTTCCGCAATGAGGGCCGGCATTGGATTGAGACTGACCTCGGCGATCAGCTGCTCCACGCGAACGAGACCGGCACGGGCGTCATTAGAATGGACCGTGCAGACCCCGCCGGGATGGCCGGTGTTCCAAGCCTTGAGCAGGGCGAGCGCGGCGCTGTCGCGAACCTCGCCGACGACGATCCGGTCCGGCCGCAGGCGCATCGTGGCCTTCAGCAGGCGCTGCATATCGACAAAGTCGCTGGTGCGGAGTGCCACGACGTTAGGGCTCGTGCACTGGAGCTCGCGTGTGTCCTCAAGGATGACGATGCGATGGTGAGGCGCGACCTGGCTCATGTAGTCGAGGATGGCGTTCGTCAGGGTGGTCTTGCCTGAAGTGGTGCCGCCCACGACAAGGATGTTCTTCCGGTCGCTGACCGCTCGCTCTATCGCGGCGCGCTGTCCTGACGTCATCACCCCATGCTCGACATATTGGGCCAGGGTGAACACCGATGACGCGCGAAGCCGAATGGTGAAAGTTGGCTGAACCACCACAGGCGGGATCATTGCCTCGAACCGGGCGCCAAAAAACGGAGCATCGTCCGGCAGTTCACACTCCAGGATCGGGCTCTCGCGTGTCACCGTGGAGCGGAGCATAGATGCCACGGTACCGATGAAGCTCTCTGCGGCACTCGATAGCATCGTGCCGACCCGCTGCATGCCGGATCCATGACAATCGACCCACAGGTGACCGTCCGGGTTGAGCATCAGCTCGAACACACCTGGCTGCTCAAGCGCCTGGCAGCCCACTTCACCGAGCTTGCGGCGCAGCGACAGCGCGAGCCGCGCTGCTTGTTCCTCGCGAGGTGGAAGCCTGCCGTCGTCCGCCATCGTGCGCCCATCAATCAGCCACAGGATCGATTATCCTGCGCCGATCACGTGATAAAACACGTGGAACGGCATTACAAGTTATTTCATGTAAGAGAGGTCAGGCTTTTAACGACTTCCTTTAGGCGGCGTCAGGAGGTCAGCAATCGTCATGTCGAAGGTCTCAGCCAAAACAGCCATCGTGTTCAGGGTCACATTGATCGACCCGACCTCGATTTGAGAGATGTATTGCTGAGTATGACCCGTCAGACGGGCGAGTTCGCTCTGGCTGACGTCCATCGCTACGCGGTTCAGTCGCACGTTCTCACCGACGATCGCCTGAAGCTGAAGGGTCATTTTCCGAGAGGCCGCTTTGGTCTTAACCATTGGAAACGCTTAGCATTCGGGTCGTCCGTTACAAAGGCAAGAATGTCGCCAATGTGCCTCGGAACGACCAGGCACGCCAGGAAAGAGGCATTTTAGGTCATTGGGCTGGCGTAGGGCTGCAAACCGCGCCTATGTTCCTGTTTCGTTCACATCGGGGAGGGCGTGCCATGGTCGACGAAAGCAACGCAGGGCTGAGGCCGGCGACCGCAGAGGAAGTGGCCGACAGCCTCATCTTCTCTTTACGGTTTTCCCGCAGGAAGCGGGTGCACGACGCCGACGATCTCATGGCAAGGATCACGGCGGAGAGACTCGTCAAGCACTTAGAGATATCTGGCTTCGTGGTTCTGCGGCGGCCGCCGGGTAGGTCCGCCTGAGCGCGTTCGAGAGAGATGACCCCTGCCGAAACTATACCAACTTGCTAGCAAATTGACGGCGGTATTTGAAGATAGCGGATGAGGTGAGGCTGTGTTCAGGGCCACTGGTTCCTGATCTTTGTCGGCGCCGGGTGGTCCCAGCATACAGGGCGGCCCCATCGATTGTATGCAACTCGTCGTTCAAAGAAGCTGCGCCTGATTCGAATCTGCGATGACGCGAACGCCGAGCGGGACGCTCAGCAGCTCATTGAGGAAAGTCGCGAGATCAGTACCCGGATCAAAGAACCGCCGCTCTCCCCGCGCCTCTAAAGACACTCGCCCCGCTTGCCACTCAATCCGCACGTAGCCAAACGGGGGCGGTATGGTGGCTAGGGCTCGACGTGTCTCTGCCTGCTTCCTGGCGCGTTCGATGCTCGGGTTTCGCTGCCATGGAGATGCAGGAGACCTGGTCACTCTCAGTCTCTCGTCTTCTGGATGTACGTGAGCCGCGCCGGCTGCTGGATATTCTGCCCGAACCAAATCGACAACATGACAGACAGCACGCCGTCATCGTGGTCGCTGGATTTCAAGGCCTCGTAGGACACGCTACCTGTCGACCGCGTCTTCACCCTGAAGGCCATCAGCTCCGCCTTGAGGATCTCCGACCCGGGGGTGTCGCTCACAAAGCTGACCCGGCCATCGGCCAAGGCCGCATCCATGGTGCTCGCCAGGATCGCCTTCGGCACGTTGGCAGAGCGGCCGGTGCTGTTGGTGACATCGAGGCCGGCGGTGATGACCACTGAGAATGGACGCAGGCCCTGTTCGGTCAGGCTGTCGACCACGGGCTGCCCTACCCCGGTGCCGTCCACCACGAGCTGCGGTGGGTGCGGACGTCCAGGGAGGCGCTCCAAGACATCCCCGATCGAGCGGATTAGATCGGGGTAGCTCATCCCGATCTGATAGCGGTGGAGATCGACGAACCTATGCATGCGGATCGGCTTGCGCTGGATCTCCAGCATCGGTCCATATGTCGTGCGACCGCGCAGCACCCGATCAGCCAGATGCAGGTCGTTGATCGAACGGAAGCTGTAGTCCTGATGCTTTCCGATATCCAGGGAGACGATAAATCGATCCGGCCGTTCGTTCTCGATCGTCCGCTGCTGGTCGAGATACTGGATCCCGGTCGGCCCGATACCGACATGCTTGTCGTAGATCTGGCGGAGATGGTTCACAGCGCCAGTTCCAGAGCCCGCAGCTCTTTGGAGAAGGCGTTAGTTATCGCTTCATCCGAGAAGTATTGCCCCTCGGCATCAATGAATTTGCACTCAAACTCCTGCGAAAAACGGGCGGGCCCGAGTTCCTCAAGCGCCTCTCGCAGGAAGACGTGGGATATCCGGGGGATCTCCCATGCAGTGACTGATTCACGCTGCCAGATAGACGAGCCAGACAGCCAGGCGTTCGCAAATACCCCGACTTTGCCGTTCGGCGTGCTCAGCATGAACAGACGGGTCCTTCCGTTCGCCATCATCGGCATAAACGCCTCGTAGAGTGAGTCCGAGATAAAGGCGGCTTCGTCGAGAATGATGACATTGGGGGCCGAAAATCCGCGTGTCGTGCTGCCGTCGCCGGGCAGGCTTAGAATGCGCGAGCCATTGGACAGGGTCACCTCGGTGGTTGCGTCTTTCGAGAGCGGCGCTTCCCCTTTGATGAGCATGTGGTCTTCACGGAGCTTCCCTAACAGCTCGGTGCTCTGGCGCTGAGCCTTTGAAAACACCAGGATGAGTGACTTCGGGTTAAACAACGCCGTGTGCAAGGCAAGCTTCGCGGTCACTGTACTCTTGCCTGCTTGGCGCGAAATGTTAAGCAAAACCCGTCTGTTCCTCGATTGAAGTACTCGCCTCTGCCACGGATCTGGAATGAACCCGAGTACCTCCCGTGCCCATGCGGCCGGGTCCATCGCATGCCGGAGCACGCGGGCAAAGTCTGGTTCAGTGTTCAACTTGCGAATGCTCCAGCGCGGCTAAAACGGCGCTATAGGCGTCAGGATGATCGCTGAGAGCGGCTAGGATATTGGTCTGGACGTTGATCCAGCCCGGCTGGCTAAACACGTTGATCGTCGTTCCCCGATCCAACTGACCCGTAAGCTTAGCCATCGTCTCGATACAGGCGCGGGCTTCCCGTATGCCCTTGAGAGCAGCATCCAGGTCCTTGATCCGCTCCGCTTCGTCGAGGATGCCCTTTGCCCGGTCCTTCAGCGCGGCCACTTGGTCGAGCAGATCCGCCCCGCGCGCCAGCTCTGACACTTCGAATTCCTGCGCCGCTGCCTTTCGCATGACCTTGCTCAGATGCAAGGAGGAATGGCGGCTAATGTTCCGAGGGTGCAGACTAAACAGCCTGGCGATCTCGGACATGTTCATCCCGGGAACGACAAGAAGACGATCTATCTCGTTGATATCTTTGTGTGAACAGACGGAGCACGGTCTTCCGGTGCGCGTGATGCTTCTCAGCGAACGCTGCCTGACCACCACCGAGGACCTACCAGTTAATCACACCCGCGGAGGTGAGGTTTCGGTGAGCCTGATCCGTCGCCAGTGCGCGCCACTTGTCGAAGAATCTGTCGGCTTCCTGGAGGGCTCGCAATGCAGCGAGCCGTGCCTGCTCGCGCTCGTATCGGGCCGCGTAAGTATCATCCACGATCCTCCGGGCGTTCCCCAAAGTCTGCCGCAACCTCGCCATTTCCTTGTCGAGATACGCGGTCACGGCGGGGTCATGCAGGTGCACGTTGCGGGTTACGATGTGTTTGTCGACCACTTGCTGCTCGGCCAAGACGGGGCCGAGAGGCTTCCCATCAGTCTCAATGGAACCGTCAACGATCGGGGCGCCACGTTCGACGAGGATGCTGACTTGCATAGGATCATCCACCAACTGGCCTGCGAACCAAGTCCGAGCCGCCCCATCTTTTTCGTAAAACGCATAAGGTGCAGTCAGGCGAGCTGATGTCGCCGACTGCAATGGCGCGATTGTCTTGGTCACTGGTAGCTCCGGATGATCTGGATGGAGACGTCGTAGACCGACTTGCTCATCAGCATCGCGTCCCTGCCGTCGAGGATGAGCGATTTGGCGCGCAGGTTGGCGTTTCGGGTCCGCATCCACTTAAGGGCGGTTTGATACTCATCGCCCGAAAGCTCAGTCGCCGGTCGACCCGGGTATGGATATTCGTCGGAGGTCATTCGGGGTCTATACTTGCATGTTATGTCGATGATGCTATTCTAGCACAGTCAAGTTAATTTCGTCTATGACTTGTTGTATGCTTTTGCTTCTGTATCCAGGCGTGTCCCAGTGTTCCTGAGCGTTCATACAGCCGATTACTCGTTGAGTGCTTTCCACCTTCCGGTCAGAAAATTTGCTTGGGTAGCTCGCTTGTCCGCTTGCTACAGGAACCGGACAAGATTATACCTTCTGGACGCAAGCGGACAAGCGGACAGACACCTAGAATGGCCGTTTATGGTTACGCACGAGTGAGCACGAGGGCTCAGGCCGAGCTGGGCGAAAGCCTGGAGGTCCAGCAGCGTCATATCGACGGACATGCGACCACGAAGGACCTGGTCGTCGACCGCATGTTCGTCGAGCGCGGAGTTTCAGGATCTGTGCCGTTTCTCGATCGGCCGGAAGGTAAGATCCTGATGCGGACGCTACGTCCTGGCGACACCATCATTACCGCAAAGCTCGATCGGATGTTCCGCTCCGCACTCGATGCGCTGGAAGTGCTCGGCAAGCTGAAGACGATTGGGGTCGCCCTCCATATGATCGACCTCGGCGGCGACGTGACTGGCAACGGCATCAGCAAGCTTGTCTTCACGATCCTGTCTGCCGTGGCCGAAGCGGAACGCGACCGCATCCGCGAACGGATTTCCACGGTCAAAGCTGACCAGAAGACGCGCGGCCGGTATCTCGGCGGCAAGGTCCCATTCGGCTTCGAGATCGGTCAGGACGGCGACCTCAAGCCCGTGCCGACACAACAGGCAGCGATATGCACCGTCGCGTCGATGAGGGCTCAGGGGCGCACCCTGCGCGCTATTCGTACCACCCTGGCGGAAGGCGGGACGATCCTCTCGCTCGACGCCGTGCACCGGATCGCCAAGGAACAGGACGCCACCTCGGCGCCCTAGTCTTCTTCGAAAACCGGGCTTTTACGTCCAATCCGGACGTACGTTCTGGATGATGATCATGCTAGGCTGGGTAGCGCGCGTTGCGCCGTCCAGCTTTTGCTCGTGCGGGTGATCCTGCGTGAAAGCCGCTGATTGCGTGTGCTTCGAGTCACACTGCGCCTGCGTGCGGGTGACACCAGGTGAATCGACCGGGGCCACCCCAGGGTGCTCGGGGCACCGTCCAGTCGCCAGTTCCAGATTTCGACTACAATTAGAAGATTGGGGGTCTTTGGCGATCCTGGGTTCGGGCGAAGCTCCTCTCGAAAAAAAGTAGCATTGAGCGACGTTAAAGGAGGCCGCGGCATACCTCGGAGGCGCCAAGTACTTGGAGCCTAGCAGCTTACGGCTCCGCCATGTTCGTAATTGTCCCTGGCGCATGGAAGAAATGTCGGTGCGGGAAAAGCAGCGCGGCTCCAATACCAACCGCCACAGCCAGGACCAGCACGAGTGCCACTACTGGGAAGCCGCCTCTCATCGCGTTTTCTCCTCGCTGCCGAATACCACGCTCCTCAAAGGTCTTCCACGTGGTTCTCAGACGGAACTGCTGGTTTGGCCGCTGATGTGGCAAGAAGTGCACGGATCTACACGGAACCCTGCACGGGAAAAAAGCGCACGGATGGTGCGTTTTTCCTTTAGGGTTCCGTCACCATCCGTGCGCACGGATCTACACGGAACACCGCACGGAACAGGGAGATCATTACTCTTCCCCAGTGTCATCCGGATTAGCTACCCAGCTTATGTTAGTCGGACGTCCATCCAAGCAGCGGATACCCTGAGCAGTCCCGCGGTTTGCCCGTCTGTATTTGGCAACCTCAAATCCATGCATCAGGAGATCGTCGAGCAGGCTCTGCTGACCTTTGGCAGTGCTGATGCCGTATTGAGAGAACAGGGTCCGGATCGACCGTGCATCCTTGGATAGCTTTGCGGCCCACGGACCGGCCGCGCTGCCGATCGCGACATCGGCCTCGATAGCAACCCGCTTGTCTGGTGTGACCACGTCTACCGGCAGCATCAAAGGCGCTGGCGCCATGACTGCATCACCGTTGTCCAGAACATGCACGACCTTCTCAAACCAGTCAGCCGAACCGAGCGCGGAGTAATTAGCTTTGCCTTCGTCGACGCGAAAATAGTGGTGACGGTTATCGGCTGAGATACCGAATGCCTGTGCATCCGGTTCACTCATGGTGGTGACCGTCAGCACGATACGAGCAGCGCCAATAACTGCCGATGCTCCGCGAGCACTCTCAGGATCGCCGGCGGCAGTGGCGGTGCCTTTCCGGGTGTGGTGCAACAGCACGAGTGCCAGGTTGTGCTTGACTGCTATCGAGCGGAAGTGCGCCATGACCCGACGTACCTCGGTGTTGTCGTTCTCGTCCCGGTCGTGCAGCTCGACAAGTGGATCGAGGATCACCACGTCGGGCTCGAAAGCTTGGATACGCAACTCCAGCTCATCCATTGCCGGCAACGGTCCAAAGCTGTTGTTTTTTTCGCCGAGCAGCGTGCCAATGCGCTCGGCACCGACCCGGGTGAGTTTTCCGGCTAGGTCTGAGATCGGGCGGCCGAAGTGGCGCATCGCTGCCGAGAAGCGCCGTCGCTGCTCGTCCTGATCGTCCTCGACGTTGTAAGTTAGCACCTTGCACGGCTGCACCGGACGGAACTTCCCGAACGGCACGCCGAGCACTAGGGCAGAGGCGCAGCTGACCATGAGGCTGCTCTTGCTTACGCCAGGGCCGCCTGCGTAGACGGTCACAGACCCGCGCAGGAGGTGACCGGGAGCGACCCACGGCCGGGGCGGGAGCGTTGCCTCGTCCCATACATCGTCGTCGAAGGTCAGACCCGGGTTGTCGTATGACGATATGCGCGGCGGCCCGATTTCGAACGCAGCGGTCGCACTATCCATGCTGTGCGTCCCAGCGGAGCTGGTAATTGAAGTCACCAGGACCGTTTGGACGAGCGATGCGGACCTGTCGCCCCTCAGCGCTCCACCGCCGTGCAGCCGCCTGTGCAGCCGCCTGTGCAGCCTTCGCGCCGGGATCATCCTTGTCGGCGGCGATAATGATGTTTTGCGCTTGAGGAGGTAGAACCAGTCCGTATTCCAAGTTTCCGCACGAGATCGCGGCCCAAGCCGGTGCGCCGATCATCAGGCCAGCGCTTGCTGCGGTCTCGATACCCTCGCCTATGATCAATGGCTGCTGCGGCTGGATTGGTTGCAGGCGGATAGCGCCACCCCAGATCGGTCCAAGAGACGCCTTGGCCGGCTCGACATCAGCTTTCCGAGCAGTGGCTCGATCGAGATATGTTCGGTGTGCGCCGATGGGAGAACCGGCGAAGTCAACCACAAGCGCGACCATTGCGGGCAAGCTGCCACCTTGAGGATGGTGGCAGTCATCTCGATAACGAAGTATGGGTGATGCCGCCAAACGTGGAAGGCATCGATGCGTCAGATATGTGTCGACTAACGTACCAACTGCAGCAACCGAGCCATTCCACAAACGTCTGGCTGCTTCTTGCTTAAGAGCCTTCGCCTCATGTTCATCCTGCGGCGCCCGTCGCTCAGGTGGACTCCATGCTCCTACGGTGATGCGGTTCAACGCGTTGGTTAGACCATCTCGATCTTGGCAGGATGAGCACCATGCCAGCGCACGTCCGTCACTTCCAGCAGAGACGCTGAACGATGTAGGGTATTCACATGACGGACACGATCCGCGCCAATCCCGCTTGCACTTCCGAAGACCGAGGCGGGTGGCCAGTTCAACCGCCAATATCATGCACGCCTCCGCTCGTTCGGAAGTGGCGACAGCCGCGGCGGGAAGCGGTCGCCTCCAACCACACCGAGCATGGCCGGCGTGATTCGTCGGTAATCCTGCAGCATCTCAATGAGCAGCGGGAGTTCCGCGACCGGCTCGGTTAGAGCGATCAAGAGCTCTGCAATGGCGCGCTCTCCAAGCGAGTGCAAGTGCCTAGCGCCCGCCTCAATCTGCATCCTGTGCTGCGGGCTCATGACGGGACCATGCCCACAATCAGACCCGTTGATCGCGGACTAGCCTCAAGGAATGCCAGCCAGCTGTGAGCCAACGATCGCGTAGTCTCGACCAAGAGGACCCGTCTGCGATGCTCTACAAGCCCTGCGATCGCCCGGTAATCTTCTCTATCTTCTGCGACAGCGTGGAGTACGCTGAAAAAGGACCAGCGGCGAAGAGCAACAGCACAAGGAACGCGACCAGGTCCGACGTTCGCGGCAAGAGTGATCAGGTACGGCTCGCCAAGATCTGTCAGCGCAGCGGGTGTCAGCCTTACGTCGGTCCCATCGAGGCACAACAGACCGAAGTGGCCGGCGTGGTTGGCTTCCGCGATTGGCAGATGCGGATCGTTGTGCGCCATGAGCGCCGCGACTAACTCGGCACTCACGCGACCGTCTCCACGCGCAAGGCATCGAGCGCTTGGACAAGATTCGGATAGATGATCGGCAATCGACCAGGATGGATCACCGCAGCACGCGGCTCACCTTGTTCATCCACGTGGTCAAGCAGAAGCAGTCGCGGCAACGCACCGCGTGACGTGAACTGGAGTTTTTTAAGCATGGACAATCTTTTCGGATTGCCCGGGACCGCAAGACTGCGTATCTATCGGAAGCCCTGGCAGGCGCTTTCAATTGATTGTTGGTTGCAGCTCGTCCCGGTCGCCGGG
>JAABUX010001863.1_pt1 | contig 30903 bp, 21 predicted proteins | sample 5561851 | NCBI WGS metagenome assembly JAABUX01 (sample SAMN10711883, study PRJNA513361) | rock metagenome | isolation source: Antarctica rocks | place: Antarctica: Victoria Land, Richard Nunatak red sandstone | collected 2016-01-03
GGCTGGACGGCGCGCCGATGCAACTGCACCGCCTGGCGCGGGGCGACTGGTTCGGCATCGCGGCGATGGCCGCAGGGCTGGGCTGCCTGGAGTACGTGCTGGAGGAGGGGCAGCGCAAGGACTGGTTTGGCGACGACCGCATCGTGCTGGCCGCCGCCATCTCTGCGGTGTCCCTGACCGCCTTCCTGATCATCGAGCTGACCCGCCGTGAGCCGTTCATCGACTTGCGCCTGCTGACCCGGCGTGCGCTCGGCACTGCCAGCCTGGTCAACTTTGCCTCTGGGCTAGGGCTATATGGGTCTGTTTACGTCATGCCCCTCTACCTGTCCCGGGTGCAGCACTACAATGCCCTGCAGATTGGCCTAGTGCAGATGTGGGTGGGACTGCCGCAACTGTTCATCCTACCGTTCCTGCCCTTCGTGCTGAAGCGGTTCGACAGCCGGCTGGTGATCGGCTTCGGCCTGGCGCTGTTCAGCCTCAGTTGCGGCATGAACGCCTACATGTCGCCCGACACCGGTATCGACCAGCTTAAGGTGACGCAGTTGGTGCGGGCGGCGGGGCAGCCGTTCATCATCTCGCCGCTGTCGCAGATGGCGACGGTGGGCATCGCGCCCGCGCAGGCCGGAGCGGCGTCGGCGCTGTTCAACATGATGCGTAACCTCGGCGGCAGCGTGGGGATCGCGGCACTGGGCACGGTGGTGGAAAAGCGCGAGCACTTCCACTTCAGCGTCATGGCCGAGCGCGTGACCCAGAACGCCGGGCGCACGGCGGAGCGGCTGGACGGCATGGCGCACGCCTTGGGGTCGAACGCGCGGGCGCTGGGCGCACTGGCGAACCAGGTGCGGAGCCAGGCCTACCTGATGGCCTACAGCGACGGCTTTGCGGTGATTGCGGTCGTGCTGCTGCTCAGCCTGGTGGCTGTGCCGTTCCTGGTTCGGGTGCCCAAGGGCGGCGGTGGCGGCGGTGGGCACTGACCCTGGGCAGGGCAAAATGCTTGCAGCAACAGGGCGCTGATGCCGTTCTTACGTTGAGTTTGATGGGTTTACTTTCGGGAAGGAGGTACGGTGACGCGCTGCCTTCCGTGCGGTAGGGTCCAAGTTGGTGAACCCACCTCAAGGAAACCTCCAATGTCCCGACTGCTCGCTCTGTTCGGCGCCGCCAGCCTGCTGACCGCCTTGGCTGCCCATGCCGAAACCGTGTCCTTCAAGGGTAACCTGAGCGGCGGCGCCGAGACACCGCCCAAGGTGACCGATGGCAAGGGCACTGCAACCGCCTCGCTGGACACCGCCACTAAGACGCTGACCTACTCCATCGAGTACACCGGCCTGACCGGCCCGGCCACGGCGGCGCACTTCCATGGCCCGGCCGATCCTGGCGCGAATGCCGGCGTGGTGGTGCCCTTCGCCAGCCCAGCCAGCCCGGCCACCGGCACCACCACCCTGACCGACGCACAGATGGCGGACCTGATGGCTGGCAAGTGGTATGCCAACGTCCACACCGCCACCAATCCGGCCGGGGAAGTCCGTGGCCAGATGGCGCGCAGCCAGTAAACCCCGCGCCAACTCGCGCAGGGTCCGGGCGGCGCAGGGTCCGGCGCCGCCCATTTCCTGACACATCCGCAGTCGCCCCGGCTGTGAAGCCGCGCTATGCTGCATCGCGGCGTCACCAGGGGCATAGCCGATGTGTGGGATTGCGGGCATCTTCCACCAGGCCGGGCCGGCCGGGATCAACGAGGCGCTGCTGCGCCGCATGACCACCGCCATCGCCTACCGCGGCCCGGACGGCGATGGCTTCCACGTCGAACCCGGCGTCGGCCTGGGTCACCGCCGCCTGTCCATCATCGACATTGGCGGCGGCGCGCAGCCGATGTTTAACGAGGACGACTCGGTCGTCATCAGCTTCAACGGCGAGATCTTCGGCTTCACCGCCCTGCGTGAGCAGTTGCAGGCGATGGGCCACCGTTTCCGCACCCGCAGCGACACCGAGACCATCATCCACGCCTGGGAAAGCTGGGGGCCGGACTGCCTGCAGCACCTCAACGGCTTCTTCGCCCTGGCGCTGTGGGACCGCAACCGCGGCCAGCTTTTCCTGGCGCGCGACCGGCTCGGCAAGAAGCCGCTGTACTACGCGCACGTCCCGGACGGCAGCTTGGTGTTCGGGTCCGAGCTGCGGGCGCTGACCTGCGTGCCGGGCCTGCCGCGCCGCATTAGCCCCGCCGCGGTGGATGACTATTTCGCCCTAGGCTACATCCCGGACCCCGCGACGATTTATGAGGGCGTCCACAAGCTGCCCGCCGCGCACTACCTGTTGCTGCAGCAGGGCGAGGCCGGGTGCCAGCCACGCCGCTACTGGGACGTGCCCACCACGACGCAGCCCGTCGAGGACGCTGCCGCCGTCGCGCAGCTCACCGAACGGCTGACGCAATGCACCAGCACGCGCATGGTGTCGGACGTGCCGCTGGGCGCCTTCCTGTCCGGCGGCGTCGATAGCAGCGCCATCGTCGCCATTGCGGCCGGCCTGCGGGACGCGCCGCTGAGCACCTTCACCATCGGCTTCCCCGGCGCGGAGGACGAGCGCGGGTTCGCCCAAATGGTCGCCACCCGTTACGGCACCGAGCACCGGGCCGAACCCGCCACCATCGACTACATCGACGCCGCCCGCGACCAGGCCCGGGTGTTCGGCGAGCCGTTCGGCGACGTGTCCAGCGTCCCCACCGGCCACGTCTGCGCCCTGGCCCGGCGGCACGTCACCGTCGCCCTGTCCGGCGACGGCGGCGACGAGGTGCTAGGCGGCTACCGGCGCTACCAGTGGCACCGCATGACCGAGGCCGTGCGCCGCCTGCTGCCCGGACCCGTGCGCCGCCGCGTTGTCGGGGAGCTGGCGCGCATCTACCCCAAGCTGGACCGCGCCCCGCGCTGGCTGCGGGCCAAGCACACGCTGACGGAAATCAGCCTGGACGCCGCGCTCGGTTACTACCGCATGGTGTGCAAGGTGCAGCACGACCGCCGCCGTGCGCTGTTCTCGGGTGCGTTGGAGGCCGGGTTGGACGGGCATGACCCCTCGCGCCGCATCACGTCGCTGATGGAGGGCTGCGGGTCGGACGATCCGCTGCTGCAGGCGCAGTACGTGGACATCAACACGTATCTCGTCGGCGACATCCTGACCAAGGTGGACCGGGCCAGCATGGCGCACAGCCTGGAGGTGCGGGCGCCGATGCTGGACTACACGTTCGTCGAGTGGGGCCTGGGCCTGCCGCCGGGGCTGAAGCTGCGCGGGCGTGAGGGCAAGTGGGTGCTGAAGCGCGCCATGGAGCCGCTGCTGCCGCACGAGGTGCTGTACCGGCCGAAGCAGGGCTTCGCCATGTCGCTCGACCAGCAGTTCCGCATGCAGGCCGGGCGGCTGCGCGAGCGGCTGCTGGGCGAGGCGATGCTCGGGTCCGGCCTGTTCGCGCAGGACGCCATCGCGCAACTGGTGGACGAGCACGAGGCCGGGCGGTTCAACCACGCCGGGGTGCTGTGGCTGCTGCTGGTGTTTGAGGGCTTCCTAGCCGGGGAAGCCGAGCTGGATCAGGTGCAGCCGGCGCTGTCGGCCGCGGCCTGAAGCGGAGCGCGTGCGATCCACGGTTTCGCCGACGACCAGCCGCTGCGGCTGCTGACCTTCTCGACGCTGTATCCTAGCGCCGAGCGGCCCAACCACGGCGTGTTCGTCGAGAACCGGCTGCGCCACCTGGTTGCGACCCAGCCGGTCCGCAGCACGGTGATGGCCCCGGTGCCCTACTTTCCCTCCCGCGCGGCCCAGTTCGGCGACTGGGGACGGCACGCACGGGTCGCCCGGCACGAGGTCCGGCATGGCTTGCAGGTCTATCATCCACGCTATCCCTTGCTGCCCCGGGTGGGCATGACGACGGCGCCCCATCTGCTGTACTGGGCCAGCCTGCGGGCGGTGCAGCGGCTAATGGCGGCGGGACTGCAGTTCGACGTGATCGACGCGCACTACCTGTACCCCGAAGGGGTGGCGGCGGTTTGGCTCGGACAGCGGCTCGGGCGGCCGGTGGTGCTGACGGCGCGCGGGTCGGACGTGACGCAGATCGCCACCTATCCGGCACCGCGCCGGCTGATCCAGATGGCAGTGCAGGCGGCGGCCGGGGTGATCACCGTCAGCAGCGCGCTGCGGGACGGGGTGCTGGCGCTGGGGGCCGCGCCGGACCGGGTGCAGGTGCTGCGCAACGGCGTGGACGTGGACCTGTTCCGGCCGATGAACCGCGCCGCCATCCGCAAGGTGCTTGGGCTGACCCGGCCCACGCTGATCTCCGTCGGCCACCTAATCGAGCGCAAGGGCCACGCCATCACCATCGAGGCCATGCGGCTGCTGCCGGAGTGGGATTTGGTGATCCTGGGCGAAGGACCGGACCGGTCGGAACTGGAAGCACTGATTGCGCGGCTGGGCCTGGCGGGCCGGGTGCGGCTGCTGGGCGCCCGTCCGCATGGGCAGTTGGCGGCGTGCTACGGGGCGGCGGACGTGATGGTGCTGGCGAGCAGCCGCGAGGGCTGGGCCAACGTGCTGCTGGAGAGCATGGCCTGCGGCACCCCGGTGGTCGCCAGCGACATCCCGGGCAACCCGGAGGTGGTGCAGTGCCGCGACGCCGGGCTGATTGCGCCGCGCACGCCGGAGGGGATCGCCGCCGGGGTGCGCGACCTGTGGGCTGCGCCGCCGGACCGGGCGGCGACGCGGGCCTATGCCGAGCGGTTCGGCTGGGCGGAGACCAGCGCCGGTCAATACGCCCTGTTCCGCTCGATCTCTTCCCCCTCTCCCGGAGGGAAGGAGCAGGCAATCAGTCCTCCATAATCCAGGTTACGTCATGACCTCGCCCCGCGCCCGCGCCGATGGGTTCTGCCGCCGCTTCGGCCTGCAAGTTCCGGTCCTCGAAGCTCCCATGGCGGGCGCCTGCCCGGCACAACTCGCCGCCGCCGTCGCCAACGCCGGCGGCATGGGTGCATTGGGCGCGTTGCTGACCGATCCCGCCGGCATCCTGGCCTGGGCGTCCGAGTTCCGCGCCGCCAGCAACGGCGGCTTCCAAATCAACCTGTGGGTGCCCGACCCGCCTCCCGCCCGCGACGCCGCGCTTGAAACCGCCATGCGCGACTTCCTCGCTGGATGGGGGCCAGCCGTGCCAGCAGAGGCCGGCGATGCAGCGCCCCCCGACTTCGCCGCCCAATGCGACGCCCTGCTGTCAGCCAGCCCGGTCGTCGTATCCAGCATCATGGGCCTATTTCCCCCGGCCTTCGTGGACCGCCTGCACGCCCGCGGCATCGCCTGGTTCGCCTGCGCCACCACCCTGGCCGAGGCCCGCGCCGCCCAGGCCGCCGGCGCGGACGCCATCGTAGCCCAGGGCATCGAGGCCGGCGGCCACCGCGGGGCCTTCAACGCCGCCGCGGCAGAACGCCAGGGCGCCGGCCTGCTGGCGCTGCTGCCACGCCTGGCCGACAACCTGCAGGTCCCGATCATCGCCACCGGCGGCATCGCCGACGGCCGCGGCGTCGCGGCGGCGCTGCTGCTGGGCGCCAGCGCCGTGCAGGTCGGCACCGCCTTCCTGCGCTGCCCCGAGACCGGTACCGCCCCTGCCTGGGCCGATGCACTTGCCGATCTGGAACCGGAAGCCACCGTCCCCACCCGCGCTTTCAGCGGACGGCTAGGCCGTGCCGTAGCCTCCCCTTACACCGACGCCGCAACGGCCCTCGCCCCCACGCCCTACCCGGTGCAGCGCGGCCTGACGGCAGCCATGCGGGCGCAGGCCAAGGCTGCCGGCGACGTGGGCCGCATGCAGGCCTGGGCCGGCCAGGCCGCCGCGCTGGCCCGGGCCGAACCCGCCGGGGATGTGGTGCGCCGCCTATGGGCCGAGGCCTCGGCGCTGCTGCCGTAAGGGGTTTGGCACCGGCCGCGCGCCGGGCTAAGGGGACGCTGGGGGGCAGCGACCCCGGAGATCAGGGATCACGCCATGGACACCACGCCAGCCGCCCACCAGGCCGACGCCAACTCGATCTGGGACGACCGCTACGAGAAGGGCGAGCACGTCGGCTCCAAGCCGGTGATCGAGGGCGACCCCATCGACTTCACCCAGCACAAGTTCCTCTACTCCCACGCCGTCGCCAAGCCGATGACCGGCTCCCTGGACGGCTGGTCGGTGGACGCCATCGCCAAGCAGTGGTTCAACCCGCCCCCGGCCAAGGTGCTGGCCATCGGCTCCGGCATGGCGTTCCTGGAGGAGTACCTGGTCCAGAACAATTACGCCGGCCACGTCACCGCCTACGAGATGTCCCGCACCGCCATCGAGGGCGCCCGCGCCCGCGTGGCGGACAAACCCTATGCCGGCCGCCTCGACCTGCGCACTGGGGACGTACTGCGGGAGGACCTGCCGACCGCCGGGTATGACGCGGTGTTCGTGCAGGCCGCGATCCACCACTTCGACCGCATCGAGGAGATGTTCGCCCTCATGCACCGCGTCCTCAAGCCCGGCGGCTTGCTGTGGTACGACGAGTACGTCGGCCCCGACCACCACATGTACGAGCCGGAAGTCCTGGCCATCATGGACGAGCTGAACGACTGCCTGGACGCAAAATTCCGCTGGGACGTGCTGGCCAAGCACACCCGTACCATGGTGCCCCGCCCGTCCCTGGAGTTCATGATGGGCCACGACCCCTCCGAGGGCGTGCATGCCTCCCAAATCCTGCCGCTGACCTACCAGTGGTTCGACGTGGTGCATCGGCAGGACTACGGCGGCGCGATCATGCGCCCGTTCTTCACCGGCATCCTGCCCAACTTCGACTGGGATAACCCGCGGGACCAGACCATCGCCCGGCTGATCATCGCCACCGAGCAGTTGCTGACCAAGCACGGCGTGCTGCCCAACTATCACACGGCGGTCGTCGGCCGCCGCCTGGACCAGCCGCGCCCGCCGCTAACCCCGGCGGAGGCGGCGCGGATCAACTATTCCAACTGGCCGGGCTTGCAGCCTGTGCCGGCAGCGCCGCCGCCGCGCCGGGGAGGGCTGCGGGCGCTGCTGGGGCGCGGCTAGGCGGGCGGTACGCCTCCACCAGGTACAACGGCCGCCGCTTGGTCTCGTTGAAGATACGGCCCAGGTACTCGCCAATGATGCCGAGCGTCATCAACTGCGCCCCGCCCAGGAACAGCACCACCGTCAGCAGGCTCGGGTAGCCCGGCACGTCGGACCCGAACAGGATTGTCCGCACGATAATCACCGTGCCGTAAATCCCCGACGCGACCGCGATCAGCAGGCCGAGGTAGGTCGCCACCTTGAGCGGCACGACGGTGTAGCCCGTGATGCCCTCGATGGCGAAGTTCCACAGCCGCCAGTAGTTCCATGTGCTGACCCCGGCATGGCGCGGCTCACGGTCGTACAGCACCGCGCGCGACGGAAAGCCGATCCAGGCAAACAGGCCCTTCATGAAGCGGTGCCGCTCCCGCAACTGCCCCAGCGCGTCCACCGCCCGGCGGCTCATCAAGCGGAAATCCCCGGTATCGGGCGGCAGCCGCACATCCCCCACGCCGCGCATCAGGCGGTAGAACGCCCCGGCGGTGGTGCGCTTGAACCAGCTCTCGCCCCGCCGCACCCGGCGCTGGGCATAGACGACATCCACTCCCTCCCGCCAGGCGGCGACCAGCTCCGGGATCAGCTCCGGCGGGTCCTGCAGGTCGGAGTCGATCACCACCACCGCCGCGCCCGCCGCGTGGTCCAGGCCGGCGGTCATCGCGGCCTCCTTGCCGAAGTTGCGGGCGAAGTTCAGCACGCCGACGCGCCCATCGGCGGCACGCATGCCCTCCAGCACCTGCAGGCTGGCGTCGGTGCTGCCGTCGTTGACGTAGATCACCTCCCAAGCGCCCAGCCCGGCCATGGCGGAGGACAGTCGGCGGTGGAACTCGGCCAGCCCGTCGGCCTCGTTGAACAGCGGCGCCACGACGGACAGAAGAGCGGCGCGCGCAGTCCCACCAGCGGCGGCGTCCTCGCTCACCTTAAGGCGCGTCCGGGCCGACCAGAGCCACATCGATGCCCGTCAGGCGCACCGGCACGGCGCGGGCGGGCTTGAGGGAGTCCGTGTCGGGCGCCAGGTCGAACGCCACCCGGAATACGCCCGCCGTTGCCTCCTCGGGCGTGAACTCGACGGACGCCACGGCCGGCTCGTCGTCGAGCGCCTCCACCCGGGCCACGTCCCGCAGGTCGGCGCGCAGCAGCACCGTCCGCATCCGGGGCGCGCCGCTGAGGCGGATGGGATGGAAATGCAGGGTGACGCGCACGCCGCGCCCGGGCGGCAGGCCGTCCGGCGTGAACAGCAGCGTGGCCAGGCGGCCGGACGACTGTGGCACGCCCGCCGCATCCAGCACCCATCCGCTCGCCAACACCGGCAGCAGCGCCGTCCCAGCCAGGCCGGACGTGACGGCGGCCAAATGCGCCACCTGGCCGGCTGCGGTTACAGGGGTCCCGGCAGGCGGCACCGGCCCGCGGCTGCATATCGTCACCGCGTCCACCTGACCGCATCGCGCACCGGCGCCGAACCTTGCCAAGCGAATCTCAGGCGCCGCCGCAGCCTGCGTGAACACCCGCGCCTCCCCAACGGCGAGCGGCACCTCCACGGCGTCCAGCCACGACTTGTCGCAGCCGAACCCTCGCGGCCCCCGGGCCAGGCCAGCGTCGCCCAGCCTGATGCCGGCCCGCGCCCCTTGCAGCAGCAGCGCCGTGGCGATCTCGATGGGCACCTGGCCTGCCATGCACATGATGGACGGTACCGGGGACACCAGCGTCGTGCCCGGCGGCACCTGCACGCTTGCCGCCTGCACGCTGTCACGGCCGGCAAGCTGGTCTGCAACACGGCGGAGCAACGGCCCGGCGTCAGCGGCCTGCAGCAGTACGGCGGCGGCGAGCACGGCCACGCTCGCCCACCGCGGCAACCGGGCTGCCGCCACCACCGCGACGCCGCCGATCAGCAGCGCATACCCGACCGGCCAGAACAGCCGTCCCGACGCGCGGACCGGGGCGAAGACACGGCTCCATGGCTGGTCGCCGAGGTCGAGCAGCAGATGATGGCCGGCATAGACATGGCTGCCCAGTGCCAGCGCCGTCAGCCCCGCCAGGGACAGCAGCAGCCCAGGCGCCAACCGTGGCAGCCGCCTTGCCGCCGCCAGTAAAGCCCCTGCCGCAACGAGCAGGAGCAGCAGCCCGGTCCCGAGAGGGTTGAAGCCCTCGACCTGGCCCGGCGTTGCAATAAGGATCGGCAGGTCCGCCCCGAACAGCCCGGACACCTGCGGCCACACCGGCGAGAGCAGGTTCATCGAGAACGACCCGAACCCGGGCGCCCCGCCCTCGAACTCGCCATTGAGCAGCCAGAACAGCGCGAACGGGATCACGCAGGCCAGCACCAGCCCGGTCCAGTGCCGCCATACGGAGCGCCGCCGCAGCAGCGTCGCCTCAGCCGGCACGGCGGCCAGCACGGCGGCAGACATCAGGAATAGGTAGGGGTGGAACAAGATGGCTGCCGTCAGCACGCCGGCCGCCTTGGCCCAGCCCCGCCGCACGCCGTGCCCCAGCATCCGCAGCGTCAGCCCGAGCGCGGCCAGGATGACGAAGTGCCCCATCAGGTTGATGTGCGCGACCCGGGCCAGCCACGCCAGCGACAGCACCGACAGCGCGGCCACCGCCAGCAACGCCTCCGGCCGCCCGCGCGTGACCCCGCGCAGCGCGAACACCGCCGCCACCGGCTGCAACAGGACGCAGAGCGCCAGCCACACCCCGAGCAGGTTGACCGGCGCGAGGCCGAACAGCCGGGTGGCCGCCTTGGCGATCAAGGAGAAGAATGGGTTGCTGTCGGACATGGCGACACTGGCGCCATGCGGCCACAGCATCATCCGGGTGGTGAGCAGCGGCCATCGCCAGGGGTCTGTCTGGAACGCAAGATGCCCGGTCAGGCTCCGCGCCACGTCGCTGGACGCCACGGCCCAGATTGCCCCGGTGCCCAGCACCGCCGGCAGGGGGAACAGGGCGAGGACTGCAACGACGCCAACGGCGAAGGCTAGGGCATAGTCCAACAGCGGCCGGTCTGCGCCCCTCCCTGGCCCCCTCACCAGGCTCGGGACCGTTCCGATTGCGATGCCGCCAGGCTTCGGGCCGGCCCGGCGCGCGACCGCAGGCTCGGGCCAGGCGTGTTCCATCGCGCCGCCGCCAGGCATCGAAGCGGCACTGCGCGCCATCGCGACAGCCGGCTCAGGCCAGGCCAACTCTGGCAGGGTCGGCATGTCCGCGCCCTCCCGGGGGCGAAGCACGATGTCAGCCATGCCCCCATTGTGGACGATAAGGTCATGCAGGAACTCGAAGGGGTCCGGCAGCGGCGAGACCCGGCCATCCGCCTCCGGCTTGCCGACCTCAAACGTCCGCCAGAGCGTGCGGGCCAGCGCCCCCGGGCTGTGCCCGGCGAAGGCCGATAGACACCAGAGGTTGACCTCGGTGTAGATCAGCGGCCTGTCGCGGGCCAGCAGCCGCCGGGCGCCGGCCAGCACGTCAGGCTCATGTCCCTCGGCGTCGATCTTGATGAACGCGATGCGCGGGAGGGCTTCGCTGTCCAGGGTCACTGCCGGCACGCTGACCGCCCCGATAGTGTCCGTCAGGACGTGGCCAGACCCGACGACGTGCGACCCGGCGCCATGCGGCAAGACGTGGAATTGCAGCATCCCCGGCTCACTCGACGCCGCTGCGGCCCTAACCTCGACGTTGGTGATGCCGTTCAGCGCCAGGTTACGGCGCAGCAGGGCGACGTTCGGCGGCGAAGGCTCATAGGCCACCACGTGCCGGGCCAGCCGGGCGAGCATGATCGTGGATAGGCCGATGTTGGCGCCGACGTCGATGACGGTCGATGACGGCGGCACATGCCGGGCCACCAGCGCCGCCAAGCCGTCCAAGCCTGCCGCATGGTGCTCGACGGCCTTGAGACATGGGTCGTCGGCGGCACCCTCCAGCAGCGTCCGCACTCCGCCGAGCACCACTGTCCTGACGTTGCCAGGGCCGCCCCCGCCGCCGGATGGCTGGAGAGACGCCTCCATCACAGGCGCTGCTTGTCCATGGCCGTGGTCTCGATGGGCCGCAACCTGCCCAGCGCCGGATGTTGCCCGGCAGCCGGTTGCAGGCCACGGGACCCCGGCGCAGGCCGTCCCAGCGCCGCCCCCCAGCGGATCGTCCACCGCTCGACGCCTTGGTGCAGCGCCCAGGCCAGCAGCAGCATGAGGCCAAACGTCACCGCCCCCGCCCAGGCATACGACCAGCCAGGCGGCCCGGCGATCAGCCACGTCAGCAGGGTGAACGACGCCAGCAGGTGAACGGCATAAAGCGGGTAGCTGATCCGGGCCAGCAGCCGCAACGCCTGCCAGTCCGGGATCCAGGCCCGGACGGCATAGGCGCTGCCGAACACCAGCAGCGCATAGCCGTAGCTGGCCGCCTGCATCGTGTCCCCGCCCGTGAAGGCACTGGCCTCGAACAAACCCAGGAACACCGCCCCAAGCCCGACGACCGCCGCGCACAGCGCAACAGGCCCCAGCGTCCCCCTGAAATGGTAATGGAACAGGGTGCCTATCAGCATGTAAGGCAGCGACATCGCCTCCAGTTCCAGGAACGAAGGCGTCCCGATCAGGCCCACCCGCTGCACCACCATCAGCGCACCAGCCCCGGCGACGGCGGCCAGCATGGGCCACAGGCTGCCGCGCAGCAGCCAGGGCCGGGCCAGGGCGGCGAACAGGTAGAAGTGCACCTCGATCACCAGGCTCCAGTTGACCGCGTCAATGGTCGGGATGCCGCGCAGGGTGTGCGTCAGCGTGGCATTGGCCCAGATGCCGCGCCAGCCGAACGGCAGCGGGCGCTGCCAGTAGCGGGCGGAGGCGGCGACCATCAGGCAGCCGACGGCCAGCGCCGCCCAGTAGGTCGGATAGATGCGCAGCGCACGGGCGAGCAGGAACGTGCCGCGCCCGTGCCGCCGCAGCGAGAACGGGATGACGAACCCACTGACCAGGAAGAACAGCGCAACGCCGAACGGCCCGAAGTTGATCCAGGACTGCGTGATCGCCAGCGAGATCCACAGCAGCGGCGTTTGCACCGGCGGCACCGCGGCCGTGGCCGACACGATGCCTTGCGCGAACGGATAGACGTTGAATATGTGGCTGAGCACGACGAGCAGCGCCGCCAGCCCGCGCAGTTGGTCGGCGAACACCACCTTGCCGCCCTTGGCGGCGCCAGCGGGTGCGTTGCCGCCTCTGGCAGCGCCAGCGGTTGCACTGCCGCCGGGTCCGGTGCTCATTCCGCCGCGCCTGCCTCGGTCAGGGCGGCTTGGCGCGGCGCACCGGGCTTCCAGCGCAGGGCAGGACCCTCCACCAGGTGCCAAGACAGCGCCGCGAACGGCACGGTCAGCACCATGCAGGTCAGGATGGGGTGCTCGTTGCCCTGCATCGCCCCCAGGATCACCTGCTGCACCGGAAAGGCATACAGGTACATCCCATACGACAGGTCGCCGAACCGCCCCGCCCGGCGGATCACCGGCATCGACCCCCGGCCGAAGCACAGCACCATGTAGGGCAGCGTGACCCACTCGATCGGGATGTTCCACCAGCCGTACCAGCTCGCGACCATCCAGTTCAGCGAGTAGCCCAGGATGGCGAAGTCCGCCCGGTAGAAGTCAGGCACCCGGTCCTGCACCAGCCGGTACAGCGCGCCGATGAAGAAGAACGGCACCTGGACCAGCATGTATTTCAAGTCCGTCGCGTTGATGACGAACACCTCGCCCGTGTAGCCGTAGAACAGCCACAGCCCCAGGGTGCCCGCCAGCACTCCGCCCACGCCCAGCGCCCACATCCGGGTCCGCAGCGCCAGCAGCGCGAACAGCGGCACCGTCAGGTAGCACAGCACCTCGGGGAACAGGCTCCACAGCGAACCGTTGACGGCGCCGCCCAGGTGCATGCCCTCGAACACGCCGGGCAGGTAGAGCACCGGGTGGAAAATGATGTTGCTCAGGTATTTGATCGTGTTGTGGTTGGTCAGGTACTGCCCGAGCGGCAGCCGAGTCAGCCGCGCCCCCAGGACGTAAGTGGAAAACAGCACGCAGGCGGCCAGGCCGGGCAGGATGCGCAGGGCGCGCTTCTGCAGGAACACCCGCAGGTCCGGCGTCCGCATCCAGCTTCCGGTGACCATGTAGCCGCTGATGCTGAAGAAGATATCCAATCCGATGCGCGCGAACGGCACGCCCCAGAAGCCCGGCCCGGTGTTGGTCGAAAGCACCCAGCCATGCCCATAGATCACCATCAGCGCCGCGAACAGCCGCAGGAAGTCGAAGTTGTTGTCCCTGCCGCTGCTCCCTCTCCCTCCGGGAGAGGGCCGGGGTGAGGGAGCCACCAGCGCCGCCCTCGGTAACGTAGAACCGGTCGCCGCCTCCAATGATTGCATCTCGGCGCTCCCGGCTTCCCTCACCCCAATCCTCTCCCGGAGGAGGAAGGCAGCCGTTGCGCCTGGATCACGTCCAGCACCGCCTGCTCCCACCGCGGCGCCAGGGCCGGGGCCTGGTACAGCGCCGCCCGCCGCAGCCCGCGGTCGCGCATGTCGGACAGGCGCCCGCCTTCCCGCGGCAGATCGACCAGCCGGGCCAGGATTCCCGCCAGCTCCTCGTCGTCGTAGGGGTCGAAATACTCGGCGGCGTCCCCGTACACCCAGCGGTGCACCGGGATGCCGCTGGCGATCAACGGCGTGCCGCACGCCATGCCCTCGACGCCGCTGTAGTCGAACCCCTCGGCCCGGCTCGGCGCCACCACCAGGTGCGCCATCGAGTACAGCACCCGCAGCTCCGGCAACGGCACGCCGGAGACGTGGTAGGCGCCCTCCCGCACCAGCAGCTTCAGCTCCGCCAGCTCGGCGTCTGACCGCCAGCCGGGGTTGGCGACGATCAGCAACTGCATCGGCGTCTTGGTCATCCGCCGCGCGATCTCGAAGCCGCGGAACAGCCGCAGGTAATTCTTGCGCGGCTCCAGCGTCGAGCAAGCGATGATCAGCTTGGGCAGCGGCTCCCCCGGTGCCTCCCGCCGCCCGCCCGCCGACGCCGTCGCGGTGCTGGCCCGGCGCCGCAGGATGGTCCGCAGCTCCGTATCCGGGCGCACGTCCGGACGGTACTCGGGGGCGACCAGCGCCGGGATGGTGTGGACGCGCGGCTCGGCATACGGAAACAGCGCCAGCACGTCCTCCCGCACCGGCTCGCTGTCGCAGTAGAAGTGGGCGCCCTGCTCGATGTTGCGGCGCATCATGCGGGCGTGGCTGTTGGCGTGCGGCCACGGCTCGCCGATGGTGTGCGGGCTGAGCAGCGGCAGCGCATCATAGTAGCGGACCATGAACGCGGTGCCCGGCGACGGCCGATAAGGCGATACGGTAGCGCCGAAGAACACGTCCCAGCCCTTGGTATTCAGCTTGCGCTGGAACGCCAGCGGCAGCAGCGACAGCGACCGCGCGTTCTCATGCCCGAGCGCCGTCGCATAGTACTCGGCCCGCCCGATCAGATGGCGGTCCGACGGCGGCAGCGTGTTGTCGAACAGCTTCATCCACAGGTAGTCCTCAAACAGCGCCGGGTCGATCCGCAGGTCGAGCTGCTCCTCCCGGTGCGCCAGGCTGAGGATGGTGGTGACGTGGTGCATCCGCCGCCGGATTGGCCCGGGCAGCAGGAACGACAGGCCCGGCGGCGCATGGTGCCGCTTGGTGTCCTGGCTGATCAGCACGCGCGTCTGCTCCAGCGTGCAGTCGAACGGGGTGTTGGCGTTCTTGCGCCGCCTTGGGGGAGCCGCGAAGTGGATGCCGGACGCCAGCCCTCCCAGCCGCGCCAGCCCCATGTCGGCGAACATGGCGAACAGCAGCCGCGTCTCCTGCGGGATGCCGGCGAACCCCTCGTAGCACGGCCGCAGATCGACCAGGAGGGAGGGCCGGCCGGGCAAGGAGGCTGGCATGGTCGAGGACACCGGCACGGGGGCCACGGCGTTCATGTGCGTTCCTTCTGGAGGGCGGACCGGGGCTGGAGGGCAGGCCCGGGCTGGGAAGAGGACCGCGGCGCGTGCTGCTGCGGCTCCAGCCCGTCCAGCACGGCCAGCAGGGCGCGACGGGCGGCATCCTCGCTGTAGCACTCGCGCAGCACGGCCTGCCCGGCGGCGGCCAGCGTCGCGCCGCGGGCCGGGTCCCGCCACAGGGCGACGATGTCCTCGGCCAGCGCTGCGGCGGTGTCGGCGATCATCGCCTGGTGCCCGTCCGACAGGTCCAGGCCCTCGTTGCCCACGGAAGTCGTCACCACGGGCACGCCGGCCTGCAGGCTGGCGACGATCTTGCCCTTCACCCCGGCGCCGTAGCGCAGCGAGCTGACCGACATCCGGGCGCGGGCATACAGCGGCGCGATGTCCGGCACGAAGCCCGTCACCTCCACCCGCGGCCCCGCCAGTGCCTGCACCTGGAACGGCGGCGCGCTGCCCACCAGCAGCACCCGCGCCTCCGGGACCGCCGCCCACACCAGCGGCATGATGTCCTGCACCAGCCAAACCGCAGCATCGACGTTGGGAGGATGGGCGAAGCCGCCGACGAAGATCACCGCATCGGCCAGCGGCGCATCACCGGGTGCTGGCGGCTCCGGGGCCTGGCCTGCCTCGGGCACGATGTAGGGCGGGATCACGAATGGCTTAGCTGCCGGCACGGCGGCGGCGATGATCCGCGCCTCCTCCGTGCTGGGGGTCATCACCCGGTCCACCCGGGCAAAGATACGCTCCTCGATGCGCTGCAGGCGGCGGCTCTCCTGCAGGGTGCGGGGATCGCCGTCCAGCGCGTGGCGGCGCAGCTCGCGCAGGTAGTGCAGGTCGTGCGTGTAATAGATCACCGGCGCCCGGGTGTGGGTTCGGACCAGGTCCAGCAAGGGGCCGGTCACGTCCGGGCGGGCCGTCCAGACCAGGTCCACGTAGCGGCCGTTCGCGGTCAGCCAGTGCTGCAGGGTTTCCGGCGCGTGCAGCACCTCGATCCCGTCCTGCTGCAGCAGGGCCGTGTAGGGCTGCAGGTCGGAGGCGTCGGCCGCGGGCAGGAAGGCCACACGCCAGCCCATCTGGCGCAGCAGGCGCAGGTACTGGCTGACGGTCAGGCCGCCGGCGTGGCGGTCCCACTCCGGCACCCGGTCGTCGATCACCAGCACGGTGCCGGCCTGCGGCGGGCGCTCGCGCTGCTGGAACGGCGCGGCGTTCGGTGCCGGCTGGCCCGGCAGCACGCGCGCCCACTTGGTGCAGAACTGCGTGTGGTTGCGGGCGCTCTGCCGATCCCGCGCCGCCGCGCCGTAGGAGTTGCTGCCCCAGTGAGTCACCCGGCTGGCCGGCTGGTACATCGTGCGGTAACCGGCCTCCCGCAGCGCGAAGGCAAGGTCGAACTCCTCATAAAAAGCCGGGGCATAGCGGTCATCGAAGCCGCCCACCCCGTCCCAGGCCGCCCGCCGCACCAGGATGCAGGCGCCGACCACTACGTCCACCTCGCGCACATGGTTGTATTGCGGCAGCGCCGGGTCGTCCCCCGTACCATAGGGCTGGCCCCAGCCGTTGGACAGGATGGCGCCCCCGGCTTCCTGCAGGGTGCCGTCCGGGTTCAGCAGCTTGGCGCCGACCATGCCCACCCGCGGGTCCTCGTCGGCCAGGCGCACCAGCGGCGCCAGCCAGCCCGGCTGCACCGTGGTGTCGTTGTTCAGGAACAGCACATATCGCCCGCGCGCCTGCCGCGCCGCCGCGTTGCAGCTCCGCAAGAAGCCAAGATTCTCCGGGTTCTCGATCAGCCGCAGGCCGGTGCAACGGTCGGCCAGCAGGGGGGCGATGCGGGCGGCCGGGTTGTCGTCGGCAACGATCACTTCATAGGAGACCGCGTCCCCGCTGCAGGCTATCACCGAGTAGAGGCAGCGCATGGTGTCGGCCAGGTGGCCATAGGCCGGGATGATGATGCTGACGTCCGGCCGGTCCTGCTCCGGGAAGGCAATGGGCCGCTGCACCCCGCCGGTCAGGGCGAACAGGGGCGAGGTCGGCAGAGTGCGTTCCCCGGATCGCCCGGCCTCCAGCCAATGCGCCAGCGGGTCCGCGGCGCCCAGCCCATGCTGCGCGCGATACCAGGCCGCGTCGAACAACGGTCCTGGGTCCAATCCGCTGCCGGCGCCGATGGTCCACCAGTGCAGCAGCGGCGTCATGCCGTCGCCCAACGCTTCGGGGTGTTCGAACGCATAGGCTTGGGCATCCAGGCCGGGGTTCGGATCGTGCCCGGCGGGGGCGCCGATGCGAAGGTAATGCGTCAGCGGGTCCAGGCCGGTGAGGGCCACCCCGTAACGCGCGGAATACCAGTCCACATCCAGGAAGGCGTTCGGGTCCAATCCCTCCGCCGCTCCGGTCCGCAGCCAATGCAGCAAGGGATTCTCGCCGGATGCCGCCACGGCAGGGTTGCGGGCCAAGTACCAAGCCGTGTCGAAGTACGGGCTGGGTTGCGCGCCGGTCGCCATGCCAACCCAGGCAAAGTGCTCCGCCGGGTCGTGCCCAGCCGCCGCCAGCGCCGGGTACTGCCGCAGGTAGTAGGCCGGATCGAACAACGGAAAGGCGCGCAGGGCCAACACCTCCGCCTTGCGCCGGGCCACCATGCGGCGATGCTCGGCCAACTGCCCGCGCAGCACCAGCCCGGCCAGCGTCTTGGCCCGGCGCAGCGGGGGCAGGCCGCCCAGCCACCGCACCGGCCGGGTCAGCCGCCAGGACAGCGAACCCAGCAAGGCCGCCTGCATCCCCTGCACCTGCGCCAGCTCCGCCCGCAACCCGGCGGCCTCGGCCTGCTGCCCGGCCAGGACGACATGGACCCGCTCCCAGTCCTCGGCGCGTTGGGTCAGCAAGGTCTGCAAGTGCGCCGCATGGGCATCGCCGGCCGTGGTGCGGGCCTCCAGGGCGGCCTGGAAGGCCCACCCCTCGTGCAGCCGGTCCAGCGCCTCCTCGTGCTCGTTCCGCAGGGCGTCCAAGTCAGCGCGCTGCCGGGCGGACTGCTCCTCCAGGTCCGCAGTCCTGGCGCGGAACGGCTCCAAGGCCGCGACCTCTGCCGCCAGGCCGGCGTTGCGCGCTTCTGCCCGGCGCTGCCCGGCCAGGGCCTGGGTGGCCTCGAAGTGCTGCATCCAGCGTTCGCCCAACTGGCCGAAGCGGTCGCGCACCACGGCAACGCCGGCCGGGTCCGCCGTGCACAGGTCGCGCAGGCCGGGCGGCATGTCAGCGCCGACCGCCAGCACGCCCAGGCCATGGCTGTGCAGGAACTCGAAGCCTGGGTACTCGGCCCGCAGCTCCGTCCATAGCCGCCAGACGCCGAAGTCGGCCCGGCGCTCGTTGGTATCGTGGAACAGCACCACCGCGCGGGGGGACAGCTTCGGGCGCCAAGACAGGAAATCCTCGCGCACGGCCTCATAGGTGTGGAAGCCGTCGATATGCAGCAGGTCGATGGACCCGTCGGCGAAGTGCGGCAGCGCCTGGTCGAACCGGCAGCGCATCAGCTCTGAGAACGCGCCGTACAGCGGGTCATGGAAGCGGCGCAGGTCCTCATAAACCTCGTCGCCGTATCCGCCCGCGTGCTCGTCACCCTGCCAGGTGTCCACGGCGTAGCAGCTTGTGTCCAGGCCCAGATGGGCGACGGCGCCGCAGAACGCAGCGTAGGACACGCCGTTGTGGGTGCCCAGTTCGACCAGCCGGCGTGGGCGGGTGGCGGCGATCAGCCATTGCGCGAACGGGACATGGCCGTACCAGGTGCTGACGACGCCGGTGCGGGCCGGGTGCAGGAACACCGCATGCAGCACCGGGTCGCACAGCCGCGCGAGGGCAACTGGGGCGGCATCCGCGGTGACGGCTGGGTCATGGTCCACGGCCACCTCCCTCACGACACATGGCCAAAGCATACAACACGCCGCCGCCTGCCTGCTCCCTCTCCCGAAGGAAAAGGGAGCAGCCAGCGCGATCATCGCGCTCACGGTGGGCCACGCCAGGACGGCTGCCGATCATCCAGCGGGCGTCCCTGCTGCCGGCTGGACCTGCCAGGGCCGGAGATGCCGCGGCGGCGCCAGCACCAGCTCATGGTCGGTGGCGGCCAGGTTCGGGTTCAGGAATGGGTCCTCGTCGGCCGCACGCCCCCAAGCCGCGCGGTAGCGGGCGGCGTCGGCCAGGAAGCCCGCCAGGCGCGCCGGGTCGTCCGCGTCCAGGCCGCGGGTCTCGCCCTCCAGATGCAGCAGCACGGCGTCTGGCGTCCACAGCACGCGCAGCCCGGCGGCACGCACCCGCTGGCACAGGTCCACGTCGTTCCAGGCGACCGGCAGGGTTTCGTCCATGCCGCCCACCGCGTCCCACACCTCGCGCCGCAAGGCCATGCAGGCGCCGGTCACGGCCGACAAGTCCCGGGTGCAGGCCAACTGCCCCTCATAGCCCGGCGCGTCCCGCGGAGCGCCGCGCAGCACATGCGTCGCCTGCCCCAATGGTCCGAGCACCATGCCGCCGTGCTGCAGCGTGCCGTCCCGGTAGAGCAGGCGCGCCCCAACCAGGCCGACATCGGGGCGCACGGCATGACGCACCAGGGCGCGCAGCCAGCCGCGGTCCGGCATCTCGGTGTCGTTGTTCAGCAGCACCAGCACCTCGCCCCGCGCCTCCCGCACGGCGGCGTTGTTCAGGGCGGAGAAGTTGAACGGCTCGGGACGCCGCAGCACGCGCACACGCGGGTCGGTTGCGAGTTTGTCCAGCAATGCCAGGGCGCTGGGATCGGTGCTGCCGTTGTCCACGACCAGAAGCTCGGTGGCCGGGTAGTCCGTGCCGTGCAGCACCCCGTCCGTGCTGGCAGCCAGCAGGTCGGGCCGGTCCCGCGTCAGCAGGACGACCGTGACGCCCGGCAGCGGGTCCGGCAGTGCGGGGTCAGGCAAGGCAGGACCGGGCGCTGCGGGACTGGGCGCTGCGGGACTGGGCGCTGCGGGACCGGGCAGCATGGCGGGGAGGGGCGGGGCTGCGGCGCGATGGCACACCACCACGGGCACATGGACGACCGCTGCCGCGCCGATCGCCGCCGCGGCGCGCAGGGCAAGGTCATGCTCCGGGTCCGGCCCGGCGTGTAGCCCGCCCAACTCGGCCAGCAGGGCAGCTTCGTACAGCGCAAGCTGACCGACCGGGATGCCGCCCCGGTGTGCATCCGGGCTGTAGGCCGGCTTGAACCGCGGCGCGCGGCGCTGGCCCGCAAAATCCGCCTGGTCCTCGTCGGTATAGAGCATCCGGATGCCGGGCCGTGCAGTCCAGGCCTGGACTGCCTCGTATAGCCCAGTGGGTGCCACCGTATCGCCAGGGCCAAGGACGCCGGCAACACCCCCGGCACAGGCTGCCAAGGCGGCGTTCAGCAGGTCGATTGCGCTGCCGCCGCGCCCATCCGGCATCAGGCGCAGCCGAGGTTCGGCCGCTGCTGCTGCGGTCAGGGCGCGCTGCGGCCAGGCGGAGTGCAGCCGGGTGGCCAGGCAAACCTCCCAATCCAGGTAAATCCCAGCTTGCAGGCTTTCCAAGGTCCGCAACGCCGCCTCCGTCTCGCTGTCGCCGGCGAGCATGGCCAGGCTGACGCGCGGGCCGGCCAGCGGTGGCAGGCAGGCCAGGTCCTCGGGGGAGGGCGTGTCATGCGCCGACACCCAGAAGGCATAGGCGACGGGATCGTCCGGCGGCACATCCGGGAACAGGCCTGGCAGCAAGGGAGATCGGGCGCGGACCGGCGCAGCCTCGGCGATGGCCGCCACGACCTCCGCCCTGGACAGCCCAACCATCGCCGCGGCCAAGCTCGAAGCGGAAGGGTCATCAGCCCTGAATGCATGGACCGCAATGCGGGAGGCGATGGCCGCAGTGGCGGAGTCGTCCGGCGACCCCGGGCCATGCACATTGCAGAACTCTTCGGTTCCGGCCAAGACGCGCGAGAGCTCCAGCGGCCGCGCGCCGCAACGCCAGGCGGCAACCAGTGCCGCCAGGCCAGCAGCGTCGGGATCACGTCCCAGGGCAGCACGGTGAAGGCGTAGCAGGGGGCCACCCACATCACGGGCGTCGGCTGCCGAGGTGAACGGAGTCGGGGTCACGGCCGCTGTATGCAGAAGCGGGCCGGATCAGGCAAGCCGCCGACCCTGTAGGGCCGGCGTTCCGCAGGCGCTAGTTCTGGGTCGTGGAGGCTGGCTGAGCCTGCTGCTGCTGACGGGCAGACTTGTTGGCCTCGTGCCGGCCCACGACGCAACCGGCGGCGGCGCCCAGCACGCCATGGTGCCCGGCCACATGCCCGGCCACGCCACCGACGGCAGCCCCCTTCAAGCAGCCGGCAGCCTCGGCCGGGGCTTGAGCCGCCAGCAGGGCAATGCAGGACACGGCAGCGGCGAGGACGAGCTTCATGATGGTCTCCAAAAGTGCGGTTATGCCCCCTCGTTACGCGCCAGCACCCGCCGGGTTTCCGGCAGCGCCAAAACGGTTGCCATCGCCGCCACCCCAGCCGCGGCCAACGCGATCAGTGCCGCATCCGGGCCGAGCCGGTCCGCCACCATCCCCGCCAACCAGGTGCTGAGCGTCGCCCCCGCGCCCACCGCCAGCCCCAGCAGCCCCATGCAGGCGCTGAACCGCCCGGTGCCCCGCGACAAGTCCGATGCCACCAGCGGCAGCATGACCCCGAACACCGCGCTGCTGACGCCGTCCAGCGCCTGCACCCCCACCACCCACGCCGGGTTCGCCCCCAACGCCAGCAGCAACCCCCGCAGCGGCAGCGCCGCGAAGCCCAGCATCAGCACCGGCCGCCGCCCCCAGCCATCGGCCTTGCGCCCCACCCATGGCGATATCACCGCCACCACCGCCTGCGGCGCGACGATGCAGGCCGCGATCACCAAGTTGGCCCGTGACCCGGCGGCGCGGGTCACCTCCCCCGCCACGAGCGGCAGCATCGCAGCATTGGCCAGGTGGAACAGCGCCACGCACGCCCCGAACACCAGCAGCGGCCGGCTCAGCAACGCCCGCGGCCGTTCCTGCTTCGGCAGCTTCGGTTCGGCCGGGGCGCCGGACGGCAGCGCCACCAGGGTCAGCAGGCCAACCGCCATCAGCCCTGCCGTGGCCCAGAACACCGACCGGCTGGACACCCAGGTGCCGAGGCCGCCCAGCACCAGCGCGGCCACGGCGCTGCCGATGGAGGCGAACCGGCTGTTGCGCCCCAGCCGCGCGCCCATCCCAGCCTGGCCGGCCAGTTGCAGGCTCATGGCGGCGATGCCGGGGCCGATCATGCAGCTTGCGAAGCCGTGCAGCACCTCGGCCACCAGCACCGGCAGGCGGGCGGGGGTGGCGGCGAACAGCAGGGCGCTGACCGCCACCGCGGCGCCCCCGGCGGCGACCGCCAGGCGCTTGCTGCGCATCCGGTCCACCAGCGCGCCCGCCGGCACCTGGCTGAGCATGGCGGCGATGGTGCCGACGCTGAGCGCCTGGCCGATGTCGGCCTGGGTCCAGGCCCGTGCGGTCAGATAAACCGCGATGAAGGCGCCGAACCCGGTTTGGCTGCTGGCGACCAGGGCGTTCAGGGCGTCCAGGCCCCGGCCGCTGCCCGTCATCGGCCCAGGCTTCCCTCGACGGTTATGGTCCCCTCGACGGTCATTCCTTCGGCGGCGGCGGCGTGGGGGCGGCCGGCGGCGAGGCGATCATCACGGGGCTGGTGCTGCTCGGCTTGTATTCCCGGGCGGCGGCGATCTGGTCGGCCGACAGCTCCAGGATGATGGCGTGGTCGGCCGGAACGAAATGCAGCGCCAGCCAGGCGACGGCGATGCGGCGCTGGCCGATGCCCAGGAAGCCGCCGAAATCGACCACCGCCGCCCGGACCTGGCCGAGTCCATCGACCAGCACATCGACGATCCGCCCTGCCGGGTGTCCCGCCGGGTCCAGCACCTCGCGCCCCAGGATGGAGGTGGCCTCATCCTTCTCCATCGGCACATGCTCGACGGTAGCCGGCTGCGCCGACGCCGGGATGGCCAGGGCGGCGAGCAGGGCGAGGGATGACGCGAGCAGCGCTTGGGACCGGGCCGGCATCCCCGGACCCTGGGTGGGCATGGCCGGCCGTGTCAACTATCGTACAGAGGCCTGTGGGAATGAGGGGGAAGCGGATCGATGGAATATGCGTCTGGGCGGATGCTGGCGGCGGTGCAGGATGGCGTGGGGCTGGTCACGTTCAACCAGCCGGAGAAGCGCAACGCCATGTCGGTCGAGATGTGGGACGGCCTGGCCGCGATCCTCGGCGGGTGGGCCGAGGACGATGCGGTGCGCGTGGTGGTCATGACCGGGGCGGGGGACAAGGCGTTCGTGTCCGGCGCCGACATCAGCCAGTTCGGGGAGCGGCGGGGCAGTGCCGAGGCGCAGCGCGCCTATGACACGATGACCAGCGCCGGGCGGGCGCAACTGGGCGGCTTCGCCAAGCCGCTGATTGCCCGCATCCAGGGTTTCTGCCTGGGCGGCGGCCTGGGCATCGCCATGCAGGCCGATGTCCGCGTGGCTGCGGAGGGCAGCAGCTTCGGCATCCCCGCGGCCCGGCTGGGCATCGTTTACGGCTTCGACATGACGCGCCGGCTGGTGTCCCTGGTCGGCCACGCGCAGGCCCGGCTGATGCTGCTCACCGGGGAGCGGATGGACGCGGGGGAGGCGCTGCGGATCGGCCTGGTGGACCGGGTCGTTCCAGCAGCCGGGCTGCACGCCGCCGTGGACGCCCTGGCGCGCGGCATCGCCGGCAACGCGCCGCTGTCGGTGCGGGGCAACAAGCTGGTGGTGGACCAGGTGCTGCACGACCCGGACGGCCGCGACATGGCCGCGGTGGACGCCGCTGTCGCCGCCTGCTTCGACAGCGCCGACTACCGCGAGGGCCGCACCGCCTTCATGGAGAAGCGCCGCTCGGTGTTCCGCGGCGCCTGAGTCTGTCTGCGCCGCCCGAGTCTGTTGGCGCCGCGCCCGGTTGACCCGACTCGGCGGCATCGCTACGCCGCACGGCTTGCCTGAACAATGGGGGGCCGCATGGCCGTCAAGACTGCCGAGACCCTGGACGACGACCCGCTGGACGAGCAGCAGGCCAAGGAGGCCCAGGTGGGCGGCGTCGCGGCCGACCGCCTGCGCAGCCTGATCGAGCGGATCGAGCGGCTGGAGGAGGAGCGCAAGGCGCTGGGGTCCGACATCAAGGACATCTTTGCCGAGGCGAAGTCGGCCGGGTTCGACGTGAAGGTGATCCGCCAGATCATCCGCATCCGCAAGCAGGAGCCGGCGGACGTGGAGGAGCAGGAGAGCCTGCTGGACGTGTACCGGCGTGCGCTGGGGATGTGACGGGGCCGCGCCGACTCCCCCTCCCGGAAGAAGAGGGGGAGAGGCAGCGTCAGGCGGTTCGGCGGCGCCGGGCTATCGCCAACCCGGCGACGCCCATCCCCAGCAGCGCCATGCTCGCCGGCTCCGGCACTGCGGACGCGCCCTGCACCTCGAAGGCATACAACGCCTGGCCGAACGCCGCCTGGATCTTCGCCGTCGGATGGATCGGGTCCCAATACAGGAACTGCCCGATGTTCGCGGCCTGGCCCGTCGCCGGGTCGATGGGGCCGCAGGCAGGGTTGATGACCAGGGGCGCCGGCGCCGTCACCCCATAGCTGATGTAGCAGGGCGCGGTGGTGTTGGTGATGCCAAGGCTGCCGGCATTGGCGACCAGTGCGTTGTTCGCGCCGAACAGGTCGAACAGCTTGATGCTGTCGGCGGGGTTCGCGGTGGTGATCCCCGCAACGCCGGCCGCGAGCGCTAGGTTGTAGGCAGTGCTGGCCTGGGTCGCCAAGGCCGCCTGTCCGGCCGGCGAAAACGTCGTGAACTCCGGGATCAGCCCGACATCCGGCACATTGACCACCAGCAGGTTCTTGGCGCCGGCGCCGATCAGGGTGTTGATCTCCGTCAGCTCGGTACCCACGCCCTGGGTCACGAACGTCGTGCTGCCCTGGTGCGCCGCCGTGCGGACATCGTTGCCGCCGATGAACACGGTATAGAGCGCGTTGGGGTCCGCCACGCCGCCTGACTTGGCCAGGTAGGCCCCGACCTGGCCGGTAAGGTTGGCGAGCGGCCCGACACCCTCAACGTTGGTGGTTCCCGGCAGGACGACGTTCCCCGCCGTCGCGCCCGCCACGGCGTAGTTGGTGCCGGACGGGTAGCCCAGCCCGTGCACATCGGCGAACCCCGTCGGGAACAGCGACGGGTTCTCGGTCAGGCCCATGAGTTGGGCCATCACCTGCACCGCAACCGGGCCGTTGGTGAAGCTGTCGTGGAACGTCGGCGGCGCCGGCAGATGGCCCCCCAGGATGTCCGCCAGGTTGCCGCGGTCCGAGAGGCTGTCCCCGAACACGTAATCGGCACTGAACGGCCCGGCCCATGCTGCACCCGACGACAAAACACCTGTGACGACCGCCGCAGCCATTCCCAAACGCTTGAGCGCCATGCTGTTCCCCCCAAGCGGCTGCCGCGCCAATGTTCCTTGGCGCTTTGGACATCCGCTTGACAAAACTTAACCAGCTTTGATCGCGAGGGGCAACAGCCTTCCGCAAACGTCAGCCCGCCAGGGCCGCCCCGTGCGTCCGCAGCACCGCCGTCCGGCGTATCTTATGGCTGGGCGTCAGCAGCCCGTTCTCGATGGTGAAGGGCGGGGCCAGGCTGTGGTGGCGGATTCGCTCCGTGGGGGACAGGCGGCGGTTCAGCCGGGCGACGGCGGCGGCGACCGTGGTGGCGTCGCCGCCGTCTGCCGGAACCAGCAGGGCGGACAAGGCAGCCTGCCCGTCGCCGGCGATGACGGCCTGGGCGATCTCCGGCTCGTTCATCAGCAGGCCCTCGATGCGGGCGGGCGACACGTTCTCCCCGCCGGACAGCACGATGATGTCCTTCTTGCGGTCGGTGATGGTCAGCGTGCCGTCCGCGTCCAGCGTGCCGACGTCCCCCGTGTGCAGCCAGCCGTCGCGCAGCACCTCGGCCGTGGCGGTCGGCTGCCGCCAGTAGCCGTCCATGACGAGGCCGCCGCGCACCAGGACCTCGCCGTCCTCGGCCAGCCGCAGCTCCACGCCGTCCAGCGCGCGGCCGACGCTGCCGGGCGGGTCGCTCAGGCGGTTGGCGGCGCTGATCACCGGGCCAGCCTCGGTCTGGCCATAGCCCTGCAGCAGCACCAGGCCCAGCGCCTGGTAGAACTGCCCGACCTCCGGGTCCATCCGCGCCCCGCCGGACATCGCGGCGCGCAGCCTGCCGCCGAGGCGCGCCCGGACCTTGCGCCGCACCAGCCGGTCCAGCACCGGGTCGGCCAGCCGGTCGGCCAGCGTCATGCGGCCCTCGACGCGGCGCAGGCCCACGTCCAGGGCGCGCTGGAACAGCCGCTGCCGCCAGGGTGGCTCGCGGCCCACCGCCAGCAGGATGCGGCCGCGGATCACGTCCAGGATGCGCGGCACCAGGGTCATGATGGTCGGACGGATCGCCAGCATGTCCGCCGCCAGGTGCTCGATGCCCCGGCAGTAAACAACCTCCGTGCCGATGCTCTGCAGGAAGAACATCGTCACCGTGTGCTCGAAGCTGTGCGACAGCGGCAGGCAGGACAGGTGGACCTCGTCCTGCAACTGCAGGGGCCGCACCAGCTCGAACGCGCCGCGGCAGTTCGACAGGATCGCCCGGTGCGGCAGCATCACGCCGCGCGGCACCCCGCTGGTGCCGCTGGTGTAGATCAGGCAGGCCAGCGCCCCCGGCGGGATCAGTTCGGCCTCGGCGGCGATGTCGTCCGGCGGGGCCGGGTCGGCTTCCAGGGCGGCGAAGTGCAGGTGCGGGCCAGGCTCCATGCACACCAGCAGGTCCAGCCCGCCGGTCAGGTCCGCCCCGGCCTGGACGCGGGCGGCCAGCGCCGGGGTGGACGCCACGGCCACGCGGGCGCCGCTGTCCAGCAGCAGGTGGGCGTGGTCGGCCGGGGTGTTCGTCACGTAGGCCGGCACCGGCACGGCGCGGATCGCCATCAGCGCCACCTCGAGGATCGGCACCTCCGGCCGGCTCTCGCTGCACAGCAGCACGCGGTCGCCTGCCGACACCCCCGCCGCCCGCAGCCCCCGCGCGACCGAGGCGGCGCGGCGCGCGAACTCCTGCCAGGTCATGCCGTGCCACGCGCCGTCGCGATGATGGCGCAGCATCGGCCGCGGTCCCCAGCCGCGGGCCAGGCCGAACATCATCGCGGCCAGGTTGGGCCAGTCCGGGTAGCGTTCCACAATGCCTCGTAATTGTTCGAAGTTGGGCTGTCAGCCGTGGGGCTGCTTGCCGTGAGGCTGCTTGCCGTGGGTGCCCGCCGTCCCACTTTGGTGGGGAGGCACTACCAGCACGACAGGACCAAAGCCAGATGACCCGACCCGGCTACGCACCCGATGGCCAAGCCGCCGCCCCCGTTGCAACCACCGACACCCTGCCGTCCTGGGACCTGACCGACCTCTACCCCGCCCCTGACAGCCCCGAGCTTGCCGCCGACCTGGACCGCGCCGAAATGGAGGCCCGTGCCTTCCATGCCGCCCGTGCCGGGACCCTCGCCCGCCTGTCCGGCGCCGATCTGGCCGCCGTGCTGCGCGAGTTCCAGGCCATCGAGGAGACGCTCGGCCGCCTGGTGTCCTATGCCCAGTTGCAGTTCAGCGCCGACAACCTGGACCCCGCCATCGGCCGCTTCTACCAGTCGATCACCGAGCGGGTGACGGCCATCAGCAGCCACCTGATCTTCCTGTCCCTGGAGCTGAACCGCATCGACGACGCCGTGCTCGACGCCAAGCTGTCCGACCCGGCGCTGGCCCGCTGGGCGCCCTGGCTGCGCGACCTGCGCGTGTTCCGCCCGCACGAGCTGTCCGACGACCTGGAGAAGCTGCTGCACGAGAAGGAAGTGACGGGCCGCAACGCCTGGAGCCGTCTGTTCGACGAGACCGTCGCCGGCATGCGCGTCCCGGTCCGCGGCGAGGACCTGACCGTCAGCTCCGCCCTGAATAAGCTGTCCGACGCCGACCGTTCCGTGCGCCAGGACGCGGCGGGCGCGATCGGCGCGGCGTTCGAGGGCAACATCCGCCTGTTCTCCCTGATCACCAACACGCTGATCAAGGACAAGGAGATCATCGACACCTGGCGCCGCTACCCGCGCCCGGACAGCACCCGCAACCGGTCCAACATGGTCGAGGATGAGGTGGTGGACGCGCTGGTCAATGCTGTGACCAGCGACTACGCCCGCCTGTCGCACCGCTACTACAAGCTGAAAGCCAAGTGGCTCGGCCTGGAGAAGCTGGAGCACTGGGACCGCAACGCGCCGCTGCCGGACCAGGCCGACCAGCATATTCTCTGGGGCGACGCGCGCGACCGCGTGCTGTCCGCGTATGGCGATTTCTCGCCGGAGCTGGCGGACGTGGGGCGGCGGTTCTTCGACCAGCCGTGGATCGACGCCAAGCTGCGGCCTGGCAAGTCGGGCGGCGCGTTCGCCCATCCCACCGTGCCGTCCGTGCATCCGTACCTGCTGGTCAACTATCACGGCAAGACGCGCGACGTGATGACCCTGGCACATGAGCTGGGCCATGGCGTGCACCAGGTGCTGGCGGGCGGGCAGGGCTACCTGCAGTCCGGCACCCCGCTAACCCTGGCCGAGACCGCCAGCGTGTTCGGCGAGATGATGACCTTCCGCGCCCTGCTGGCCGGCGAAACCGACCCGAAGCGCCGCCGCGGCATGCTGGCCGCCAAGGTGGAGGACATGCTCAACACCGTCGTCCGCCAGACAGCGTTCTACCAGTTCGAGAGCCTGCTGCACGCCGAGCGCCGTACGGGCGAGCTGGTGCCCGACCGCATCGGCGAGATCTGGATGCAGGTGCAGACCGCGAGTCTCGGCCCGGCGTTCCACTTCACGCCGGAGTACCGGGTGTACTGGTCCTACGTGCCGCACTTCATTCACTCGCCGTTCTACGTCTATGCCTATGCCTTCGGCGACTGCCTGGTGAACGCGCTGTATGGCGTGTTCCAGGGCGGGCACCCGGGCTTCGAGAAGAAGTACCTGGACATGCTCCGCGCCGGCGGCACCAAGCGCCACAAGGAGCTGCTGGCGCCCTTCGGCCTCGATGCCTCCGACCCGGCCTTCTGGCGCCGCGGCCTGGACGTCATCAGCGGCTTCATCGACGAATTGGAGGCCGAGTGATGGCAGACGGCGGTATTCGCGGCCCGAACCTATTCGGCGAGATCAAGCGATTTGCCCGCACCTCCGGCGCCGTGGGCGGCATCGCCGCGCGGGTGGCGGGGGAGAAGGTGTTCGGCATCAAGACCGACCGCAACGCCCACGCCGAGGACCTGAAGAACATCCTCGGCGGCCTGAAGGGTCCGCTGATGAAGGTGGCGCAGATCTTGTCCACCATCCCCGACGCCCTGCCGGACGAGTATGCGGCGGAGTTGGCGCAGTTGCAGGCCAATGCCCCGGCGATGGGCTGGTCCTTCGTCCGCCGCCGCATGGCTGGGGAACTGGGCGCAGATTGGCAGAGCAAGTTCAGCAGCTTCGGCCAGGACGCGGCTGCAGCGGCCAGCCTGGGCCAGGTGCACCGCGGCACCCTGCCAGACGGTCAGGATGTCGCATGCAAGCTGCAGTACCCCGACATGCCCAGCACGGTGGACGCCGACCTGCGGCAGCTCCGCCTGGCGATGAACGTGTTCAAGCGCATCGACAAGGTGATCGAGGGCGACGACGTCTATGCCGAGATCGCCGAGCGCCTGCGGGAGGAGCTGGACTACCTGCGAGAGGCCGCGCAGATGCGGCTGTACGGGCTGATGCTCAAGGATGAGCCGACGGTCACCATTCCCAAACCCATCGAGGGCTACTGCACTCCGCGGCTGCTGACGATGACGTGGTTGAAGGGCAAGGGGATGCAGGCACGTATCGACGAGGACCCGCCGCAGGAGACCCGCAACGAGATTGCCAAGGCGCTGTTCCGGGCGTGGTACATCCCGTTCTACGGCTATGGGATCATCCACGGCGACCCGCACCTCGGCAACTACCAGGTGCGGGAGGACGACGGGCTGAACCTGCTGGACTTCGGCGCCATCCGGGTGTTCCCGCCGAAGTTCGTGCAGGGTGTGATCGACCTGTATCAGGCGATCCGCGACGGCGACGACGAGAAGGCGCACCATGCCTATGAGGGCTGGGGGTTCCAGAACCTGACCAAGGCGCAGATGGCCAACCTGAACCAGTGGGCCGCCTTCGTGTACGAGCCGCTGCTGCAGGACCGCGTGCGCCCGATCCAGGAGAACGACGACCCGCAGTACGGCCGCAGCGTGGCGGAGAAGGTGCATGCCGGGCTGAAGGAGAGCGGCAGCGTGCGCCCACCGCGGGAGTTCGTGCTGATGGACCGGTCTGCGCTGGGCCTGGGCAGCGTGTTCGTGCGGCTGCGGGCGCAGCAGAATTGGTATAAGCTATTCCACGAGTTGGTGGACAACTTCAACACCGCCCAAGTCGCGGAGCGCCAAGCGGCGGCGCTGGCCGAGGCCGGCGTTCCGCCAAGTCTATAGCAGCTTCCTTCCCCCCTCTCCCTCCGGGAAAGGGCCGGGGTAAGGATAGCGGCAAGGATCTGATTTGCCTGCCTGAGAACGACACCCGCTCCCAGACTTGCCGGATATGGTACTCGCAGCCTTCCTAAGCAGCCTTATTTAGCTTGTCGCACGGATGCGGCGTTTGGCGTTCTGTGTTGAGTTGTCTGACGGCGTCCCGGACACCGGTGTCGAGGTCAGTGGCATCCTTGAACGTCCTGTGGGCCAGGT
>JAABUX010001865.1_pt1 | contig 30889 bp, 29 predicted proteins | sample 5561851 | NCBI WGS metagenome assembly JAABUX01 (sample SAMN10711883, study PRJNA513361) | rock metagenome | isolation source: Antarctica rocks | place: Antarctica: Victoria Land, Richard Nunatak red sandstone | collected 2016-01-03
ACGCCGCCTTCCGGACCATCGTCAGCACCGCAAAGGCCAACCAGGCCTCGGCGCTCGACGTCCTGCGCTTCGTCCTCTCGGCCCCGTCAGCCGAAAAGACCATCGCCTACTCGGGGTGAGCAATTACAGCTGATCGCAGCCAGCATCATCTTCGAGTTGAAGCTTCACCTCTGCGGCGGCCCATGTCGCGCCTATGATGGCGGCATGAAGATCGAGGTTGCGGGACGTATCCGTTATCCCGATGCCCTGGTGGTCTGCTCCTCAGTGAAAGCGGATCGAAAGTCGATCCTTGATCCCGTCGTGGTATTCAGAATTAAATCCAAAAGCACGGCCATCGTCGATCAGATGGTCAAGAACGACGAATACCGGGCTACTCCGTCGATCTCGCGCTACGTTATGCTGTCGCAGCGCAGCGTGGCTGCCAATATATTCACCCGATCGGATGGAGAATGGGTCGGTTTGCTTGTCACTGATCCCAGCGCGACCCTGGCCATGCCGGAGATTGGCATCAAGGTTCTGCTCTCCGCTTTATATGACAGGCTTCAGTTCGACAGCGCCAGCGAGGAGGGCAGCTAAGCCGCCAACTTCAGCTCCGCCCCTTTGAACTTCCGCCGTCGCCGCTGCAGCAGCGTCCACGTCAGCCGCGCCCCGGCCGCCGACAACCGGCCCCGAGGCGGCAGGCCCACCGACTTCAGGACCATACCCATCGCCCGCTCGATATGGCGGAAGCGGTAGAAGCTGATCGCCCGGCCCATGTAGGCACCGATGCACCGTTGATGCTCATAGGCCATCTCCACCGGCTCATTGCCGCAGTGGTAGGCGTAGGCCAGTTCGTCGTCCTCGCTCTCGGTGATGCGCCCCGCGGCGATCCGCAGCCGGTTCAACATGCCTAACCGCTCCCGTGCCAGGTAGCGTCGCATGTGATCATAGAACAGCTTGAAGTGCCGGTACTCGTCGGCAGCGATCAGCTTGCAGACCTGTTGCAGCACCGGCTCCCCGGTTGCCTCTGCCAAGGCGGTATAATAGCTGCTGGTGCCGGTCTCGACCATGCAGCGGGCGATCAGTTCCCCCGTGCGGGACCCACGGACCGAGGCGTCGGCATGCAGCGGCAGCTTGTAGCCGTCACGGTAGCGCTGGAACGCCGCCTCGAAGTCCCAGCTGGGATCGGCCAGCATCGCCCAGCGGCCCAGCGCATCGCCGTGTTGAACCTCCTCGACGGCCCAGTTGTCGCTAGCATGACGGAAATCGGGATCATCGACGAACACCCGGCCGAGATAGATGGCATAGTCAACACCGTTGCGTTCGACCATTGCGGCAGCCTTGACCAGGGGTACCATACTGGGATCGACCTGCGCCGGATCAAACCGATCCCACGCCACATCCTCCAAACGCCAATGCTTCATGCGGCAGCCATCAATCCCATTGCTGCCCGATGATAGGCGCACCCGCCGCAGACGCGAACCGGCTTAGCGGTTGTTTGAACCGCTCTGTTGCAGTTCGGTGACAGGAATCAGGGCGCCTCGGCCGCGGCCAGCATCGCGCGAGCCGTTTGCATCCGGCTCATCGCTAGGTCTTGCGCCGCCACGTCCATCTTATCGACCCCGGCCAACTCCGCAGTCGCCGCCGTCAGCCGGATCTCGGCCTGCGCGCGGGACACTTCTGCCACCGGGATCGCCTCGTCCGCCAGCACCGTGCATCGCTCCGGTGTGACCTCAGCGAAGCCGCCGCTGACGAATAGCCGGCTGGTCGGCCGCGCACCCTCATACAGGGTGATCGTGCCGCCCCGCAGCAGCACGATCATCGGCGCATGGCCCGGCGTCACGCCCATCTCACCCTCTGCTGCCGGGATGACGGCCATATCGACCGGCTGCGACAGCAGCAGCCGGTCCGGGCTGACGATCTCCAGCAGCGTCGGCATCAGGCGGCGACCTTCAGCCCGTCAGCCTTCTTCACCGCGTCGTCGATGGTCCCGACCATGTAGAACGCAGCCTCGGGCAGGTGGTCGTAAGTACCGTCAATGATGGCCTTGAAGCTGCGGACGGTGTCGGCGATGGACACGAAAATGCCCGGGCTGCCGGTGAACACTTCTGCGACATGGAACGGCTGCGACAGGAAGCGCTCGATGCGGCGGGCGCGGCCGACGACGGCCTTGTCGTCCTCGCTTAGCTCGTCCATGCCAAGGATGGCGATGATGTCCTGCAGGCTCTTGTAGGTCTGCAGCACGCGCTGCACCTCGCGCGCCACTAGGTAATGCTCCTCACCTACAATGCGCGGGTCCAGCGAGCGGCTGGTAGAGTCCAGCGGATCCACGGCCGGGTAGATGCCCTTCTCGGAGATGGCTCGGTTCAGCACCGTCGTCGCATCCAAGTGGGCGAAGCTGGTGGCCGGCGCCGGGTCGGTCAGGTCGTCGGCGGGTACGTAGATCGCCTGTACGGAGGTGATGGATCCCTTCTTCGTGCTGGTGATCCGCTCCTGCAATGCGCCCATGTCGGTCGCCAGCGTCGGCTGGTAGCCCACCGCGGACGGGATGCGGCCCAGCAACGCCGACACCTCGGCGCCGGCCTGCGTGAAGCGGAAGATGTTGTCCACGAAGAACAGCACGTCCTGGCCTTCCTCGTCGCGGAAGTACTCGGCCAGGCTCAGCCCGGATAGCGCCACGCGTGCGCGGGCGCCGGGCGGCTCGTTCATCTGGCCATAGACCAGCGCCACCTTGCTGCCCTCGGTCGTGTCGTCGCCAAGCTTGATCACCCCGGCGTCGATCATCTCGTGATACAGGTCGTTGCCCTCGCGTGTGCGCTCGCCCACGCCGGCGAACACCGACACGCCGCCATGCGCCTTGGCGATGTTGTTGATCAGCTCCTGAATCAGCACCGTCTTACCGACGCCGGCGCCGCCGAACAGGCCGATCTTGCCGCCCTTCAGGTAGGGCGCCAGCAGGTCGACTACCTTGATGCCGGTGGCCAGGATCTCGGCGCTGCTCGACTGGTCCTCGAACGACGGCGCGGGGCGGTGGATCGGGTAGCGCATCTTGGCGTTCACGGGGCCGCGGTCGTCGATGGGCTCGCCGATCACGTTCAGGATGCGGCCCAGCGTCTCCGGACCCACGGGCACGCTGATCGGGGCGCCGGTGTCCACGACCTCACTGCCGCGGACCATGCCCTCGGTGGCGTCCATGGCGATGCAGCGGACGGTCTTCTCGCCCAGCTCCTGCGCCACCTCCAGTACCAGGTTGTTGTCGCCGTTCTTCGCGATCAGCGCGTTCTGGATGAACGGCAACTCGCCCTCGAACTGCACGTCCACGACGGCGCCCAGCACCTGCGTCACGCGGCCGACGTTGTTCTTTGCCATGCTTGGATTTCCCTTGTTCAGACCGCTTCGGCGCCGGAGATGATCTCGATCAGCTCCCGCGTAATGTTCGCCTGGCGCGTGCGGTTGTAGTTCAGCGTCAGCTTATTGATCATCTCCCCGGCGTTGCGGGTGGCGTTGTCCATCGCGGACATGCGCGCGCCCTGCTCGCCGGCCGCGCTCTCGATCAGGGCGCGGAACAGTTGGATCGCCATGTTGCGCGGCAGCAAGGCGGCGAGGATGGTCTCCTCATCCGGCTCGAACTCATACTGCGCGGCGCCGGCGGCGGGGGGAGCGGTGTTCTCCGGCACCGACAGCGGGATCAGCCGCGACTCGGTCGGGACCTGGCTGATGACCGACTGGAAGCGGTTGTAAACGATGGTACAGACGTCGAACTCGCCCGTGGCCAGCATCGCGGTGATACGCGCCGCGACCTCGTCCACATCGGAGAACTCGACCCGCTTCTTGCCGGCGAAGCTGTACTCGCCCACCAGCCGGCTGGCATACTCGCGACGCAGGTAGTCCCGTCCCTTGCGGCCGACGGTTATCACCTTGACGGTCTTACCCTCCGCCTCCAGCCGCTGGATCGCGCCCCGGGCGGCGCGGCCGACGTTGGTATTGAACGCGCCGGCCAGGCCACGGTCGGCAGTGACCACTACCAGCAACTGCACCTGGTCCCGGCCCGTGCCCACCAGCAACTGCGGCGCGGTCGGCGACCCGGCGGCGCTTGTCGCCAAGGCCGCCAGCATGCGCTGCATCCGCTCGGCGTAGGGCCGTGCGGCCTCCGCCTGCGTCTGCGCGCGCTTCAGCTTGCTCGCCGCGACCATCTTCATGGCCGAGGTAATCTTGCGTGTGGACTTCACGCTGTTAATTCGCGCCCGCAGCGCCTTGAGGCTTGCCATCTCGATGCCTTCCCGAGGTTACGAGCCCGAAGTTACGAAAACGTCTTGGCGAAGCCGTCCATGAAGGACACCAGGGTCTTCTCCACATCGGGCTTCATCTCGCGGGTGTCCCGGATGCTGGTCAGCACACCGGGTTCGCGCACCTTCAGCTCGGACAGCAGCCGGCTTTCGAACTCGCCGACCTTGCCGACCGGGATGGCGTCCAGGTAGCCCTTGGTTCCGGCATAGAGGCTGATTACCTCCTCCTCGACCGGCATCGGGTGGAACTGCGGCTGCTTTAGCAGTTCCGTCAGCCGGGCTCCGCGCGCCAGCAACCGCTGCGTAGAAGCATCCAGGTCGGACGAGAACTGCGCGAACGCCGCCATCTCGCGATACTGCGCCAGCTCCAGCTTGATGCTGCCGGACACCTTCTTCATCGCCTTGATCTGCGCCGACGACCCTACGCGCGACACCGACAGCCCGACGTTCACCGCCGGGCGGATGCCGCGGAAGAACAACTCCGTCTCCAGGAAAATCTGCCCGTCAGTAATGCTGATGACGTTGGTCGGGATGTAGGCCGACACGTCGCCCGCCTGCGTCTCAATGATCGGCAGCGCCGTCAGCGACCCACCGCCAAACGCGTCCGACATCTTCGCCGCACGCTCCAACAGGCGGCTATGCAGGTAGAACACGTCGCCCGGATAAGCCTCGCGGCCCGGCGGACGGCGCAGCAGCAGCGACATCTGGCGATAGGCGACGGCCTGCTTTGACAGGTCGTCGTAGCAGATCATGGCATGCATGCCGTTGTCGCGGAAGAACTCGCCCATGGTGCAGCCGGTATAGGGCGCGAGGAACTGCATGGGCGCCGGGTCGGAGGCGGTGGCGGCGACGACGATGGAGTACTCCATCGCCCCGTTCTCCTCCAGCGTGCGGACGAGCTGCGCCACCGTGGACCGCTTCTGGCCAATGGCAACGTAGATGCAGTACAGCTTGATCTTCTCGTCGGTGCCAGCGTTGGCGGCGCGCTGGTTGATGATGGTGTCGATGACCACGGCGGTCTTGCCGGTCTGCCGGTCACCGATCACCAACTCGCGCTGGCCGCGGCCGACGGGGATCAGCGCGTCGATGGCCTTCAGGCCCGTCTGCATCGGCTCGTTCACGGATTGACGCGGGATGATGCCCGGCGCCTTCACCTCGACCCGGCTGCGCTTCACGTCGGTCAGCGGCCCCTTGCCGTCGATCGGGTTGCCCAGCCCGTCCACCACGCGGCCCAGCAGGCCCCTGCCCACCGGCACGTCCACGATGTCCCGCGTCCGGGTGACGGTGTCGCCCTCGCGGATGCGGGTGTCGTCGCCGAACACCACGATGCCCACGTTGTCGGTCTCCAGGTTCAGGGCCATGCCCTTGATCCCGGCAGAGGGGAACTCGACCAGCTCCCCGGCCATCACGTTCTGCAGCCCGAACACCCGGGCGATGCCGTCACCGACCGATAGCACCTGACCGGTCTCGGCGACGTTCTGCTCGGTGTCGAACGCGGCGATCTGCTTCTTGAGGATGTCCGAGATTTCAGCGGGACGGATTTCCATCAGGCGGCGCCCTTCATGGCATACTGCAAACGCTGCAGGCGGGATTTGAGACTGGTATCATATAAACGCGCGCCGATGCGGACTACCAAGCCCCCCAGCAGGCTGGGATCGACGCTGTCCTGGATATTCACGCTGCCATACCCGGCTTCGATCATGCGGGCGCGCAACTGCTCGCGCTGCACGGTGGTCAGGGGATGGGCGCTGACGACAGTGGCGACCACGACGCCGCGTTTCTGCGCCACCAAGGAGGCAAAGGCGGCGACGATGCCGCGCAGGGCGCCCAGGCGGCGGTTGTTGGCGATCACGCCGACGAAGTCCTGCACAAGCTTGCTGAAACCCTCCTGGGACAGCACGGCGGAGGCTGCAGCGCGCGCCTGCGTCACATCGATAAGAGGACTGTCCAGCAGGCGCCGAAAATCGGGCGACTGGTCAATCAACCGGCCCAGGCTATCCATTTCGGACACGGTCTGGTCGAGGGCGGCGGTGTCTTCTGCCTGCGAGTACAGGGCGTTGGCGTAGCGTTCGGCGAGCTGGCCGCCGGATTGATTCGTGGAGCCAGAGGCCACAGGCGACGCTTCCATGTTGTCTGGACCGGTCGGATCGCCGGCAGGCGGCGCATAGCATGGGGGTTGCACTGCTGCAACACGATGCGACGGAACCGGCCCGTGGTCTGGCGCGACGTCGCCATCGCCCGAGACGCCGCAACAGGCCATTAACGAAACCTCACCTAATAACGCCATTGTCGCTTTTTTCTAACTGGCGTCGCGGCGCTGACAGGTCTTGTCTGCTCAGGCGTGACCGGAGGGCAGAGGCAAGTTCGATGCAGGCGTTCCCAGTTGACATGATCTTGCAGATCGGTGCGGTCCGGCGCGACGGCACGCTGCCGCTTGCCGCAGACGCCTTCGACACGATCCGTCTGCTTTGGCGGGGTGCGCGCAAGGGTGCTACCCTGCTCGGCAGTGTCGGCCGGTTGCAGGCGGCGAACGCCAACATCCTGCAACGCTGCGACCGGCGAGGCCCGATGTAGCCGGACCCTATAGGAACGACACCGGGTCCACGTCCACGTCCACCCGCGCGGTGCCACCCACGCGCACTTGGTCCAGCCAGTCCCGCAGCAGCGGTTGCACGGCGATGTCGCGCCGGGTCTTCAGCAGCAGCCGCCGCCGGTGCCGCCCGCGCAGGATGGCCAGCGGCGCCGGCGCGGGTCCGAGCACCATCACGCCCTCCGCCCGCGGGGCGCTCTGGCCCAGGTCGCGCGCCAGCTCGTCCGCGGCCTGCGCGGTGTCGGCGCTGACGATCAGGGCGGCCAGGCGGCCGAACGGCGGCCAGTGGCCGGGGCGGCGGCCCTCCGCCTCCGCGGTCATGAAGGCGCCCAGGTCGCCGCCGACCAGCGCCTGCATCACGGGATGCTCGGGGCTGAAGGTTTGCAGCAGCACCTGGCCCGGCGCCTCCGCCCGGCCGGCGCGGCCCGCCACCTGGTGCAGCAACTGCACCGTACGCTCCGCCGCGCGCAGGTCGCCGCCCGCCAGGCCGAGGTCGGCGTCCACCACGCCCACCAGGGTCAGATGCGGGAAGTGCCAGCCCTTGGCGACGATCTGCGTGCCGATGATGAGGTCCACCTCCCGCCGTTCGATGCGGTGCGCGGCCTCGGCGGCGGCGTGCGGGCCGGGCATGGTGTCGCTGGCCATCACCAGGCGGCGGGCCTCGGGGAACACTGCCGCGGCCTCCTCGGTGATGCGCTCAACGCCGGGACCGATGGGAACCAGGCTGTTCTCGGCGGCGCAGTGGGGACAGACCGCCGGGATGTCGTCGGTATGGGCGCAGTGATGGCAGGTCAGCACGCGGCGGGCGCGGTGCTCCACCAGCCAGGCGGTGCAGTTCGGGCACTGCATGCGGTGGCCGCACACCCGGCACAGCGTCAATGGTGCGTAACCGCGGCGGTTCAGGAACAGCATCGCCTGCTCGCCGCGGGCCAGCGTCGCCTGCACGGCCTCCACCAGCGGCGGCGACAGGAAGCGGCCCCGTTCCGGCGGCGCCAGACGCAGGTCGATGGCGGAAACCTTGGGCAGGGTCGCGCCGCCGTGGCGCACCTCCAGCGTCATCCGGCGGTAACGCCCGGTCTCGACGTTGGCCAGGGTTTCCAGGCTGGGGGTAGCGGACACCAGTACGGCCGGGGCGTTGGACAGGCGGGCGCGGACCACGGCCATGTCGCGGGCGTGATAGACGACGCCGTCCTCCTGCTTGAACGCCGTCTCGTGCTCCTCATCGACGACGACCAGGCCAAGGTCAGGGAACGGCAGGAACAGCGCCGACCGCGCGCCCACCACGACCGGCGCCGCCCCGTCCGCCACCGCGCGCCAGGTGATCCGCCGGGTGCGGGAGGCCAGGTCCGAGTGCCATACCGCGGGTGCGACGCCAAAGCGTTGGGTGAACCGTTCCAGCCACTGCGAGGACAGCGCGATCTCCGGCAGCAGCACCAGCGCCTGTCGGCCGGCGGCGATGCACTCCGCAACAGCTTCCAGGTAAACCTCGGTCTTGCCAGAGCCTGTAACGCCGTCCAGCAGGGTCACGCTGAACTGCCGGGCCGCCACGGCGCCGCGCAGGCTCTCACTACCGGACGCTTGGGCAGCGGACAGCACCGGGCCAGGATGAGCGCTGTCCGGCAGCGCGAATGGCACCCGGGCGGGCAACGCCACCGGCAGCAGCAGCCCGGCGTTTGCCATCGCGCGCACCACGCCGCTGCTGACCCCGGCGCCACGCACCAGGTCAGCCGTCGATCGCGGGGCGCCATCGCCCAGCGCCGCGGCGATGCGGCTGCGCGCGTCGGTCAGCCGCGCGTCCGCAGGGATGTCGCCCAGGCGCCAGCCCGCCTGTGGGGTATCGGGCCGCAAGGCGTTCACCCGAAGCGCCATCGACAGCACCTCGCCCGGCGTGGACAGGGTGTAGGCCGCCACCCAATCGATGAACCGGCGCAGCGGCGGTGGCAGCGGCGCTGTTTCCAGCACGGCCGTTACCGGCTTCAGCTTGGCGTCAGCGACAGACGGGCCGGCCGGCAAGTCCCAGACGACGCCCACCTCCTCCCGCCGGTTCAGCGGCACCAGCACGATGTCGCCGGGCTGCGGGCTCATGCCGTCCGGCACGGCATAGTCGAAGGTGCCTTGGAACGGCCGTGGAAGGAGCACCGGAACCCGCTTCCGCACCGTGGCGGGCGCGGTTAAGCTGCCTGCTAAGCCGTCGATTAGCAGACCGGCCTGATCCGGCGCATGTGCCCTACGCTTGCTCACTGCCCTGCCCTGCCATTGATCCCGCCACCGACCCCGCTATCGGCCCTGCTGTCCCTGGGGCTACACCGTACCATGCCGCACCCGGAACGCGAACGGAGAGTGAACATCGCAGATGAGGCTACCCGTCCCGCGTTGCAACCGGCGCCGCCCAGCGAGGCGGCAATGGCGGCGTTCCTGCGCAGCAACCCCGGCTGGTTGGCTGCCCAGGAGAATCTGTATGCCCTGATGGACCCGCCCCGCCGCGTGCACGGCGAGCGGATGGCGGACCACATGGCCGCGTTGCTGCTCGCAGCCCGCAGCCAGGCCAGCCATCTGGCCGCCGCCGCCGCCCTGGCCACCGCTGACCGCCGGGCCAGCGAGGGCTTTGCCCAGCGCGTGCAGGATGCCGTGCTGGCACTGATGCGGGCGCCCGACCCGGCCTGGTGCCTGCAGCACGACCTGCCGGCCCTGTTGCGGCTGGACAGCGCCCGGCTATGCGTCGAAGGCATGGCTGGGGTCAGCCATGCCGCAGTGCCCCCGGGAACGGTCGCCGCGGCACTGGGCCAGCGGCAGGCGGTGGTGCGGGCCGATGCCAGCCTGCCGGCGCTGCACGGGGAGGCCGCAGCCCTGGCCGGGTGGGAGGCGCTGGTGCGCGTGCCGTTGCGCCAGGGACCGGCGCTGCTGGCGCTCGCCTGCCGGGATGGGCGCGCCCTGGCCGGCGCCGCCACGCCGGCCTTGTCCTTCCTGGGGCAGGCCGTTGCGGCGGCCCTGGACCCGGGCGCGCACGACCTTGCAGGCCGCTGACCCCCCGCGCACCGCCGCCGACGCCGCAGCCCGCTTCCTGGATTGGATGGCCCGGGAACGCCAAGCCTCCCCGCTGACGGTCGAGGCGTATGCCACCAGCCTGCGCCGGTTCACAGATTTCCTGACCGGACACCTGGGGCACGAACCGATCCTGCCTGACCTCGGCGCGCTCAGCCAGGCCGACCTGCGCGCATGGTTGGCGCAGGAGGCCGGAACCGGGAGCGTGAACGCCACCCGCGCCCGCCACCTGTCCGCTGTCCGCAGCCTGTTCCGCTACCTGGCCCGGCATTACGGCGTCGCCAACCCTGCACCGGGCCTGCTCGGTACACCGCGCGCCCGGACGCCGGTGCCCCGTGCCCTTTCTGCGCCACAGGCGCTGGCCGTCGCATCCGACATCGGCGAGGCCTCGCTTGGCGCATCGGGGGACACCCCGGCGGTGCAGGCCCGCAATACTGCGCTGTTCACGCTGTTGTACGGGTGCGGCCTGCGGATCAGCGAGGCACTGGGCCTGGACGTACGGGACGCCCTGCCTGGCAGCGGCGTCCTGCGCGTGTTGGGCAAGGGACGCAAGGAGCGCCTGGTGCCGCTGCTGCCTGCTGTGCGCGAGGCCCTCGATGCTTGGCTGCGGCTGCATCCAGACCGGCGGCCCGACGCCCCGCTGTTCCTGGGCGTGAAGGGCGGCCGGTTGAATGCGCGCATCGCGCAGTTGACCCTGGAAGACTACCGCGCCCAAGCCGGACTGCCGGCGCACGCCACGCCGCACGCCCTGCGCCACAGCTTCGCCACCCACCTGTTGGCGGGCGGAGCCGACCTGCGCTCCATCCAGGAGTTGCTGGGCCATGCCAGCCTGTCCACGACGCAACGCTATACCAGCGTCGATCCTACGGGGCTGCTGGCCGTGTGGCGGCGGACGCATCCGCAGGGGTCGGAGACCTAACGGGTTCCGTCGTGCCCCCTGCCCTAGCCGCCCGCGCGCTTGGCAGCGTCAGGGGTGGACCCGGCGTCCTCGTCCAGTTCCTCAACAACCTCGACCAACGCGGCCTCATCAAGCCTCTTGGCCTCTGCGATCAGCCAGTCGGCCCTGGCCTCGTCGCCCTCGTCCAGGGCTGCCAAAGCCTCCTCGGCCAGGTCGCGTGCCTGTTCGTGCTTGTCGTCGGACATCGAAGCCTCCTTTGTGCCGGCGATAAAGCGCGGCGGCCGGCGGATGGTTGCCCAGGCGTCCCGTGCCGCGGATGCCTGACGCGGCGGCGGCCTAGTACAGCGTCGCGCGCACCCGCTCCGCCCAACCCCGGTCATACTCCGCCCCACCCAGCCGCTCGGCGCTCAGCGCGGCCAGGATCGCGCCGGCGGTGGGAAGCTGGCCGCGTTGCATGTGCCGCGCCGGGTTCCACAAATCAGCCCGCACCACGGCGCGGGAGCACTGGAAGTAAACCTCCTGAACATGCACGACCAGCACGGTGCGCGGTGCCTTGCCGGCCACGGTGAACCGCTCCAGCAGGTCGGGCGCGACCGAGATCGCCGCCGTGCCGTTCACCCGCAGTGTCTCCCCTAGGCCGGGGACCAGGAACAGCAGGCCCACCCGCGGATCGTCGATGATGTTGCGCAGGCTGTCGGCCCGGTTGTTGCCGCGGCGGTCCGGCAGCAGCAGAGTGTGCGGGTCGGCAATCTCCACGAAGCCCGGCCCGTCGCCGCGCGGCGAGGCATCGACGCCGCCGGGTCCGCTGGTGGACAGGATGGCGAACGGCGAAGCCTCGATCCACGGCTTGTACACGGGATGCACATGATCCGTGACCTTGATGATCGAGCGTTCATCGACACCGCTATACAGCGCGTCCAGGGTAGCCAGGTCGGTCACTAGGTCGGTCATATCCCCTCCATCGCGCGTCTCCTGACCAAGCCCCGCTTATCCAACATCGCATCGTCAAGAACCACGTCATCGTCACGCACGGGCGGCCGTCATCAGCGCCCGCATGGTGGCCACAACGTTGGCCAGGCCGTCGGTGATCGCCTGACCGATCAGGAAGTGGCCGATGTTCAATTCCACGACCTGCGGCAGGGCAGCGACAGCGGCGACGTTAGAGTAGGTCAGCCCATGGCCGGCGTGGCACTCCAACCCAATCAGGGCGGTCAGCCCGGCGGCGTCGCGCAGGCGCTCCAGCTCGCCGGGGTGGCCCTCGGCGTAGGCGCCGGTGTGCAGCTCCACCACCTCCGCGCCGAGGTCGCGCGCGGCGTGCAGTTGGTTGGCCGAAGGATCGACGAACAGCGACACCCGGATGCCGGCCTCGCGGAGCGCCTGCACCTTCGGGCGCAGGGCGTCCATCCCCCCAGCGGCGTCCAACCCGCCCTCGGTCGTCACCTCCTCCCGACGCTCCGGCACCAGGCAGCAGCCGTGCGGGCGCAGGCGACAGGCGATGGCGACCATCTCGTCCGTCGCCGCCATCTCGAAGTTCAGCACAATCTCGCGGAACCCGGCGATACGCTCCAGGTCGGCGTCGCGGATGTGCCGCCGGTCCTCCCGCAGGTGCATGGTGATGCCGTCCGCACCGGCGCCGACCGCGACCAGGGCGGCGGCGAACGGGTCCGGGTAGTCGCCGCCCCGGGCGTTGCGGATGGTGGCGACGTGATCAACGTTCACGCCCAGGCGGATCGGGGGGCTCATGCTGCGCGGCTTTCTGCGAGGGTGGCGGCCAGGCGCAGGGCCGCGATCAGACTGGAGGGGTCAGCCCGGCCAGCGCCCGCGATGTCGAACGCCGTGCCGTGGTCGGGGGAGGTGCGGATGATCGGTAGGCCGAGCGTGATATTGACGCCGCTGGCCATATCCAGGGTCTTCAACGGGATCAGCGCCTGGTCGTGGTACATGCACAGCGCGGCGTCGTAGCCGGCGCGGGCGGCAGGGGTGAACAGCGTGTCCGGCGGATGCGGGCCGGTGACGTGGACGCCCTCGGCCCGCAACGCGTCGATGGCGGGCTGGATCACGGTCGCCTCCTCCGTGCCCATGGCGCCCCCTTCCCCGGCATGAGGGTTCAGCCCGGCGATGGCCAGGCGGGGCTGCGCGATGCCGAACTGGCCGCGCAGCGCCTGGGCGGTGATGCGGCCCGTGGCGATGATGCCCGCCGTGGTCAGCAGGTCCAACGCGGCGCGGAGCGCGACGTGGATGGTGACGGGCACCACGCGCAGGAAGTCGTTGGCCAGCATCATCACCGGCAATGGAGCGCCGGTCAGGGCGGCCAGGAACTCGGTATGGCCGGGGTGGGCGAAGCCGGCGCTGTACAGCACGGCCTTGCTGATGGGGTTGGTGACGACGGCGGTGGCGGCGCCGGATTGGGCCAGACGCACGGCCTGCTCGATGCTGGCGATCACGGCCCGGGCGTTGGCGGCGCATGGATGGCCGGGAACGGGCGGGCTCGCAAGCCGCACGGGGAGGATGGGCAGCGCGTCACGAAAGGCTGCGCCGGCCTCGGCTGGGGTGGTGACTGTGCGACACGGCGCTGCCGGGTCCATTGCGGCGATTTGCGTCGGATCGCCCAATAGGACGAAGGCCGGTCCGCTCGTGTGCAGGGCGCGCCAGGCTAGCAGGCACAGTTCCGGCCCGATGCCAGCAGGGTCGCCCATGGTGAGCGCCAGGGTCAAACTTGGCTGCCTGCTCCCTCTCCCTCCGGGAAAGGATTGGGGTGAAAGGGGCCGCAAGACCGAACCTGGCCGAAGCAAGAGCGGAACGCGCTCTGCAGGAGGCGCGATGCGGCCCTCCTGGTCTCCCTCACCCCGACCCTCTCCCGGACGAGGAGGGAGAAGCAAGGAACACCGGTTCATGCCGGATGGGAAAGTTGATGCTGTTGGCAATGAAGCACTTGGCATGGGCATCCGCATGCAGCGCCCGCGCCCGCACGAGGTCGGCGCCGGGGGCGAGGGTGATCTCCGGCTGCAGCACCACCTCACTGAATGCGCCGCCGCCGTCGCGCTGCTCGATCATGACGCCCTCGGCGATGTCCTCATATGCCTGCACCACCACGCCCTCAGCGGCGCAAAGGTGCAAGTACCACAGCATGTGGCAGGACGAGATCGACGCAACCAGCATCTCCTCCGGGTTGTAGCGCGCCCGGTCGCCGCGAAACGCCGGGTCGCTGGAGGCGGGGATCACCGGCTTGCCCGGCACTGCCACGTCATGCGCCCGCTCATACGCGCGGTAGCCCGACGTGCCCGATCCGGTGTTGCCCCGCCAGGTGACGGTGACGGTGTAGGTGTGGTCCCGTGGCGTATCCATGGTCATGGCGCGATCTTAGATGTGCAGGGCGCGTCCCTCAACTGCCAGGGCGGCCTCCTTCACCGCCTCGCTCAGGCTCGGGTGGGCGTGGCAGGTGCGGGCCACGTCCTCACTGCTGGCACCGAACTCCATTGCCGTCGCCAATTCAGCGATTAGCCCGCCCGCGTCGGGGCCGATGATGTGGGCACCCAGGATCTGGTCAGTCGCCTTGTCCGCCAGGATCTTCACGAAACCATCGGTGCTGCCCATCGCGCGGGCGCGGCCGTTGGCGGTGAACGGGAACTTGCCGACCTTGTACTCCACGCCCTGCCGCTTCAGGTCGTCCTCGGTTCGGCCGATGCTGGCGACCTCGGGCCAGGTGTACACAACACCGGGGATTACGTCGTAATTGACGTGCCCGGCCTGCCCGGCCATCCGCTCGGCAAGGGCTACGCCCTCCTCCTCCGCCTTGTGCGCCAGCATGGGGCCGGCAATCACGTCGCCGATGGCGTAGATGCCGGACACGTTGGTCACATAATGCGCGTCCACCTTCACCCGGCCGCGGTCGTCCAGCTCCACCCCAGCCTCCGCCAGGCCCAGCCCGTCCGTATAGGCGCGGCGGCCGATGCTGACGAGCACGACGTCGGCCTTGATCTCCTCGGACGGGCCGCCCTTGGCCGGCTCGACCGTCAGCTTCACGCCGTCGTTGCCCTTGCGCGCCGCCGTCACCTTGGTGCCCAGGCGGAATTTGATGCCCTGCTTGCCCAGCACGCGCTCGAACGTCTTGGCGATCTCGGCGTCCATGCCCGGCACCAGGCGGTCCAGATACTCGATCACCGTCACGTCCGCACCCAGCCGCTTCCAGACGCTGCCCAGCTCCAACCCGATGTAGCCGCCGCCGATCACCGCCAGATGGTCCGGCACCTGGTCCAGCTCCAGCGCCCCGGTGCTGGTGACGATGGAGTGCTCGTCCACCTCGACGCCGGGCAGGGTCAGGCTCTCGCTGCCGGTGGCGATCACGATGTGCTTCGCGTCGTACTCCGTGCCGTCCACGTCCACGCGGCCCGGCGCCGTCACGCGGCCGCTACCCTTGAGCCAGGTCACCTTGTTCTTCTTGAACAGGAACTCGACGCCTTTGACGTTGGCACTCACCACGCTGTCCTTACGCGCCATCATGCGCGCCAGGTCCAGCTTGACGCTCTCGATCATCACGCCGTGCTCGGAGAAGGCGTGCGACGCCTCTTCGAAGTTCTCGCTGCTCTGCAGCAATGCCTTGCTGGGGATGCAACCGATGTTCAGGCAGGTGCCGCCGAGTGTGGCCCGGCGCTCGACGCAGGCGGTCCTCAACCCAAGCTGCGCGGCCCGGATGGCGCAGACGTAGCCGCCGGGGCCGCCGCCGATGACGATCACATCGTAGGAGTCAGACATCTAAAAGGTCCTTGAATACGCTTAGGATGTGGTGCCGGACGGCCTATAAGTCCAGCAGCAGCCGGCGCGGGTCCTCCACGCCCTCCTTCACGCGCACCAGGAACGACACCGCCTCCTTGCCGTCCACGATGCGGTGGTCGTAGCTCAGGGCCAGGTACATCATTGGCCGGATTTCCACCTTGCCGCCAATTGCCATTGGACGGTCCTGGATCTTGTGCATCCCCAGGATGCCGGACTGCGGCGCGTTTAGGATCGGCGTGCTCATCAGGCTGCCATAGACGCCGCCGTTGGTGATGGTGAAGGTGCCGCCGGACAGCTCATCCACCTTTAGCGCGCCATCACGGGCGCGGCGGCCGAAGTCGCCGATGGCCTTCTCGATCCCCGCGAAGCCCAACTGGTCGGCGTCGCGCATCACGGGAACCACCAGGCCGTTCGGCCCGCCGACCGCAATGCCCATGTGGACGAAGTTCTTGTAAATAATCTCATCGCCGTCGATCTCGGCGTTGACGGCCGGGAACTGCTGCAGCGCGGCGACGCAGGCGCGGACGAAGAACGACATGAAGCCGAGGCGCACGCCCTTGTGCCGCTTCTCGAAGGCGTCCTTGTATTCGGAGCGCATCGCCATCGCTGCCGTCATGTCCACCTCGTTGAAGGTGGTCAGCATGGCGGCGTTGTTCTGTGCCTCCTTCAGGCGCTGGGCGATGGTACGGCGCAGGCGGGTCATCTTCACCCGCTCCTCCCGCTCATCATCGCTGCGGACAGCCTTGGGTGCAGCAGCAGGGGTTGCCGTGGCGGGCGGGGGAACCGGCCGCGCCAGGAACTGCAGCACGTCGCCCTTGGTGATGCGGCCGTCCTTGCCAGTGCCCGGGTCCATCTGGGCCGGGGCCAGGCCCTTCTCCTCCATCATCTTGGCGGCGGCGGGCATCGGGGCATGACCGGCAGCGGCCGGCGCGGGCGCATGTTGCACGGCCGGCGCCGCGGCGGGCCGGGCCACGGGGCCGACGGGCTGCGGCTGCGGATTGACACCCGGGCTGGGGTTGGCCGCAGTCGAGGATGCCGTGGCCGTCGCCGCACCCACCGTGGCAGTGGGGGAGCTTGCCGCCACAGTCGGGGAAGCATTGGACGGCGTGGTGGACGCACCGCCGCCGGCCTCGAGCAACGCCAGCACGGCGCCGACCTCGACCTCCGCCCCCTCCGCCGCGACGATCTGCCCCAGCGTGCCGGCGCCCGGCGCGTTCACTTCCACCGTGACCTTATCGGTCTCCAGCTCGACCAGCGGCTCGTCCGCGGCCACGCTCTCCCCGGCTTTCTTGATCCAGCGCGCCACCGTGGCGGTGGTGACGCTCTCGCCCAGGGTGGGGACCTTGATCTCGGTGGACATGCTGCTTCCTTACTAGTTCAGGCCGAGTGCGTCCTGCACCAGGGCAGCCTGCTGCGCCGCGTGCACCTTGGCGAGGCCAGTGGCCGGGCTGGCCGCATCCTCCCGCCCGGCATAGCCCGGCCGTTGCGTCGCCATGCCCTGCGCCGCCATGACTCGCTCGATCCGGCGGTCCACGAACGTCCATGCGCCCATGTTAGCCGGCTCCTCCTGGCACCACACCACCTCGGCCTTCGCATAAGGCTTCAGCACCGTGCCGAGCGTGCGCTCTGGGAACGGGTAGATCTGCTCTAGACGGATGATCGCCACGTCGGTGACGCCCTTGTCCCGCCGCTCCTGCAGCAGGTCGTAATAGACCTTACCGGAGCAGATTACGACACGCTTGACCTGCTCGGGCGGCGCCAGGGTGTCGATCTCAGGAATAACGAAACGGAAGCGGCTACCCTCGGCCATATCGGCCAGCGGACTTACGGCCAGCTTGTGCCGCAGCAACGACTTCGGCGTCATGATGACCAGCGGCTTGCGGAAGTTGCGCTTCAACTGGCGGCGCAGCGCATGGAAGTAGTTGGCCGGGGTCGTCAGGTTGCAGACCGCCATGTTCTTCTCGGCGCAGAGCTGCAAGTACCGCTCCAGCCGGGCGCTGCTGTGCTCCGGCCCCTGCCCCTCGTAGCCGTGCGGCAGCAGCAGGGTCAGGCCGCTCATGCGCAGCCACTTGGTCTCGCCGCTGGCCAGGAACTGGTCGATGATGACCTGCGCACCGTTGGCGAAGTCGCCGAACTGCGCCTCCCAAAGCACCAGCACCTTGGGGTCGGCCAGGGTGTAGCCGTACTCGAAGCCCAGCACCCCCTGCTCGCTCAACAGCGAGTTGTAGATTTCGATCCGTGCCTGGTCCGGCTGGATGTTGTTTAGCGGCACGTACTCGTTCTGGTTCGTCTGGTCCATCAGCACCGCGTGGCGCTGGCTGAAGGTGCCGCGCTGGCAGTCCTCGCCGGACAGGCGGACACGGCTGCCCTCCAGCAGCAGGCCGCCGAAGCCCAGCGCCTCGCCGGTCGCCCAGTCGATGCCCTCGCCGCTCTCGAACATGGCGCGCTTGGCCTCGAGCTGCCGAGCGATCTTGGGGTTCAGGTCGAAGTTGACGGGCGGGGTGTAAATCGCGCGTCCAACGAGCTGCAACTGCTCGGTCGTCAGCGCCGTCGCGTCCTCCTGCTGCTCGTCGGAGATGCCGGACTGCTGCAGCCCGGACCAGTGGCCCTCCAGCCACTCCGCCTTGTTCGGGCGGTAAGCCTGCCCGGCCTTGTAGGCGTCCTCCAAGGTCGCGTTGTAGCCGTCCCACATCGCCTTCGCGTCCTGCGCGGACACGCTGCCCTCGGCGGCCAGGCGCTCGGCATACAGGGTGCGGGTGGTCGCGCGGCCCTTGATGGCGCGGTACATGATCGGCTGGGTGAATGCCGGCTCGTCGGTCTCGTTGTGGCCGTGGCGGCGGTAGCAGACGATGTCCAGCACGAAGTCGGTGGCGAACTGCAGCCGGAACTCGGCGGCCAGGCGGGCGCAGAAGATGACCGCCTCCGGCTCGTCGCCGTTCACGTGCAGGATCGGGCACTGCACGGACTTCGCGATGTCGGTGCAGTACAACCCGGAGTAGGCGTGCGCCGGGACCGTCGTGAAGCCGATCTGGTTGTTGACGATCAGGTGGATGGTCCCGCCCGTGCGGTAGCCGATCAACTGGCTCATCGCCAGCGTCTCGTACACCAGGCCTTGCCCAGCGAATGCGGCATCGCCGTGCATTAGGATGCCCATAACGCTATGCCGGCCCTTGGTGTCGCCGGCCATGTCCTGCCGCGCCCGCACCTTGCCGACCACGACGGGATCGACCGCCTCCAGGTGCGACGGGTTAGGCTGCAGGCTGACGTGCACCGGGCGCCCGGCCACCTCGATGTCGGTGCTGGTGCCCAGGTGGTACTTCACGTCCCCCGACCCCTGCACGTCGTCCGGCTTGAAGCTGTTGCCGCCGAACTCGCTGAAGATTGCCGGTAGCGGCTTGCGCACGATGTTGACCAGGGTGTTCAGCCGTCCGCGGTGCGGCATCCCGATGGCGACCTCGCCCACGCCGCCACGGGCGCCGATGTCGATGATGGCGTGCAGCGCGGGGATGGTGACCTCGCCACCTTCCAAACCAAAGCGCTTCGTCCCGACGAAACGCCGTTGGCAGAACGCCTCGAAGCCCTCGGCCTCGGTCAGTTGCTGCAGGATGGTGCGCTTGGCCCCGGTGTCAAAGCCGGTGACCCAGGGCGCGCCCTCAATGCGGCGCTGGATCCAGGTCTTCTGCTCGGGGTCCTGGATATGCATGAACTCGACCCCGATGGGGCCGCAGTAGCTCGCGCGTAGGATGACCATGATCTCGCGCACCGTGGCGCTCTCTAGCCCCAGCACGTTGTCAATGAAGATTGGGCGGTCCATGTCGCCGGGGCCGAAGCCGTAGGCGACCGGGTCAAGCTCCGGGTGCGCCCTCGGCGCTTGCAGGCCCAACGGGTCCAGCTTGGCCTCCAGGTGGCCGCGCACGCGGTAGGCGCGGATCAGCATGAGGGCGCGCAGGCTGTCGAGTGCCGCACCCCGCACCTGGTCAGGCGTCGCGCCCGGGGCGGCGGCGGGGACTGGCTTCTCGCCCTTGGTCGTCGGCTTCGCTGCCGGCTCCGGGTCGGCCACACTGTAGGAGTGCGGCGCCCAGGATGCGCCGCTGGCGTCCTGCAACACCCCTCGTGCCTCATCGTCCATGGCGGCAAACAGCTCGGCGAAGCTGGGATCGACCGAGCCGGGGTTGGATGCCCACCGGGCATACTGGTCGGCAATGAACGCCGCGTTGGCGCCGTTGAACGCGGAGGCGAGCAGATCTACGCCGGGCATATCTTGTTCCTTGGGACGTCTGAGCCGCGCGTTTCTACGCCCGGCACCTCCCATGTGGGCACGATTCTTGTTAGGAAGCGTGCCCGGCAGCGATGCCCGGCACGCATGAGTACGTCAGCCGACCAGCTTGCGGCTCGCGTCGATCAGCTCCTGCACGGAGGCGCAGCTCTTGTCGAACGCCGCCTTTTCCGCCGGGTCGAGCTGCACCTCGATGATCCGCTCCACGCCGGCGGCACCGATCACCACGGGGACGCCGACATATAGGCCGTTCACGCCATATTGCCCCGTCAGGTGGGCGGCGGCGGGCAGCACGCGCTTCTTGTCGCGCAGATAGCTTTCGGCCATGGCGACGGCGCTGGCCGCAGGAGCATAGAACGCGCTGCCCTTTTCCAGCAGCTTCACGATCTCGCCGCCGCCGTTGGCGGTGCGGGCGCAGATAGCATCCACCTTGTCCTGCGTGGTCCAGCCCATCTTAACCAGGTCCGGCACCGGAATTCCCGCGACGGTGCTGTAGCGGACCAGCGGCACCATGGTGTCGCCGTGGCCGCCCAGCACGAAGGCCGTCACATCCTCGACCGACACATTGAACTCGTGCGCCAGGAACAGGCGGAAGCGGCTGCTGTCCAGCACGCCGGCCATGCCGACCACCATGTTCGGCGGCAGGCCAGACTTCTGCTGCATCACCCAGACCATCGCATCGAGCGGGTTGGTAATGACGATGACGAAGGCGCCGGGGCAGTACTGCTTGATCCCGTCCGCCACGGTGGCGATCACCCCGGCGTTCTTGGCCACCAGGTCGTCGCGGCTCATGCCGGGCTGCCGCGGGAAGCCGGCGGTGACGATCACCACGTCCGCCCCGGCGATGGCGCTGTAGTCGCTGCCGCCGGTCATGTGGCTGTCGAAGCCATCGACGGGGCCGGATTGCATGATGTCCAGCGCCTTGCCGGCCGCCACGCCGCCGAACACGTCGAACATCGCGACGTCGCCCAGTTCTTTCAGGCCGATCAGGTGGGCGAGCGTGCCGCCAATGTTGCCGGCGCCGATGAGGGCGATCTTGTGACGAGCCATAAAGGATTCCTGCAAGGTCCACATGCCGGGGTGCGGAAGGGGGGTGCCAGCGGGGGCGCCCGGCCACCCTGAAGGTGGCGGGGTGCTATCGCATCCCAGGGGGGGCGGCAAGGCGCGCTGCTGGTTTTTGAGCCATCCGCCGGACTGCGCGACCCGCGCGGCCCCTTGCTCGCCTCCTCGCTTGTGGCTGAAGGCATTCGGCCCATCCACGCAGGTGATGCACCAGGCCGGCATCCGGCAGGGCTGGGGGCAGCCCAGGCGGGGAAAGGGCAAGGCCAACAACGCAAGCCGGGAGCTAGGAATGCACCGGCCGAGGGAGCGGCTGCGTGTTGCCGGCCCGGCCGCGGCGGAACGCCTCATCCGGCTTGCAGGGGTCAAAGCCCGGCGTGGTCGAATGGCAACAGATCAAGGCCCGTGACGTGTCCAACGCCGAAACGTCATGCTTTTGGGGTATTCACGGCTTCGGCCCCTCCTCGATACACGACACCGCGAGAGTTCATCGGAAGCGGAGGCAGGCCATGGCGCACCCTGGCAAGACACGGCGGTTCATGCTCCTTGCGGGCACGTTGCTGACCGCGCCCTGCGGCCTGGCGCAGGCGCAGTCCGCCGACGGCGCCACCACGCGCATGAACTCCATCGAGGCCCAGATCCGCAGCTTGCAGGAGGAGTTGCGCGCGGTGCGGCGCGACCTGACTGCCCGTGACGCCCAGGTTCGGGCGGCGCGGCAGGAGGCCGCCCAGGCCCGCGCCGCAGCCCGGTCCGAGCCGGGCAGCCGCACGGGGCCGCCCACGGCGACCGCCAACGCGGGCCAGCCCGGCGCCGCCGCGTTGCCGCCGCTATCGGGCGGCCTTGGCGGGTCGCCGCAGGGCAGCAATGTCGGACTCAGCGACACGCAGCGCGGCGGGGAAGCCACCGGTCAGCAGCAAGCCTCGACGACGCCGAACCCGACGGCCACCGGCACGATCCGCCTTGGCGGCGTCACCGTCACCCTGGGTGGCTTCATCGAGGCCGCCGGCATCTACCGGAGCCGCAACGAGGTCGCCGACATCGCCTCCAACTTCAACACGTCCATCCCTACGTCCAACCTGCCGCAGAACCACGAAGGGGAGTTCCGCGGCTCGGCCCGTCAGAGCCGCATCTCGCTGCTCGCCGAGGGCAAGGTCTCGGACTCGGAGAAGCTGGCCGCCTACTTCGAGACCGACTTCCAAGGCGGCTCGCCGACCGCGAACCAGAACGAGTCGAACAGCTACAACCTCCGGCTCCGTTTGGGCTACGGCACCTATGACAACACCGACCTCGGCCTGCACATCCTCGGCGGCCAGAACTGGAGCCTGCTGACCCAGCAGCAGGTCGGCATCACGCCGCGCCGGGAGGATATCCCGCTCACGATTGATGCGCAGTACGTCGTCGGCTTCAACTGGGCGCGCCAGCCGCAGTTGCGCGTCGTCAAGGACTTCGACGACCACAAGCTCTGGGCGGGCCTATCGCTGGAGCAGCCGCAGAACGTGGTCTATGTCGGCCCGAATGGCGCCGGCACGCTCGGCGGCGGCGTCGCCAACTACCAGAACCCCGGGACAGGCATCCTGGCTGGGACAGTCAACTACAGCGACGATATCGCGCCCGACGTGATCGCCAAGCTGGCTTATGACCCCGGCTTCGGCCACTTCGAGGTGAACGGCATCGCCCTTTTCCTGCACGACCGGGTGAGCGTGCCCGGCGACGGCCACAACCACACCGTGCTGGCCGGCGGCGGCGGGATCGCGGCAAGCATACCCATCCTGGACGGCAAGGTGTCATTACGGGGCAGTGTGCTGGCCGGCTATGGCCTGGGCCGCTACGCCTCGGGCCAGCTCCCGGACTCCACCCTGTCGCAGTCAGGTTCGCCCGTGCCGCTGCCGGAACTGGCGGCGCTGATCGGGGTGGTCGGACATCCCATCCCGACGGTTGACCTCTACAGCTATGTCGGGACCGAGCAGGTTGCCCGGCGCAGCTTCACCGCGGCGGGAAAGGGCTACGGCTACGGCAGCCAGCTCTATCCCAATGCCGGGTGCTACACCGAGCTGAGCACGGCGGGATGTACGGCGAACACGTCGGGCCTGACCGAGGGTACACTCGGCGCCTGGTGGCGCATCCTGCACGGCGGCTACGGCACGGCACAGATCGGCGCCCAATATGCCTACATCCGCCGCGACATCTTTGCCGGCACCGCCCCGCGCGGCGGTAACGGCAACCAAGGCGTGGACGAGAACATCGTCATGGTCAGCTTCCGCTATTTGCCGTTCCAGTAGGGGCCGTTCCGGTAAGGGCCGTTCCGGCGGCTGTCAGGTCAGGTGCGGCAGGGCCATGTATTCCTGGCTCTGCATCTCCTCCAGCCGGGACGCCGTGCGCTCGAACGCCTTGGCGCCGTCGCCGCGTTGATACAGCCGGTCCGGCACGTCGTCGGCGCTGGCGATCAGCTTGACACGGTGATCATACAGCGCATCGACCAACACGATGAAGCGCCGGGCCAGGTCGTAGTTGTCCGGCGACAGCCGGGGCACCCCGTCCAGCACCAGCGAATGATAGTGCGTCGCCAGCGCCAAGTAGTCCCCAGCGCCCAACGGCGTGCCGCACAGGGCGTCGAAGTCGAACCGCGCCACCCCGGCCGCAGCGATCGGCACCGGGAGGGTGCGGCCCATGACGGTCAGCCGGTCCGGCCGTCCCCGGGCGCCGTCGGTCAGGTCCTCGAACGCCTCGTCCAACGCGCGGTCGGCACGGTCGTCCGCCGGCACCAGCCAGGTCGGCTTGCCGCGCAGCCGCTGCCGCCGCCAGTCCCGGCCGCCCTCCAGCACCAGCACGTCGAGCTGCTGCTTCAGCAGGTCGATGAACGGCAGGAAGGCGTCGCGGCCGGGCTGCCCGGCGAACAGGTTGTCCGGCGTCGTGTTGCTGGTCATCACCACCACGACGCCGCGGGTGAGCAGCGCGCGGAACAGCCGTCCGATGATCATGGCGTCGGCGATGTCGTTCACCTGGAACTCGTCAAAGCACAGCAGTGCCGCGTCGGCGGCAATCGCGCTGGCCAGCGGCGGGATCGGATCGTCGGAACCTGGGTCGGCCAGGCGCTCCGGCGTGCGGCGCCACTGGTAGATGCGCCGGTGCGCGTCCTGCATGAACGCATGGAAGTGGACGCGGCGCTTGCGCGCGACGTCGGCCGACTCGAAGAACAGGTCCATCAACATGGTCTTGCCGCGCCCAACCTCGCCGACGAGGTAAAGGCCGTGCGGGTAGTTGTCCGGGATGTCATCCCGCTGGTTGCGGCGCAGTATCCGTTGCAGGAAGCCCGGCTGCCGCTGCGGGTCCAGATGATAGCCGCGCAGGCGGCTCCAGAGGGCTTGCAGGCGCTCGGCCGCGGCGGCCTGGGCCGGGTCGGTCACCAACTCTCCGGTCGCGAGCTTGACGCGGTAAGCGGCAAGCGGGCCGATATTTTGGTGTTGCAATGAGGCAACTGTTGCGAGCATATTTCTTTCCGGTGGTGCATCGCTGCCACACATCAATGAATCGGGAGCATGTAATCCAGTGCTGGGCCGGCACGTTGGTTCGCCAAAGGGTTGCGATCCGAGAGGGATGCAGAGCATGAGGACGATCCTGGCTTCCGCTGCACTGGCTTTACTCCTCGGCTCGCCGGTTGGGGCTGTCGAATTTCAAACGCCTGTGACAAAACAGCTATACACCTGCGCCAAGCCAGGCCTGTCGCGCGTCGCGATGACTACCGACCCAGCACCCTGCTGTGATGGGCAGTTGAAGTGCGCGCAGTTCCTGTCCACGACAGGCATCCTGCATACTAGCCGCAACCCCCGCACCTGACACGCTGCCAATACCTGACACACTGGTTGAGTTGAGGCGGACACCGGGCTAAATCCAGGTCATGATTGACCTAGATTACGCCGGCCTCGCCGCAACGCACGTCTCCGACGACCCGTTCGCCCATGTCGTCGCACGCAACTTCGTCCCGCCGGCCTCATTGGCGGCGGTTGTGGCGGGACTGCCAGCACTAGGCAAGGGTGGCTCGTTCCCAACCGACGGATTGCGCCTCGGCCCAGCGGCTGCGGCCCTGATGCGGGAGTTGGAGGGGCCGCGGTTCCGTGCCGCCATTGCGGATAAGTTCAGCCTTGATCTCGCCGACGCCCCGACGATGGTGACATTGCGCGGCCAGTCGCGGGATAAGGATGGCCGCATTCATTGCGACAGCACGGCCAAGCGGGTGACAGTGCTGCTTTACTTGAACCCGGAAACGGCGGACTGGGCGCGGCAGGACGGGTGCCTGCGGTTGCTTCGCAGCCCCGACAACCTGGACGATTACGCCGTGGAAGTGCCCCCCGTGAACGGCACTCTGCTGGTGTTTCCCAATGGCCCCGCGACCTGGCACGGCCACAAGCAGTTCGTCGGCCGGCGTTATGTCGTGCAGCTCAACTGGATGACCACGGATGACAAGGCGCGCTACGAGCTACGCCGGCACCGGGTCACGGCATTCCTGAAGCGGCTGACCCGCGCGGCATAGCGGCCTTCGAGCCTACTCCCGCCGCAGCACCTGGTCAGTGACGAAGCTGGCCAGGCCGCCAGCGACGAAGTCACGCTTCAGGGCGTGCTCATCATATTCAGTCCGCACCCAATCCAGAAAGTCGATGCGGCCCTCCCCTTCGGCGGCATAACGCACAAAGAAAGCGTCCAGCACACCCGTCCGGGCACTTTTCCAATGGCCGAACCGCCAGGAAAGCTGTTTGAGCGCGTCCGCAGCCCGCCCCCCTTCGAACATGATGGCCAGACCCGATGCCAGCCCGGCCCGGTCGGCGCCGGACTTGCAGTGCATCAACGCCGGAGTGCGCAGCGTGCCGTAGATATCCGCAAAACGCAGGATGCGATCCCGGTGCGGAGCGCCGCGGCTCTCGAAAGCCATGTCAATGTGCTGTAAGCCCAGGCGGGCCGCAGCTTCACGCGACAGGGCATCCGACCCGCACTTACGATGGCCGCGCAGATTGACCAGCGTCCGCAAGCCGTAACGTCGCGTGGCAGCGGCGAGGTGTCCCGGCGTGGGATGGTTGGACCGGTATAGCTTGCCCGGCACCACCTCCGCCAAGTTGGTCCACACCGAGCGGAACACCGCGTGATCTATTAACAAGCTATCACCCCACGCAGCGATGCGGCCGCGCGGGGTGTTCAGGTCACCGATGAAAGCCATCGCCGCCTTGTGGCAGGATCAGCCTTTGCGGTCCACCAGGAGCTGCTTGATCTCGCCGATGGCCTTGGCCGGGTTCAGACCTTTGGGGCACGTCTGCGTGCAATTCATGATGGTATGGCAGCGATACAGCTTGTATGGGTCCTCCAGCGCATCCAGCCGGTCGCCGGTCGCCTCGTCGCGGCTGTCCGCAATCCAGCGATAGGCCTGCAGCAGCACGGCCGGGCCGAGGTAGCGGTCGCCGTTCCACCAGTAGCTCGGGCAGGACGTGGTACAGCAGAAGCACAGGATGCACTCCCACATGCCGTCGAGCTTGCTGCGCTCCTCCTTGCTCTGCCGGCGTTCGGCATCCGGCGGCGGCGGAGTGTCGGATTTCAGCCAAGGCTCGATGCTGCGGAGCTGGGCATAGGCCTGGGATAAGTCGGGCACCAGGTCCTTCACCACCGCCATGTGCGGCAACGGGTAGATACGGACGGCACCGTCGATCTCATCATGCGCCTTAAGACACGCGAGCGTGTTGCCACCGTCGATGTTCATCGAGCACGACCCGCAGATGCCTTCACGGCAGGACCGGCGGAAAGTCAGCGTCGGATCGACCTCGTTCTTAATATAGATCAGCGCGTCGAGCACCATTGGCCCGACCTTATCCATGTCCAGCTCGTAAGTATCCAGACGAGGATTCTGCCCATCGTCAGGATTCCAGCGATAGATGTTAAACTGCTTAGTGCGAGTGGCGCCGGGCGCGGCCTTATAGGTCGTGCCCTTTCCCACCTTGCTGTTCTTTGGCAGCGTGAAAACGGCCATATTCTCTTTAGCCTTCTAAGGTCTGAGGATCAGTAAACGCGCTTCTTCGGCGGGAACACGCTGACTTCGTTGGTGAGGGTCTGCATCTTCACCTCGCGATAGCCCAGGTTCACTTTGCCCTGATTGTCGCACCAGGCCAGGGTGTGCTTCATCCACTCGCCATCGTCGCGGTCCGGGTAGTCGTCATGGGCGTGAGCGCCGCGGCTCTCGTGCCGGTTCTCGGCGGATACCATGGTGGTCATGGCGTTGCCCATCAGGTTATCGAACTCCAGGGCTTCCAGCAGGTCGGTGTTCCAGATTAGGCTGCGATCGCTGACCTGCATGTCGGCCATGCCGGACCACAGCGTCTTCATCTTGGCGACGCCCTCCTTGAGGCTCTCGCTGTTGCGGTACACCGCCGCGTGCGACTGCATGACCTTTTGCAGGTCGAACCGCATGGCTGACACCTTGGTGCCGCCGCTTGCATTGCGGGTGCGGTCGAAGCGGTCCAGCGTCGCCTCGCCGGCACGCGCCGGCAACGGGGTCTGGCTGGCGCCGGGCTTCAGGATCTCGCCCGCCCGGTGAGCAGCGGCGCGTCCGAACACCACAAGGTCCAGCAGCGAGTTGGTGCCCAGCCGGTTCGCGCCATGTACGGACACGCAGGCGGCCTCGCCAACCGCCATCAGGCCGGGCACGATGGCGTCCGGGTCGCGGGCGGTCGGGCGCAGCACCTCGGTGCGGTAGTTCGTAGGAATGCCGCCCATGTTGTAATGCACGGTCGGCAGCACCGGGATCGGTTCTTTAGTCACGTCCACGCCGGCGAACACCTTAGCGGTCTCGCTGATGCCCGGTAGGCGCTCATGCAACAGGTCCGCGCCCAGATGCTCCAAGTGTAGGTGGATATGGTCCTTGTTAGGGCCCACGCCACGACCCGCGTTGATCTCCAGCGTCATCGAGCGCGAGACCACGTCGCGGCTCGCCAGGTCCTTGGCGGTCGGAGCATAGCGTTCCATGAAGCGCTCGCCCTCGGAGTTGGTCAGGTAGCCGCCCTCGCCGCGCGAGCCCTCGGTGATCAGGCAGCCAGACCCGTAGATACCGGTCGGGTGGAACTGCACGAACTCCATGTCCTGCATGGGGATGCCAGCGCGGATCGCCATGCCGTTGCCGTCGCCGGTGCAGGTGTGCGCCGACGTGCAGGAGAAGTAGGCACGTCCATAGCCGCCGGTGGCCAGCACGACCGACTGCGCGCGGAAGCGGTGCATGGAGCCATCCTCCAGGCACCAGGCCATGACGCCGCGGCAGGCGCCCTCCTCGTCCATGATCAGGTCGAGCGCGATGTACTCGACGAAGAACTCGACCTCGTGCTTCAGGCTCTGCTGATACAGCGTGTGCAGGATGGCGTGGCCGGTGCGGTCGGCGGCAGCGCAGGCGCGCATGGCCGGGGTCTTGCCATACTCCTTCATGTGGCCGCCGAACGGGCGCTGATAGATGCGGCCGTCCTCGGTGCGGCTGAACGGCACGCCGTAGTGCTCCAGCTCATAGACGGCCGGGATCGCCTCGCGGCACATGTACTCGATGGCGTCTTGGTCACCCAGCCAGTCCGACCCCTTCACGGTGTCATACATGTGCCAGCGCCAGTCGTCCTCGCCCATGTTGCCCAGCGCTGCGCCAATGCCGCCCTGCGCCGCGACGGTGTGGCTGCGGGTCGGGAACACCTTGGTCAAGCAGGCGGTCTTCAACCCTGCCGCGCCCATGCCCAGTGTGGCCCGCAGCCCGGCCCCGCCAGCACCCACCACAACCACATCGTACGTGTGGTCGATGACGTTGTAGGCACGGGCCGACGGCATGGATATCGCGTTCATATTGCTCGCCTTACAGGGGCGCTCAGGCGCCCGGAGTGGTCAATCAGATATAGTCAAGCCAACGCCATTTTCAGCACCGCGACCGACCCCAGCAGGCCCAAAAGCAAGGCAATCGCCTTGGTCCCCAGGATGGCCATATTTTTGCGTGCGACGTTCGGGATGTAGTCCTCATAGACGACTTGCAAGCCCAACTGCATGTGGTGGAAGGTGATCGCCACCAGCGCCAGCAGCAGCACGGTGTTCACAGGATGCGCGGCCCACTCCACCACGGCCTCCTGCGGGGCGCCCACAAGGCGCAGCACGGCGAAAATGAACCATAGAGTCAACGGGATCAGCGCGTAGCTGGTGATCCGCTCGACATACCAATGGTGAACGCCCGAGTGCGCGGCGCCAACCCCGCGCGCGCGGCCGAGTTGGCTGCGCATAACATCGACGATGATCTTTTCCTGCATGGCGCCTAGCCCCTCAACATCCAAAGCCCGGCCGCCCACACCAGGATGGTGCTGAGCACCGTGGCGATCACCGTTGCCCAGCCGCTGGCATGGGTCTGCGGCAGGTCGTAGCCATAGCCGGCATCCCAGGTCAGGTGCCGGATCCCGGCGAAGAAGTGGTAGAACAGCGCCGCCGTCCAGCCAAACATGACGAACAGGCCGATGGGCGAGCGGATGAAGCCGGTCACCGTCGCGTAGGAGCCAGGCCCCTGCGAGGCCGCCACCAGCCACCAGATCAGCATGGCGGTGCCGACCGAAGTGGCAATCCCGGTCACACGATTCATGATCGACAGGATGCTGGTCAACTGCGGCGTATAGACCTGCAGGTGCGGCGACAGCGGGCGGCGGACCAGCTTGCCCTCGCTGGTCGTGGCCACCATCAGCGCGTCACGGACGTCCTTCATGGGGGATCGGGCTCCAAGGGTGATCCGGGGTTGGTAGAGGCGGACTTGGGCGGGGTCAACGAAACTGCAATGCAGTGCAGCAATCGGGAGATGAGGGCAGTGAATATAATGCCATCGCCGTCCTGCTGCTCCCGCCCTGTCCGGCAGAAGAGAAAGTCAGCCCAGGCGTAGGCCGGTCACACCTGCCAGAATCAGCCCCACGCAGGCGATCCGCAACGCGCCTGCCGGCTCACCTTGCATCAGGATGCCCCAGGTCAGCCCGCCAGCCGCACCGATGCCGGTCCACACCGCATAGACCGTGCCCATTGGCAGCACGCGCAGTGCCTGGGACATGCACCAGAAGCTGGCAGCGACGGTCACGGCCGTTGCCGCGCTTGGAAGTAGCCGGGTAAACCCGTCCGACCGCTTCAGCAGCACCACCCAAGCCACCTCGAACACCCCGGCCACGGCCAGCCACAGCCAGGGCATGCGCTGGATTGCCGTGGGATCACGCCACGCGCAGCAGCTTTTGCGCGATGACGGCCTCGGCGATCTGCACCGCGTTCAGCGCCGCGCCCTTGCGCAGGTTGTCCGACACGCACCAGAACGACAGCCCGTGCTCCACCGTCGGGTCCTTGCGGATGCGGCTGACGAACACCGCGTCCTCCCCGGCGCAATCGGCCGGGGTGATGTAGCCGCCGTCCTCCCGCGTATCCATCACCACAACGCCCGGCGCATCGCGCAGGATATTGCGGGCGTCGGACGCCGTCACCGGCAGCTCGAACTCCACCGTCACCGCCTCGCTGTGGCCGATGAACACCGGCACCCGCACGCAGGTCGCCTGCACCAGGATGTCGGGGCCCAGGATCTTCCGGGTCTCGACGGCCATCTTCCACTCCTCCTTCGTGCTCCCGTCGTCCATGAACTTGTCGATCTGCGGGATGCAGTTGAAGGCGATCTGCTTCACGAACTCCTGCGGCGTGATCGGGTCGTTGACGTACATCGCCCGGGACTGCGCCCACAGCTCGTCCATGCCGTCCTTCCCCGCACCCGAGACCGACTGGTACGTACTGACCACCACACGCTTCACCCGGAACCGGTCGTGCAGCGGCTTCAGCGCCACCACCATCTGGATCGTCGAGCAGTTCGGGTTGGCGATGATGCCCCGGCGGATGCGGCCCAGCGCCTGCGGGTTCACCTCCGGCACCACCAGCGGCACGTCGTGCTCCATGCGGAACTGGCTGGTGTTGTCGATCACCAGGCA
>JAABUX010001867.1_pt1 | contig 30874 bp, 14 predicted proteins | sample 5561851 | NCBI WGS metagenome assembly JAABUX01 (sample SAMN10711883, study PRJNA513361) | rock metagenome | isolation source: Antarctica rocks | place: Antarctica: Victoria Land, Richard Nunatak red sandstone | collected 2016-01-03
TATTATAGGACCTCTAAATATACTTTTATAATAAATCTAATACTAAGCTAAAAGCGCCTTAAAGAGGTATAGCTAGATATAATATATTCCTTAATAATAATATCTTAAAAGATATTAGAATAACCTTTATAAAGCTTCTAACTATAAATCTTAAAGAATAAAGGAGAAAAGATAAATTAATTAATTCTAGATTTTAGCTATTAATACTAGCTAATAATATTATAAAGGACTAAGATAATTTTATAAGGTTTTAAAGAGATAATATTTATATACTTACTACTATTTTCTTATAAAATATATAATATAACTTTCTTAAAATCTTATTATAATTAGCTTAATAAGCTTTAGAAGAAAACTATAAATATAACTAATAATATTAATAGTATTAAGAAGTAGAAGTCTTTAACTTATACTATAACCTTTATATATAGCTTTTAATCTTCACTATTTATAAGGCTTATATACGCTAGCTCTAAGGTAATATAATAATAGAATATAAAAGATATAGAGTTAAGTAATATAGTTTAAGATATAGTATAGTTATATTAATATATTAAGTAAATTAATTAAAAGAACTAATCTCTAAGGAACTTAAGAAAGAATAAGGGAAGGCTAGGTAAATATATATCTACTAAGATATAACTTAGTCTAGGCCTTATATTATAAGGATATTACCTTATCTTCTTTACTATAATAGAATATAGCACTTTTAAGACCCTGTAGATCTCCCGGAGCCCTTTATCGAATATATTACTCGCTTTACGCCCCTATTTAACCGCTTTAGGCTTAGCTTCCTATCGCGAAGAATATTAAAGTCCTGACTTTCTTCGCATTCTACCCACGTATGCACCTACCCGTTACATAGTTTTTGGGATAAATCATGTTACTCAACTCATTTTAAGGTATCTAAGGCTTCAAAAATAACTGAAATCGGTGCAGTGGTTCAAAAGATATTTCAGAATAATGGATTCACCTACTAAATTCCATGCGCCAACGGCTAGAATATGGATTACGAACAACAAAAATCCTAGCATTGTTTATATTTTACCTATTCCACGATAATACCTACTAACGTGTCTACTATCAGGCTGAATAGGGGGAAATATCCGTCTCATTGCCAGGTATGTAACGCTGTCAGAATTATCTATATCGGTCTATTGGTGCATGTATATGATATGGCTAATGCTGTCGTATGTACAGGCCGGCCACCTACTAACGTGTCTGATATACTCCCTACTATTCACCTCACCTACTAACGTGTCTGATATCAGTCTGAATAGCAAATATCCGTCTTATTACTAGGTATGGAACGCTGTCAGAATAATCCATGCATATGATATAGCTAATGCTGTCGTATATACAGGCCGGCTACCTACTAACGTGTCTGATATGCTCCCTACTATTCACCTCACCTACTAACGTGTCTGATATCGGTCTGAATAGGGGGAAATATCCGTCTCATTATCAGGTATAGAACGCTATTAGAATGGGTGCATGCATATGATATGGCTAATACTATCGCATGTACAGGCCGGCCACCTACTAACGTGCCGCTATTCACCTCACCTACCTACGTGTCTGATATTAGTCTGAATAGCGGGAAATATCTGTCTCATTACCAGGTATAGAACGCTGTTAGAATGATCCATATCGCTGCATGGGTCCATGGGCTGACTACCTACTAACGTGTCTGATATGCTCCCGCTATTCACGTCACCTACTAAACGCCAGGTAGTAGGGGTGATTCTCTGACGTAAAAATCTTGAATTTTTACAGGCATTTTCTAGTATATATAATATAAACTTATTTAACTTTAACTTAATAAGACTTATAACTTATAATATTATTATTACTTATAAGTTATAAATAACTCTAATTAAATATCCTTCTTAATATACTTCTATTTATTACCCGCCTTCTTATTAAAGGAATAGGTTAACTTATATACCTTATTAGTCTTTATCTAATACCTATTAATTATATTTATTATCCTAGCTTATCTATTTAACCTTATATTAGATATCCTCCTTCTTATTAACCTTATTAATACTTTCTTTAACCTCTTACTACTCCTTATTATTAATAAGTTTAGGGGCTTATATAAATATATCTATCATGTTATTATAATTATAAAAATAATAAGGTTTTAATAAGGAGATATAAAAGGTATTATAAATCTTATAAGTTATTAGTAGTTATAAGTAATATACTTATACTTTAGCCTTATTAATAATCTTAAATAGCCTTATAAACTTATAAGATAATCTTTTATTTAAGTATCTTTACTTTAAATTCTTTATAATTAATATAATTAATTACTTAATATTATATATTTATAACTTATAATTCTAATTATAATACTCAGCTTATAAATCTTATATATTATAAAGGTACTTTATAACTTTATCTCTTATAACTTATAATATTCTAATCTACTTATTTATAATAGGTATCTTCCCCTTTATAAACTTATCCTTAAATATCTATTAAATTTCTAGGTAATATTTATATATTAAGAAAAATAGTATTATTTTATTAAAGGAATAATAACTATTTATATAAGTAAACTTAATTATAAGGAATTACTTAACCTAATTTATTTACTTATTATTTATAAAGGTATATAAGTAGTACTTTAATACCTAATTTTACTACTTAATCTATCTATTAATTTAAGGATAAAAGGTAGTACTTAAGCGCTACTCAATTTTATTATAAAAGTAAATAGTTAATTAAGAGGTTCTTATAAATATAAAGGAGGGGACGGTAAAAAGGTAGCCCTTTCCTGCTTCCAGCTAAGGCGCGTCCCCGTCGGGTTTAGCGCGGCCCCTTCGGGTAAGGCGCCCGGTATCGCCCTACCCGCCGCTTTCTCTAGGTATAAAGACCTATACCGCTCGCTATTTTCCTACTTCCCTTTATCTTTCTTCTATATCTCCCTGCCGTCCCCTCGCTCCTTCTCGTATTACAAGGGTCTGCGCCCCCATCCTACTACCTAGCTGGTATCTACCGACCATCGCCGATCCTTATACTTAGACCTTTAGGTGAGGTATTATACCGGTAGCCTTTCCCTTAGGGATTATATCGCTGTAACTCTTACCCTAGCCCTCTCTTAACCTACCTACCTTGTTCTACGACTGGAGCTAGTAATATAGACGTCCCATCTAATTCGCCGCCTTATATATCCTCCTCTGCCCTGTAGGCCAGCTCGAAATGACCCTTTTTTAGGGCATACTAGACTATCTCTTCGCTTAGCCCTGCCGTTCTAGACTCTCTTGCCCTTTCCCTTCCCTTGCCCGCCACCGTTTTACTACTACTCAGCTGATCTATAATCCTGCCACGGTACTAGCTAAGAACTTTCAGCTTACGAAATCCTGACTCCTCTCTTAGGGCTCCATATAACTAATAAAAGGAATGCCTTATCCCTCGTAACGATAGCTCGGGCGTCCCTATATCTGCCTAGCCATACTGACAGGGGTCGCACCTCAGCTGTAGTCTGAGCGCGACGCCAAACAGTACCAGGACAGCAGAACCAGCCAATGGAATCGGAGGAGCGTGGACCTGGCGTTAATCGATAGCGGCCATTACGTGTCTGCCTGGCTGCGCCCATAAAGATGCCGTAGTAGTGCCGTTCTAGTAACGTGGCCTAGAGACGGTAATCTCGCTTTTCGCTGTGGATCGGGGAGAGCATAGTGCCTCTGACCCGTTATAGAAATCCCAGCGCGAAGATCTAGGCAGCAGTTGACGTGGCTCCATAGATAGACATCTCCGAGAGGCGCAGTAAAGACTCGGCCGACATTAGGCTCCTAGAGGTGTAACGGTTTTATATACCCTTCGGCCGAGCTCTCTTCATCCGCGCCAGTTCCAGTGCCAGGTTTTAAGCTCGTGGCGGTAATGGTCTCAGCTATACCGGGGCTAAGCCATGCACTATTAGGGGCGAGGCTTCTACGAGGCGAACACGGGGATTATCTAGCTAGCTGTTACGGTAAGACTCTATAGCGGTATAAGGTTAATAAGTGGACAGGGGATAATTAGGTATCGAGAGGCGAGTTTTTAGGGAAGATCTACACAGACAGGGTCTCGAGACGTGGATCTCTTCTTCGCCGAGCATAGTGGAGTGGGCGGTATAGCCGATGCGTTATAGTTATCTTAACTCGAAGATACAAGCCGCTATAGCTGACGTGTTCAGCTAGATATAGACGTTAGCGAGGGGCGCAGTAGGAATTAAGCTACATGGGATATCGATTAAATACGAGATTCCAGCGGCTAGAAGCTGCGCCAGGGCATATAACTTGGTGTGAGACAAATGATTAGAGATCGGCGATCGATAATCTTTAAGTGGAGGGAAAGGAGTAGGATTTTAAGTAGGGAAAATTATAGTAGATGGTTTACTAGCCTTTATATATATAAATAACCCGCCTCTCCTCGTCTTACTCTAACTGGAATTTCCCTTCTAGACTCTCCAGCTAAAAAAAGATTAGACTTTATCTAGATCCTCTGGCTAGCTTTTATATTTATATCCTATAGTAACTCTTATTAGCATGGATTCCGTTTAATTCTATCGACCCCTAACTACGGTAGGCTTACGCAGCGGCGGGCGGCTTATAGTCTCTAACCTTCATATCCCTACAGCCTATAGAAAGGGTAAGAAAGCGAGCGAAAGTCTTTAAGATTTCGACTTAATCGAATATCTAGACATGACTAGGCCGTCGCCGAAGGAGCCTATAGATCCACTCTATATACTAGTACCGAACCTCTATACCGAAAAAGACGCCAGAGGTATAATTTCCTATCGTTAAGATTTAATAGGCGCTAATTAACGACTCTAGGTCCCTCGAATATAGCTGATACTAAGGGCGGTCACGAATATAATAATACTCTCCTATCCCTCGAGGAATTACTATTCGGTACTAGAGAAGTCCTAGAGTCGTAGCGAGCGGGATCGAGTATTAAACACGGAGTTAGAAAGTATAACGGCGCCTTTAAATATCCTACCCTAGAAGGTTACGATAACGCTTCCACTTCTAGACCGAGATAAGGTAGAGACTAGGGTGGGGATATTAACGACAGCAGTAGCGTCTACTCTAGAACCGACGGCTCGACCTCTAATAAGTAAGTTAGGAAGTAATACTCCCTTAGTACTCTACCGACTTCTCTAGCAGGCTTAGAAGCTGGGTATAACCCTTAAAACCCCGCTCGCTAATTCTCCTACTAATAGATGGCGCCTACCTAGATATTTTATTCTCTACGAGAAGATAGAAAACTCTATCTCTAATCCTCCTCTACTCCCTGATACCCCCCTCTCCTTAATATACGATATATAAACCTGCTTTAATACTACTAAGCCTTATTACTCCGGTAAGGGGTAAGAGAAAGGAGATAAAGGAATAAGCTATAGTATAGATAATATTATCCCCTATACTCTCCGATCGCCTATTACGATAGTAAGCCTAATATACTTTACGGACGCCGCGCCTAAGACAACTATAGGCGCTACCGATACTCGAAATTCCTCCAAGCGTAAAGCAGGTAGTGCAGGTTTAGATAGGGATAGGAAGAGTAGATACAGGTTAGAGAAGTTCCGGCGTATAGGTTAGTACGCAGGTCCTAGTCCCTATAGGCGCGTCTACTAACTCTAGAAAGACCCTATCATAATTAACGACGCAGATAATACCGACGATAACTTAAATAAGGTCGAGTTCGCACGGATCCGATCGTAACTTAAGCCTGTCTTTAAACGGCCTACCTCTCTGCGAAACTTCTAACGACGCGAAAATATAACAAGCTTAAATCGATCTAGTATAGTTAGTAGCAGTTAAGGTATACTTCCTAGCGCGTTTATAACTAGTACCCGGGATTTCTTCTAATATACTTCAGGTGACCCTCTCGTAGTGGAGGATAACGAAGAAAAGACTGGCGAAACTAGCGGTTCTACTAGGGCTATAAGCATGGAGTCTGAGATTAGTAACGTACACCTTAAAAGCTCCCACCTAAGGGAATAGCCAAAGACATACGGTTGCTTAAGTCCTGCTACTACTACCGAACCTACCACCTCCCTAATTAATCGCCCTATCTTTCCTAGTATGGTACTACCCTAGGATCGAGGAACGCAAGCTGTTTATGGAGGTAATCACGGAGTAACAGCGACTATCGATCCCCTAGGCGTTACCGCCGCCACCCCACTCTCCTAAGAGCAGCCTTAGGATCAAGGAGGTTTAATATTAGATAAAGAGGAGTAGGAGATCGTAAGGATTATTAGTAAGAGACGAAGGGGAAAGGGCTATAAATACAAGGTATAATAGAAGAAAACATGGCTGCTCGAATATAAGTTAGGAAATGCGCAGGAACTACTACGGGAGTTTGAGGCCAAACGCCAGGCGCAGCGGGGAGGCAAACGGGGAAGACAGGCACGTGTAAACAAGGGTCGGTGATCTTTGGTTATTCTACTTGTAGTAGAGATACACATGTTCTTTATTCTATCTAAGGTGTAATAAGCTCCTAAATTTCTATTCTGTTAGTACGACTTTCCTCTTCCTGTCGTCGTCTCGTCTTTAGTGATACTCGATGCGGTAATCGTTTTTCCGAAGCGATTATCTTCCACTTTTTACGTAATCTAAACAGAGGCCTGTCTTTATATTCAAGATATATTTTCTCTTATTTCGTAACTTCTCTTATTTCGCAACTTCTCTCTTACATCCCAATTCCGATTTTTACATGAGCACCAACTTGATCTACACGGGTTAACAGTTGGTTCTTAGAGAAACTGCATTCGACTAAAGATACTCGAGATACTTGCTCGTCGAAGCTCTTTTGCCAGAGGCTATAAATCATATAGCTGGAGGTTACTAAGATATCGCCCAGCTAGTTAGGCAGCGCACGTGCATGCTACAGGGAGGTAGTAGCTAGTAATTAGGCTCTCGATGGCATTTAGTATACCTAAGATGATTTCCACCCTTTTTCTCTTAAACTCGGCTGAGATCTGTTAGTCTTAAAATCTTTCAAGCTTTACTAATATACCTAAGATATTACTAGTAACAAGGGGATTATTAGTCATTTCCGGTAGATTAATATTAGGCCCCACTTGAACCAGTATAATCTCCTACGAAATTCTTTAGAACGCATCCGGATTGTCTAGAATGTAAGCTGTAAATAAGAGTTTGTCGAGGTCCTCTACCGCAAGAGATTCGGTTCCTGCCTGAAGCCATATCGCGCTCCAAGGCGTAAGGGCGCTGGTACAATCGTACTTATCGCAGACGACTGCAAGATCTTTCAGGTAGGCCACGGCGAGTTTTTTGGGAATCTTACTCGTTCAGAGATGGCTGGCATTACAGAGTACGATGACAGCCTCTGTATTATCATCTAGTAGCGGGATCGGAGGCTTTACTGATTTCGAATGATTGTTCAGGCCTTCTTTGAAATAAGATTTAAACATTGCGGCGAATACCGGGGAGGCTAGAGTAAGAACCTTAGAGGAAAGAAGTAAAAGTATTTTGCCTTCAGGGCCGGAGACTTCTAGAAGAGTATTACCATTATGGTTAATACTAATCAGGGACGCTTTATCTTCTGCCATATTCAATCTATTATAATGAATTGCCTTGGGGAAGGAGTATAGCCCAATTAAACGCTTAGATCTGCTTATCCACAGCAATTGCAAATTTTTTGCTGATTATACTCCTGGACCCAAGGATCATCTCCGCGAAAATCGAATTTTGGCTATTTAAAATCCTCCTAAAGCAAGCCCGTTAAGCCAACTTTCCATGTCCAACTTGGGTGCGGGTGAAATAATACCTGTAGCATCCTTGGCTGAAACCATCTGATCGCCATCAGTTACAACACTTGAGGGGCTAAGCAGTCCAAAAGTACTATCTGTTTCAACATCTATTGGTGAGCTTGATGTTTCACTAACGGCATCGTCACGCAACCACTCATCCTTATAAATCGGCTCGGCGCCAGGTACCCCTTCGCCATTTGCTGTGACCCATTGAAAAATCTCCCATGATGCTTTCCTGGACGCTTCCTGATCGAGCGAAAGTGCCACAGTGGGATATTTTGCACTCGCTGTCCTCTTATTCGGCGTACTAACTTCTTATAAAAAGGTTTGAACAGGCTTCATCTCTAAGCCTTCATCATCTAAGGTCGAACCGTCTCCTAGCTGCCAGGTCCAGTATTAGTAGTCCAGATGGTGTCTTAAACAAGACATATGGATCCTGATTCGAGCTACGGAGTTCTGTACACTGGTCGTCCTAATAGGCTCCTATAGTGCAAACGGGTAGCTCTTATAATACAGATGGTCGTCAACAACAGGAGGGAGGAAAAGGAGGCGCCAAGCATCTGCTTTTTGAAGTTTCTCGCCTGACGCCTCAGTCCGGGAATACGGGCCTGAACCTGCAAGGTCCATAAATGACTGTGCACAACCCGTCCATGCGAAGGCGTTGGGATCGAGAGGTGGCGTACCACTCCTGACGAAGTCAAGAACTGTTGGGGCTAGCCCACTGATGACAGCTCCTAGCCAAAGAGCAGAGAGTCTAGGGCGACGAATAGCACACATGATGGCAAGGATTTCTTCGTAGCGGCCCTTGAAACTCATAATTTCTTCTATGATCGGTACTTCGTTCATGACTGGGTGTAACCAAGGGCTAACTAAGTTGCAGGGGACATTAGGCTCCCAGAACACCCCGTAAAGGCTCGATACGATGACACTATAATTGCAACTTAAAGCCATGTAGTAGGGAAGCTCCTCGCCCAATTTGGCCGAACCGGGCATAGTGAATTTTGCCGGAGTATATTCGCCCGGGCCTCTTATACTAGTAGGAAATGGTAGCTTGGCAACCGTTCCGTAGTGATTGTGGGTCGGAAACGTCAGTGTCGTTGCGAGAGCCGCGAAGAATTGGCTACCCAGGTCATATAATAAACAAAATCCGGTGAGGAGCTCGAATGCCTTCTTGGACGATGGGGGTGTTAAAATAGTGGAATCCTGGGAAAGTAATGGGTTCGTCCGCTAATCAAGACCAATGCGCTGCTCATCCTCAACATATACAGACCATGGCGATAGGTAGACTTCGTGGTCGTCCTAAGAGACAACCGCCTTCCAACCCTGATCGGGAGCCAAGATGGCAGCCCACCACCGGGCGGCATCCTCGTCCACGTCACCAATATCAATGGTTATAGTGGCAGCTGCTCTATCCCTAGTATCATGATTGTATCCAGTAGCTGTTGACTGCGTGTACACTATTCCGGCGCTTCCTTGGCCTTGCATCTCAAGCAAGCGAGCAGAGAGGATATAAGACCAGCCCAGAGCCAGGATCGAGATGAAATTCCTCGCGCTATTATTTTCGCCTTCGATTCCAACCCATTAGTAGAAGCTTGTTCCCGTCCAAGCAAGTGGTGTCGGAGAGTTGACGCCTAATAGTAATAAGGCCGGAATCGTCTTGATTTTATCACCGATACCGCAGCCTTCATCTTTTGTAACACGGAATGTGGAGTATGCTTCGAGAAAAAGCGCTGTTTTAGTAGAATCGTCGAAGGACAGTTTATGGCTATTTGCAGGCTCGGTGGGTATTATAGGGACTCTATTAAGTATATTATGAGGGTCGAGTTATTGAGGTAAGAGTCCATATTTATATCGTGACAAAGCCTTCTCCGTAAGATGGTGCCAGTACACACGGGCGTTCGTCGTCGAGACCTTCAACTGCTGTTGATTAGGCTGAAGGTGTTCACCATCGTATCGAGTCTGGTTCGGAGTACTGAGTCAGTATGCGGATCATAGTAGGAACGTCAAGCAACTACCTCTACTGTCTGTAATGAGACTATCGGGGACATGGTCGTCGTTAGGTGTGGAAGTAATGGAAGTTGAGACGAGTAATTGGCCCCTCCATTTTATCGTCAGCAGGGTTGCCGATTAGTCATCACTTAGTCATCTATTAAGGACTGTGACTCTAGCTATAAGTCTATGAGGTTAGTAATAAGAGTAGTCTTCGTATCTGCTCTTTATAGAAACGACTGAATAGAAACATTAATATATCTAAATAGAGCGACGTTTTGTTACGTCTAAGCAGGATCCCCTTAAAGCCTCGCTGCAGCCAAAATATCTTTAACGACATCGAGGTATCGATCGTATCTCATGCCCAAACAGGTACTACAGCCGGGTGAGCCTCGCATCTCTTGCATATTCTGTAATATACACTATTATAACCTGAAGCGACTTGACAGCGTTTCCACCTTACTAAACACCCCGGCGCAGCACAAGGTTTAATTTTATGCTCGTTGTTTACATGCTTGCAATTAGTATTATTATAGAACCCCGATACGCCGGAGCTTGTAGTCATTCTAACGAATGCTTAGAATTAGCAATTGTAACTCTTTAAAGGTAGTCATAGTAGTGGCTTACCTGTACGTCTCCTTGCACTAATTAGAAGACAATCAATGGATAACGTTGCGTCGAGAGCTTTGAATTATAGGAATTAGTAACCATATATACGGTGAATGGGTACTTACTCCGACTAGCTTTGTGAGTACGGAATGTATAATGCTAGAAGGTGGGTGGTAGATTACTCAACTTTAAACTTTGTAATCTGTTGTACTACTAATTGGCGTAGTCTGAAGTACTATTACCTAACGGCTTACAAGCCCTACCTTCTTTCGATCGTCCGTTATAACATAACTAATTCATCAGCCATCGATCTTATTATATACGACTATCTAAGGTATTACTTACATAAAACTTCCGATTTATACCTATTTTACTAAGGAGGATAGGGACTTTATTATGAAAATAATAAAGTTAGATCCGAGAGATAGGCCGACGGCGAAGGAGCTTCTACAGGATAAATAGTTTAAGTTATAAGAGATATAGGTTAGCGTGGGTTTATATAATTAGATGCACGCCTTTTAAACTTGTTCCTACTAAATTACTCCACGAAGCCTCAAAGTTACTTATTAAAACCTCGCACGATAGCGGTAGGTATTAAAGTAATAATATCGGTCTAATCCGAGGAATAGTCATTAATACATGACCGATAAAGAGTATCCGAGAAATCTAGAACATAATTTAGGGATTATGCTGTGAAGATGAATCTTGCCGTCTACGAGGATTCGTAGCGATAATCTTATCATAGCTATTTTACAATTCATCGTGAAGTTGCTGAAGAGTCTTATTTTCCCTAAATGCTGCTCTTAATTCCGTTAAGGAGAGGTAGGTCTTTACCACTTCAAGTAAGCGCTTAAAAGGGACCTGAAAGTCCGTCGTCATCGTTCCCTCACTCTGCAACGAAGCGCGGAAGCCAGTGACCTGAACTATCTCAGCGACGTCCTTCCATTTGTTCAAGGTTTCTGGGCTTACTCCGTATAAATTCGGATAGACCTCACGATCAGTTAACCGAGCTTATCGATGCCCCTTCGCATCCGCTGTCAATATCGTTCCAGGTAGCGCAGCCGAACTTCCTTACCGATATTCCCAGCGAGAGTCTCCTATAACGCTTGCTCTTCCAGCCTTTAGACTTTACCATTAAGCGACCTCAGCTCATCTTAGTAAGACCGGGCTTCGGCCTTAAGTGCACGGATCTCGTCCCCTTATAGCAGCTTTTCTGTTTCTAGCTTTTCAATTTCTCTTCTTATCTGTGCCAGCTCATCTTGAAGATCTGAATCCTTGCGGGGATCTATACTCGTGCTCTTAGACAATAATTCAATTAAGAATCAGGATCTCACAGTCTTTCATGTATTCAAGATAAAGTCATTTAATTCTAGAAGAATAAGGGCTAGATGAAACAATGTTATAGGAATAGGCGGCGTAACTTCGGGCTAAGGTTCGGTTTCGACCCTCGCCGAGCTGGGGCGCGCAGCTCCGCTGAGTCATTCCTTCCGAAATATTCGTTTATGCGCTAGCCCTAAAATTGGCGTGGTGTCGGCAAGGCTTTTATGCGTTCGTAACCTCTATACACATTCACAGTCCCTCCCTACGGTACATGAAGTACAGGCCGATGTGCCTTCTAGACTCCACACCTAATAGATGGGTCCCTGACACACGTATAGGAAGTAACACAAGTAGCTTATAGGGAGGCATTCGATAACTTAGTTTAGGCTATAGGAAATGCTGAAAGTACTAATAATTAATTAATAAGCGAAGAGTACGTGATATATAGCCGTTTTATACGAAAGTATTATATTAAACGCTGGTTTTATCTATACTAGCTAAATTTTAACGCCGATAATAAGTAACGTATAAACATTCTAGCTTTATCTATTATAAGGTCAATGATATAGACTCTTAATAACGCTTATACTATTAAATTCGCGAATGAAATTCTCGCTCGCCTTGACAGCTTATAGGACGTAGGAATAGGCCACTCGAGTATTTTTCTTAGTAGCTAGGGCGTGGGCTATAGTGACCACGTTCTTAATCTAGCAGAAAGTTAATTAGTAGAAGGAGTCTCTAGATATACTATATAGCAAACCTACCTATTAACCATTAAATTCCGTGGTGGCCAAGCGTCCTATTTCTTTACGAGTTACTACCGCTCCTCCTTTAGACGTGTAGGCCTTATAGAGTATATATTCCCAGATTTAGCTTCGTATACTAATACCTAGTTCGTGGTATTTTAATATAAGATGGATCCTGCTAAGGATCGCGTTATCGAAGTTAGATACTCGGTTTATAGTAAGGAATATAATACCATCGCAATATTCCAGTTTATAAAGGAATACCGAGACCAGCTTATTATAAGCGATATCCTGCTTCGAGCGTTATTCTAAATACACGTCTGCTTCGTCTAGAAGAATAAGGGCATTCTAGTAGTTAGCGGTCTCGAAGACGCGCGAAAGCTGAACCTCTATTATCGCTAAATCAAGACTTAATTCTCCGGTAGAGATCTGAAGAGTTAGATAAGATCGTGCAAGGATTTAATATAGATATACCTACCGAATAGAGCGGCCTTTAAAGATACTTAGACACCGCCTCCGCGGTCAAGGTCTTTCCGACGCCTAGTATTCTACTAAGTAACACGTTAGTCGTTTCCGGGAGGAGTATTAAGCGTCTTACTATAAAAGCATATTAAGGCCTCGTCCCTTACCCGTTACGAAGTTATTAAATAGGACGCTGGGTACTAGACCTAGACGAGTTTCCGCTAGGGCTATAATAACCTCCTTCTATTTATCCGGGATTATTAAATAATCGAAAGGTGTCGAGTACTATTTAACGTCTTCGATATCGGTAATAGTAAATTCTACTATATATTAACGGATCAGTTTAGCTGTTATAATACTATAGGAGAAATATGATTATACGCCATATTTTATCTTTAAGACTAAAACCTAGTACTATCAGATAGTAGATAAGTAAGTCGTTCTCCTTAATTTTAGTTGGTTCTATGCTATTACCTTTGATTTAGTCAAGGGTTCGCTCGCTAGGAGACTCTGAGAAAGCATCGAAGTACCTATTATTATCCATCTTCTTCCTGACTAATTCATAGGGTTACGGTCTAGTATAGTTAGGATTCATCTTCCGGAAAAAAGCAGCATCAAGCATGACCCGGCTATCGATAGAAACCTTGACGGGATCTCCATCCTTTATATAGAATGCTGTACCTCGGTAGTAACGATAGTGAGCTCCGAGTATAGAGACGAATTTTCGGCCGTATTTAATAAGTTAGGCTTTCATCCCTTATTCGTCCGGATAGTACCGAGGAGGAAATGCGTTCAGCGTGCTAATACGCTTTTTCCCACGGAATTTCACGATAGCAAGGTTAATCGATGCTTCCCTAAAGACCTAGCCGTTATAATCTAAATACCGACACTCCATTTTATAGTACTTTAACCTAGTACTTGTCTCCTACTCTTCGCCGGCATCGTATATAACGCACCGTGGTTTTTCGGTACTAAAGCAAGTCGTGTAGGCTATCGAGTTTGGCGTAAAGAGTACCTAAAGCAAATCGTAGGTAATCTTATTATTCTCTAAAAGCGAGAGAAGGCGCTAAGCCGTGAAATGGTAGGTTATTTTAATAAAGTCGACTAAGAGGTCTAGGTACTTAAGGTAGGTAGCGTCGTGTCTAGTACTAGTATTTACGTTGCCCTAATACGATTCTAATTTATAGAGGTAGTTATATAACAGGTTTCATTCAACCTAGGCTCTAGTTAGCGGAAGACTCAAGCTAATAAGCCGGAGGAGAGCTTTATAGCAGGCTTGTCTTTATTTAGATTAACCGTGCGAATGTCTCGTAGAACGGTCCTTAAGATGTCTCGTAGCCCTTCTAATTTGATATTAACGTAGTATATTAGGTCTAACGTCTTCTTATCTAGGCCGTCCTCGTTAGTAGGAGAAGTATATATAGGTATTATAGCTCTTACTAATTCGCTAGCGAACGATAAAGATATATTGATCCAGGTCGGCTACTATATCTAACGGTTGGATTAACTCCTCGATTTTATACTTGTATGTCTTTGAATCCCAGCTGTAAGCATATACACGTCAGCAAGTCTCACTACTCTAGTATAACCCTTATCACACTAACACCTTATTAACGGTCTTAAACTCTAGCTTCAAGGCCCTAGCCGCAACTTTCTACTTGTCTCCGGATAATTCTTCGGTCTTGACGGGCTGAGGGGCTTCTCCTGGAGGCTATACGGTTTAAACTGTCTTTAGTAGCTCGAAAAACTGTTAAATATGCTTTAAGGTAACCACCTGTTTATATACAGGCAGTATAGGGCTGCTTAGAGGGGTCTCCGGCGGTCGTGGAGAGGTAGGCGGTTTTAGGACAATAATATCCGTTGGCGCCATTGTCTTAGTAAAAGAGTAACCCCGAAGGAAAAATATCTATAGGTGTTTTTATAAAGAAAAGTTGGGTACAGGCCTTTAATCTGGACTGTAGTACTGATGAGCAGGTAAAGAACGAGGTTCGAATAGAGCTGAGGAGCCATTATATGTCTTCCTAGAAGAGCTTAACTAACTCCATCTCCGTCTACGCGCCGCAGACGTATCCTCTGTAGAGTCTTTTCCCTTTTTAGCATTAAATAGTGAGAATAGCATTCCATATACGAATGCGAGGACTAAGACGGATCGTCTGGGCCCACCGGCCTTGTGTATGCGTCAGACATGTCCGGCCGTACGTCTTCGCTGTTGCCGCCGCAGGGCTAGCGAAGCTTGCCTGCGCCATGTCATGCATCAACATATATAAGGACGCACAGAGTTCTTTAGAGCGAGATTACGAGAGGGGTAAAGAGAGCAATTAAAGCAGTTCGATAGTGTATACTATTGCGTGAAGATTCCTGATTTACAAATTGAAGTGCGGATCGGACTTCGGGAAAAGATGCCCCGACCGGATCGCTACCCGCCGTAACACGCCGCAGCCCACCGTAGCCTAATCTTAGAACCGCAATACAATGCACTGCCTTGTGCTTTACCGCAATTAATATACCATGCCGCACTATAACGTACCTTCAATATTCTCTACGCCAATGCGAGAAACGAGTGGCTGAACGACTAGGTCAGCATCTGCAGGGAACATGGATACGGCTCCTCCACAGCATTCTGCCGCTTTTGGCGAAGGTAGTGGTAGCGGAGTGGGGAACATGCTTGGAGATAGCCAGGCTTCAGTGAATCCCGCGAGTCCTAATCTATCTCGCAAACGGTAGCGCAGCAAGCTATCCATTAATGAGGGTCTCAAAGCAGTACAAGCTGCGGCATTAAGCTTGAAAGAGTCCTTTCGACTGACGGACACTCAAGAAGCAGTAATACAGAAGTGCTTCCAGCTTATTAAAGAGGACTCCCCCACGACCTTGAGTGTGAGAGTGTAGAGGGAGAAGAGCAATCGATCATCACAAGTATACTATATGCTCAGAAACATTCGTGAAATACTGGGTCTTCAAGGGTTTTTACTTTGCGCCCTGGCATTAAATCCAACACGTATGCAGTCGATGACCAAAGAAGATGCCACCAATTTCCCGTACAGACTCAAGCGCTGGTGGGAAGACTGTTCACCTTCTTCAGAGAGATTGGAGGCCATTACTTGGAAGGTCAAGGCCTTCGACGACCAGATACCGCACCTTCCACTGGCTGACGAGATGAGTAAGTCAACGAATTTACGCCGTCGGGCGGAGACATCGTTTACAAAAAATCATGAAATACTTATATTTCCGATGACCTGCAAGACTGATACTCTACAGATTCTCTGCACCAGACACAGTCATCAATGACTGATCAATCATCTGAAAAGGATCAAGACCATATACTGGAGGGACGGACAGAGGGAACCGAAAGTACGTTGAAATCACTCTGTGCAGGGTAATATTACTGACGGTCAGCAGGTAACGAAGCGCAAGCTTTAATCAACCCCCACCATCCAAGCGCAACCGGTAAGCACGAGAGAATATAGACATCAGTGTGATACTAAAGATATCATAAGGAACATCTGGTGCTCCTATCCATTCTATAATCCTGCCTCTCACGATCGAGGGCGTAGAAATTCTTTTAGCAGATTTGTAAGACGGTGATGGCCAGGGGATGCTGGTAACATTGCCACATAAAAGCGGATATTTACCATTCATCAGTATTCCGTATCCCACATGTGTGAAAATCATGGAGACATATACTAGCTAGCCTTGTGTACCCTCGACCTCCTTCGAGTCGTGTGTAATGTACTTGACAGAAGCATTGCCTATCAACCAGAAGCTATGACCGACGCCTAGAAACACTATCACAGCTTTCTTCTTAGCTCCAGGATATGTTTGGCGAGCGCCGAGGTCTTTACCTCCCTAGAAAAACCTGACGGCACCGTCGCCACTATTTAATTTGATGACGATGGCAGTGGTTTCCTGGTGTGATTCTCGTACCGAGACTTTACCCGAAGTAATCCATCCCTCAATCTGGCTATTAGTATAACCGGTCTAAGATTACGTCAACTTGGATATATCCTCCTTGTAGCATAGGACAAGAAAATAATATACCTTCTCTTCAAACCTCCTTTTTAGTAGCTCGTCATCTTCCGCCTAATCTGTAACATCAAGCTCCTCAAGCCCTTCCAGCTCCTCTTCCTCCTCACCACGGTCGGTCATGCAGTGTTATTAGATGATCCGATGTAGACTTTTTCCCTCCTCTAAAAAGACCGCTCGTGATCTTCCTTCGCTGCTTATCGTGAAGGGTGGATTCTCGGGAGTGTGGTAGGAAGGTACAGGAACGTGCGGTAATAATGGTTGCTTCTGCTGTGTCGACATTATTAGGTGCGAGAAGTAGATAGGCACAGAGAATAACTCACATGTATATTCACGCTGATATCGAGATTATATTCGACTGATGCTATTAATACCTCCTACAGATAACACTAGCTGTGTAATCGTGGGTCGTATTGGGGAACCGGTCTATCAGTCACCCGGTCGGAGAAAGTACCGCAGGTCAGGTAACGTACACTCTACCGCCAAGGGTAGGAAAGGGAGAGAAGGAAGGGAAAGGCTTGCTGTTGAATCAGCGTTTAGAACAGGATGTCGCGAAAGGCGCATGCTGATGATACGAGCTTTTCGATGGCGGGGCTGCACATCGGCTAGAGCCCGAAATAGCTAGCCTCAATTTTTTTTCGATAGTGAGGCAATTATTTGCATGGACCAGGCAGCTATCTTTTTGCTGTGTTGTTTAAGAAGAGAGCAAAGGATCAATAAATTCCCAACCACTATGACAGGTGCAGCGGTTTTATCGTATGCGATTCCAGGTTTGCACTACAAGCCTACTCTTTCTGACCTAGGGGCCTCGAGCGATGCGTACGTGCTCTGGACCCTTTCCTATACAATTTGTTTTAAGAATCACACCAGAGGTCTTTTAACTGACCTATTCCGCGCAAAGGTACAATTGCTTGTTCGATGATCACGAGCAGCCGAATATTTCCGAATATCATCTGAACCTTCTAGCTCAGCTCTTTATCCGTTACAATGTGCAAGATATATTTGGCGTGCACCTGATTCACGGTCATTTAAAGATCCCATATGACACTATCATGCTGGGCTTAATGTTCAGGCGCGAACTATCAGGCTATTGGACTAAACCCACCCCTTTTGAAACTATACTCGCGAACCCTGTCCACGGACACATCTACACACTCTCCTCAGATAATCGCCTTCTGGCGTACGAATACCGGGAAGGTCTTGTCCCCAAGAATGTTGCGGGTATCGATCACGCGTTCTTTCGGGAGCTCTCCAAGTACCTTAGATCGAACAAGCTAGCAGGGCTTTTGGCCCTCGAAGTCCTCGAAGACACATCAAGCCTATAATCACAGATGCGCGAATTTGTACTGGCTGGACAAGGGACTGTCTTAGTTAAAGAGGACGGGGGAGTAGCATATACAGATATCTATAGGGTTACTAGCTGGTCATTTACGCAGGATAGGGATGGTACTGTCTCCGTGAAGGGACATGAGACCCACGCAAGTACCGGTAGTGGAGGACATCAGGTGTTCACAGATGGAAAGCCGTTGAGGAATATTAATGCAGTGATGAGCTTGCTTCTACAGGAAGGGGTAATTAAGAGCAGTTATTAGCTTGTCTTAAAAGAAAGCCTCTGTAAGGAAATAATAGACCAGCACGCCACTAATATTAATATTAACCGAGCGGTTTCATTCTAAGTCTGCCATTGGATGCTCTGATCCCTATATTGCGAGGGACTTTGCCCCTTCTTATGCACTGCCGCGTGCGATATATAATATGGTGAAGGGAGAATGGCAAAGCGGCGTAAGAAGAAGTTGAGAACGTTGATGCCTAACGGGCTATTCTAATCATATAACGTTATCCCACCAGCCCACTCAGCTCGGGCGGTCATATTAGTCATCATAAGTATGTATTAACATCAACCCATTTTCCTTCATTAATCTCCAGATACTTTTTGACGATCATCTCCTAACCAGCTGGGAACCATCAACTCTACTCTATCAATGAGACGATGGACATGCTATCATTACCAGAAAGCAAAACGTTCGAAACATACTTGGATTCTAAGCTCCGGTCTTTCTCGAGGTGAGCATGAATTATCCCTCCTATCCCTCTAGTCCGGCTAATGCTAGTCTGAGACTCGTTCTATCAACTCCGGTCCTGAGAACACGTCTTTCCATATACATAAGGCGGTGCTCGATGGCTGTCCGGTTTTTCAGAAGATGCTAGAGCCAAACAAGTTCAAGGAGGGCCAAGAACGAATGATTTGTCTCCCAGACACAGACCCCTAAAACTTTTTAGCCGCCGCCGAATTTTTCTACCTACAAGATTACTTTCCTTACCGAAGTCTATCGGCGGGTAATACCAACCTTGGTGCTTCGAATCAGCTGTGCATTAAATCTATTAAAGACTCGAGCAGTCCGCGCAAATAAAAATGTTACGCTCGCTCGAGCGACTCTATAGCTAATCGGAATGCATCGGATCACACTTATCGCCTCTTCTTACACGAACTGTAAATTTACCTATTTGCCGATAAATACAATATTAAAGAGCTACAAGCCTGTATCGTAGGCAGAATTAAAGATCTATATCCGATTAATCTCCGCGAAATATTTATACTGGCTAGTGTGTTTTCCTATTCTAGGAAGGTGGACGAGGGGATAAGAGGGTTTCTCCGTTCGAAGGTCCGTGAAAGGAAAAGTGATCTGTGTAAGGAACTGTAATAGAGAGATCTCGTTGAGTCTAGTGTTAAGACAGGCTTGACATAGGCAGTCATCGCAGCTCTGTCAAGCTGAATCATATAACTTTCGTGCGACGTTTAATCCTACGTATCTAAATGCAACTGTCCTGACTAAATTGTTGAACCATTTAAACTAGGAATATGTATAACTCAGGAGCTTTCCGAGTGTCTCCTGTGTGTTGAAGCGAACATAAGGCGAAATGAAATTAGATAGGTAGACAACCAAATTGATATCTAGGTTCTAAACGACTCAAGCATAAGCCCATAAAATCTCTCTTGTTCTATGCACTCAGTTCACTAATCCTGCCTATCCTGTGTCCTCCCTAGACCCTGCCGGCTATAGCGTTATCAAACGCTGCAATAATAGGGTCATATAACTTTCCGGATCAAGAAGGAGCAGGATGAGCCACGTTTTGATGGCCATTAGAATAACGTTGCCACTTACAGCGGGAGAAGGTTTAAATACGGCAATCGAAGGAGGCCTTTACGGCGCTAGTATAAATAAGGCCTGAGTATTAGGTCCCTAGTTCTATATTTTACGAACCCGCTCTAAAGGCTTAAATTATCGACCTCTATCTTAGCTAAATGTAAAACATCGTCAATCGTCTAACTACCGTAGTAACCCCAATTTGACGCTGCCGCAACTAGTTTCACAAACTCATAGGTCCTTATGCGTTCCCCATGTCCCAAAGTTCGAGCGAAGGAAACTACTCTGGCCACGTAGTTAGTTATATCTATGACGACCTGAGAATGCTCTTTCCGGAACTTGCCGAGTGTATAACAGTAGCTAAATTTAGGCGGAAGCAAGCAATAGGGTAACGAAGGACTGATCAAATCAGCCTATGGGACCCAGTTCACTAGCGATTCGCGCGGTAGGTAGTGCATCGATATGCACTCTTGGTAATTTCTGGCCCAAGTCCTATACTTGTCGGAAATATGATGCCCTTTACCATCGGCGTCGAGATACGTGAGAACACGCCCAATAGGTAATAGTGTCGCACCGGGAACTTTGTGGATGGCTTCCACACTGAAGATTGCTAGTCCAGCAGTTTCTAAGGAATCCCGCGCCTTCTGCCCTATCCGATGCACTGTCCACTCCAAGTTTGGGCTAGTGGATAAGAAGATGGACTCGTATGAATGTTGAACCTTATTAAGATATTTCCCCACTTCTTCCGCAAACCGATCCAAACTGAACGAGAGCTGGTGGCGGGTGTTCCATCCTAACTCTTCTTCTGTCTCCTCATCCCGAGATGTATCGGCACGAAAAGTCGGTGGGCCTTGTGAGTCGCTGGAGTTGCTCGTTAGGGTGACATGAGCGCGGTAGATATATGGGTGATTTCGATCGATCACTCGTCCCTTATCCATCGAAGAAAGGACTGCTCGCGTTAATGCCTTACAATTAATATAATCTATCGAGTGTCTTACATTTCTCCCATTCAAGCTTCAGATGACTTCTAAGGCTTCAGGTCTCCTGCTAGGCCTCTTATTAACTTGAGACGCTTTCTTAGATCGTCGATTCGAGGAGACTTTGGGTGGAGGACTCGTTTAAGCTCTAACCGGAGTTTTATAACTGGAGCTAGTAAACGTATCAAGATCTAGGGCAAGCTCGTCAGCTGACGTCTTAGATTCTGGGTGAGTGGCCTCGTTCGATGACAGTAACATAAAGCTCTACGTGGATGACACTAAATCTAAATATTCCGTACTTAGCGCCTTACTATTCGCCGCAGCTATAAGCTCTTCCCGTTTCTCCTTCGTCAAGTCTCTGGCATTCCTCAAAGCACTAGCTCCTTGTCGGAAGGTATCTGGGTTACCGGTCATGTCCCAACCATTTAGTTGGGTCATGCGGTATTCGTAGTCGCGATTGGGATTAGTAGATGGTATATAGTAAGTAGTATATAATTTAAGCGCCCTAGAGCCGCCATAATAGGTTAATATAATTATATAAGCATTATTATCGTAAGCAGTCTCTAGATCAACGTATAACCGAAGCTCGTGTATCCTACAGGTACCTAAAGCACCGTCGTATAGAGCTTAGTTCTTACATACTACGGTATTCCTATTAGGACCTTTTCCCTCCGTGAAGAAGTTAGGTAGGCACGGTACAGCTATATTCGTAGACGGTACGATATAAGGGCCCAGCTCTTTCCGGATATACCTATCTAGTTCCGCCGGACGGCTTCCATCGTAGAAGTCTGGCTTAGGCTTGGTGATAGAGCTATCGGTCATATATTTGAGATTTCCGAAGAGAAGGTTCTCCTAGGAGGGAATATCGGCGGTGCTAGTGATAATAGGGAATACCTTACTTATTACTATAGCTTCTATTAAGGCCTGCATATTAATTTTTTCAAACTTCCGAAACGCTTCACGAGGAAAGCGTGATAGCGAAAGAGAAGGCTATAGCTAGGCTAGCCTCTCATTTATTTCCTCCTAATTATCTAGATATACGGAGCCCTCGTCATTATTATAGTCGTGTCTATAGGGGTAAATGCTATGGTCGATGAGATACTACTCGAATTCGGGGTCGTAGGTAGAAGATTTCCTAGTCTTCAAGGATATATCCGATTCTCTTCCAGTTTTAGTTTTTTTCCGGGAGCCCGATTGACTTGAGGCTATTATTCGATTCGAAGGAACTATAGTTTCGGGTTCCGGATACTAGTATACAGTTAGAACGCTTCTATTAAAGGGTTAAATCGAACTTATAGCTCTAAGCTTACTAAGGCTTAGTCTACCGTGTCTTATAAAACGCTTAAGCTATGTAAGGTTAATATCTTCTTTACCAGTCCGATCAGGCCGTCTAAGAGTAGGAGACCGCCTATTCCTTCGATTAAACTCTCGAAGAGCTCGAGGAGTAAGCCATACCCGTGATAGGTTATCCTAAAACCAGCTGGGTGTCTGGTATCGTTACTAATTCTCGAGCTTTCGTCGTTTAGTGGTAGGCGGCGGTAAAGAGACAGTCGTAGGCTCTGCTTTAATATACAGCTATCGCTTTCGACTACGGGGCATTAGCGGTTTCTCTGAAGGTATTAAGTCTCAGTCTTCTTATTTTAGTAGATGATGGAGGACAATCAAGAATACGGAGGTGCATATAGCGCGCGTCTCCGACAACTACGCTAGCCTGTATAAGTAGGTTATTTCGGATTACGGGGATGATAGCCAATTAACGGAATGGCTGCTACCTAGAGAACGCTAAATATATCCCTTACGCCGATAAGCTCCTACACCTTTTAACCCTTCGAAATAGTAGTGTGAGAACTTTACGCACTACAGCTACGAGCCCGGGCTCATGTCAATCGGATTTATAAATAGGGAATTTGGTGAGTAGGTTCTGCTCTTCGATCTTGCCCCTTCCCTATCCCTGACAAGACATAGCCACGGTATACTGACACCTTATTAGGATTTACGTATAGCCGGTAAATATCTGCTGCGAAGGAGGATTAGTAGGGGCAGCTTCGGCGCTATATATATAGGTAATAGATACGGGTAGTCCTAATTACTTCTTAAGGCTTACTATACGTAAGGAACTAATATCGATATAGGTAAAGATGTCGCTATTAAACTCGAGTACGTGTCTATTAATCCCTCCTTACTAGAAGGTAAAGTCGACACCTATCGATCCCTTTCTAGTGGTACCGGTATTCCACGAGTCCACGCTTATAAGACGGAATGCGAATATAACGCGATAGTATTTAATCTCCTAGGCCTGAGTCTAGAAGACCTTTTTAACTTCTACGGCCGCAAGTTCTCTCTTAAAACCGTGTTAATACTCGCCGAGTAGCTCGTTTATCGTCTAGAGTATATCTATTCTAAGAGCGTCATCTATCGAGATATTAAGCCGGAGAACTTCTTAATAGGTGTAGAGAAGCATGGGAATCAGGTCTATATGACGGATTTAGGCCTCGCTACGGAACGCCGTGGTGTTTAGGTAGAGGCTAATACCGGTCGTGCCTGGAATCTATATTTAATTAGTACGGCACGTTTTACCAGCATTAACGGTCATTTAGGTGTTAGTAGGTATAAGTTCCTCGATCCTTACTATATAAAGACTTGCTTCTCTACTTCCTCCGCGGCTCTCTCCCGTGGCAAGGTCTCACGCCTATAGATCAGACGTAAAAGGAAGAACTTATTTTAGAGGAGAAGAGAACGATTAATATAGAGGATCTATACGAGGGTCTCCCTTAGTAATTTACGGTATATTTCGACTATATCCGTTCCCTTGACTTTGACGAGAAACCGAAATATTCCTATCTACGTAGAATCTTCCGTGGTCTCTTTATACGCGAGGGCTTCGATTATAATCATATATACGATTAGATAATCCTCGAGTATCTAATAGTAATATAACGAAGGAAGGAACTATAAGGCGAGGATATATTACCGGAGGGAGGTTTATAAAGGAGCTTTTCGGGGTTAGTAAGGTAATCAGGTCTTACAGCTATATAAAGATAGTACGCGACCTCACTTAATACCTATATACGAGTTAGCTTGAGGATAATTGAGAATATATTACGTACTATAGATAGACGGACCTAATTAGTATTATAGTTAAGGCCGTTAACCTAAACCTTAGTAGTAAGGTGCCTGGTTATATAACGGTAATTTTTTATATTACATATAAAAAACTACTGTCACGTGTAATAAGGGGCTGAGCAGGAGTAATAAAGCCCTGTCTCCGCCTTAATACGTAATCACTTTAAAAGGGGATATGGGTATAAAGGATTACTAACCAACGTTATAGAAGCCGACGGGATCGTAGTACTACTTAGTAATAAAGCTACCTATTCACCCAAGACTCCCTACAAGTATAAAACAACTCGGGGCAGATTAAATCTTCTCTTAATTTCAGGCTTTCAGCGCTCTTATAATCTAGTATATATGAAAGACTAATACGAGATTAAGACTTCGTGTACGGGGACTCTCCCTCTACTATCTTATCCTAAAACCGCGGAGGAAAGCTTTAATTGACCGCGGACCATATTAATTAGAACGAGGGGGCAGAAGATATCTTTATATAACCGCTAGCTTAAAATAAGAAAAGAGCGCTAAAGATAGTAGGCCCCGAAGTCTTTCACTATCCCTATTATTCTATATCGATACTACCGCCTTCAAGCTAGCTAAGATAACCTTAGTAGTTCCATAGCATTAAGAGTATATATCCTCCACCTTCTCCCTTAAACGTCTGCCTTTTACCGGCCGATAGATATATTACGTAGTACTCTCTAATAACTCCGGCGTAACCGGAGGGCTTCCTATAGCAGGCAGGCTATTGTCGTATAATAGTCTACTAAGAGCAAGGATAGTTAAAGCTTTATCTTCGGTAACTAAAATTTTATAAGCTTTTCCTTTATATCTACTAAGATAATAGTGGAGGTTTTCGAGGGATAATCCATATCCACTCTCTCTTTTGGAATTCTTAGAATATCGGCGAGTAGCGTTCTGTCCCCATTAGTAACGTCTCCCCGCCAGTAGAGAGATTGTAGGTGTAGCATTGCTTGGTCTTGGTAACATCTCCCGTGGCGCCTACACCCGATTTTAAATAAGGCCCCTCCCGCCCCAACCTTCCTGGCTTTAGTCCCATTTGAAGCTTGGCATCTTGGTAAGTAACTCCGTTGTCGAGGGGTAAGGGAACTATGCTTATAGTAATCGTAAGGCTTAACCACTTATACAGCCGAAGTTAAGATAGAAGAATCCGCGGCTCTATATAATAAACTATTTCCATTTCATAAGACGTTCACGAATAGGTATAATTAGCTTAAACTGAAGTACTAAGTATTAACGTGAGCCTGATATTAGTAAATTTAAATGTATAGCGTGCCTCCATCACTAAACAGAGCAGGTTGGATAGAACTCCCATCAAGCTCGCACCCCTTGCACCCCTTGCACCCCCTGTACCCCCTGTACCCCCTGCACCCCCTGGGCTCCTTGGAGTCCTTGATATCTATCTGCCTAAGGAACCCAGCCGGGTCCTTGGGGTCCTTGTCTTCCTCGTCTTCCTCGTCCTCGTCCTCCTCGTCCTCCTCGTTCTCCTCGTTCTCCTCGTTCTCCTCGTTCTCCTCGTTCTCCTCGTTCTCCTCGTTCTCCTCGTTCTCCTCGTTCTCTAGGGTCACCACGTGCTCCTGGCATCCCAGCTGGACCAGCTGCCCCTGGTAGTCCTGGTAGTCCAGCTGCCCCTGGTAGTCCAGGATAACCTTGGGCTCCCTGCGGACCTGGCTGTCCATGAATGCCTGGTGCCCCCTGTCGTCCTTCCGGTCCCGGGGGGCCCGCTATCGGCCGTGGTAGACGCTTTTCCTGCTGTCTTGGGATGTAGCAAATGGCAAGCAGTAATAGAACCACCAAAATAATATATCCCACAATAATTCCAATCGTTATAGCTGAGGTGTTACCATTATTAGTAGAGACTGGGGTCTGGTTGGTAATAGACGCTGCAGTCCGAGTTAGAGTCATAATAGCTTGTTGTCCAGTTACTATAGCTGTTACGTATTTCGTTGACGACCCTAACTGGATGACAGTTATATAAGTAGTATCGGGTCTTATAATACTAAGTGTTACGAAATAGCCTTTCTCGTAGTTCTCTACTTGCATTACTAGGCCTGGAAGCGGGTTATTACTAAAATGTGCTAAGCCAGCCTGCTATTTTGAATCTAGAGCGAATCTAGCTCAGAGAGTTAAGAGATAGCGGAGCAGCTGGTAGAACACGAACTAGGCCCTTGGCGTAGTACGTTTGCTCCTAGCCGGAAGCTGACCATTTGCCATGCTAAAATCGATAAAGCCACTCAACGAAGTCTCTAAGGAATTGTTAGGAATTAGGTTAGGAAATTAGACAGTGTAATAAAGGCGGAAATTCCGTCAGGCAGCAACTTTATCTTTAACGTAATATTCTATCTTCATGTATCTTACAAGAAAGCGATGCCAGAGCGAGACAGGACTTATTTCGAAAAGGGCGGTCGAGAGCCCAATCATGTTCACCAGGGTGACACATTCTAGATACGGTGGTATCGCCTGACCCCTCTCTAAGAGTGACTTGTAGATAAGCCTACATGTTTGGTGTTTCTAGTCAAATGGATGTACTGTAAGGTAAATGACTGAAATGGGAGGTAGATACGCAAATGCCGGTAAAATCATACATACCTTTAAGATCATTTGTTCTAAGACGGGGGCGGGGCAACCATCTGATAGTCGCCTCTACGTTTAAGAAACCACGAGGTCCTCCAAGCCTCTCGCTGTCGTTCGTGGATCTCCATCGAACCCGATTCTCAGCTTTAGAGGATTGGGATCAGCAGGACGAGGTAGGTTGGATGGGACTGAAATTGGATTAATCATATGTGGACACATCATTAATTCCTGCATCGAGGCGCTTTCTTGCTAAATCAAGGTGGTGTGCCAGTCGTCTGCAAACGGTGGAGACCAATGACGCCATAGAAAATCTCCTTCAGGTTATGCAGCAATGGCAAGGTAGAATTTCCGGGGCGCCAGCTACCACAGCTGATGGCGAACAATAGACTGCTTCTAAACCCATATGGAAGGCGTATCAATTCGAAGAGCAAAGCAGAGCTGAGCTTGAGGGCCATTTTGGCCACAGGCGTGGGTAGGAGTGGGCTACATGCATGGGGTGCTTTCCACAACAAGTTAGGTGCTTGCGGGGAAACGGACAACCATCCCGTCCCTGGAGGCTGTGATATTTCTCCGCATGCAGTAGGTAAGACGCCGTCCAAGGGCGCTAAATGCCTCATTCCTTGACGTGTCACGAACGGTCAGACTTGCCGGGTTCGGTTCGTCTAGGGACTTATAGCGAGCAGAGACTCTAAGGGAACAGGATGCCGCAGTAGTAGATGGGGGTAGTGGATCCCTAAGTGCGAAAATGCAGCTGCCCGCTGGAGGGGAGCTCTACAACGAGTAGTACTACTTGACACAAAAACTACTGTCATGTGACCTTCGTCAGCAGAAGCAATAGAGCCTTGACTCCGCTTCAAGGCGGATAAAATCTGCGGCATAAGTTCCCTGCGGCATCCCAATCAAATGCCAAGAAAACCTTCTGCAGGTTTCTGAGCCAACAGAGTGCAATGCTGGGAACGGTACGAGATCTATATTAGCAGGCAATTCTGTGTGATTCAATCGTGTACGCATCTCTTCTTCAGCTGCGATTGCAAGTCAATATGCGCCTCCTCAATACCGTAACCTTTCAATTCAAAACATTCTTTGATTATTCCATACCCAACTATGCCATTTTGTCCCATCGATGGGGAAATCAAGAGGAAGAGGTCTCTCATAAGCAGCTCCGGAAGAATCTGGTGCCACCAGATTCGCCTGGTCTGGTAAAGATTCAGAATTTTTGTCGATTGGCCGCTGAAAGAGGGTTCCCATGGGCTTGGATTGATACCTGTTGCATAGATAAGAGAAGTAGTGCCGAGCTTTCACAAGCGATCAATTCCATGTATAAATGGTATGAGCTGTCTGCAGAGTGCTATGTTTACCTGGCCGATGTCGAGTTTTCGGTTGGTGAATTATCTTTGAAGCGTCAATCCGAGGAGGCATTTTGGCATACACCGGGAGGATGGTCAACCTTAAGGGACAGGTTCATTAAGAGCTCCTGGTTCGAGAGAGGCTGGACTCTTCAAGAGTTGATCGCTCCAAACAAGGTCGTATTCTATGATACTCGTTGGAACGAGATTGGTCCCTTGGAGCAATTCTACAGGGATGTAGCCCAGGTGACAAGAATTGGTGAAAATTGGCTGGCTCCTCCACACATTAGGAGGTCACGTCGGGCCAGCATTGCCACCCGGATGAGCTGGGCATCTCGTCGACACACAAGTGAGGACGAGGATTTGGCATATTGTTTGCTAGGGCTTTTTAATGTCAACATGCCACTAATGTATGGTGAGGGCGCCAAAAAGGCATTCTATCGGCTCCAGACCGAGATCATGAAAATCTCAGACGACGAGTCACTGTTTGCCTGGACCTCTGACCAAGGGGGATCCGGTCTGCTCGCAGCTCAACCAAGCTACTTTGCGGACAGTGGGGACATCGTTGAGGAGACCTATTCAGGAGGCACATCGAGACCGCCGTTCTCTATGACAAATAAAGGATTGGAAATAGCGCTACCTAAGAAACATCTGCAGCTGTCATCGCAAGACGGTAGAACCATCCGTTTCTTTCTTCGATGTTCGAGGGCGCCCACTGAAAATGCTCAAACGCCCGGGAAAGCTCTTTATGTCGAGCTTGATTTGATAATGGGGCCGAAATCCGGAATCCGAATCAACTGTGCAACATTGAAGGAAACCAGCACCCCACCTGACAAGAGCGAGTACCTAATAGGTCAACTACACAAGGATCTCGCAAACAATGAGAGAATCTACGTCTTCTCACCCGATTCTCCACCTTCAGGATATTGGGGTACATTGTTATGAAAGAAGTGTTTGGGTCTGAAGGTATTTCCTTTAATATCTGGTCAAGGTGGCAGTGTATGCTTTGCAGAGTAGCTATGCCATGGGCTGGACGTGAGCTTTACGAAGGAATTGTATTTCACCAAGACGATATTCACTTCATAAATCGAGCGAGTACATTATGTGGTTAGCGTCACATGATCTTACGATTCTAATCCAAGTGGGCTATCCATGCTTCCGTTCAAGGTCCTCCGTATTGAAACCTCCAACGAAACGCGTCTAGTTCTCCACTAGTCATACCTTGCGGTACTTCTTTGCCCTGCGCTAGCCATCTGCCAGTGGGTAGCCTCTAACTCCACGGTATAAGAGGCTTTGAATAGTACGCTATGAGTGCAGAATGGACTATGTAGTTTCCTATCAGACCCAACAAGGAACCTGAGAGGAAGAGAAGCGAGTATACTGAGATAGCTCAACTGTCCAGCTATGCCCGTTATGTCGAAAAGTGCGGGAGGAAGGCAGCTTGTCGTATGGAATTGCCATCCAGGCTGTCTAAAGTAGTTGGCCGAGTTTAATCGTATCCGCCCCGGAACGAAACAGAGCCTCGTATGTTAATGCTACTGGAAGAAATGTGTCCTTTGCACTCAGCGAGAATCTGATGCAACGACAGGTTAAGAATAGCCATCACTCATTTTCGAGGGAATGGTTGAGGGGTAAAAACTAGCGATGAGTCATTTCGCTGCGAGCCTCGGCCCCTCTCAAACATGGCCTGCGCGTGTTAGTGATTAGGTTTACTCGGCACGCGCCAAAATTAGTGCCAGAGAAGATCCTAGCATCAGGGACCATGATTGACCTGTCATCTCTACTACTCGCCTAATTGACGCCTGAGACTATCAAGCCACCTTTCGGCCGCTAGATTCCAGTGATGCTAGAAACACTGATACCGCCGCGGGCCGAACCCACGTAAATTACCTGCAGACGGAAAGTGAAAATGCTTAGTGCTGAACGACTGAAGCTTCTCCTCGGCTGTGCAAAACGGAGAAGCAAGAAGCGGATGCTGGTGCGGAAGGATGAGGCGCAGCAAGGAGGTTCGAGAAAAAGGAATTCCATCCGAGACCAGAGAATGGGAAGTCCGATTCCTTTAAAGGACCTTTTGTTATAGGCAGAGACAAATCAGGGGCGATAATGTAGATACTATGAAACTGAGGGAAGGCTTCTGGTATTTGAACCAATTCGTACGAAGCAAGCGGAAGTTTGATCTTGGCTCGTCCCAAGAAGGGCATCAAATTACGTAAGGAAGTTCTGTCCTCCAGGAGGACAGAACTTCCTTAGTCAGCTCACGTGACATAAAAGTGCTGGGGGGCTTCCCTGGCTGGAGGGACTGGAAGTCCCACTGATAGCAGGGCTACCAAGGTTGACCACTATGTGGAGGTGGCTAGCCATCACATATGAGTCCAGCAGGAGGAACAGGATGGAGAGCAGGATTCGCTCGATATCCAAAGAGTGCCATAGCGAGCTCAGAAGCTGGGTAAGGCCCAAAGCCCCTACTAGATGATTACAATACCAACAGAGATGTGCATCTATTAAGATAAACCACTCTAGTCTCTTATCGACACCCGGTGAATGAACGCGCAAGTCCATCGACGTAGAAGCACGAGCTCTCAACCCGAAATAGCCTGCCCTAACCCAGTTGCCCTTTCTGCTACTCCCCCTCCCGCATGATGTCGTTGCTTATAATCCGAGTTTCTCATTGGAAACGAAGTGACTGCCGCCAGCGCACCGGTACCCAGAAAGCTGCTTGATCCATCGAAAACCCGCGCAACACACTCCCATTTGCCGCAAGGTGGCTTGAGCCCGAGCTTCTTGA
>JAABUX010001868.1_pt1 | contig 30852 bp, 40 predicted proteins | sample 5561851 | NCBI WGS metagenome assembly JAABUX01 (sample SAMN10711883, study PRJNA513361) | rock metagenome | isolation source: Antarctica rocks | place: Antarctica: Victoria Land, Richard Nunatak red sandstone | collected 2016-01-03
GAAGAGGAAAAGTTATGTGAGAAAATCTCTTGTTCTTGCTCCTAAAACAGTCATCATGTAGCGAAAAGTATTCTGAGAATAGCGAAAAGTATTCTGAGAATAGCGAAAAGTATTCTGAGAAATGTCACAAACATGTGTTGCCGTCCTTCTATCCCTCTATCGGCAGATTCGCTTCCGCCCTGGAGCAATATGCTCAAAAATACTCTATACGTAACTTCAATACTGTGTTACGATAGGAGAGGGACAACGTTTCAGCAACGTTGTTTCGACTCTGACCCTCTGTTCTGGAAGAGAGGAGGACTATGGCGACCAGTACGTTTAAGACTATCGTGTTTGCGTTCGTGAACATCAAGGGGGGAGTTGCCAAAAGTGTCAGCGCGCTCTTTGTCGCGTGGGGATTGGCGATGCTGGGATACAGCACCCTGCTTGTGGATATGGACCCACAGAGCAACAGCACCTACAGTCTCACGGGTGAGTTAAATGAATTGCCTGATGGCACGCTATATGAGGTGTTGAAAGAGAAACCGACGAAGACGCTGCGTCAGATTTTGAGAAAGACAAAGCATCCTAATTTGCGCGTTGCACCCGGTTCTTTATGGCTCAGTTCAACAGAAATTGAACTGATTAGTGCGACCTCGCGTGAATTTGTGCTCAAGGATGCTTTAGAAGAGATCTACCCGTATTTTCACTTTGTCATCATTGATACACCGCCCTCGCTTGGCCTGCTTACCGTGAATGCGATGGTGGCAAGCACCTGGCTGATTGTCCCGACGACACTCAAACTGTTTGGGCTCATCGGCATCCGTATTCTCAATCAATCACTGGATGCATTGCGTGGCAAGCTCAAACGCCATAACGTGACGCTTCCTATCTTAGGGGTGCTCATCACGCAAGTACGGCGTCCAATGACCCGTGCAGCGACGGAGCGGCAGAACCAGTTGCAGGAGATGTTCGGAGAGACGCTCTTTTCCACTGTGATCCCGCTGAACGAAAAGGTGGAAGAAGCCACGGACCAGGAAGAAACAGGCTATGACTATGCGCCCAACAGTGTTGGAGCGCAGGCATATAGTCTCATTGTAAAGGAGATTTTGTATCGTGTCGGAGTCACCCGAGAAACAGCCGGAGCGTAAACCGCAGCGAAGCGGCAACAGATCGTCCAGCAATCCATTAGCGGGCAGCGCGCTCTTTTCTTCTGCTGCTGATCCTGTGGCGAACCTACCGGAGTTGCCAGAGGAGGCACCAGCAACACCGCCCGTGCGGAAACCATCTCCTGCTTCTGGTGAGCAGCGATCATCGCTGATGTACAACACGCCACCTCCACCGGATTACATCTTGCGACAATTTGAGCAGCGGCATGATCGGCAGACGATTTATATTGATGCACGGAAAGCCGGAGCCCTGGATGCATTAGTGAAACTTGTCGCGAGAGGCAACAAGACGGACCTGGTGGACGAGATGGTCAGTGACATCCTCGAAAAACATGCACAGGCTCTCCAGAATAATGAGGAACTGGTCGGAATATTAGAGGAACGCTATCGGAGAAAGCACAACTTATAGGTGAAACAAAGCCCCAATGTTGATGAAATGTGGGGGCTCATGTGTCCTGATAGTAATGATATATGGCGAGGATTACGCCATTGGTGGCGTCTGCTCAGGATAGTGTGCCTGTGGTTGCTCATAGTCGATGGTACGATCCTGCTTCGGCATTGCGCTCCCGCGCGTCTTTGGGGGCTGTTGTGGAGCCTGTGGCTGGTAGCCCTGCTGATAGTGCTTCGAGAGTTGCTGATACTCCTGGGGACTGAGATCAAACCCCAGCGGAGGATTCGCTCGGGGCGGTTCAGGCTTCGATGATGGTGGAGGTTGCTGTGGTGGCTGGTAATAGACTGTTGGTTCACGAAGCTTTGCAAACAGTGTATTCACAAAGCCGCTTCGGATGACCAGCAAGATCAGGTAGACAAGAGCGATGGACAGGAACGGTGCGAAGGCGTTCCACCAGATCGAGAGTACCAGGAGCACAGGAACGAGAATAAACAAAAACCGTATTATCTTTTGATTGTTCATGGCTCTACCCCTTTCAGTGAAGAACAACACCTCCTACTTATAGTATACGCAGAATCTCGTCCTGATAAAAGTGTCTCACTTTTCCTCTATTTTTCGTACGCTTCGCAAGCCATAAATGGTGAATGGTTGCCAATCGTCATTAACCGGGTCAGTTACTTTTGATTGGCTACTGACTGAAAGCGCGTTGATCCATGATCGGAACTATTAGCGATTGTTACCAGTGAATTATAAGCTCACGCAGATTGGTGATGCGCCTATCGCCAGGCCAGACGCCTTCCATAATCTCATAGGCGGTCACGGCTTCGCTCAACCGTTGTTCACTGTGCAAGGTTTTAGCGCCTTCTATTCCTGCTTGCCAGTATTTTATGGTCCGTTCCATGTCTTTTGTTGGACTCTTCACTGAAGCCAGGGCCATGTGATTCAAAAACTCGACGCGCACGCGCTCTGATACCGGCATCTTTGTTGCCAGTGTTGTCGGATCGATAATCTCCGTGAATGATTGCAATGCATCTTCTGGATGCCCTGTACGTGCATGCACAAGGCCCCAGGTCAGCGCAATCTCAGAATAATCATAGTCCATATAACTGAACTCATTCGCTGGCGTCGTTGAGAAGAACGTCTGCGTTGCCATATGGAGTGCTGTAAGCGCTTCGTCTCTGTGCCCATTCTGAGCAGAATAAGCTCCGAGGACGGCATAGGTGTTGCTCTCTACGAGAGGATGCACATCTTTGGCATGCTTCAGAAGGTGCTCGGCGAACTGTGCCGTCTCCAGTGCTTTGTGATATTGCTTATCACAGGAAAAAATCCAGGCTAATTGTCCCAGAGAAGTAAGCAGAAGCTCAAGATTACCACTTATTTCACTGAAGTGTACTGCCTGCCGTGCATAGCCGATTGCAGCTCTCGACCCTTCCAGGTGCAGGCCAAGGGCGGCCAGGAGTAGCATTGCTTGCGTGGTTAACTCTGCTGCATTCTTCTGCAGCAACGGGCAATTCCTGGCGATGCTTTTCAGTGTTGGCACATAGGCTGAGGTAGCCGTGTATGCTAAGTTAAGATCTATGCCTTTGCTGAGATGTTCACAGGCAGTAATGCCTGCTGCGCAATGTATGAGGATATCTTCAGGGGCAAAAGGGCGTTCAGTAGAGGCTCCAAGCGCGCTGAGACCAAATGCCTGTAGAGGAATTAAAGCCAGGTGACGTAACAGCTTGCGGCGTTCAAGGTCCATAGTGATACTTCCTTCTAATGTTAGTACGCTCGTGAGTTTCCTCTGAAGCTCATAGAGAGACGTTCGCCGAGACAGCGCTTCGTAGATGATGCACTGGATGCGGAACTCTAGATCAGTGCAAAGAGATTCAAATTCCTTCATTGGAACTTGGCTAGATGCTTGTGGTAGCAACACTGGTATTGAAACTATATTCACGAAGTCGAGCTGATCAGCGGTGACGCCATACAGCAGGCAAAGCTTTTCGCGATAATAGGGACTCGGCACCTTGACGCCGCGCTCCCACTCTCCAACCATGTCGGCATTGCATCCAGGCCGCTTACCAGTCTGACTTACGCACAGTGCGCATATCTCATCTGCAGCGTGCTGTAAAGACCATCCTCGAAGAAGACGCCGGTAACGAAGCATATTATTCGACTTGTTTGGGCTGCTCATACCTGCACCTCCTTATGTGCCAGAAATCTTTCTCTCCATACTGATTCTACCTGAGCCTCTCTCTACAGGCAAGCCCCAAGAGAGGGGATTGTTAAAAAAGACTGGTAAAAGACTGGTAAAAAGACTGCTGCTGAGGGTTGAATTTTTTTTAAGATGGGGTATGCTTGTAATCGTAACAAGAAAGTCCTTGACTATTCGAGACACTCTGAGTTATACTCTGAAAAACTGGTATATTTTGAGGAGTCATTATGACTATCAGAGAAATTAGAGAGAATCAGGGACTTACCCCCACTCAATTAGCTGCCAAAGCTAATGTGAGTGCTCAAACTGTCTACCGCATTGAGCGGGGTGATCCTGTTGGTCGCGTGTACATAGCACGTGTTTGTAATGCTTTAGGAGTCCGAATAGAGGATGTTCAAGGTTTGAACATCAAAGATTAATCTTTTTGACATCGTAGAACGTCAGACGCCAACCCGGTCAGTGTTCCTGCACCAACCGGGCCGACTAACCAGCGACCCCATTAGTAACCGTTAATCGACAGTTTTCGAGCGCTGGCTTACGTAACCCATAAATGAGTTACGTTAAGGCTCATTATAGCCTCTTGCCAGTGCAAACACAATCAGTTGTTTTAGCTATGCAAGGAGGCTATCTCTCATGGCAGCAGCACAGACTCAATCAAAGTCAACCCACATGCTGGCTGAAGACGATCAGAGGCTCCTTGTAAAGCCATTGGCAGAAGGAGCCAACACACATGGAACTAGTCCCCTACACTTTTCAAGGCACCATTACCACCCTACCGGAAGCACAGCAACCACTCTCGCCAGGCCAGTCTCAGCTTGTACATTTTACTGTTGACGCTGAGCAGCTCGACTGGATACGAGAGAAAATCGAGCGATGGTTTGAGTATCGTGATGAGGTAATTCTGGTAGATCACGGAACCACGTGCAAGGCCAGTGACGGCTGTATCGTCCTGGAGTGGGACGGCTATCAGGTTGATCCACTGTTCATCTCCATTTTAGAAAACGAAGATTTTGTGATCGATTTCACAGTCTACACCCGCACAGAAGGAGTCTAGCTATGCCAATGCGTGGAAGTCAAAGTCAAACAGCAACAGCCGCCGCAAGCAGCGCAGGAGGAATCGCGCTTGGTATGGCAATCTACGGCGCGATTGAGCTGGTCGCCTGGGGCTATTGCTCTTTTCAGCAACTCATCACGACGCACGATAGCATTGTCAGCATCATGCAAGGCGGCGTACTGATCCCCTCGAATATGAACGCGCAACAACTGCTCGCCTTCTTGCAGTCCAACATGGACAAATACAACAAAGTGGCCTGGACAGTCGCCATCGTCACCCAGGTGATCTATTGGGGTGCATCGCTTCCTGGTAGCCCTCTCCACAATAGGCTCCTCCATACCCTCATTGTGTGGGGCTTCTTCCTGCTGGAAGTGGTGACCGATCTCTGGTACAGCATGGCAACAAACACCACGCTGGGCGGGGCCATCGTGTTCGTCTTCAACTTTGGCAATGGCGGTTGGTTGGTGAGCTTGTGTTATATCGCTGCGATGTCTGCCGGGTCAATCTTCCTGGGTATACGCGGCATCAACCATCTCAGCAAGGCTCTTGGGCCGGTTTTCCGTAGCGCATAAAAAGTCGAAAGGAGGCAGTGATGCCGGAGGAGACACAGGTACAGGAACAAATACAGCAAGAAGAAGGCGGCTTGGGTGCAGGCACACAGCTTGGCATCGCTGCGTTCTTCTTGGGCTTGCCATTTCTTGGAATGGGTATTGAGATGTTAGGCTGGGGCGAACCCGCGCTCGTGCTCGCAGCTGTCGGCGCGGGTTCACTCGGTCTTGGAACAAAGCTTGTCATTGATCGGAATCGATCTAACGACCAAGAGCCAGGCGACCAGGAACCCGGCGCTCACCGGGGCCTGCCGATGCCTCACCTCTCAGCACTAGATCGGTTGCAATCGGCGAACTGGAAAGCGTTACTCAGGCCACTGGATGAGATCGGAGGGGAGCAGGACGAAACGCTCTCTCCTACTTCAAATGAAAGTCAGCAGCCAGCAGACAATCAGCAAGATTACCTCAATCTTGGGCCGACGCTTCGCCCGCACGCGAATACTTTTCTGAGCGGTCGTAAGGTCCTGCTCGGAGTGAGTGGATCGGGCAAGAGTAACAATCTTATTGTCTGCTGTGAAGAACTGGGGAGGCTAGAACCACCTCCCCCGCTCATCCTGTTTGATACGGATGATGAAAACCGGCAACTCTGCAATCCGGCCTATCTTCCCAATCCTGTATGGATGGATAAGTCCCGACGGCTCACACCGGGCAATGCCTACAAGTCAGCGCAAACGATCATGGAGCGGCGCTACCAGTGCATCATCAATCTACAATGCTTCGAGGATGAGGAAGCGGCTTGGATCATGATCAATATGATCAAAGGAGTCAAAGATTGGGAAGAGTCGCGCACCGTCCGTATCCCGTGCGAGATCGTGCTCGATGAGGCAACCGTGTGGCTTCCTCAGAATCCCAGAGAAAGCACGCTGAGCAGCGTTATGGTAGAAGATCCTGACGGGAATGCTGATGAGTATGGCAAAGCGAAACAGGTTTCGCTGCTTTCTCTGGTCCAGCGAGCGTTCTTCTCGACGGTGGTGAGGCGCGGTCGCAAGCGCGGCATGGGCTTTACTCTGGCTGCGCAGCGCATTGCGGAGATTGATAAGCGGGCGCTCCAGGGGTCATGGACATTCCTGATGCGGCAAACACAGGCCGCTGATTTTCGAGAGTATGCCAAATTTGGCATCAGTCCAGAGGAAGCGATGGGACTCCTAGATGGCGAGGCATTTGTTTTTGCTCCAGGCAATCCACGGGAAAAGCACCGATTGCGAGAGAGTAAATGTCCCCACGATGGGGGATCTACTCCTGGTCTCAAGGAACTGCGCAGCCCGGCAAAACGTGAGCAGGTCGCAAAGCTAGCGCCAGAGTCCACGCCTGCTACGGATAAGCTGTCAATGTCGCAATCAGCGACTCCTGCGCCAGTGCCAGTGGCGACACCTGCTCCTGCTACGGTGCGGTTCCCTGATGCGGAAGAGTTGCCGCCATCGCAACCAGCACCGAAAAATCAGAGCCAGGAGCCTCGGCAGTATCATACGCGAACGATCAACCCAGCGTTACAAAAGGCCTATGATGCCTACCAACCCGGTATGAAGCACCATAGTCTCGCCAGTCGTCTCGGAGTGACCCCGGCCACTGCGGGACAACTGCTCCAGCAATTGCACGATCACGGCTATATCGACGCGTGGGGCAACAGGGTGCATGAGGATGAGAATATCGTCTCTATGGCTCCAAGGAAAGCAGCGCTACGCGCAGAAGATATTGATCTCCAGGAAGCGATCAGGGCCTGGCACGAAGAAGGCTACAACTCGGAGGATAAATTGATGCGTCGCTTCCCTGGACTCACCAAGTACCAGGCCGGGAAGTTACGCGACCGAATTTTTTCACCGAAGCAGCAGGTAAATGGTCAAATGAATGGCTGAATGAATGGCCGAATTTTCGTAGAGATAGGATTTTAAGCTCAAACTAGGGGTAACGGGCCTCATTCATTCATTCATTTACCCGTTCATTCAGACATTTAAATGACAAGCGAGCAGTAAACACGAGAGGGGAAGAAGCAACATGACCTACCTGCGCTACATCGGGAAGACGATCCTGGCGTTCATCTTTGCAGTGTTCTTGTGGATCGTCGCCATTATCGCGACTCATGGCAATAGCATTGCCAATCTCGTCTTCTGGCTGAGCCTGGTTGCGGCCATGATAGCCATCCAGGATGACGCAGCGAAACGGGCATAGCCGCGCATTCACGCGGAAGTTCTTTGTAGGTTGTTCCAAGTCAGCACTTAGTACTGACAAAACAGTAGCCAGCTACGGGATATTCCGGTATTTACCGGACAGCTTGAGGGTGTGAGAGTAAAAATACTTCTTTTGCATCTTTTATCAGGGAAAACTAGTTTTTCGTTCCGAATTATTCCGGTAAATACCGGACACAACGCAAAGAGAAAGGAATACCCATTATGAAATGGTACGGAATTGGTGACGACTTTGGAAATTCGGAGATCAGTACTGCGGTGTCTAACGGTGGCGGGCAGCCTCTCGTGCGTAGCATCCCTACGGCGTTTAAGGATGTCACCGACATGCGACAATTGGAAAGTTTGGGGCAAGACCTGAACAGCATTAACAGCATACGCTTGCATGGGGAAGACATTTCCTATGTCCTGGGAGATTTTGCACTGGCTCAATACAAGGATGCCTGGAATGGACGCGGCGACATTATGCGCTATGCATCCAAGTATCACAAAATCGGCTTGCTCAGCAGTGCCGCTTCAATGATACCAGATCGTGAGTTTGGTCTGTATATCGTCACTGGACTTCCAGCCACAACCTTTATCAAGAAGCCCGATCTGAGGGGAAAGATGAAAGAGGCGCTGGATGGGACGCACGTCTTTACGACAGACATGGGGAAGACCTGGCGAACCGTTGCTGTCGAAGTGGTGAATGTGATCATGGAAGGTGCCGGTGCGCTGCTGTACTACGGTTCTAGATCATCCAATAAAGACGAGATGCATGCTGTTATTGACATAGGTGGGCGTACCACTGATCTCTACGTAGCCCAGGGCCAGCGACCGCTGCAAGATTATTGCAAAGGCACACCTATTGGTGTGGAAAGCGCGGCTGATATCGTCAAGTCGCTGTGTGAACAGAAGCATGATTTAGAAGTGTCTAACCATGATGCTCAATTAATCCTACGAGCATTCAGCACTGGCAACAGTTCTCATTATCCGACGATGATGGTGTACGGTCGGCAAGTCCCCTGGATCGCGCTGCAAGACATTGCGCAAGAGGCAGCCAACAATGTTGCTGATAGACTGGTCTCGTTTGTCTCTTCCGCCTGGAATGAAAACGAGCGGGGGTCTGTCGGTTCGCGTTTCTCTACGGTGCTGAACATCGGTGGTGGGACCTTCTACTTTCATACCGCACTCAAGCGCCGCATTCCTCACCTCTCGCGCCCAAGTGATCCTGTGCATGCCAATGCGCAGGGCTATAGTACGCTCGCCGCCCGCCTGGGCGAACAGAAACAGCGCTCAGCCTGAGAAAGGCGGTCAGCAGATGAGAGACGGAAATAAGCGTCGTTTAGATGTTGCCTTGGAGAGAGACTCGGACACCCTCGACTCTCTCTCCAAGGATGCCAGATTACACCACATGAGCGACCAACTGGGCAAGATGGCAGCCATTCGATTGGCCGATTACTACATGATTGCGGAGAAGTTGGGAACCTATTCGGCAGAAGGAATACTGGCAGCCCTTGCAATGCTTCCAAGTGGGGTAGCCGTAGGAGAGGCTGAGGTTTCAAACGTACCGGATAACATTAGCAAACTGAGGAAAGAAGAAACCTACATCACTCAGGCTTCAACCCTAGAAGAAAATGTCGATGAAGCCGCTGACATATGGGGGACAATGTGAGAAGAGAAGCTCATCGGAAGAGATTTTTCACGTACAGGCTCTTTGATCGTTGGAATGATAGCACGCATTATATCGGCATCACCCGTAACGCCCTGGCTCTACGCCAGGCTCAGCATCTTTTGTGTGATGGGAGTAATCCTGATCGCGATGTCTGGATACAAGAGGCAGGCCCTCACAATGTCGGCATAGAGGAAATTGACGTTGCCATTGGCTGGGATGAAGCGCGCAGGAAAGAAGCGTACTGGATACATCGCCATCTCGACGAGCAGGCACCACTCACCAATATCATCATACCGAGCCTCAACGGTAAAGGGTTTACCAGAGTAAAAAGCCAGCGCGCTTCTATCGTCCCTGTAAAGTCTACACGCCGGCCTGATTACAAGTATTGGGCTACAGGCTTACCAAAAGGAAGCGAGGCATTAGAAGACCTGGACGCCTTTTGTGAAGAGATGGGCAATATCACCCGTGCGGAGGCTACGCGATTTATTCTCATCGCGTGGTCCAAGGCCCGGCGCGGCAAGTTTCAGCAGATGTGGGGTTTTGCCTCTGGAAGCCCTGCTCAGGTCAACGTCAGCATGGATCAGACTCCTGCGGCGAAAGGGACTGCGAAAAGGCCGCGCAGCAGTCGCAATGGAACAGTAGCAGCGCAATCGATAGAACTGGATTAGTGGCTGCACGGGCCAAGGTGGGAGTCAGATCCGTCAACGCGAGTGGCCGATGTACAAGTCCCGGCCCTGGTTCTTAGCGGACCTGTAATGTGTTGGAGATAGCTATAGTAAGGAGGTATCGCGATCTATGGTGGCACTGCTAATCTTAGTTACTGTGATTGTTGGTATTGTTGTGTTTTTTAATGCTCTAAAACATTCTTATGAGCAGTGGTATTACGGTCGCTTGAATCGCGAAACGTTTGAAGCGTGGCGTAACGAGCGAAGATAGAAGTAGTTGTTCAAATGTGGGCCAGGTTACACTGGCCCACCAGCCACGGAAAGGATTAGTTTCACATGGCTAGCGATCAGATTATACGCTACCTGGAGGAAGATCAGTTTAGGTACTACTTCCTCAATCTCAAGGGTGTGAACCTTCTCAATGAAGCGCACTCCTTAGTAGTCAACCAAAGCTCAGGCCACGCAACATTAGTAAACTGGCAGCGATGGCAATTTCTTAAAGAGTGCGACTTTCGCGATGAGCTGCTCCCACTTCTCACAACGCTTTTAGAGCGTTGGCCCTCTTATGTTCAGCATGAACTGTTATTCCAGGGTATCAGCGACAAGGACCCGCTACACATCGTTCAGCAGATTGATGATGCTCGTGACGATGGTACGCTCGACCAGGTACTTGCGCCACTCACGTCTCGTCTGGCTGGATGTCGTGAACTGCTGCATCTCTTCCAGATCGACATTGTACCAGTTGGAGATCTGGGGTATAAGCTCAGTCGCTATGAAGAAGGAGTGCAGGCATGAACACGCTACAGGCTGAGCAGCAGCATATCCAGGCAGCAGAGCGACAACGCTTGATCGAGACGGACATCGCCATTCGTCAGCAGCAGGCGGAAGTCCGCCGCCATGCTGATGACGCATTGAAAGCAGCAGGGAGGTTGTGGGAAAACGGACGTGACTGGTGCAGGAGGGGCAGCATGGAGAGCGAGGTCTACGTGGTCGTCGACTTCACGAATGATGACCTGGCAAGTCGAGCATTTGTGACGACCATTTTTCCGTATGAGCGTGGCGATGCCTGCCTCGTGCTCGATCTCATTCAGTCGCGAACCGTCCTTCGACTTGCACGACCAATGGCGACAGAGGACCAACTGCGTATTCTCATGAATACTCCAGCAATCGTGGGATATGCGCTGAAGACCAAAGAAGAGGTAGTGCATCTCTTACCTGAGTAAATGTTTCAAGCATTGGTAACAGAGGCCCTTTGTTACCAATGCTCCTGGAGAATGATTATGGTGAACGAAACTGTAGCGAACCAGATACCCAGCAATTGCGTCGTCTGTGGTGCTCCTATTGGGCAACTGGAAGGCGGTCACCGTCGCCGCCGATATTGCAACAACAACAATGCTTGCAAACAAGCCGCGCACCGCCTAAATAAGCTTGAGAAGCAGAAAGAGCAGACTCGCGAACGATGGGCAGGTTTTGCGGCTGACACACAAAACTATCTTGAGTGGCTCTTGAACAGCCCGAAGTATGGCCGTGACTTTGCAGAGGGTGTTGTTCGTATCATCAAGCACGAAGCTGATGCCATCAATCACGAGCGCGATCACGAATGGCAAGGCATGACACCGGACGCCCTACGAGCTGCATATCATGAGGCCCTCATGACCATAGCGGAGCGGGAGCGCAAAATTGAGAAACAGCAGGCGCGGAACCATAAGCAGCAAGTACAGCTTGAGCAGGCTCAACATCAACTACGCATCCTGAACGGCAATCTTGAGAACACTCACCAGTATGCTCATGACCTTGTGAGCGACTACGCAACGCTACAAAAGCGGATCTCCGAACTTGAGCAAGAACTTACCAGGTATCGCGAGGTCATAGATTTAAGCAACCGAGAACGCCTTGAGCAGCAATTTATGGCAATCGGTTCCCAGATCGGCTACAAGAGCCTTCTGGTTGGCGTAAGCGTTGGAGTGGATAGCTGGATGTCCTTTATGATCGAGGCTTCAGATGAGGCTCTCGTCAAGGCTATTGCTTCAGCAAAGTTCTACGCCGAAAACTTGATCGGCTTAGAACTGGATGAACAGCTTCGTCGAGCCAACAAGCGCATTGCGGAACTGGAGCAACAGCAGGTTTCACTCAAGGCTGTGTCGTAAGGATAGTGCAACGTCTCATCAACGTTGCACTTTATTGTATTCGTCAACAACCAGGCTTGTTACTTTAGGTATTTTTTAGAAAGGTGCACTCAATCTTGAAAGCTATTGAACATTCGTCTGTAATGCACTACAATGAACGCATCAAAAAACGGGGGGATCATCATGACCTAGTTTCTCACGCACGATCACCGCCAAAAGCAAAATTACCAACGGGGCCGAATCCGTTGGCAACTTTGCACATTATTCATGTTGATGCACTGGTAGGCCGCTCGCAAAGCACTTCCCAGGCGCAGTAATTCCTTACGCTTTAATACTCTATCACATCTGCGCCTAAAAGTGAAGACTTTGCTGTCCCAAATGCGGCAATTTTCCCATTGTCCGTCCAAATTTTGGATTTGCGTACCCGGTCCTGCCATGCGTCAACCACGTTTCGGTCATTGTAAACGCTACCATTGATTGAAAGAAGGATTCGTATGGACACACTCGTATTCCCTGCATACCATCATATAGCTGCTCATAAGGCTACTCTCTTCAACAACCTTGCCCCACATGAAGTACAACGTCTCATCAACGTTGCCCCAACTATTACAGATGCTATAGAGGAGGGCTATTATGAGTAGTGTTGCCACTGCAACTGCTATAGAGCCTTCAGGCTTTCATGACGCGACTACCGATGCAGCATTTCTCACCTCTGTTGATGCTTGGCAGCGGGAGCTAGAGAGCAACTGGAGCGGCGGGTATGCCCAGATGCCTAATGCCGTTCGCAACGATCCCTCGCTCTCGGCCAAAGCCAAGCTGGTCTACGAGCAGCTTCTGTCCCACATGTGGTTTAAGACGGATCGCTGTTGGCCGTCACAGGCAACCCTCGCGGAGGCTACCGGCTACAGCCGCAGAACGGTGATCCGTGCGGTACAAGAGCTGTATGAGCGTGGATATATTGAGTCCTGGCGGCGTGGACTCGGCAGCACCAACTACTACTTCATCAATCCATTGTCCTTTGCTCGCTCGTTTCGACCCATTCCTGGGCCCAGGACAGCGATGCACTTACCGCACTCCAACGTGCTTCCCATCCGGGACCCTGCGTTCCTTGGCAACCTTAGTGGAGCAACAGCACGGCCTGTAGAGCCAGTGTATCCAGAAGTGACAGATTGTCACACTGAAAGTGACAGATTGTCGCAACAGCAAGTGACAGATTGTCACACAAACTATACGAAAACGAAAGTAAATATAATTCAAGAAAATGAGATCTCGATTTCGAGCGGCACAGCCGCATCACTCGAAATGAGGAAGGGTGTAGCCGACAAGACTATAGGAAATGCTAAAACAAAGAACCCGACGAAAACGAATGATGAAAACGAACAGCAATCGAACTCGAACTCGAAACCTTCGTCAACCTCTTCTGAAATAGGCGGCGCGGAACGTGCAAAAGCGTCATTACCCGAGAAAAGCGACGTGAAGGCGTCAAAATGGGAGGCGATTGTTCTCGCAAGTGGCGTGCCACTTGACGCCATGAACGCCTTGGAGACGTTTATGCAGCATTGTACACACCCGGACCGCGTGCCATTGCTGGTAGAAGGACTTATTGACCAGGCATCGCAGCAATTTGGCAATATCTCCGCCCTCACCGGAAACCGAACGCAAGCCGCGAAGTTATACCAGTACGCTCGTATGCGTGGAATGGAATCGGATGTGCTAGAGGATGCATTCCGCGAGTGGGTCCGTACTGCCTCTCACGTTCCTCCTTTTGTACAGAAGAAGATGGCTTGGTTCTTCAAAGCACTGAAATTAGAGCTGCTCAAGGCCCTGCTCACACACACCATGGTAGCAGCTGACGTGGCTGTTAGTAGTGACCTTAGTGCTACTTCTGTGAAGGAAGATTATGATCACGAAGCAGAACTGCCGCTATCAACGATCTCGGAGCAAGAAGAAGCCGTCCAGGAACATGTTTCGTTGCCGATCAATGCCCAGCCGGAATGTAAAGAGCAGCAAGCTATCGAGCCGGAATACCTCCTGACTGACGATCCTGCCGCTGGGTGGGCAACGTCTACCAGTGCAGATCATTGGGCTGATCGCTTGCGTGAGCACTTGGGCAAAGACTATTATACATACGAGGTCCGGCCAACGCGCTGTGGACGTTGGGGATTCCTCCTGTTTGAGCGGAGCAACAGGGAACGTCTGTGGGAATACACCTCAACAGATGCAGTGAAAATGGACCTGAAAGAGGAAGGTCAATGAAAATCACGTATTCTGTGCCAACCACCGAGCAGGCCAAAGAGAACCTGCGTGTTACAGTGCAGCGCCTCTTTCAGGTGGAGCCGATGATTATCCAGCGAATGACAGACGTACAGGTTGACCTTGCATCACTAGACGCGTTAGCCGATCTGCTCAACGTGCCAGTGACCCAGACGCCTCATGTCGTCTTTACGTTCGATCAGCCTAGAAGCCTCTCACGAGAGCAACGCCTGTTCGTGAGCCAGCCAGGAATAGAGGTCAAGCGCGAGTATAGCCCGGAAGAGGTGCTCTACGAATATATTCAGGAAAACAACCAGGAGGAGCATCACATAACGTGATGGAGCATCTCTAGGATGTGTGTGAAAATAAGTTACAAGGACACAACGTTGATGAAATGCTGTGTCATAAAAAGTCGAAGGGAGAACAGCAATCGTAACAGCAAGGACCCGGAGGCCTGCGCCGATTTCGGGTTACGATTGCTAGGCTGTGTATACGTAATTGTTCGCAAGTTGCACCGGTACGTAACGATTGCTCACGCTCATTCTAGGAAGAGAGGAGACATTGATGAAACGTTGTGTTGTAGCAACATCGCATCATACTTCAAGTCGCTTCTCAAGCGATACGAGGGACTAGACAAATATGCTTTCAGCGTGTACGATATGTAATCGTAACTAAAGCCTGGTTACGATTAGCGAGACTTTCACATATCCTGTTTTGTCCTATCGATGCACAATGCTGCAAGAATAGAGCGGGAATATCAGCCTGAGAAGCGGCATGATAATCTGGTTGTAGTGGCATTCAGGCCCTCACCATGGGCTTGATGCGTCTCTTAAAATCCCGACCAAACTTTCTTTATCCACCGTCGCTGCTGGGCATGGTGTCTGTTCATCGATGTGCAGGGGGTCACGACATTTTTATCCCCCAAAATTCCTGCTAAGGATTGGTGGGACTGATGTTGTTCCAGAAATTCCCCATTAAGGGAGTACCATATTATTGGGGGCTAAACATTCGCTAAGGGAGAGAGTTGCTTGCAGCGCACGTTCAGCAGAATGATTAAGAAAGAGGAACCTTATGGATGAACAAACGTTACGCCTACGATGCCCATCGTGTGGAACAGGAGGGAGCTACCCGCCAGCGGTGACGTCGTGCCCCGTGTGTGGTGGTACCCTTGAGACAGAGCAGGTTGTCGCCGACGACAGCCGCGTTGAGCTGCTTATACCCTTCGCTGCTGCTCAATGCCCGACTTGCGGGATGACTACTCTCCTGCGACACAATCAGAAGTGCGCTGGATGTGGCTCGGACCTTGGTGACGAGGCGCGACCACACGTAGGTGAAGCCGTAAGGCGGCGACGACAAGCGTTCAAGGTCCGCATCCAGCGTCTCACGAGGCAAGCTCAGGACAGCGCGATTCTCCAGCCCTCCTTCACTCGTAAAGGACAAGAGGTGTCTCTCACCGACTACATCGACACCGTCTTCGAGCCGTCCCGCGACGCAGCTACAGCGCTTGACGAGGACGTGCGCACGGAACTGCGGGCCGTCACGTGGGACCCCCAAGAAGACCCGGGGTGCATCACCAGCTTCCAGCGAATCGTCAGCGCGCTGGACAAGGGCATCACCCTCGTCACGACGCTCACCAACTGGCTACCGCCCATCGAGGTGCGCGCGGCGCATCGCATTCTCACGCGGGCCATAGGTCAGATGATCCATGGCTATGTCACGATCATCGAGGCACTCATCGCCAGAGATCCCGATGAGGCGCTGGAACGGCAGCGAGAAGGCCAGCAATTGTTCACGCTGGGGGCACGCACGCTAGAGCCGCTGCCGCGGATCATCAATCGTGCATCCAGAGAGGCATCACCGGGCTGGTGGATGGCCGGGGACACGCTCGACCTGGCGGCGGTCGCGTGGGAGGGAGTAGGGAACACATCGGCGACCATCAACCAGGCGGCAGACACTGTGCGCACGGCATTGGCTATGATCCCCGGGGTCACTCAGCTGAGTGACGCGGAGGCCCTCCTCCTGCTCCCCGCGACGGTGCTTCCTGTGACGATCACGGACCCGACTCTGCTGCAAGAGCGGGCAGGTCTGATACGTGACATGCTGACCAAGGCCGACTCAGCCGCTCCAGATTGGATACAGGATCCAGATGAGTTGGTACTGCGAATCAGTGAAGGAATACGTGTCGTGAATGAGCAAGTTGAGCATCTCAGTTCCGCAACGACCGACTCCACTTCCCGACGGATGACCATCCGCCTCCTCGCCGATGTCTACCGCGAACTAGTTGAAGGTCCCCTGCGTGACCTAGGCAGCGTAGTGATCATCGCGACGCGTGCAACTGGAGGTGAGTCTAACAGAACGTATATTCCTGCAATCGCCCGTGGTGTTCAAGCTGGAGACATCATCCAGGTGCTGGAACGTACAGGGTTAGTATGGCACGATGCGTTTCAAATGTTTGTACGCAATGCAAGTGCACACGCTGGAGTCCGCGTACTGGACACTGGGGTCGCATTGACACAACGTACGATCAAAAACGGGGTCGTGGTCGACGAGCAGACAGAAGAAATGAGCGATGCCGAGTTTGCTGAGGAGTTCGCGCGGTTGAACGAGACCAGTCTTGCGTTGCAGCTCGGCATTATCCCGTGGCTCTTCACTCACCAGTCGGAGCATGTCGTGCGAGCACGAGAAGCTGCACTAATAACCCAGCGGGAATGTGTGGGACTAGTGCGCCTGCTCGCAGGATTCCAAGGGCTCTTGCACGTGGCGGTCGAGCGTGATGGGAACACCCTGATTGTACGAGCTGAAACCGCTGATGGCGTGGATGCATCTTCCCCATACATCCTTTCACTCGTGCCAACGATCTTTCACAGCTGGGCTGATTTGGGCTCCGTTACGCTCAACATCGGCTCACAAGATCCGATTTCCTACGAGCGCGCAGAACTCCCGGACATCAATCCTCTGAGCGGTAAGCAGGATCTCGTAACGGTCGGACTGATGGGCCGCCGATGGCTAGGGGACCTGTCCGGGGACGCGGCAATCACAGCGGATATCACCTACCTCGTGCAACCGCAGCTCATCGCGATAGGAGAAGCATTCAGACATGCGGACACTTCACCAATATCGGCGACCCGCATCGCAGCGGCGCACACACGTCTTGTTGCGCTCAAAAACCGACTGCGACGTGCCCACCTGCCACTACCCAGCACACCGCTCGTCGCCGAAGTTCGAGAAGCCATGCGGGATGCGGCTTGGTGCCTTGACCGGCTCCGATGGGCGTTCGCGGGGTCCGATGTCCGCGAGCGCCAGCGCCAGGCGCGGTCTTTTGCAGCCCTTAACGACCGACTTAGGGATATCGGGCGAAGGTCCGATGACGAATTCACTCGGGTTAAGGGGGACGCGAAGGGCAAGTGATCGGCGCACTAACCCCCTCGTCCTTCCATTGGTCCCGCCAATCCTTAGCGGAAATTTGGGAGGATAAAAATGTCGTGACTCCGCATTGTGCCTGTTCATCAACGTGCAGGCAGACGCGAAATACGCTGAAAGGATGATCTCCAACTATGCTTGAGCCAGATCAGCCAGGAACATCCCCTGCTCCCGACGACGAGAGCAAGAAGACGACACGCAAGCGGACCAGCTCATCACGTGCGAAGAAGAAGAGCCAGGGCGATGCAGCTCCCGACGACCTCGGCAAGAAGAAGAAAGCGCGGGCCACGCGCGAAGATAAAGGCATTCCACGATTGGAAGAACGGGATCTCATCGTCCTGCGCTGGATCCTCCAAATGTATGCTGTGAGGTTCGACCAACTCCAGGTGCTCCTGGCACGCCATTCGCCTAAGCAAGATGAGCTAACCGACCCGGAGCATGTGTCACCCTCGACCGTGCGAACACACCTTCGTCGATGGAAGGCCCTCGGTTTAGTGATGTACAAAAAGATTCTCTACGCTAAAGAGGACCCGTTGTGGTGCTGGCTCACTCCGTATGGCTTGGACTACCTTGCGTTTGAGGAAGACGAGAATGGGAATCCCGTCGTGTACAGCTACTATCTCCCGAAACCGCGAGAATTGCCGCACATCTTCTTGATCAATCAGGCACGGCTCTATATCGAACGATATTATCCAACGTACACCTTCAAATCAGAGAGGCAACTGCGCAGGGAGCAGAATGCACGTCCCAAAGCCATTAAGCAGCGGCATTTCACGGATGGCCTTATTTTCCGACCAGATGATGGGAGAGCAATCGCTCTGGAAGTGGAGCGCTGGGACAAAGCAGGTGCCCGATTGAAGGACATCCTGCAGGAGTTAGCACAGACCTACCACCGGACCTGGTATTTTGTGAGCAAGACCGCACGAACGGCTGTCATGAAAGCCTATGAGCAACTGCCTAAAGGACAGCGCAAGCGGATTCAGATTCTCTCCGCAGAGGTCAAGCTCTTGGGCCTCGCGCCAGCACAAGAAGTGGAACAAGAAGAAGTCAGCGAAGAGTAACATCAACGTTGATGCAATCTTTTCTTCTCTCGTCGGTCCTAAGCTACTTTGTGTTTGGTGGCAACCGATGTAGCTTAGGACCTCTATGTGTGTGCATAGGAAGGCCGCCACGTAGTCTTGCGTGATTTAGACGAGTGGAGGGAATTGTACCTGTCTGTCTCAAAAACGGCTCTCAGCGCGATTCACTGCTTACTGCGTTGAGAATATCACTGTAGGCGAGTGCTATCTCATGTGAGCGTGTTTGTAAATATCTCTCTAGTTGGCTTCCATCAATCGTGTGAATGAGACTTTGCGGATGGTCGATGACCCATTGTGCGTCAGGCGTAAACGATGAAGTTGTCACAAAGTAGCCATAGACTGCATTGTAGAGTCGGATTGCCGTGTAGAAGCCGCGCAATTCTGGTGATCCAATATTCTCCCTCTTGAGGAGCCACTCGCTGTCTATGGCCCCAGGCAAAGAACGCTCTTTTCGCTCGTCGTTGGCCTGTGCTGCGTACTGGTTGGAAGCCTCTTGATCGCCTTGATGCTTACATACGGCATCGTTTTGAACCTGCCTGTGTGGGAAACGACACTTATCCTCTTCGTTGGGATTGGCTGGCTTCTCGCAGGAGCATGGATGACGCTCAAAGTCTTTACAACCCTTCTGCGTCCTTCACTGCATGCCTATATCTTCGTCCAAGGCATTGTCTACGCCCGCCAAACAGCGGAAGTGATCCGCTGGAGCGAAATTGAAAGCCTGCACAAGGATGTTCACCATGGAGGTAAGAATGCTATTTCCTGCTCGTATACTCTGCGATGCGCTGATGGCCGCACATTTGTGTTCGGCAGCACCTTCTATGACATACAGCGCCTCGGCAGGATGTTAGAGCGAGAGGTGGCCTCTTCCTTCTTTGCTAAGATGCTCGACCTGTACAGTCGAGGTGGGAGTCTGGTGTTCGGCGAAATCATCATCAACCTGCAAGGAATCGCCATTCAGTGGAAACAGGAGCAGATCCCCTGGCGCGAGGTGCAGTACATTGACGGCCATGAAACCGTGATCTGCATCCGCAAGAAGGGCGAGGACCAAGACTGGACTACGATCCCAGTCACACAGGTGCCAAACGTGTGCGTCCTCAAAGCCGTCGTCAAGCACATGCACCGCAAACAGCGGTACGTGTCATTTCTTCAAACGACCCTCTTCCCAAAGAGGCCCTCATTGTAAGAGTAGCTGAAGCAAGAGTGATTGATTCTTTTTCTCTCAATCGTTTATCACCAGATATGTTCCTATTGCTAGGTTGGGGCAACGTTGCTCCAACGTCTGATTACTGCTCTTTGGAGGGCTGATCCGGTCCTTCCTGATCAAATAATGACCCTTGTTCCGGAGCGGGAAACTGCTCTAGCAATCGTAACGGGTAGGCACCGGAGACCTGGCCCGGATCGGAGTGACGATTGTGTGCTGGGAATAACGTACCACCATCTCTGCATGCAAAAAGCGTCACCTGGAGAGAGCCGTTCCCCTTGCCTCAATCGTCGTCTACCAGGCGCGTTATTATTGACACAATGTTGATGCAATGTTGCGCCAACGTTGGAGCAGTTACTCTTCTGATGATGGCTCCGTCCCTTCCTGTTCAAATAACGTGCCCTGTTCCACTGCTGGGAGTTGCTGCTTCTTCCTCTTGCCTTTGGGCTGACCCAGGAAGTTCTGTGGATTGACGACAGGCCGCCCCAGAGATTGCTCTGTAATCTCGCGTACTTGTTCACTGCCCTTCGCTGTCTCCCTGGCATCTTTTTCGAGGCCCTCCACTCCCTGGGTATCATTCTCAATGTGCTTGGTAGCGGTCGTTGCCTCGGCCAATGTCAGCAGAGCCAGTTCAACACGATCCATGTGGTCACGCGGATTCTCTCGCTTGAGTCCTTTCATCTGCCTGTGCTCATCTGGAGTGACCCCAAGAGCCCCTTTATGTACAATCGCCGTAAGCTTCGCAAAGTGGAGATGTTCAATAGCGCCACGCTTGCGCCACTGATCAGTGATTTCGTTGCGTCCAACCAGGTTGAGAATGCGGTCCTCGATCCACCGCTCATTCATCCCCTGCTTGCGGTAGTATTCGCGCGCCTCCTCCAGCTTTTCCTCGACGCGATCTATCTCCTCTTGTTTGAGGCGCTGTTCGCCAACTTCGGCCAGCCAGACGCGCAGCTCCTCGACCTTCGGACTCGGAACTGATTGCAACAGTCTCAAGATGGCCTGGCGGGTCGCATAATCATGTTTGCGCAACCGTCGATCTCTCGGGGACTTCAGCTCAAATTGCATCATCCCTTGGCGCGTTTCATCGAACCCTTCTCCTTTTTTCATGCGACGCTTCATGAGGCTCCAGTAGTCAGCAGGATCTTTCGTGACCTCAAGCGCATCAATCACATCCACAACACGATAATAATTTTGTCCTTGATAGAAGATCTGGTGAATCGCGTCCCACTTCTCCCTCTTGGACAAAGGAAGCAGCCCAGCGCTGCCTTGCTCCAGCGGAACGGGAAAAAGGTCATTGCGCACAGTTTCATCCTGTTCGTGCTTGTTTGACATGTTTATCACCTTTCGCATCTCATAACTCCGACAATTTGTCGGAGTTATTTTTCTCCCATGCTACCAACCATCAACGGAGGTGCTGACGAACAGCTCATACTCTCCACATAGAACGGGCAAGAGCGCATTCTGTTATACTCATCAAGTATGATTCCCTTTTCAAGGACCTTCATGTGGGTTGTTGCCATGCCAGCCTCCCTATGTTCCCGGTGTATGCTGTTTCCGTTTGACGCGAACATAATCGACTGCATTATCATCCAGGTTGAGCTTGCGCCCCTGGTAGCGTTCAGTGGTGCGCGGGTCACGATGACCGGCGGCATACTGCACCTGCTGGAGCTTCGCGTTGTTCTCCAATGCCAAGGTGATGAAGGTCGCCCGGAGGCCATGCGGTGTGAGTCGATCCTGGCCAACGATTTCAGCGTAGTGCTTCACCTGTGTTTCGATAGCCTTATCCCCCATTGGCCTACGAGTTGCATGGTCACCCTTGCGAAAGCTCACGAAGAGTGGATCATCCACTGCCATGCTATGCTGCTCAACAATCCGCTTGTGTTCCTCATCATCCAGGCTGGTTTCGCGCTCCAGTTCCGCGAGCTGGCGTGCCATCGCGTTAGGATGATACTTTCGGAGGGCCTCAACATATGCCTCAATCTCGCGCCACACGTCCACTGGAACTTTGGCAATCCGGCGCTTGTCGCCCTTGCCATGCTGGATGATGGCGATATGATGCCCCTGCTCTACTGTCAGGTCACAGAGCCTAAGTGCTGCTGCCTCCGCGCGGCGCACGCCAGTCCTGAGCAGAAACAGGATGAGTACATAGTCACGCTGGCCGCGCAGCGTCTTCACGGGAATAGCGTCGAGGAGCGCTTGGGCCTCCTCTTCAGAGAGCACCAGATGGGTCGTCTCGTTGTCAACGGTGAAGCCCTTGATATCCTCGGCGGGATTGGCCGCAATCCGCCCTCCTTTGACCTGTTCAGAGAGAAGCCGCCGCGCCACCACGAGCTTACGGCTTGCCGTTGCTTTCTGGTACGTCGCCTGCAGGTGCGCACGATAGGCAATCATATTGGACCTGGTGCAGGTCTGTGGAGTCAGTCCATGCTCGATGAGCCAAGCGGCAAATTGCTTCGCATCCGTAAGGTAGATGCGATGTGATGAGGGGCTGAGTTGGCCAGCGACATCAGCGAGCGATGCCTCCAGGTCCAGATGATGTAACGCCGTTTGAGGTGAGCGTATGAAGGGAATTGACTTCATCATGGTTCTTTCTATTGTCCTGTCTCGACCATCTGCTTCACAAGCTGAGCTAATTGAAGGGCTTTGGTGATATGGTCGATCTGTTGTGGAATTATGTGCAGGTAGCTCGGATAGTCCGCAATATGGGGTGATATGCGCGAAGCTGTCACCAAGTGCAAGGTAGCCATTTTGCTCTTGCTCTACAATGCTTATCAATCAGCTTTACAAGCGGTTCTGTTTATCGTAACTCGCCGCAGAAAACTGGCAGCAGATACTTCTTTCTGTAAGTAGAAACCCTGCCATTACGCCTTTTCTGCTCAGACAAAACGGGCAAAGGTCAAAATGAACGGCAAAAACTCGTCGCAGAAAAGTTTTCTAGGTTGAATGAGCAGCCACTTTGCACTTGGTGACAGCTTCGCGCATATTGGGCCAATATAAAAGGAGTGCGTATAATCTTGGATGTTCACCTCCACATAGTACGGATAGCCGATCTGTTCATCATCTCGAATGGATGATGAACGGGAATAAATCAACATCCCATACTGCGGAAAGATCCCATGCGTCACGACCTGCTTTTCTTTATCATCATAGGCTTTCTCCCAGGTGGGATCGTCGAGACTCTCCACTAACTCCCAAGTGCCTTGCCGATAGAGCCAATCTTTGTAGCCGCCATTGATGAAGTGAGGCATTGCGAGACTCCTTCCAAGCCGTTTCATAGCCGCCGAAAACCGTGATTTTCAGATGCTATTTTCGACTTTTTTCGGGCAAAAGTCAAGCCTTTTTGGGAGCACCATTGGTGCAACGTTGCGTCCTCATGATCCATGTTTGTCACCATCCTAGCCGTCGAATGGCGAAAGCTTTCAGCAGTCTGAAGGAAGCTTCTGGCTGTTTACCGAATAGTCCTCTGCTGTCGCTAGCCGCTGCCGGGTATGCTACACTACCCAAAAATGAGAGGAGAGTGATGCATGGCAAAGAAGAAGAAACACGGATCAGGATCAGGACGAGGCCCACAACCACAATGGCAGCCGGTGAGCATGCTGCCAACCATTGCATCTCATATCGACGGCATGCTCGCAGCAGATCGCGAACAGTACGAGACGCTTCTAGAGGCGAAACCCAAGCCATACGTCCTTGATGACTACACGGTGCTCGACAAACGGGGCCATCGGATCGTGCTGTTCTCTCGGCTCTGGTGCAGCCACATCCGGGTACAGCTGATGATAGCGGGCAAAGGTGCGCTCGTAATACCCGATGCCCCAGGCAGTGATGCTCACGCCATTGCGTTCTGTAATGAGCGGGTATTCGACCCCACGAATCTGGTAATCTCTGAGGCGCAGCCACGTGTTCCATCCGATTCGGCCATAGCCAAGACCTTCTTCGTGCACGCCGTGTTCTCCAGCGGTGTACGCCTTCGCGAGGGCGCGCCAGTGCCATTCCTGAAGGGTCCCCACAATCTGTTTGCCCGAGGGGACGCCCAGGGCTTTGCGCACCAGGGCGCGGCCTGCTTTAGTGATCTGGATCGCCGGAATGGGTTCATTCGTCAGGATCTTCCGACCGTTGTAGGTGTCGATGTCGTATCGCACCTCAATGAGCCCGCGCCGTTCAAGTGCTTCCAGGGTAGAGCCGGTCCCTTCGGAGATCTGCTGTGTGGCTTTCAGATGCCGTTTGACCGGCAAATCATGGCCGTCGAGGTTGACGTAGAGCATCCAACGCCACTCTTCGGCTGACCGGGGCCGCCCGCCACGGCTCCAGCGTGAGCGTTCTGCCGCCTCGACTTCCTGATCAGCATGGTAAATAGCTGTCAGATAATCTTTTTGCCGCTGGTTGAGCGATTGCCAGGTCACCTGTGATTGTTGGGGTTCAGCGTGTCGTCCCACCTTCCCATTCCTCTCGGTCTGGTGTGCTCTGAGCTATCCGATAACTCAGAGCACATGCTTGTTGTTTCTATGCGTCACTGTGCTTTTCTGTACGCTGCTCCAGTATTGCCAGCAGGCCATCGATCCTCTCGTAGTCGTCCTTGAGACTCTGCGCCATCATGCGCAGGTTCGAGATCCTCAACCACTGCACGGGAGTGCTCTGGTCGGCCAGGAACCTGGTTAGGGCTTCCGCAAACTTGGGTGTTTTCTCGGTGATGTGCTTGGCCTCAAGCTCCAGGTGCGGCGTTACTACGTCGGTGGGCCGTGTCTCCGTGTGCTCCGCTTCCACGTCCTCTTCGTTATCCGAGGCGTACTCTGGCTTGCGTCTGGCTCCGTCCCACATCGAGCTTTCGGCACTATCTCCCGGCAGCCACGCAAGATGCACACTGTCATCCTGTGGGTAGAGGCACAGCTTGCGCATGTTCGAGCCGCCTGGCAGGGTAATCGTCTGTGGGGCCATATGCTCATCGAGGCCCGCGTGTTCACAACCGGCAGGCAACATGATGCGGTACCTGGCGCGGGCCTCGTCTAAGTGGCGGGCGGCTCTGTCATACTCCACCTGGCCGCCAATCTGCCGGATCACTTCGATGATCTCTAGCTGCTGGCCCGATCCGAAGGTGTCCACGTAAAAGGTTTTAGGCTCGTCGTTCGTTTCGCGATAGCTGCCCATGTGACGCTCCTTCTGTTAGTCTTCCGGTGCCAGGACATGGCCCGTGCGGTAGGACAAATCGACGCGCTTAACAAGTAGCCCTGGATTGGCAGCTTCAAGCCGTCGAACTGCCTGATCATAATCATCCTGGTTATTCTGTTCATCAGCGAGAAAGGCCCGGAATGAGTCTTTCTGTTGGTACAGCCGATCCAGCTCGCGCAGGGCCTGTGCCTGTTCTTGCGAGGTCATATTTCCTCCTGTTCGCCCTTTTATTCTCGACGTCTACCTCCATACTGAACGGTGTTCGCAAGCTTGGAATGGAGCCATTCCAGAAAGTCATCTTGCCTGTAGCGGTTGTACACCGTGAGCAAGTCGCTGATCTTCTGATCGTTCATCGTGACCTCAGCCTGTAAGCCTGCATTCTGCCAGTCGATAGGATCGACTTTGTATTGCAGTTCTCGCAGCCCAGAAGTAATCCAGAGCGCAGCGAGGCGTGCTCGTTCATGTTCCTCGTCAACCTTTTCATCGCCAGTAGGTTCTGTCGGTTGTAACCATGCATCGCGCCGTTCAATGACCTTTTGAACGGGCTCATAGCCCTCGTTCTCACGCTCGTTGAACGTCCGGATCTGTAGCTCACCATCCTTGTGCCTGGCTCTGAACCACTCTTCTCCATCCCACCAATACAATTCTCCAGGATGTGTTGGGAACGGCATATCGCGGAGCCGCTGCGCTTTTTTGTCGGCGGTCTCAAATGCGGCTTTAATTGCCTCGACTGGAGTAGGGTAAGGACCATCCCAGTCACCGCCGAACCAGGTGTAGCCCCAACCGTAGCTGGGATCGGAATGTGGTGTGATTGCCAGGCCAAGGCCAGCGAGAAAGACCAGGACATCTTCACTGGCGATTCTTGTCATATGTACTCCGACACCTTTGACAACACGGATTCGTTCCAGGTCTGTGCGGCTGATATAGGTTTTTCTATCAAGTGGAAACTTCTTTAGCTCGATGTTGGGTACTTGCTTGGCGTAGTAATACAGGTTGGTCCTAGAAACGCCAAGTGAAGTCGCTGCCTCATCGATACTAATATACTCCTGGTGCTGTTCGCTCACAGTGGTTCCTTCTTGCCATGTTTGTACTCCTTGAGGAAGAACGATACCCATAGTGGGAGTGTATCTGATTTTTTGTGATATGTCAATAACCGTCAAAAAAATCATTGACATATGTGAAAAAGTATATTATGCTTCTTATAGGATTATATATACACAACGTTTCATCAACATTGTGTTAACACACGGAGGAAGGTATGGCAAAGACACAGAAGCGTCAACAGCAGATTCTTGTCTTTACACCACAGAAGCCAATTGCTTGGACAGATCGGTGTCCACGATGCAACGAATACGTTGGTCAGGAAAACTTATCAGAATGCTCCGGCTGTGGAATGACTGTATGTTGTGGATGTCTCGTTGAGACAGCTAGTGGCGACCGTTGTGCTGATTGTGTTGAGTAGTGCGGAATGAAGAGTACGTAGAGCATACTTGATTTCATGAGGATGAAAGGAGAAAGCGCATGGGCGATCACTATTATCGACTATCCTGGTCATCAGTCGATGGGGCAGGCAGCGATGACGAAAAGATTGATGACGAGCAAACAGCTATCGAGCGAGCTGATGCAGAGCAGACCAATGCAGAGCAGGGCGGAAATCAATGGGGGTATAGCTACAAGGTCAAGCGCCATTACGAAGGTTCCACACGCACGGACACTGTGTATAACGCTCGTACCGGTGAAAGAACTTTGTAGTCAGTCCAGTTTGTAGCGCGAAATACAAAGTACATGAGGATACTCGGCCAGTGCCAAAGCCTGGAAACTACGTCACTGACCGAGTGGTTCACGGATGAAGTTCCGCTACTGCTACCAGTATAGCAGTTGAGGACTTCTGAGGAAAGGAAGCCTTCTCTCAATGGAGTTCAACTACGAAACGATCAAAGTCCTGGCGAAAGAATCCGGACGCAAAGTCACTGATTTAATAGCGTTGGCCGCACAGAACGATCCATTTTATACGGGTACTCCTGGCGAACTGACCCTCGCCGAATGGTTCGCTGACTTCTATCATAGCCGCTATACTCCGGGTACGCGTGTGCATGTGCGCCGCTGCCACTACAAAATCCTCTCTCTCGGTATGATGCTGCCCAACGGCAAGCCATACGAGAACACAGAGGAATGCTGGAACACGCTTCTGCTTGCCACTAAAGCCGCGCGTTACCTCAAACTGGTTGATGTGGCAATGTTCGAGGATCGCAAAAACGACGATCCAATCAGCTACATCAGCGACTCCAGCTACGATCCTGAGATAAATGTGTATGGCGACCTCTATTCCAGCGATCTGCAGCTACCCGACTTCCCTGACCTGCCCTCTTATAACATTGACAACTACTATGCTGCGCAAGGCTATCATATCGAATTGTGGTGTGAAAAGACCACGATGAATGATGTGCTTTTACCATTGTGTCAACGCTATGGTGCGGTCCTGCAAACCGGAGCTGGTGAATTGTCGATCACCGCGACAAAGGCTCTCGCGGAGCGCATACAACAGCGCGGTAAGCCTGCCCGCATCTTTTATATCAGCGACTTTGACCCCGCTGGTCAGTCCATGCCCGTTGCTGTTGCACGCAAGCTCGAATACTTTGTGCGCTCAGATCAACTTGAGGTCGATGTACGGCTTTTCCCTCTTGTATTGACCGCTGCCCAGGTGCGTCAGTACCGGCTCCCCCGGACACCAATTAAGGAGTCCGAACGTCGCAAAGATGGCTTTGAAAAGCATCATGGTACCGGAGCCGTAGAGCTAGACGCACTCGAAGCGTTGCAACCAGGCGAACTTCAGCGCATCCTCCGCACCTACATCGAAAGCTACTACGACACCAATTTAGAGCGCAGGACCAGAGCAGCACGCAGTGTATTAGAGCAGGATCTTCAACAAATGAGGCATGAAACGCTCGAACGCTACATGAACCAGGTTGACGAGCGCCGCCAGGAGCTAGAGCAGATCCGTGCCGATTTTGGACCGCGCATGCAGAAATACAGCGACAAGCTCCAGCTTTTGTGGCAAGAGATGAGCGATGAATTGAAGGCCAGCACTCCCGATTTGGATGAATATCCACTACCGGAAGCTGAAGCAGCTACTGAGATAGGTACTGGCCTGTACAATTCAGAGCGCGACTACTTAGAGCAGATCGACGTTTACAAATCATTTCAGGGCAAGTAGGTGTCGATGGCTAGCGCCTAATTGGGGCTAGCCATCTTTTGTGGATGCGCAACGTTGGTGAAACGTTGACACATTATAAGTAAAGGAGTGCGCTATGCCCTTTATGGAGCAGCATATTACCTCTCCCTCATCTCTTGATACGCTTCTAACCGACACAGAGGAAAGATTGTGTGCTTGGTGTCTTGCTGAGCAGGGTATCCAGCCAACATCATCAGATAGCCATGGTATTTGTCGCTTTCATGCCAACCAGGTAATCGAAGCGACACGAAAACGTCGAGCGGAGAGACGGTCCAATGGAGGTAAACCATGAACCGCATCAACCACGAGCGGCTTGCTAAACGGACTAATCGTCGATCACTTCCTATTGGATGCGCTCTCCTTGTTCTGGTGCTCCTACTTGTCGGTTGCAGCACTGATGGGTACGCCGTTACTGGTAGGCCGACGATCTCGGCCAAGCAGATCGACAAGATACTCTGTAAGGCACAATCACCTGCCTGCCACACGGGAGCCGACCTCTACAACCTGGGCGTGAAGTATGGCATCGATCCTGTGTATGCGCTCGCCTGGTTTAAGCATGAATCTGGCTACGGTACAACAGGCGTAGCGCGGTTCACCAGAAGTCTGGGTAATATTCGATGTAGCACAGGCTACGGCTGCATCGAAGGGTATCGAGCGTATCGGAGCTATCACACAAGCTATGAGGACTGGTACCAACTCATTGCCAACCAGTACGTTAAGCAACGGCACCTCACCACAGTGGACGTGATCCTCGACAAGTATGCACCTCCTGCTGAAAACGACACCACCAGCTATGTCAGCGATGTCGAACAGTCTGTGGATATGTGGCGAAGTGAAGCAGGAGGGAAGGAGGTATGAGCAAGGGCTACGAGGGCTACTACTGTAATTGCAAAGCATGTCAGGCACTCACTGATGAGGAACGAGCGGCGAAGCAAGAACGCATTCACCAGGCGCACAGGCGTGGAGGAAAGACCCGCGCTGCTCAAGAGAGTATGGCACAGGCCCGCAGCAAGGGTTTCTGGACGACAATGGACCGGCACCCATTCTTTGCTCGAAGGCACTTGAGGCGCAAGATTAAAGGGCAGGATCATACCAGAATGATTCGCAAAACGCTTCGGCCACGCTCAGCTAAGCGCAGACGACCGCTGCCGAACAATATGCGTCCGCCGTTCTGGTGATGATATAGCCAATTGATTAGTCAAAACCGTACTTACAGGCCAACTATCGACCAGTTGGATCAGATATATAAAGGGGAAGAGTAACTATGAAGTGTACTCTCTGCGGGAGAGACGTGAGCATTGATTTTGCCATCTACCAAGATGACAAGCTCTATCACGAGCAATGCATTCTTTCATCTATGAGACGACAAGAGGAGAAACCTCCAACAGTTGCACGACTCATTAACGGTTATACAGTACGTGTTCTCTCTCAGGGACAGCTTCATGAGCAGGAGATCGATCTACGAGAAGAGATAGAACTTCAGCGTATCCGCCATCCAAATGGGCCCCAGGGAAAGGCGTTTTTGCCTGTCGTGCTCCGTGAGCTGTATAGCGAAGTTCAGATGACCTCATCTGAGGATGTGTAGTTCTGGTAACGATATCAGTATTACACCGATAGGTGATATAACCCAGGGTTTGCTAGCCGTTTGTCTCACCAAACGGCTAGCTTTTTCTATGCCAGAATGTTAAACGTAACTATAACCTCATATACTTTTGCGAGACTTTCACATAGAACTAAATTGCATTAATTAGTATTACTGTTCTCCAGGGCCGTTCCTCATATACAAAGTTTGCGGAAAAACTGCTTCATCACATTTCCGACCAAACTAAAATGTTCCTCTCCTCCCTCACATCAGGATCTGCTGCTGTTGCGCAGGGAGGACACCCCTCTCGTATGTGTATCCTTGATCTTTTCCCCATCATAGGATATAGAAGCGTTTGCAGGCAGCTTTCAGCCGTGCTGATGCATGAGCGTTTCCAATGCCGATGACCTCATATCCTCTTAGAGTCATCAATCCTGCAAGTACTCTGAATTTGTTATCATTAGAAACGACATAGAAGCGATGCACTCCTGCATCGGCAAGCGACATTGCTTTGTGTATAATGAGCCAATCAGCTGCATCTTTTCCACCTTGGTGAGATTGGCTCTGCAGTCCACATGCGCTGATTGCTGATTTCCAGGCCCGCAATATCTCTTGATTACCATACACGCATTTAAAGATCAGTTCGTCTCCAGCTTGGATGTTCGACACAACGATCTGCAGAAGAGTGAATGCATGTCTGTAGGAGATATTTTCTCCATCAATGAGCAATGCCACCTGATTACTTATATACCATTCCCCTGTCAAACTGACGTTTCTCTGGATACTTTTCGTTTTTCTCTCAGGTAACTTTTTTAGAGGATTGCTTCAAACGGCCTAAGAAGCAACATCACAGGGAATGGTGCTGTTTCTTTTTCTCGCATAACTTTTCCATG
>JAABUX010001869.1_pt1 | contig 30838 bp, 31 predicted proteins | sample 5561851 | NCBI WGS metagenome assembly JAABUX01 (sample SAMN10711883, study PRJNA513361) | rock metagenome | isolation source: Antarctica rocks | place: Antarctica: Victoria Land, Richard Nunatak red sandstone | collected 2016-01-03
CTTCTGATCAGCCCGCACAACGAACTGTCGGTCTGTCAGAGTATCCATGTGGATGGTAGAAGATGTGACTAACCCTGTTGAAAAGATGATGAAGGGCGTATTCGCCGACAGACTTCTGCTCGTGATGGTGTCTCGACTGCGAGCGATGGTGACTGTGTCCATTTCGAGATTTCCCGTTCTGTGTTCGTTCGGCGCGCTTCTGTGCCAATGTCCCTTCATTTATATCTCCAGATTCACGATCCACATTCATTATCGCTGATGACGAGGAGACTTGTGTTGACCCATTCACTGTAGAGATCGGCGAGTCACCTGGGTACCGTACTGAAGCTTGACGACGGACCATCGTATTGATGGAAAAATCGGGCAGGCTTCCATCGGTGATCGCAGAGCCAGGGGTCTCTGGACTGAGGGGGCTGGTCGCCGGTGAAGCAACGAAGATTGCGTTGCGAGATTGTGGATAGTTGCTATGAGCCCTTGATGGCTGGCGAAAGTGATTATGGGTTGCGGACGGTCTTCTTTCGAGCGTGCCATTGAGACCTGCGGGTGAGCGCCCTACGCCAGCTGACGACTGGGACCTCGGAGTTATTGAAGTATTAGCTTGCGGAGCCTGCATATTGGATACGGCAATGTTTGGGAGCGCCGGGCCTCGACCACGAGACCCGGAGAGGTCGCGAACATGGCTTCGAGACTGATCGGTACTATTACCGTCTTGCTGATTCGGGCCAGCATGAGAGGAGGCAGCAGGGTTTTGGCTAGTTACTAGGGCATGTCGCCCATTCATCGCTTGAGGTCCAGCTGCAATGATCCTCAGTACCATTTGGTCTCCCTTGGGGACGCCTTGACTGGCGAGAGTTTTGGATACTCACACATGTTGCAGCTTGCAAAGTCACAGTCATAATGCCTCCATCGACTTATCCCGCTTGCCCCTGTCTGATTCCTCGGTATCCCTTAACATGTCGAAGTTGGTCGAAGTTTCGTCGGGTACGTAGGACTGGCTGCGAGGAAGGGCGCAGCGCGGACGAAAAACAGTGGTTTACGAAGTACTCCGTAGCTATATCTATCTTTCCACGACGGCTTATTGTATGATATGGTAAAAGAAGGGATGCCAATCACCTCTTTATCGATTGGATAGCGTTACCGACCCTTCTCACACGAAACAATCGGGTAGATCATGCATCATAGCAAAATAGGTACCAGGGACGCATAGGTACCAGGGACTCGGGCTCTTTGCCTAGCTCTACGCTAAGAACTTATCCTATGGGAGCCTTGGCGGCCTCGGTTACTTAGTTCTGCTTTATCCAATCTGGGACCTCTTTTATATCGATAAGCGCTCAGGGGCCATTGGGAGGCACCTCTTTACAGCGGCGTACCGCTATCATCGTTGGCGGATTGGAAGTCCAGCTCCATGCTTCGAGACTCGTTCCTTGAATGATCGTTTGTGAATGAAGTAGAATTATGTCTAATCAGATACCTTCGAAGGAAATTGCCTAAAATAAAGGAGAATAGCAATAGGTAGGCTGGAGGATCATTATTCCGAGATCTACCGAAACCCTAGCATTTGTATGACACCTTCAACTGTAAGCATGGATTTCTAGAATTCGATCTTCTCCTTCTCGTGATTACTTACTTGCCTCATCTTCGCTTCTCAACAGCATCTCCTACTAGTAACCCAGCTTCTGTATTCGCAGCAAACTCATCAGTCCGTAGCTAGATTCATATTATCGAACCCTCAGGCAACACCCTATAAACACCGCTGAACATTGACTAAGTCGTCGGGTTCATTGAAGACAGTCTTCCAGAGCTTCCCACATACCGCTTTTCTGGTAGCGCCGCTCTGCTCTCTCTCGATTGTGACACCTTGTTGGGAGATTTGTAGAGAGAGACTGAGGATGGCGCAACTGGATACACTTGATCTCATTGTCCTCGGAATCCTTGTGGCCGGTACTGTGGCATATTTTACCAAGGGCACATATTGGGGCATAGTGAAAGATCCATACGCAGGATCGTTCTCGTTAGCAAATGGGGCGAAGTCAGGAAAGACAAGGAACATCTTGGAGAAGATGGATGAGTCGGAGAAAAATTGTGTAGTCTTTTACGGATCGCAAACCGGCACTGCAGAGGATTATGCTTCGCGGCTATCAAAAGAAGGATCTTCAAGATATGGGCTGAAGACGATGACAGCCGATCTTGAAGACTACGACTACGAGAACCTTGATACCTTTCCCGATGATAAGCTGGCAATGTTCGTGCTTGCTACATACGGCGAAGGTGAGCCAACCGACAATGCTGTGGATTTCTACGAGTTTGTTACTGGTCAGGATGTGTCTTTCAGTAATGGGGGCGGTGTGGATGAGAAGCCGCTCGAGAATTTGAAATTTGTCGCGTTTGGACTGGGAAATAACACGTACGAACACTACAACTCCATGGTCCGCCGAGTCAACGATGCATTCATCAAGCTTGGTGCTTCACGGATCGGCAGCCCGGGAGAGGGAGATGACGGGGCGGGTACAATGGAGGAGGACTTCTTAGCCTGGAAGGAACCAATGTGGACGGAACTGTCGGAGAAGCTGGGTCTTGAGGAGCGAGAAGCTGTCTACGAACCCGTATTTAGCATCACAGAAAGAGGGGACCTGGACGCAAACGCTACTGAGGTCTATCTTGGCGAGCCGAACAAGAACCACCTCGAAGGCGCTCAGAGAGGGCCTTACAACTCGCACAACCCATACATCGCGCCGATTGCAGAATCACGGGAGGTATTCACCGTTAAGGACAGGAACTGCTTGCATATGGAAATTGACATCAAAGGCTCAAACCTTAGTTACCAGACTGGTGATCATATAGCTGTCTGGCCTACAAATGCTGGAAAAGAAGTCGACCGCTTCGTCAACATCCTCGGTCTTTCAGAGAAGCGTCATGGCGTTATAAGCGTCAAAGGTCTCGATCCTACCGCCAAAGTGCCATTCCCTACTCCAACGACGTACGATGCGGCCATTCGCTATCATATGGAAATCTGTGGTCCGGTCTCTCGTCAATTTGTTGCATCATTGGCCTCGTTTGCACCGAACGACAGGTCAAAAGCAGAGATGACCAGGCTAGGCAGCGATAAGGATTATTTCCAAGACAAGATCTCTAGCGAATACCTCAACATCGCACAAGTCCTCGAACGGATAGAATGCAACACCAAATGGACAAGCATTCCCTTCTCTATTCTTATCGAAGGCATCCACAAGATCCAACCACGTTATTACTCCATCTCATCCTCTTCGCTCGTCCAGAAAGACAAGATATCCATCACCGCAGTGGTGGAAGAGATTCGCGTGCCCGGCAGTGATAACATCGTCAAGGGTGTCACGACAAACTACCTTCTAGCTCTGAAGCAGAAACAGCACGGCGACCCACATCCCGATCCTCACGGCTTAACGTACGAAATCACCGGTCCAAGAAACAAGTACGACGGCATCCACGTCCCTATCCACGTTCGCCATTCAAACTTCAAGCTTCCGTCGGACCCTTCGAAGCCAATCATCATGGTTGGCCCAGGTTCGGGCGTTGCGCCCTTCCGCGGCTTCATTCAAGAACGAGCCGCCCAGAAGGAAGCGGGTGAGAACGTTGGGCAGACGATCTTGTTCTACGGATGCAGGAGATCCTCAGAGGATTTCCTATACAAGGGGGAGTGGGAGGCAAGTCACACCTTCATCCGTCTTGTTGCACTGGCTGACTGTATCACAGCACTACAAGAATGCTCTTGGTGACAGCTTTACCCTCATCACGGCTTTCTCTCGTGACCAAAAACAGAAGGTCTACGTTCAGCATCGATTACAAGAAAATGCCACTCTCGTCAACGAAATGCTTGAGAAAGAGAAAGCCAACTTCTACGTGTGTGGGGATGCATCAAATATGGCTCGAGAGGTCAGCATCATTTTGAGCAAGATTATTAGCGAGCAGAGAGGATTGAGTGCAGAGAAGGGAGAGGAGATTGTGAAGAACATGAGGAGTAGCAACCAGTACCAGGAGGATGTCTGGTCGTAAGAGCAGGTTTGGTCGTGGGCATCGAAGGCTAGTAATTATGGCAATGATATGAGAATTCCTTCGATGACTGTATGGCAAGCATAGATCGGGATTTGTTCTTGGTGTCTAGGATGTTCATAGATTCAACAATACTTGTTGAGAAGTGGATGTCTTAAACAACTTAGCATAGCGTGTTTTTATCTTTTTAACAATATATCTTCGATTGGCGGTACACAGCAATGGAAGCAACGTTCGCGTGGAAATCTGTAAGATAGGGGTCCAATCCATACTGCAACAACTGATACAGCCACACATGGAGTATTCAGGACCAAGATCGAGATAGAGGTTGCGGACGCGATTTGGCCGAGCTTCACGCGCTGGTGGAACGCCTGTCGATTGGTGGACTCAGAGCATGCAGGAGGGCGATTCACCTCCCGCAGCAAGGGAGATCATGCAAGAAACCCTGCATACCATCTCTGATCTCCTTTTCAACTGTGGAGGGAAATCAAAGGTATGACTACCTGGTCGTTGATGAAGCCGCAATGTGATTGATCATATACAGGGACAAAGCATTGGCTTTCCTGCGTTCACACCGCTCGGAGCAAAGGCTGAAGTATTCGACAACAGTTGCATGAAAGTCTATCATGAACCCAGTAAGCTGGATTGACGTGGATTACGGGAGAAGCTCTGCACTGAAGTGAAAAGAGTCGCCAGAAATTTCTTTCGAAAGAGCTAGGGCCATGTCCTGGGGTACAGTTGCAGCGCCATACTCATTGGACGGTGTAGGAGCCGACTCCGTAGCCTCCGCTGCCACTGTCCCCTCCTACACCCCGGGCTTGACCCCAGTTGGTGTGGGGAAACCGTTGAGACCGACAGGAAAAGGTAATTGGAACGTCAGCGCTATAGCCATCGGCCTTGGCGCAAGGGATAGTCGGACATGGCTCTCCAGCAACTTCATCGGCCTGGTCGTTGGTGAACGGAGACTGACAAAAGCGTTACTGATACGAGATGTGCTGTCCGCTTGATCATAGTTGTGATGGGATATGGTGAATTCGTGAATACGGAACCGAGACTTGTAGCGGAGAACAATCCGGCTTTTGGGCGGATCAGTCTGCAACAATGTGAACGTATGAGCTAAATTTAACAAGTCCATCGTGGAAGATTGAGTTCGGGGGATGTCTTGCAGGTGAGGCTCAACCCTGCAGGCGTCTCGCTAGCTTGATCTTTATGCCCAGTGCAAAATCGACGAGCTCAGGGATATTGGCTCAGAGAGCTATGCTCTCAATACCGGGGCCGAACACATCAGGCACGCATGCTGGCCCATGCAAGTCGCAGAGATTTCGCTCGAGCTGGGGGATGAAATCTGTGAACCATATGCAGAGGGTTTGAATTCTCTGAACGATCTGTTCTTGAGGTAGCGTCTCGTAATGACGCCAATGACGATTACAGTGGTCAGCCAGGTAGCGTAGCAACGAATTGAGATACAACATGGACAGTTCTTTCTCATCTCAGACATCAGAGAATAGCTGGGGTGAAGTAATTGAAGCAGGAGTGACTGCTTAGGCCTTCCTCGATCAATGTCACTGCCATGACGGGAAACTTCTTGGCTAGGAATTGTTTACTTCGACCCCATTCTCCCTCCCTTTCTTTTCTTCTCCCAACATCTCCACATCCTCTCAAGTCTTTCTCCCTCATCATCCGCTACAGCTCCTTGCACATAGTCAAGATTATTGGCAAATTGCTTGCTCATCCTCTCTGTATACAACGTACCAATTGCTCACATCGTATTGAGCTTGCTACTCATCTCTGCCATCATCAGACATCCTTCTCCGTGAGTTCATCTAACCTTCTCCGCTTCACTCCAACAACTTATACCTGCTTCACAGCGTTCCCTGATAGCTCCTAGTTCACCATTTGCTCCACTGTACCAGGAACATCTCCACGCCATTGCTGTAAGTGTTCAGGACTCCACAATGCCTCGGTTCATGCTGACAAGGAACCTTATTGTAGGCCTCAGAAGAGCAGCAATACAAAGTCAGAGCTAATCTTCCAGCAATGCAGAACAACATGTCTCGTACGTTTGGAAGAATGCTTTGTTTCTCGCTTTTCATCTGACCTCGTTATGCATTACACGCCTTATCATGAGCTGATCGGCTGCTTTTTTCATCTTTGTCCTCTTCAAGGCATAGACGTATCATCATTCCCATGTCTCATGCTGTATATCACGGATTGTACTCTTTTGCTGGGTGACATTGCATTGCATCGCTCATCGTGGCTGTCTCCAGCTTTCGTCTCTCTGATGTTCAGGGCTTATTCGTCGTTTTGCATATAGGCAATCTCTACGGAAACATGTCAGCAACGCTTCCAAGTCAAACAGTTCATCCAAGCCAGATGTACCATCAGATGCAGACTTCGGACATCCATCATGAGCATAACAACTCTGCAGTCGACGGCCTCGCAGACAGCTTTGGCAACATCAACCTTCGCAATGCACAAATGATGAGCCAAGCCAAGGCAGGCGTTGCCCCTATGAACGACGTCAACGTGAGCAACATCATAGGCACACAGACCGGCGGTCTTCAGCTTATGCAGCTCCCGGACGGTACCTTCATGTACTCTGGCTCGAACAACAATGTTCAGGGCAACTATTATCCGTATCCCAATGCCTACAATGTGGCTACCACCCAGCCATCACAGTACCAGCAAGCAGCTTATCAAGGCATGGCTCAAGCAGGAATCTCGAATGGACCACATACGCCACGCAACAATGCCTGGATGCCTCCTCAAGGCATACAGCAGATTCCCGAGCTTGTTGGCCCTCGTCGTAGCTCATGGTCCTCGAATGAGGAGCAGAGTCCCCAGACACCTCTCGATACTTATCAGCAGTCGGTTATGATCTCGGGTCAGTCGCCAAGTACCTGGAACACAACACCTTCTCCTATGCAGACCCAGTTTCAGTTCGCCAAGGCTCCAAATGGCGAATATGTCGTCAAAGATTTTTGGGCATTGACCCAGCAAGCACCAGCTATCCCAGCACCAGTTCCGGCTATCCATAGCGGACAAGACGGCGGCCGTGGAAGCCTTGACAAGATCCTGGACAATCGTAACGGAACGACCAACGTCTACATCCGTGGTCTTCAGCCAAACACCACCGATGCAATGCTCGAAGGTTACGGAAGACGATTTGGAGCCATTGCCAGCCAGAAGGCTATCATTGAGATGTCGACCAATGCTTGCAAAGGGTTTGTAATTTCCAGGACTGTTCTCCTATATGCGAAATCCACATGACGTTGTTAACTCTGCTGGCAGGTATGGTTTCATCATGTACCACAATTATGATGACGCGGAAAATTGCATCCGTGCCTTCTACTTCCTGGGGTATGAGGCAAAATTTGCAAAGGTAACGATCCATTATGAATGTGCCTGGTGCCAGTCCTCACAGATTCATCAGGAATCGCACAATCAGCGTCTCAAGGCCTTGAGTGACGAGAACAACACGAATCTTTACGTTTCGAACCTACCTAGGCTCATGGTCGAGGCGGTAAGTCCATACCATCCTTAGGCTTCTCGAAGCTTCCAATGCTGACTTACAAACATCCAGGGATTAGAAGCTCTCATCCAGGAAGTCTTCCCCAAGGAAACATATCCAGAGTATAAGCCTACATCGTCTAAGATCTTGAAAGACGGCAACGGAATCAGCCGTGGGGTTGGCTTTGCCAGGTACGGCAGGAAACCATACAGAGCCTATCAGCATTCCTGACCCGAACACTAGATTCCGTACTCCTGAAATTTGCCAGCAGATCATCGATGCCTTCAACAATAAGACGATTGGCGAAGGCAAGATAGCCACCACGCTCCAGCTCCGCTATGCCGACACCGAGGAGCAAAAGAAGCTGAAGACATTCACGGCGGAGAAGCGGCAATTCAAGACCAATGAGTACAACGAAGTCGTCTATGGCCCAAATTCTCCGTGGAGACGATTCTATTCACCTGTTTCGGCTTCAACTTCTTACTATAGTCCAAATCAAGCGCGTGTGCCAAGCTCTGCCATGCCATGGAGTACTCAGTCGCAGGCTTCGTCAATTTCTCCGCCGTAAGTGATATCAAGCCTGTCCACATATGCTGAAGAAATGCTGACATTCATAAGGTATGCTGCCTACCCACAGTCTGTTCTCAACAACGGATACTATACCCATGATTTGCTCCCAACCTCCACCATGAAATCTGATGTCAATGTTGCCCTAGCACCAGCACGTCATGCTACCCATATTAAGATCGAGAGCCCCAGTGCTACTGCAGCAGCTAAGAAGGCAGCTGCTGAAAAGCTTGAGGATAGCACGCCAGATGCCGAGTCATCCAATGCCTCGGATGAGGAGACATTGGTAGCCAAATCCAAGTCTAGCAAGAGCTATGCAGGTGATGTAGCCTTGTCGCCGACGAAGTCCAAGCTATAGGCTTTGATCGTTCGTCCACAGCTAATTGGACATGACTTCTGTTTCTGCCTCCTGATTTGTCAAAGGCTCGCTCTCGCCTCGGACCTGATACTGTCCTTCTCGTCAATATCATTTTTACGACACAATAATGACTTACACCCTGCATTCAGATGGAGCATGTTCATCGATCCCAGCATCCTCTGCTATGTTTCGACCATAGCGCGCAATTTACGCTCGACGGTCTCAAGAAAAACAGGTTCATGATGGGTGGTTTGCTTGACGCATTTCAGCGGCATATCCTTCGGGGCGTCATTTTGGGATGATTCGGACAAGCAGGTAGTCTAAGGACTCGGCGAGTAGCATTTTGGCTCTGATAGGCGGAGCTCTCTTTGCTTCAGCTTCTACTAGTACAATACATAGGTTAGAGATGGTATCAATATACTGGCTCCTTTGCTTTAGAACACCTACGCACATCATACATTGTGACCTCTCAATTATTTCTCGACTGTCGCATCTAAGGACTGACAAAGGCTTGCCACAAAGGGTATGGCCCAGAAGTATTTAGCAGATTTTGTTGGCTTCAGTTGCATTCTCAGTATCCTCGTCAGGGTCGTCGGCTTCGTGGTTGGAGTCTTCGGAATTATCTGATTCATCTTCTGAAGTGCGACCCTCGCCACCTGGAGGCCCATCTTCATCGACACCGACAATTTGCATGTACTTTTCGAGCTCCTTCGCCATTTTCTTGGAGAAGCCCGATGCCTCAACTTCGACATCCAATCGCTTATTGTCCTTGCCTCCAGCAAGTTTTCTTGCCTCTGCAAAGAACGGTCCTGGCTCACTACTCACAAAGTTGAAACGACGCTCGAAGAAGCGCTTGACGCAATTGATGTCTCGATCGAAATACATTTCTGCATTGACATGGTCAATGGATACCATCTGGGGGAAGTCGATGATTACTGGCGTAAGGTTTATAGACGGATTCGGTACAGCTTGTCTCTGGGGATCTTGGGGTCGAGGCTCTTGGATTGGCTCGTCTGCCCTTGCTTCCATCGCAGGCGTTTCTGACCGTGGCGGCTCAGGAGACTTTGCCTCGTCTTCCCGTATCAATATATTGAACTCGTTGAAATCCCCATGGATCAGCCCGAACCGCGCCAACCTCAATACAATGCTGATGAGCTCGGCATACAACCCCGCCGGATCAGGCACGCTTTGTATCTGCCTCAGCGGAAACGCATCCACCAACTCCATAACCACCGTATGTCTGCTCTGCGCCACGGGCTCCGGCACTCTGAATCCGTTTTCCCGTAGAACCTTCATGAAGCTGAATTCTTTGAGTGCGGAGAGGCGGGACATGTACATCCAGCTCGCGCTCGTTCGATGTCTCAGGTAGTCGCGGTTGTTTTTTATGCTGCGGAAGGAGATGCGGCCGAGGCGGTGGATTTTCACGATGAGTTGGGTACCGCTTGGGGAAGCGCAGACGTAGATGTCGGATTCCTTGCCCACGCCGATGCAATTGCCTGTGCTGTAGAGGATGGATCGCTTGAGGTGGGTGTGGAGGGCGAGGTAGTCGAGACCGCCGTAGGTGAGGCGGTATCCGTCATCTAGATAGCGGAGTGTTAGCATGAAAGACGGAAAGTGGGAAGGGTGGGATGGGCGCATTGAGTACATTTTGCGTTTTTCATTCGAGCTATCAGGTTCGCTTTTGCGAGGATTGAGATGCTTTTGTGAACACCACTTCCTCCTCGCAGACCGGAGAGTTGGACGATTAGTGGTGTGGGTACTATTTCGTGGTTTTTGCTACCCATTTCCACCTAGGAGGGTCTGGTCAGCCGTTAGTCTTCATGGAAGAGGTAAGGGTATGGATGATCTTACGGCGGTGAGGACCCGCCAGTCCTCGGGCGTGAGATAGCGTAGAGCCTTTGTGTCGAGCTTCATGATGAGTATAGTAGTGGGCTGTAGAGTGTTGGATTTTGCGGATTTCTTCGCGATAGCCATTGACTGATAGACTGTTGTAGGGTTAGGGTTAGGCTATCGAGTCCTGCCCGTAGCAAGCTTGTGAACTTGCCTCTAGAGCACGCGCCTTCGGTGCATCTCATACGCATCTAAGCTCCACTCGACACCAATATTATCTACCGTCCATTCACAATCCTTCGAAAAGCTGTAGATCGCTTAGCAGGTATTGGGAGACTTAGCTCGTCAGGCACCCTCCTGCCCGAGCCTCAGTAAGCAAGCTCTCCACGAGCCTCATTGACCGGCGACGACCATGACCAAGGAGAACGGAGCGCCCACTGCAGCAGAGAAGGGAAAAGGCAAGGCCACAGAGGAGAAGCCTCACGATGGCCCAAAGCAGGGGGATGAAGCCAGAAAGGACAAGGATGGAAAGCCGATAGTGAACGGAACGAAGGGGGAGGAGCCCCAGGAAGGCATACAATATCTCGGACCTATCGCGCTGGGCATTTACTGACCGTCGCCGCAGAAGAATTAAACGAGGAAGATCAAAATCTCAAGAATGAGCTGGAGATGCTGGTAGCCCGTTTACATGTATGTCTTTCAAAGCGGCATCTTGATCTCTTGCAGCTTACTCACCACTATGTACGCCTAGGAATCAGACAGAAGTCTTTATATTCCCGCAATTGACGCTATTAAAGATTTCATCAAAACCTCGACATCTTCCATGACCGCAGTACCGAAGCCTCTGAAATTTCTCCGGCCGCATTACGAAGAACTCACTAAGACTTATGAAAGATGGCCTAACGGCAAAGAGAAGGATGCTTTAGCCGACGTCTTATCAGTGCTTGGGATGACGCAAGGAGACGAGGAGAAATTAGACACACTAAAATATCGCCTGCTCGCACCTTCAGAAGATCTAGGAGCATGGGGTCACGAATATGTCCGACATCTGGCACTCGAAATAGGGCAGGACTACCAGCGGAGGATGACGGATGACGAAGACGCGCAAGATCTAATCAAGCTGTCAGACGTTCTTGTGCCTTATTTCCTGAGTCACAATGCCGAAGCTGATGCGGTGGACATCTTGAGCGAGCTGGAGAGAATACAGGAGATACAACAGTATCTGGACGATAACACGTATCCAAGAGTCTGCCTCTACATGGTTTCCATGGTCAACCTTCTCACATATCCCGAAGATCAGCAATTTCTACGAACCGCCCACGACATATATAAACAATACAACAAGCTCCCGCAAGCAATGGTACTTGCGATCCGACTTAACGACCTCGACCTCATCCACCAAGACTTCGATTCAACAGAAGATCTGGCGCTGAAGAAGCAAATGGCACTTCTGGTCGCGCGGCAGCAGATCTGGCTCGAACCGCCATCAGAAGCCGAAGAAGACCAAGATCTTGTCGACTGCCTCAGCAACGCAAAGCTATCTGACCACTTCAAGTCATTAGCTAAAGAGTTGAATATCTTAGATCCGAAAATGCCGGAAGACATCTACAAAAGTCATTTGGAAAGTACCCGAACGGCAGGTCTTACCAATGTAGACTCAGCTAGGCATAACCTTGCCAGCGCCTTCGTTAATGCATTCACCAACGCTGGCTTTGGGAACGACAAGATGATGTTGGGTGCGGCTGAAGGTGAGAAGACGAGCTGGGTATGGAAAACCAAAGAAGATGGCATGATATCGACAACAGCATCATTGGGTATGCTGTTGCGGTGGGATATTGAAAACGGCCTCGATCAGATCGATAAGTACACTTATGCGGACGACAACCAGATCAAAGCTGGTGCACTGTTAGCAATCGGTATCCTCAATTCCGGCGTTCGGATGGACTCAGAACCAGCAATGGCTTTGCTCAGTACCGAGGAGAACATTGGGGCAAAGAGTACACCAATGCGTATGGCATCAATAATGGGTCTTGGCTTGTCTAGTGCCGGTACTAATAAAGAAGACCTCCTGGAGCTACTACTGCCCATCGTAGAGGACACATCCCTGGATATGCAGCTGTCAGCTATGGCTGCGTTATCTCTCGGTCTCATCTTTGTCGGATCGTCGAACGACCGTGTCAGCGAAGCTATAATCACAACACTGCTAGACGAAGATCGACAGAAGCAACTGAAAGACAAATGGACACGCTTTATGTCCCTGGGCCTTGCTCTACTCTTCTTTGGGCGACAAGAAGAAGTTGAGGTCATTTTGGAGACGCTAAAAGCGATTGATCACCCAATGGCAAAGCCAGCAGCTGTCCTTGCAGAAGTCTGCGCGTGGGCTGGCACAGGAACGGTCCTGAAGTTGCAGGAATTGCTCCACCTCTGCAACGATCACATTGAAGAGAAGAGTGAAGACAAGAAGGGCGACGAGCTGATCCAGACGTATGCCGTTCTAGGTCTGTCCTTGATATCGATGGGCGAAGATGTGGGCCAGGAAATGGTCCTCCGACAGTTTGGCCATTTGATGCATTACGGTGAAGCCAACATCCGGAAAGCGGTCCCACTCGCCATGGGTCTCATCAGCCCCAGCAATCCACAGATGAAGGTCTACGATACGTTATCGAGATTTAGCCACGACAATGACAACGATGTGGCAATCAATTCGATCTTTGCCATGGGTCTCCTGGGCGCCGGCACCAACAATGCACGGTTAGCACAGCTGCTCAGACAATTGGCTAGCTACTATCATCGGGACCAGAACACCTTGTTCATGGTACGAATAGCACAAGGTCTTTTGCACATGGGCAAAGGCACCATGTCCATCAACCCATTCCACACTGACCGCCAGATCCTTTCTCGCGTCGCTACGGCTGGTCTACTCACCGTTCTAGTGGCCATGATCGATGCCAAGGACTTCATCCTCGCCGAGTATCACTATCTTTTGTACTTCATTGTTACAGCCATGCATCCAAGATTTCTCGTCACCCTCGACGAGGACTTGAAGCCTTTGCAAATCAATGTGAGGGTGGGGCAAGCCGTGGATGTCGTCGGACAAGCCGGCCGGCCGAAGACGATTACAGGGTGGCAGACTCAAAGTACGCCTGTGCTTTTGGCGTACGGCGAGAGGGCGGAGTTGGAGGATGAGCAGTATTTGAGTCTAGCGAGCAACCTGGAGGGGCTTGTGATTCTGAGAAAGGTATGTGTAATTCCATTTGATAAGAGGTGAAACACCAACTAACAATATGATAGAATCCGGCACTAGCGGAATGAAGTGGTGTCGCACCGTTTGAGCAGCTCCAGCAGCGCTGTATGTAATACTTTAGAGATAGAAGCGTGTGTCATAGCGAGCATAACACACGACCTTGTATTATCCCGTTCATCTACATTTAGAGACTTGGCATGAACATAAAGTTTTATTATTGATAGCTACAGGAGAAATAGAACGCGTATCTACGTCGAACACCACCGCAACCGTAGCAGAACGAAGTCGCCTTCTAAGACTGGCTGATGCTACAGATTCCCAAGCCTGTTGCCTTTCCCATAATTCTATCTGACAGAAGAGGAAAAAGCCTTCATAACCCGCTGCCCTTCTCCTGCACTGCTTCTGCTGTCGCATCTCCAATGGTTTTGGGCGGAGGTTGTTTCGTAAAGCCGTCATGACCCTGCACCGGTTCTTGCGTCTGTGCCTCTGCTTGTACCTCTGGCACTGGATGCGAAGGTGGATCTGGCGAACCCATTGCCGTCGCTGGTGGCGCAACTGGAGCCTCCAGAGGTATCAATTCTTCATTCATCTCAGCAAGGAGGCCAGCAGGAGCAGCGCCACTCTCAGCCTGCTTAGCTTTCGCCTGCCGCTGCATCTGTAATTGAAATTCATTCTGCACTTCTGCGCTGGCATCTTGCTGAGGTAAATTGATGGGGTTCACCATTGGTGTTGGTATTACGGGTTGGGACTGTCCTCCTTGTCTCGCCAGATGGGCTGAAGACTCCTGCTTCGCATTGGCATGGTGCTCTGCGGGGATTATATCCATATCGTGTGGCTCCTTCTCCGTTGGAGCGTTATAGGATTGATGCTGATTAGGTCTCAAGGGATCGTACATGTCATCTAGATGGCAGAATAGATCGAGCGCACCGTTGACTGCTCGAGGCGTTGTCTCTTCGATATTTCTGCATGTACCAATTTCACTGCGATAAGTCGCCGCAAAGACTGTTGCAGCTTCGTGGGAGACCTCATTGCTGATCTCGATGCCATTATACGAAAGCAGGGGGAGTTTGGAGACTTCTGGGAGATCGCCACTGTTGGCGAGCAGAGATATGAGGTCGGATGCTAAGAGGCTATGTTCGGTATTTGGCGGAGGTGAGCGCAGTCGCTTCTCATTTCCCGCTGTGATTGGTTCCAAGGGATCAAGATCAGGGGCTGGCAGATCAAGCTTCTTCGAAGTCTGCCCATACTCTTCCGGGACTTGGTAGAGCTCGTGGTGGACGGTGGCGATGGCGTCACCGTCGGCAGGAAAGTTGGGGTAAAGCATCGAGTACCCGCGGGCACGAATGAGTTCGAGTAGAAATTCAAGCCAGGAGGGGTGCTTTTCGCTAAAGACCTTTCGGCGGGATGTCGGTGGTTTCGTTATACGAGCGGAGAGAAAAGAGTGGAACTCCATCCACTTATCCCCAAAATAGAGCGCTGCGTTGGCGTTGGGAGCTTGCCACAGGAAAGGTGTACGCTCTCCCGCTAGCGCTTTTCCTTTGTCTCTCAGGGGATTTTTCCCTAGTAGAGGAGGTTCGAGCGGCTCAGTATCGTTCAGATGATATGGGGGCAGCTCAAGGCTAAATCCCATAAGGTTAGGAAAAGCGGTGGTGGAAGCCCCGTAGGCGGAGTATTTATATTCCAGCAGATTATAGATGACATAGTGGTAGTAAAGAGGTGAAAGTTCTAGCTGCGGCGACAGTAAGAGGACATGGGAGTTTCCGGTCCTCACTGGGTAGAATGACTCCACGAGACGGGCAGAGGCTTCATGTTCCGTCGAAGTCCGACGCTTTATGCGGTGCCGCAATGAGACCTGCGAAGCATGCGGTGCTCCGGACCAATCCAACGGTGGCCAGACAAGAGTTTCCAGGTATCTCCACGTTGGAGGATCAATGTCCGTCGGGAGCTCAATTGTCAAATGCGGCCGTCGCATGCCAAAGTAGTCGGCATTCTCGATGGATTTCAAAAGCCGCACTAGAGAACCGGATGACTCTGGCGGCGCTTGAATGAGGATATCGACGTAAGTCGCGGTCCATGCTAGACATGATTAGCGACGAGTTAACACACACCGCTGAAGGCTTCATATACCTGCAAGAGAGCCACTGTCCAAACGAGTCAGCCACATCATAGTTTCCAGGGCGTCTGGCGGAAGTTCGATGATGCCCCTCCCAATGTCCATAGCTTTACTTCTTAGTGCCGAGACGAAGAACATGTCTTCCCTGCTCGGGTCATCGATAATGATTACTTGGGGGTGTACAAATGTATGGATATGTTCCATGCTCGCAGTTACACTGACTTCCATACGAAAGTCCGAGCTCCATCGAGAATAGTCTGGACGAGCATCTGCGACCGCGACTTAGCAGAAATTCCCTTAGTGGCGTTTTGTTCCATACCATGCCAATGAATCTTACAATCCTCCTCCACCCCATTAATTTTCCTAATCTCAGCTATATCTATATCGTCCCGTCCCATGACCGCAAAATGAACGTCATTTCTTCCCCATCTTGCCATCTCACATGCCATTGGTATAATCTCGGAAGCGCTCTTCAGATTTGATGCTGCGAACAAGATGTTCTTGTTGAGCTCATGTTGACCACCTAGGCGCGCAATCCCATGCAGCGATGAAGCCAGCATATAGAATTTTATAGGTCCATCGTGATAATGATCCTCCGCCTCAGAAGGGGTGGCAGGGCGTCTCGGCTTCTTTGTCGGTGGATCTTTTGAATCTGTATGAAGCTTGCCCCCTTGGAGGTCTGGCGCACTGGGGGGAAATCGCGGACTGGGACCCAGGTCCGTTGGGATGTTCTTGATGAAAACGTAAACGAGGAGCAGGGCGCAAATGCTGTACATTATGGGCCTCCTCCTCCATTTTGTAGCTGGCTTCCTAGCAGACCATGACGAGGACGGTCCTCCGTTCAAAGGTCTGTGATCATCGTCCTTTTTCCCAAGCTCTTCGTCTCCCGCGAAGATGCTCCCCAGCCAAGACATCTGCTATTTGGCTACCCAAAGCTCGCATGGGGCCACAAGCACATCATCGGCGGGCCATACTGTTCTACCCAGAAGCGAGTGGGTTCATTGTGGAGCTCTGCAGGGATTCCAAAGTCTGCAGTCAGACATAGAATGACCAACTAGCACCAATACTACTTTAAGCCAGACATAAATGAGGAGCCGTACTCCGCAGTTTCTTGACGCGCTATAAGCGCGATATTTACAAGATGTCGCTACTCGAAAGTCGAAACATTGATCGTAAGCTATCATCTGCTCTAAATTGTCACTAAAGTATACTGAAAGCGAGTTTTAAGTGAGACTTGGTCATTGTAAATACCACTGTTCTTCATGAACTCAGCATGAGTATTTGAATGTCCCATTTGTAGGTACGCCAGTATGAAAACATTTCCGTCAGGTCCGGTACTACAAGATAGTGTCTTGCTCAGGGTCACCTCACATGTAAAGAATAAGTATCCCGATAAGCGTTATGCAAGAGGCTATGGAGTTGGACCAAGAGACTTTTCGTGGTACCAAGAGAAAAGCTGAAGATTCTCAGCCTAACCCACAAACTCCGAAAAGAATCAAGGTAGAGAAGCAACGGGGGAGGCAATGGAATGGAGCTGATGGATTAGTCTAGGCTCTCGATCAAGATGTCGTGAACAAGATCGCTGCTGGTGAAATTATAGTCGCACCTGTACATGCTCTCAAAGAGTTGATCGAGAACGCTGTCGATGCTGGCTCTACTTCCCTGGAGATTGTGGTGAAAGATGGGGGCTTGAAGCTGCTGCAGATTACTGACAATGGACACGGCATCAACGTCAGTGGGGTCGCCGTAGACTGGATTGATGTGAAAGCGTTCATGAGCTGACTCCATCCAGAGAGATGACCTGCCCATTCTATGCGAGAGGTTCACGACGTCGAAACTTAAAACCTTTGAAGACTTGAGCTCCATTGGTACCTATGGCTTTAGAGGGGAAGCACTGGCTAGTATCAGTCATATCGCCCATCTTGAGATCACGACAAAGACTGCAGACTCAAGCTGTGCCTGGCGTGCTCATTACGCAGGCGGTAAGTTGGCACCAGCGAAGCCTGGCCAAAGTGCAGAGCCAAAGGCCTGTGCTGGCCGTGGTGGTACTCAGATTAAGGTAGCCTCCATTGAAAAAGCACCAAGACTTTCTACTGATATGGCAATAGGTTGAGGATCTCTTCTATAATGTCTTGTCTCGTCAAAAGGCGTTCCGGTCACCCAGCGATGAATATACCAAAATACTTGACGTTGTAGGTCGTTATGCGGTCCACTGCAACGGTGTGGCCTTTTCCTGCAAGAAGTACGGAGAACCTTCGACGAGTCTTGCTACGCCTTCCAATGCGAGCACAGTCGACAGTATTCGCCAGATTCATGGCGCTGCCGTCGCCAACGAGCTAATCGATTTCGAAGTCAGTAATGAACAATGGGGTTTCAAGGCCTCTGGATGGACGAGTAATGCCAACTACAGCGTCAAGAAGACTTGTATACTTCTCTTCATCAATCATCGCTCTGTGGAATCCTCGGCGATCAAGAAGGCAGTAGAGCAGTCATACTCGGCTTTCCTCCCAAAAGGGGGTCACCCTTTCATCTACCTCAGCCTTGACATCGACCCTCAGCGTGTTGACGTAAACGTGCACCCGACAAAGCGCGAAGTTAATTTTCTCAACGAAGACGAGATTATTGAGAGTATCTGCGCAGAGATCACCACTAAGCTCTCCCAAGTTGACACAAGCCGAACGTTCACGACCCAATCCCTCCTGCCCAGTGCCAAAGTACCCTCGGCAACCCTATCTAAGACTCAAAGAGATAGTCCACAACCAGGTCACGGCAAATCCACGCAGAGGCTCGGTCTTCCCACCCCTACGAAGCCCTATGAGAATAACCTCGTGCGGACGGATCCTCAGCTTCGCAAGATTACATCAATGCTTCCACCCTCCATCAGTAACACCTCAACTTCTACCCCTCCAATAGTCACCTATCTTACCTGTTCCAGAACGCCCATAACCTGCTGCCTCACCACTGTGAAGCGTCTGCGCGCCTCAGTCCGTGACGCCATGCACCAAGGGCTTACCGAGGTTTTTGCCTCGCATACCTATGTCGGTCTGGTAGATCCTAAGCGGCGCCTTGTCGCCATCCAAGGTGGTGTCAAACTATATCTCGTGGATTATGGCATGATCTGCAATGAATATTTTTACCAACTGGGTCTTACGGATTTCGGCAACTTTGGAGCTATGAAATTTGAGCCACCACTTGATATAAAGTCTCTGATTAGTATTGGCACGAAGCATGAAAGAGCTACAAACAAGCCGGAGAACGAGGGAGTGCCCTGGGATGATATTCCCGAAATAGTCACAAACCAGATCATTGATCGGCGAGCGATGTTGGTAGAGTATTTCAACTTCGATGTCAGCGAAAAAGGGTTGCTCCTCAGCTTACCGCTGTTAATGAAGGGTTACACCCCAAGCTTGACTAAACTTCCACGATTCCTCATGCGACTTGGCCCATATGTTGATTGGACGAATGAAGAAAACTGTTTTCATACTTTTCTGAGGGAGCTTGCTAGCTTCTATGTGCCGGAGAAGTTACCAGCCCCTGGACCAGTGATGGATGAAGAGGTAGCTGACAACGAATATGGCCGGGCTAGCATCGAAGAAAGGACAGAGGAGATGGCGAGACTGCTAGAGCACGTGCTCTTCCCGCAATTCAAGGCCAGAATGGTTGCCACGAAAGGTCTTTTGAAAGGTGTGACGGAAGTGGCGAACCTGAAAGGTCTATACAAAGTTTTTGAGAGATGTTGAAGCTTTAATGCTCTGGAAAATTAGCATGCGTTGGGCTTGGCAGCGTTCTGGGAAATTCTACGTTATGATTTGGGCTTTGAGCACTTCAGCGAGTAACTTAGAAACATACGTTTAGTCTGACTGTAGGTAATGTAGATCTAATACCTAGACGAAGCCATCAGTACTAGTGGGTGTGAAAAAACTTGTATTGTGTCATCAGGGTAATATCGAATGATTGGCTCTCACGAATTATTCTATCTGAAACGACGGTGAATTGCATCGAGCTCCAAATCCGGCCTTTTCCAGGGTTCACCTGCCATTGTTCGAAATCTATTGTCATAAGTGCTGGCCTCACTAGCTGGCTTGATACACCGCCAAGATGTGAGATGAACTGCAATGGCCGCTTTCTACTTTCGCATGGCTATTTCTGCGCCCTTTGCAATAGAACTATCCAATAAGCACTTCTAGCCAGTGTCGCCTTCAACTTGGTACAACAGCAGCCGCAAGACCAGCAAGCTCAAGGCTCGATATAAAATCAATACTCGGTGCAGCATTAGCATCCATGGCTTACTTATCCAATCTCGTCAAAGCAACTGGACTTGTGTCTCCAGCGAATCAACACTGTACAGATTCATCAACCATATCGGTTACCGTTTCGAGCAACACGCGCCGCCTCGTCCGGGAATCAATGAGTCCCACGAAGCGCACCAGGAGGTGGCTCGAGGCATCTACTCCCGTAGAGGAAACAGTCATTCACAAGGTGAAGAGCTCCAAGATCACCAAGCGTGGTCGTGACAAACCCAAAAACCGTAGCAGCTTCTGGGGCCTACCGCTTCTCACAAATTTCTTCAGCAAGAAGCAGACTGCAGATACCGAAGACCTTGAAGACGATACTATCAGCCATGATGACACGCTCATCCCAACAACCGAGAGCGAAAACGATTTCACGCTTGTCGCGGACAGTGGTGACTACGACGAGGAAGGCTTGGTGAAAAAGACCGAGCGTACGCTTCAAGATTATCATAGCGACCGCCATCACGATTACAATGACCCGGGGTTCAAGGAGTGGACCGACGATGAAATCTGGTTCTTCACTAGACTAAGGAACCGTGGTCGGGAGCCTTTGTTCGATCACACTTGGGCCTTGGACTTCCCAACCTACCCGGATTCCCTTTTCACAAAGGACCCCAAGCAAATCTTCATCAATAGCACTAATACCACGATCTTCAGAGGTAAGACTCATAGGCATTGATTGTATGCTTTACGCTAACACATAAACTAACAGCTGTTCGAGCCTTCGACAATGTCTCCAGAGCCGGTGGGCACGTCCACGCACAGCTCGCAGGCGGCGCTGTCCCAGAAAAACCTCTCTTCCGCGCCATCACCGATTACTACAAATGGACCCTACTAGATGGGAAGCTAGAAAACAAAGCCCACATTCCCGTAACCGCCATTGCCTGCGCCAAGCCTCGAGAGTCGACAGAGAGCGTCGTCGGCCGCGTCACCGACCAACTGCACGACCTGGGCCGCCAATACCGCGACAAATGGCGCCACCCTGACTGTAAAGAGAGTGATGCGCAGCAGGTTTATACCCATTCCCTACCGACGCTCTTTGGGTTCGTCATCAAATACACCGTGGTGGCTATCGTTACTTGCGACTCGAGTGTGCCAGGGAGCCCGATAAGGACATTGCACACGGCTGATTGGAAGGTCATCGGACAAAACGTGTGGCATGCAATTGCTCTCGCAATCGCATTCGTGAGGCAACGGAACTATCTCATGCAGTTGGATGCGGAGGGCGAGTTGGGGCCTGCGATTGATGAGAAGGGGAGTGATCCTGATAAATGAAAGAAAACAGTCTACAAAAGGTCGGAAGGGGGTCAATGATCTGTGCAAAGTCCGTTGATATACAGCTTGCATACTTGCGCTCGTAAGCGCACTGGTGGATGGTCAAAGTGTGACATGTATCTCAAAATCAATCGCATGTCCGGCTTTCAAAGAGCTGGAACGAAGGTGTTCAGGAGGTGTTGTTTAGTTCCCGAGATACCCCATAAAGCATGGCGTAGCATGCTTTCTTCTAGTTATCTATCATTCGCTCCCAGCGGCGCCTAAGCATGGCTGATACCCTCCATCTCTTGTAGCTATAATTCAGCGTCCAAAACACCTTTCTCTCTTGCCCTGCTTCTTTTACAACCCACCGACGGCTCGTCAAGCAATGCTGTCATTGTAGAAGTCCCCTGTCTATCAGAAAACGCAGCGCAAGGCATGCATCAAGTGATAGAATTACTTGTTTGATCCATTTGCTCTGACTCATTGCCATATAGCCTCTCATCAGTGGCAGGTTCTGCTGGATGAGGATCTCCGCGTACGGACTCTGAGCGGGCATTATGTAGAACGTAGAGGGCAAGCCGAACGGTGACAGAGTACTAATCGGCGAGCCATGGCAACTGGATCCACGACATGCTTGGATCACAACCTCGCTTTCGTCTGGATTTCCTGCCTTCTCCTCTTTCTCGGCAAAGCTTGCTCGGCCGGAGCTGAATTGCCCGAAGCAGCCGCATTCTCGAACAGCTGTCGACCAACCTTGTCCGCTAGGGACAGCACACGAGTACTGACCGTCGCACCATCGCGACGGTTCTTGCCCTCCCTTCTAGACTGCGCGATCGTCTCGATGAAAGCCCACAGCTTACCTTCAGCAACGATACGTCCGGTTGTCGGATCACGGCTTGGGGTCCACGCTTCCGCCAGTTTGGTTGTGGATGCAACCTTCTTGTCGCGGCTCCTGTTGATCAGAATGATGCCTTCTTCTTCAAATAGGAAGAAGGCGTTTTTGAGGGTCTCCTTGTTCACGGCCTCGAAATAGGAAAGGTCGCCTTGGTGGTAGAGGGTTTTGCCTAAGAGTTGTGCTGCGTCTTGGGTTTTCAGCGTGTCGAGCCATACATCGTTTTTCTGCCCAGGTGGCGGCGTCAGCCCCATCAAGGATACACCGCCTAGCCACGTTGACTCAATGAATGGCCAAATCAGGAAGCAATAGAAGTCAAAGTTCTCTCGGCCACTCTTTCTTTCTGTATCATGCAATCCGGCAGAGGATATTTTGCCATTTGTATCACGTTCGATGCTAATTACCTCGTCCTTTTCCAGACCTTGCAAAGTGGCTTCAAGATTGACGAGAAGCCCAGCGGTAGGATATATGAATTCGCCACGGAAGATTTGAGAGAGGAAAGAGACCTGGTCGTAGAGAGCTTCGAAAGATATTCTTTGATTTGCGGGCCCTCCTCCCTGCTTGACACGGGTATACATGGCAGCAGATACCAGTGCTTCTGATATGAACAGATGAATGGTCATGTTTCGGTAAAACGAAAGTTGAAATCTGTCGACGGCGTAGTATGTCGTCTCTGGCAATCCGTCAACGATACCCACTAGACCAGATCCAAGAACCTCCAACCCTCGATCAACAACTACCTCTGTAGGAGCGCCAGCGAAATGAGCCACCCGACCACCCTTGTTCCTCACGCGGTCGCTGAGCCATTCGACTCTGCGTACCAGCTCTGCTTTGCCAACCCCCCGGCCACGTAGAGTCAGTAGCACAGTACCTATTAGGGCTGTAGGCATGACCACCGAAACGGCGTTGATTTCAGAAAGAACCTTGAAACCTAATGTCCTCAACAAACGGACTCTGCCCTCCGAACTCTGCAGATTGGCCTGGCTGTGAAGTGTTGCCGAGTTATTTGCACGAGCTTGTTGCGCATCAATGAAAGCCCGGAGGCTCCATGGTTCGTGAAAGCGAACATCTACTCGCCCAAGCTTCAGGGAGAGCACTGAGGACGCAGACAAGAAGTCCTGAAGGTTCTCTTTAGGTTTTGGCTGACCCAGCAGCTCGCTTATATATGATTCTGTTTCAATGACTTTGTCGTATTGCGTACTGACAGGGCAAATGATGGCGTCCTCTACGCGTCCAGAGAGGACACTGTCGAGAAGAAAGCTCAGTATACCAAATTTGGGGGACAGAAGTTTACCAGTCCTAGATCGACCTCCTTCGATAAAGCATTCGAAATTGAAGCCGTTTTGTAGCAATGTATCGATGTAGGACTGGACAAGGGTTGTATACAAGGCGTCATCTCCGAAACTTCTCCTAATCCACATAGCGCCAGCGTGCTGAAGAAACGACCCAACAACCGGGAAATTCAGGTTATCTGAGCAGGTTTTTGAGTCAGCATGCCCTCGGATATACATCTAGCAGATTATTGGGGAGCATAGGGGGGTGGGAAGAGAAGTACAACAGTATAGACTCGAACAACAGTCGTGAGTTTGAGAAAGCCGTAAAAGAAGGGTATATTTCCAAGGGAATGTTTCAGCACCTCATGCAAAACAGCCCGAAATATGCCTTACCTCCTGCAACCACCGTAGGTAAGGCGATACCAAGGCGGTAGCATATCAGCTGTAGTGAGACATAGTCGACGTGGGAACGATGACATGGCAGGAAAATGATTGATTGCTTTTTCAATGCTGCTTGCTCGGCGACAGAACGCAAACGGAGGACTTCCTCACTCGAGACATGTATTCCTTGATGATATGCCCTTGTTAAGAGTTGCGTACAGAGATAGTAAGCACCCCTAATGAACCTCTTGCTCTCCATTTTGCATATCATGCTGTTGGTCAAGTCGGCAGCAACGTCCTGCAAGCTCGACTCGATTGCAATTTTCCGTCTAACTCTGTTCCTGTGCCTGTCCTCATCTTCCCCAAGCAAGCCTTGCTTTTCCTCTTCTTCAACTCTCCTTTCCGCCAGAAGTTCTATGCGCCTCTTCAACATCGGCGTTCTCAGTACCATAGCTATCATATTCTCAGAAAAGCCACTGTAGAAAATTGGTTGTCCAATGACATCATCGTAGGCCCGCCATCCCTGGCCAGAGACATGCAGGCTTACCTCCCTGAGGAAGTCCAATGGTGACTCGCGGAAACGAGCCATGTGCTCGACGAGATTCCGTTCTTGGCCCTCATTCTTCGAAGGAAGCTCGAAGTAGCCGGTTGGGTGTATGGTAACTTGATCGCCCAGGATATCCAAGTCAGGTGCCGAAGTCGAGTCAGGCTTGGGAGAAGACATGTTGGATGTATGTCAGCACTGGTCAGCAACTCTGTGCCATGCGTTGAGGTACCCTTCTTGACTACATAACTGTTTGGTGATGAACCTATGAACATTGACCGAGCCGAGGGAACTTCATCACCTTCATGTCAGAAGTACTTATGTACTTTACTCCCTCTCAGACCAAAAATGCGGGGGTTATCTATCGCGGCTTTCCGGGCTATCTTTAGGCGCCTTCCCCGCTAGAGAGCGTCCCCAGTCCCGCCAAAGCTTCCATCATTGGCCCTCATCTCTCAAGTAACTCTCTCTTATTCGACCATGGCATTCATAGCCCATATCCTGGATCCTCTAGGCACACGAGCCGTGTCAATAGATCGGTAATCCCTACGCCAATACATGATTTCTAGCACCCACTAACCGCCGACAGCTCCTCCACCGCCCATCCTTTTCTAGCTCGCCCTGTCTTCGCACCTCTCCTCTTCCCTAATGAATCTTCTGATGCCCGCGATCACTGCGCCAACGAGCGGACCTTTCTCTCATGGCTTCGTCTGAGCATCTACATGTCAGTCGTCAGCGTTGCTATTGTGATTTCATTCCATTTGAAATCGCAGCCTACGAGCATTGAAAAACGTATAGCTTTGCCTGTGGGCTTGATCTTCTGGCTATTGAGTCTGGCTTGCTTGTGTAGCGGGCTGGCGAATTATGTAAAGACTGTCACGAAATACTCAAGGAGGCAAGCATTGGTTCAGAGTGGGTGGAAGACGCAAATCGTGGGTCTACCATACTTTACAGGCTAATAATATTCTATGCTGATGTGGCCGTCGTAGGTCTTCACAGTTGTAGCCTGTGCCATTGTCGCGGTTTGTGTTTTATTTCTATCAACGAACGCGGCTTCAAGTCGATGATGAAACGCAATATGGCAAGCATCAGCATGCAAGTTTGAAGATAATCGGGCAGCGATTCCATGTTTATGAATTGACAGAGCTGCGCAACGGGCCAAACCCTCATCTTAAGTCAGATCTATTGGGGACATAGTGGAGCAGCACTTGGGCATGATATGCTCCTACCATCCAAACCGGAATTCTTGCGGTCACTGTCAATTTGACTATGAAAATCCGTGTCAGGTATTAGGCTGTTCCGCCGAGCATGCACTTATTTCGCAGGTATCGATCCTTAGGAATTCCTCAATTTGCATCACCATCCTGATCTCTTACTAGAATGCCAATATTAAGGCTTGCAAGAGCGGGATTTCAACATGTCACCACTCTGCTGGCGCTAGTACTTCATATTAATTCGTACACACCAATCATCACATACTCTGATTGGGATGGACTACCACGCACTACTCCTCAGTCTTCGTTTGTCTCCCAGCTTAGTCTGCTGTAGCACGTCCCGCACCTATGGTACAATATCACGGTGCGTGTAATTGCTTTTGTTTTTAAACCGGCTAAGTGAAGCATGCTGACTACCATAGACAGGTGCTAAAGGTGGTGGTTGCGGCAAATGCAGATCTGGAGGACAGACTCATAGATCTTACTCAAACCCCAATGTCTGGGCTCGCCCTCTGCGACGCTCGAATGTTCCGTAGTCGCCTACTTCTGAGCAGTCAACGGGATCTCAGCTACCACGTCGCACTTCTGACAATTATGGCGTTGGTGTACATGAATCGATCACCACGACGTGGTCTATCATCGGAAACCGACGAGCATTCCCCATCATTCGGTTACACCTCCTCAGCCTCTAATTCATCGCCATCTTACTCATTTACAGCATGCAAGGATACAAAGACCGCGGTGGGCGCTTATTCGCAAGATCTCATGTGCAACATTCTTCACATGACTCTATCTTTAGAGCGATCACAACGAATCCTCCAGATCTGAAGGCTCATTCAATGCCTGCAACGACTCCTCAGCAAGGCGAAGTCGCTGATGCATCCTAGGTCGCTCAACGGTAATACTATTAAATACAAGAATTTCCTGCGAATATTTCTCAATTTTCAAATGTGGGCCAGTCGACGTTTGGAATTAGTAAGGCTCGATTCTGATGCTAGGGCCTTCAAAGGCTATTCTCTCTTAACAATGACATGCTTCTTAAAGATGATGCGATCATCTAGAAATATCTGCTTGGAGTCTAAGACGTTTTATGCAAGTGGGGAAATACCCAAGATTAAATGTTGACAGGCTTAGGATAGTTCTAAGAGTAATCTAACTGCCTGGTCCATGTAGCCGAGAAATTTGTGTAATATCCATGCATTCGTGTTAGCATATTCGGAACTACAGATACTTACCTTATGCAAAAGTCTTTGTTGCAGGTTTCTCTTGGCTAATGATAGTAATCACATATTCACAAAATATTCTTTCGTAGCACCATGGTTGGCTTAAATTCAATTAGCCGTCCTAAAGCGGCTAGCTGAATTATACTCTGCTGGAGTCTCCCCGAACAATTGTATCTTCCAGTCCTCCTTTCCAAAAACCCCCAGTACAATATGGCGACCACTACTACTACTGAAAACCGGACGATTACCGCTGACAATGTTCTGCGTCTTTTCCCCTTTGTCGATACCCACAATGCCTCTCAGCCAACAACGCCTGACGATCTCGAGCTTCAGGGATACGATGAGGTCCAAGTTCGTTTGATGAAAGAGGAGTGCATTGTTTTAGACGACAATGATTTCCCAATCGGCAGTGCGAGTAAAAAGGATTGTACGTGTGGACGGGATATAAAACCATACAATACTATAGCTCACCGATAATCAGGCCACCTTATGGAGAACATCGATAAGGGGTTACTGCATCGAGCCTTCTCCGTATTCCTATTTGATTCTCATAACAATTTATTACTACAACAGCGGGCGCCCGAGAAAATCACCTTCCCCAACATGTGGACCAACACATGCTGCTCGCACCCTCTGGATGTACCCGGCGAGACAGGCGCTGAGCTTGTTACCGCAGTGGAAGGGGCTAAAAACGCAGCACAGAGAAAGTTGGACCAAGAGCTGGGAATCAAGGCGAAGCAAGTGCCGGTGGAGAAGTTCAGATATCTTACGAGGATACATTATAAGGCGCCGAACGGTGACGGAAGATGGGGAGAGCACGAGAGTAAGGCTATGTATTGCGCTTCCGTTGATATTACGGTTTATTGATTGACACCATTGGTCTAGTCGACTACATACTCTTCATCAAAGCGAACGTCGACCACACTCCGAATCCTAACGAAGTACAAGACACTAAATACGTGTCGGAAGACGAGTTAAAGACAATGCTTAAGAACGACACCCTAAGTTTTACACCCTGGTTTAAGCTGATATGCGATTCACTGTTATATGAATGGTGGGAGCATCTGGACGAGGGTTTAGAGAAATATGAAGGCGAAAGGGAAATTAGAAGAATGTGATGAGGTACTGAAGATTGTCCTTGTCGGCGGCCATGGTGCCACTTGAATGCGGCCTTGACGGAAGCTCTTCCCCAGGCGGTCGATATGCAGCCGGTCAGTATTCGGCATGTTGTGCAGCCAGGTCGTTCAGGCCCTAATACGAGGAAGGTTGACAGATCAAAAAGCCGAAAGCTGGCTTCCTCCCACGATTGAGCTTGCGACCATTGTTTCCGTGTTAAGCTTGCGGGGTCCGCCCTCCATATATCGCTTTCCGAGTTCCTCGAGGCAGACAATTTTTGCGCTTGATTGGCCCGAAAGGCAAGGAAAAGCGGCCATACCCAATGTAGCAGCTATAGGCGCGCAGAACAGCCCTGCCGCATATCTTCAAGAATTCCTCCGATCACTTTCTCTACCATTCCCTTCACAAAATCTTCAGAGTTTCGACGATATTGCGTAAATCGACGATTACCTTGCCAGTCTTCTAAGTTGACCGTCAAAGCGTCTCTTATCTGTATCTTCAACCAATCGCCCACTTACCGGTATGTTAGAACATGCAGCCAAAAGGATCACGCGAATCGGAAACAGGTCTAGATGCACTTCCCGCTCTGGCCGCTCCGCCTGGCTTTCCGAGAGGCCATTTTGCTTGGGATGAGAGGCACCGTCGATGCAGCGTATCACAAGACTGTGATATATTCACCGATGGTCCTCTTCGCTCTTCGCTCTTCCATTCTCCATATCTTCATATCCTCAGTCTGCTGACATCTGCAATTCCAATCCCGCTGTAGGCCCTGCAACGACAGCAAGAACAAATCACAGCAGAAGCGACAACGTTTGCATACATCTACCTTCAACGCCTTGATACCCAACTACTCGAGAACCTGACGTCAAGCCTTTTGCATCACGCACATACCTCACTTGCATCTGCAACAACCTGTTATTTGATTCCAAAGAACTCTTTGGGACTCGTCACCACCCTTTTCGTATAACGCACGAGACCTCGGAAGTATCTGCGTTGATGTCGGTTGATATACGCCAGAGCCTCACCTGTTTGCGTTACCCGTCCCGATTCGAGACGGTATCGAGAACGCAGTAAGTTATCTCTTGGAACCTTCCTCAGTACTTCCCCATCCCAGCATTTCCAACCTACAAGAAAATTACAATACCATTAAACTCTCAGACTTATCGCTGTACTCAAACATACCTTGCAGACAGAAATGCTGACCCGATATCTTGTAGATTATCAAAAGAACATAGTGGAGATTTGACAAGACCAATTGATTCCCATTGAACTTATTGTTATCGGAAGTAAGAACCTAAGTTTTCTATTTGTATGCAAGTCGACACGTCTTCGGAGGTACATCCGTGCTCACAACTGCAAGTTTTATGGAAACCAATTTAATCAACACATCAAGACGAGAAGCCAGTCCTCGTTACGAAAACATCTCCAAGTTCAAAAAGAATGGAGAAAGCCAAGGCCTCCATCATCATCGAGTCGATGCCATGTATGTCTCAAGCTTCCAGTTCAAGCCACGCTGCCAGCACCCATGAAATTCGCAGGCTCGACAAGAATGAGTACAAGCAAGCCGCGCAGTGTCTTGCCGAAGCATTCAAAGACGATGAAGTTGTCATGTATCTCATCAAGACTGGCGATCGCCCCAAGTGGACCGCTGAAGATGAATGGAAGCTGCACGTACATATTATGGAATGCATTGTCTACGCTCATTGCATGAAAGGAGCAGCCTTTGTGATCGGTCCAAATTATGACTGCGTCGCTCTCTGGTGAGCATCACCAACGATCAGCTAGCCCAAGTACCCACTGCTGACATGTACAGGATGCCGCCGGGCGAGAATATGGATGACTTTTGCACTATGCTATGGAGTGGCATGTTCGGCTTGAAGTGGAAATTATCTGATGAGGGCAAGAAGCGCTTCTTCAACGAGTTTCTGCCTCTCCTGCATGACACAAAGCACGAAGTTCTTGGCACAGATGACAGCAATTCTTGGTATCTCGTTTACATCGGCACTAAGACGGCAGCCAGAGGTAAAGGCTATGCGAAAGCGCTCATTGAGCATACGACTAGGCAGGTAAATCGACCCTCCCCTCAAGACCAGACGCAGACTTACACGTGGGAAATCTTCCGATGTACTTGCTATGTCGTTTCAACTACTAAAATTCATCCATTTCAGGCCGATAAGGAGAATCGCACCTGCTACCTAGAAAGCAGCAATACACTCAATCTTAAGCTTTACGGCCGACTAGGTTTTCAATTCGCTAAAAAGATTTTTCTCAAGCGTGGCGAGAAGCCAGTGGGATTAGACATCATGACAAGGCCACCCGTTGCTGAACAGCTTGCTGGGAAGACTGTGGGTTTCGGTGCACTACAGGCAGGGATGTGACTGCTTTCGAGTTTGTGAAGATCGCGGTGTGGAAGGAAAGGTGGGTGCTTGTCCGGGACTGAATCATCACAAGCGGAATATTGACCAGAAGACAGACTGAATGTGTGAAGAAGGGGTAGATATCAGAATGTGCAGTTAATTCGACTTTGGCCACCAGAACGTGCAAAGGATATGGGATTTTGACTATGCGCTTTTTTCGGTTTTGATCGTTTCACGAACAGCACATAGAAGTATTCAAAGACAGTCACTCGCTTAACGGCCTCAATCTCTACTCCTACAAACCCAGAACCGAATCCATGCAAACCGTCTCAATACTTCAGATGAGAAAATGGGAGAGCACTTAATTCAGTGCCAAGGAATATAATCATAACCTCACTCAGCCCTATCTATCTCCGCATTCCAACCCCCCCAACCTCCCCCTACAAAAAACCCACCACGCCAAACCATGCCCCCACCTACCCCCATCCGCCTCGCCATCCTCGAAGCTGATGTCCCACTCGGCGCCACCCGTGCCAAATACGGCTCCTACGGCGCCGTCTTCGCTTCCCTCTTCCATAAAGCGTGCGACGCGTCGAATGTTCCGCGTGAAAGGCTTCAGATTTCGGGGTGGGATGTTGTGGG
>JAABUX010001870.1_pt1 | contig 30834 bp, 7 predicted proteins | sample 5561851 | NCBI WGS metagenome assembly JAABUX01 (sample SAMN10711883, study PRJNA513361) | rock metagenome | isolation source: Antarctica rocks | place: Antarctica: Victoria Land, Richard Nunatak red sandstone | collected 2016-01-03
ACCAGGGTGAGAAGGCTTCCGTGGCTGAGATATCTAGATCATTGCTGCTGCTCTTTGTTGAGGCCGAGGTCGACGTCGAGGTTCGGTAATGTTGAAAGAATACCAGCTGCGGGCACAGGCCCATCTGAGTCGGTTACAACGCATGGCTCATCCAGCACTCCAACCCATATCATTACACAGAGCCTCCCAGCTTATAATGTGTCGGACGTATCTATTTCCAGTTCATCTGCGGCGGCTCCGGAAGAATGTTAATACCTTATTCTGCAGTCAGATAACACTAAGCATATGGGGTTTTACAATATATATTAATCCTTCCCTTCTCATTCGTAATAAACACAATGACGACCTTGATCTATACTTAACGACCACCACTAATTACGACCACTCCAGTCCACACGTCCAGATACGGACACAAGATCTAGACCTATTAAGCCATGGCGAAGTGTAACTGCAGCAGATCCATATGCCAATAACCTTCGCATCGAAATGGCCTATATTATAGCTATACTATATACTCTTAGAATATATATTAGCCTTATAAAGGAGACTCTCTATACTAATAAATCTCTCTTACTATTCTTCTAATCTAGCGCGGAGTCGGCGGATAATATAGTTAAAGCGAATATTATTTATATAATATAAAGAATATTTAAGATAATAAAGCTAGACTTAAGGCTAAGTAGTAAATAAATTACTATCTAGTATTATTTATATATAAATATTCTACCCTTTCTAACGCTACGAAAAAATCCTATTATCTATTAGGAAGAGATTAATAAGGATAAGTTCTTCTATAATATACTTACCGATTTAGTATATTAGGGAGGTACAGGCATTAGGAGGAAGGATCGAGAAGACTCTACTAGATATACTCCAATAGGTACGCCGTAGGACGTCTATAGATAGGAGGCGAGGGTATACTTTTTATAGAAGTATTAGACTTTACTTAGTGGTGAAGATAGAGAACTTGTATGATAAAGTGAGTGGTGGCGTAGTATCAGGGGGGATGATACGCTGAACATGGAAGTGCATAACTAGAATTAGAATTGCGGAGTCGTTGCTAAGCTTCAGGCTGCAGACGGCGCGTGATGTTCCTCACTACGCAAGTGCTGATGAGGCTTGGCTGACTGGTTTTTGATACGCGTGATCAAGCCTCCCCGGAAAATCGTGTAGAGCCCAAAGGTTGAGGTTTCAGCCACTCTCATCTATTGATTGTGGATGGTTCACTTCAGAACCACGAAGCAGCAACACCTAGTACTCAGCCTCTATTCTTTCACGCCACTCGTCGTTATACGGGAATCCTATTGTAAAGACGTATGTAGGACGTGTCCAGCATGCCGGACTTCACGTTCAATGGGCTCCCATACCGTAGCTTGCGCAATACGCCCTGCTAACAACCAAAGGGGCCCGGGCCAAACTCATAGGTAGTCGGAAGATAAACGTTGACCAGAGTAGAGGTATATATAAGTGCGATTCTGTCATGCTTTCCCAACCTGCCAAACATCGCGCATCACTGCCACAGGATATAAGTCTTAATAAGCAGCAGTGGGTGCCAACAAACCCGGCTCGCCAATAGCGCGTTACTCCTTCCACTCGTCTCTACCAAATTTGAGGATATCAGCCTGCTCCAAAATCCAGTTTTTTGACGGCGCTTTTCCCTCTTCTGCCATACGAGCAGCTGCTACAGCTGCTCTACCAATGGTGGATTGATCCTGACCTCCACGTTACGAGTTAGTACCCAGGATCTCAAAATATTCAAGTATTGATCAGGTTGGTCATACCTAGCTTGTCCTGGACGCCCTGTCCCAGCTTGTTTAGGTTTGCGAAGATTTTCTCCAAGAACGGAGCTTTGGGCTTCTCTCTTCCGAGGATCATACCGGGCCTTAGGATAATCGCATGCTCGAAATCGAGCTCCTTGATGGCATCCTCCACGCCAACCTTCATCTTCGAGTAGGGCAGGTAGCCAGAGAGAAAGCCTCTGGTCCCTGTACTGGAGATGAATACGTACGTCTTCACTCCCGCCTCCTTGGCTGCTTTGGCGTTCTCTACGCACAAGTCATGGTCGATCTTCCACTGATTCTGGATTCCGCCGGCTGTCGCACTTGTGGTGCCGACTGCGTTGAAGACCACTGATGGCGTGGGAGACAGGGAGGAGATCATGCCGCCCCACTTTGAGATGTCGCCTTCCTGGAGGGCTTGGAGCTTGGGGGACTGAGCATTTGGGAGTCTCCTTGAGATAGTCTTGACGGATGAGAATGCGTCAATGGCGAGGAGTGTAGCGAGGATCTCAGAGCCCGCTGCTCCTGTACAGCCGAACACCGCTGCCGTCGTCATGGTGGAAGATTCCTATCTGTTGGCACTGCCTTTAGCGAGAAGAGAAGTGAGACGATGGAAATTTGAGGAAGTGAATTTTCAGACAAACGAGGACATATAATGGTATATGAACTTTGAAAATGCTCGGGACAGCCGGGGGAACAAGTACCCAGTCCCACTAAAGCTTCCGTCTTCAAAAGGGCTGATGTTATCCATAGTAGGGATAGTCCCGCTACAATTGCTAATTTTATAAAATATTAATTAATAGTCAACGCTTATAATACTTATATAAGTAGGCTAAAAGATACGCATTATTCTAAGGTATCTAATACTCTAAAAATTATAGAAATCTAATAATATATATAGAAGATATAACTAATTATATTAAAGTACGTAGTAGGTACGCCAACTAAAGTTCTATTGCTAAGACCCCTCTACCTATCCTATATCCTAGTAAGGCACTCGTCTCAGGGGTTTTTACTAGGGTATAGCCGAGACGAGTACTAAATTCGCTAGGATATAGGATACCTAGAAACGTACCTATAAACTAGTACTTAATATCTAACACTTATATTATTAATCTAAGTAGGCTAAAAGATACGTATTATTCTAAGGTATCTAATACTTTAAGAATTATAGAAATCTAATAGTATACGTAGAAGATATAACTGATTTTATAAGTATATCTACCGCGGGGTTTAGGTTAGGTGTTATAGCACGCCAGTCGCATTGAATTTGCACACGGTAAAAGTTCGGGTACGGCTCTAGACAGACCCCGTATAGCTAACGAGAGACCCCTCGGAAAGACCCCTTGAAATGATATACGTAATGCACACGCGATATATATAGATCTATATAGTAATAGAGGTATTAATTAATATATCTAATATACTTATTCCGTATATAATTATTATCGCTGTCGCTGTCGCTATTACTCCGTATCGCTGTTACGGGGGACTAATATTGACTTGGCGCTATAGCGCTCCAAATAATCTGCTACTTAGAGGTATTCCAGCCGGCAAATTATAAAAATACTACACTTTTCTAAAATATTTTTAAAAATACCACCCCTATATTTTAAAAATACTACACCGGGGACTTATATACCCTAGACGCTTGGCGTATTAACCTAAGATACCCTGTAAGACGGGGGTTAACTTCTAGTACCTTAGTCCCTAGGGTATAGGTAGGTCTAGAGACCTCCTATATAGACCTCCTAACCGTCGCTATTATTATAAGGAATAAATTTTTTAGGGGTAAAATATAACTTCTTTAAGGACTTATTCCTAGAGCTTAAGGTACTTAGTATTCTTCTATTAGGCTAGGTAATTACGCTAGGAGCCCTACTAAGGGAGCTAGATAATAGTAGCTACTATAGTAACTACTACGGGGGCTACTATAAGGGAATCTACGAGGGCTACTACGCGGAGTTTCAGGCTTTAAAGGCGGTTATAAGGCTAATACACCTAGCGTCTAGGGTATATAAGTCCCTAGTATAGTATTTTTAAAATATAGGGGTAGTATTTTTAAAAATATTTTAGAAAAGTATAGTATTTTTATAATTTACTATATTCTAGTATTATTACCTACTATATTTATTAATATCTTTAGTAGTATTATTAGTACGAGATATTTACTACTTTATATATAGCTATTATTAGTCTTTAAAGGTATATAACTTCGTAATTATAATAGAATAGTAGCGACCTCCTTTTTAGTAGCTACTTTAATTAGCTTAAATTATACTTACTAATTAAAATTACTAAGTACTATCTTTAAGTAGACTAATAATAGGAAGGGGTCTATCGTTAAGGGGTCTCTCGTTAGCTACACGGGGTCTCTCCTAAGCCGTACCCTATAAGTTCGGCCCGTTCCGGCTTGCTTTAGCGTCCCGCGTCAGCAGCTTGTGCCTGGAAAGCTCACGTCAGTAAAGTACTTTAGGATTGCCTCTTCAGAGCTCACCTTTGAAAATTCCATTCTCCCAACCTTATTCTCCTTCGAATAGAAATGTCAATCGCGAAACTTGACAGTCCTCGCGTAATCAAGATCTTGGATAGCACAGCTCCAGAATCAAGGTCTTACTGCTTCTTATATGGATAAAAGGGTCATATTCGAATTTGAAAACCTCACGAACAGACTGGGAAGTCATCAGCCCTATTCTATGGTTGCTATGAAGCGCGAATTCACGCACTTTCGCCATGCCGATCGGTACCTTCCAACCAAGGCTATCACGATTTTGTGGCTATTCTAAGTATCTACTTGCCTCTCCATATATCAATTGCGCCAGAGATGCGACGAAAGCTATATCTACTGAACAGAACAGGTCGCGATGCTCGCGTGAACTCCCCCCAAGAGACCAAATCCTTTCCATTCCTCATGCGGCGATCTCATATCATCCGCGCTACTAGGCCCTTACTAACTCGGGTACGGCTTAGGAGAGACCCCGTGTAGCTAATAAGAGACCCCGAATGAGAGACCCCTTTATATATCCTTAAATAACCTTATTAAAGTCGAGTCTATAGACTAATAATCTATAATAAAGATATAAGGGTAGTATTTCTTTATAATTTCTTTTATATAAGCTCCCTATTATACCTTATTATTATTAAGTTATATAAGTATTATAATTACTACTATTAATATAAGGTCTTAGTATAATATATCTACCTTATAATAACTCTTCTTTTATAGCGTAATAACTTAGTAATAATAAGGTTTTAAGAGTTACTTTTATAAAGTAAATTACTTTTTAGAATAATATCTATAACTTTTATACTAAAGACTTATTTATTAGAGCCCTTATTAGGTGTACTTTATAAGGGATCTCTTACTTAGGGTCTCTTATTAGTTATACAGGGTCTCTCCTAAGTTATACCCCTCTTAAGATCTATATAAATCTTAGTTATAATAGCCTTAGTAGTATTTAATATATACTACTATTAGTATAGTAGACCTATACTAGATATAACTACTATATAGGTTTAAATCCTATAGGGGCTATTATTAAGTTTAAGGTAAATATTAGTATAATACTTATTAGTCTTTAAACTACGTAGTAGGTCTACTATATTACTTAATCTATAAAATAGAGCTAGTATAAGTAAAGTTCTTTAAATCTTACTTTAGTAGGTAAAAAGACTTTATAAAGAGCTAGGGACTATACTAAGTAAGCTCTTAATAATTAGTCTCCCTTTATAAAGTAGGATACCGTAGGTATACTCCTTTAAAAAAGACCTACGGGCTATTAAATTTATACTCTTAGAGTAGCTACTTATATTTAGAATTAGTATAATAGGACTAGGATAGCTACCTTATTAACTACTAGTATATCTATAGTAATAGATATAAAAGATAAGGACTAGGGGTTTAACTCCCCTAACCTAAGACGGTTTATAGTTCACTAGTCTATAAAATGCCTAGATATGTTTTTTCTTAGTTACAATAGTAGTTAGGTAAGGTTTAGAGCCAAGGTGCCTTAGGCGGAAATTGTTGGTCTGGGTGTATTGGGTCACGTGAAGACATGAATCAATCCTCCAAGATGAGCTTTCTTGACTGTTTCCTCAGACACTAAGGCTACAAGCTGCTTACATACACACACAATCTATTAACGCCCGGCGGCTGAGCCGAAAGGGCCACTATCACTGCTCTACTGATACATTTCCTACAGTGGATCCTGATCTCCTTCAAGCTCATACACAACTCCGTTTGTAGCTTATATTCCTTTATTTGCCATTTTTCTTCGGTTTCTCGTGGATTAGTAATATTATTAGTAGACTGGCTTGAAGGCTGTTCTCCAAGTGTTCAACGTCCTATCTTCGGCGGCTGAAGCGGTGTCTGCTTTCTGTGGCACGATGTGATAAGTGGGTTGGGTCGGGTGTAGTGGATTAGGTGTCCTGATTTATCTGCAAGTGGCTATTGCGAACCGTATCGTTGCTCGAACAGCGTTCATATTCAGAGCCCAGTTCTCGTCATTTGTTGAAGTCTTTCCGCCCAGGTAGAAAGAGATATTCCCTCTGCCTGTGTCTGTGCATTGTAGCATCTCTGTTCGATACACTGTCCACCTGCTACACCGGAGGAGGAAGTGGTCTACTGTCTCTCGCGCTTGTTCACATTCGCACTGATCTGCCGACGTAGCTTTGATTCGGTGGAGGTATATGTTCAGTCTTGCCATGCCTGTCCTGAGTTGGGCAAGCACACTAGCTTCCTTCCATGACAGTCGGTCGCAGAGCTGTCGTGTGTGTTTGCCTGGCAACGCTGTATCGATTCTTTGGGAATATTTCCCCACGTTTTCCGGTAACCCTCTAGTGGTACCGTGTTTAGCTCGCGCACTATTGAGAGTCGTCGATCGCATTCTGGGGAGCTGTGTCTGCGGGGTGGTACCCTGTCTTGTTGCTGCCTTTGCCTTCTCCTTGGCAAGCTTCATGAGTTCGGTTTCTTCACTTGACGGGAGCCATAAGATTGTTATCGTGTTTCCATCTCTCTTTAATGCTCTTCTTGATCTATAGATACGGCTGATGTGCTCTTGTCCGGACTGTTGTCGAGGTTTCCTAAGTGTCAGTACGGCCGCTTTATTTCTCGTTATCAACACAATTCTGCGGAACCTGAACTTTGGTAGTGTGTTTAGAGCATTTGCCATCGCTGCTAACTCTCCGGAATACGGGTTTTGTTCTTCTCTCCTACCCAGCGTAGAGGAAAAGGACAAGATCTCATTTCTTGGGTTACTGCGTGCCGACTTGTGTATTTCGATCACTCCGCCCATTCCGACTACCCCGTTCCGTGCTGAACTGCTCACGGCGATACGTACTCCCCAGCCCGTATCTAGTTGTCTTGATGTTGATTCGTCGGCAATGGTCTGTACTTTTTTCCCCCATGGTGCCAACGTGCACGGGTTGACGGTTCTCGTGATCCTCCTGAATTCCGATGGCGGTGGTGAGTCCTGCTGCGAAGTCAACAACGTTGTCCATTGGGAGCTGCTGGGTCCTTCGGGCTCCCCATCGGGCGGGTCGGTCATTGGTCCGAGCCGATCGATTGGCTGAGAGCTTGCTTTATTTGATCTGGAACCGATGCTTTTTATCCGATGACAGCGGTGGTCCCGGTCGTTCCCGGAGTTCTGCTGGGCGTCAACACGCTAGCTGTTGTTTCGTCTTTGGATTCGCTTTACACCTTGTTCTCTGCTTGCTTTGCTTACGCTAGATTTGCAGTGCACTCAGTGTCGTCGATTTAGAACAGAGCATCCTACTATACACTCTCACCGTGATATCGGCTGTCCAACGGCTTCCTTTTCTTTCCACTTTTTTTTTCAAGCTGCCTACAGTCATATGCAGAATCGGTGTCTGGTTTTTCGCAGACGGAAATGTTCTGTGCTCGGACTCTATTCTACCCCAATGCTTGGCACGTATTTTATCCAACTCGTCCCCGGGGCTGTTTATTCAGAGAAACACGGCGTAGCGAGAAGAATCCACTCTTCAGGCACCCAATTGTTCAGCAAATTCTCCCTCAGGGAAACTAGACTGCAACGAGAATTCCTGCGGTCTTGGTCATGCTGTCAATCGTTTCGTCGCCGCGTCGAGAGGCACGAACATGTGACGCAAACCGCAGGCGATTTGCCCATCGGAAGAGCGCGTTGTTTAAACCAATGGCTAGAAAAAAGCAAACACACCGGGCAAACCTGTCCAGGCATGGCTGTTTGTCGCATGCTATTCTATTGGCACAGGATGGCAGAGTGCGGCTACATGGCGCAACAGAATTCCTCGCCACAACACCAACATCAATCTTTTATTTCTTCTGAAACTTGTAAAAGGGCTTATTCAGAGCCTTACTATCCCCTCAAGATACTGGAAAGTCATCATCAACGATGTGTCTAGTGTGACATCAAAGTCAGCTACGCCGGTCGGTACATCCGATCAAATCGATAACACGAGTCGGGTTAGTGCGGTCTGTGAAGATCAGTCGTCGGGCAAGTCTTCTGTCCTCGAGGCAATTACAGAGATTCCATTTCCTCGGAAGGAAAATCTTTGTACCCGGAACGAAAGCAGGGACAGGCCGTAATTTGGAAGATTCGACGGTGTGCGCGGCAGGCTCGGGAATGGACCTGAGCTCCGAAAATCCGGGGGAGATCTATCGTTTGCTCAGATATATCAACGACATGCGAGATCAGTTATCCGCGGAGGCTGATGGTATGCACCCGTGATGAAGACTTTGGCCACAAAGACATTATGTCGATATTCCAATTGAGACCGCTCTCTTCAACGAGTTGTATGCATTTCCAGCACTAACGAATAGGTGCTACATCATCATCATCATACATGTATTCAGGAATAGTAACAGATGAAATGGTGATGGGATGGATATATGCAATTTATAACCTACACAAATATACACCCCATCCAACAAAAGTCTATCAACCACCTATCTAGGCAGCAATTTGTGATTCTGCTTCCCCCACTTCATCTGATTATCCACCTGATCAAACTTCTGCGAATTCGCCCCCTTCGCATACACCCATTCCCTCGCCCGGCGAGCCACCGCCTCACTCCTCTGTGCCTTCTTCACAGCCAAGACGAGCGCCTGCCGCTGTTGCACCGAAACGCCTAGTATGCTCATCTCTTCACGACGCGCCAGTTGTCGGCCCGACGCCAGCTGCGGTCCGACGGCCAGTGGCGACGATCCTGCATCCTCGGAACCCGGGGGCAAAGCTCTCATCGTGGATGCCGCGAGACCCCGTTTCCTGGACGCTTTCTTAGTCGCGGGAGCAGCATGTCTCGAGCCGATCACCCTGCCAGAGGCGAAGCGGATCTCCGTCGCCGACAGGTTAGTCGGGCGTTCCTGCTCCAGCGCGGCGGCGCCGTCCCCGTCGACCCATCGCGGGCTCTCCCAGAAGTCGAGCAGTTCCGGTTCCCTGTCCAAGTTCAAGAGACAGTGTCCCTTGTCCCTCATGTGGCTCTGTATGCTCAGGGTCGAGGGCTTTGTGGCGCCGCAGTAGAGGCATTCGTGCCACGCCCGGACCTCCGTGGCCAGGTACCCCACGAAGCTCTGCATGTCTACCACCATCTCCGGGTCTGGGATGAACATCCCGTGGGCTGTACGCATGTGCTCGAGGTTCGTTTCGAAGCCGGCGTCGTCGCTTGCGAAGCCCCGGCTGCAGAACAGACATTGGAAGGGCGATGCGCTTTGCTCGCCCTCGTTGTCCGAGATCTCCTCGTCGTTGCTGCTGGTAGATGCCTCCCTGATGTCAATATTTTTCTCGACCTGTATGTGGAATGCATCGAGGGGGATCGGCGGTAATGATGCAATGCGCCGCTTGATGTTGTATACGCTGTTCTGATGTCAATTCTCGAGATCTAGACCATAGTCGTATCGATTTCGACGTACTGCCATGGCTCTTTCATGTGTATGCGCTGCTCCTGCCCATTTTGAAAGGAGATCTGGCACGAAGTGCACAAGTAGCTTGTTGATAGGAGTGGGGAGGGAGATTGCTCAGCATGGTTATCGACGTTAGTGCTCAGGTTGGAGGACGTAGCGCTTAGCATTGCTTCAGTGATGACTAGAGAAGAGAAAGATCAATTGAAGATGTTCGTGACCACAATGATGAATTGATTACTCGTTCTTATATACCCTACGCATGAACTAGCTCTGAAGACATTCTGTTGCGCCGGGCCAGGAAGCTTCCCCGGATGGACAATTCCGAGTGCATCGCAGACACAGCCGACCGAATTGAGTCATGACTTGCGAGGGTAACTGCTAGCATAGTTGGATACTTATCAAACTGACTCATCTGAACTTCCGCACAGTCATGGGATAAGACTCACAACTTGCCACATTAGGAAAGGCGTCGCTCCCCGCCAAAATCAATCCGGACAAGCAACGGCCGCAATACGAACAAGGACGAGTTACGGAGCTTCAGCAAAGGAAATCGAGGATTTTGACGAGCTGCCTGCCCTCATAGAGAAAGCAGCCCCGTCTTATGGGCTTAGATGAGAATAAGGCATTTGCTCGAGATTTAGGACAGAGCTCTCTAAGGAGCTATAGATTACCCCTCGGGATTACTTACCCCGCACTTGACATAACGATGACCTCCTTATAACGATGCGGTTGAGTGGGAATTTACACATCGTTATAGCGAGGTTTTACTGTATCTTCGTTGTTTACTATGAAATTACTATGCGACGCGTCGGAGAACTTCGCTTACTTTTTTTCTTTTCTTATCTATCTGCTTATCTATTTACTAACTTCGTAACATGCTGCATAGTAAGCTTATTCGTGCTTCATAACACATGCTAACTAGCTTTATAACAAGCTTTCTACATGATCATTCGAGATTATGCGATCGCAGGGCGTATCCCGCGATGCGTGATACGGTAATCATTTTGACCGGCTATAGAAATAAACTGCAAGCCCTCACTGTGCTTAACAATCTGTGTAGAAGAAAATATAGGTAACAATCGGTGAAAGCAAATAACAATGGCAACTTCTTTCACCCCTTTGTACGGAGGTTGACACCAAAAGTCTTGAGCATGCGCTAACGGGAGAGGCACCAACCTCCTGAGGGTCAGCACCACTGTCGCCCCGGAAACCGCACCCGGACTCCTTAGAGCTAGTCTCTAACTTTTAGTGCCCTGGTCTCTGTAGATTTAGCGCTTGCTCAAGACTTTTGGTGTCAACCTCACTAAGGTGGACGTTCCTGACGACAACATTTCCCGCGGGCCTCGCCTAGTCGAGCGGCTAGCGCTCTTGGTCAGCATCATATCTAAAAAAAAAAAGCAGTAACTTTGTCGGAGGTCAAAGCTGCACTTACTGTATTAAACCAGACGTCCGCAGGAAACTCTGAGATAGCTACGGGTTGGCGTACGTAGAGACCGCCTATATCGATACCGAAACCACTAAACCCTATGCCCTGTGGTACTTGTTAGTATAGATAAGTTAGGCCTACAATTATGAATAGGGTGTTATACCTCTTCAAGCCTTTCTTTATATATCTTTATAGCGCTATACAGGCCCTAAATATAGTATATTATAGGTTATATAATAATCTCCGCTAGAGTCTATCTATATTTATCTATAAGATAGAATATAAGATTATAAATCTATATTATATTCCCTAATAGACTAGTAGAGATTTCTTATAATAGTTATTCTATTCTATATAGTTATATCTATCTATTAGTTATTATAATACTATTATACTATACTTAAATTATATATAGATAACTTATTAATATTATATAATTTATTAATAGCTACTTATAATAGCTAGGTTTTCTATTTAAGGTAGAAGCTAGATAATTAAGTTATAAATATATTTAAACTTTAAATAGTTATATTTTTATCTGTACTTATTAAATCCTATTAATATTATAAAGTCTATAGTATTAGTATCAGGTACTATAACTAATAGGTTGAATAGTTGAAAGATATCTAGCTATCTAGAAGGTATAAAGAATAGCTAAGTATATTGCCAAGGAATAATCCTTGGCAGCTCTCTATAGAAGCCTTCTGCAGATTATATCGTAATAATATACTGGGAATAAAAAAAGACGTCAACGCCCTCGTTAATATATAAGGCAAGAAAGTAATAACAAGGCAAGAAGGCAATTACAGTACCGCTACCTTATAGTTATTTACTAGGTCCTAGGCATTTCCTAATTCCTTAATATTTATCTATTAATTATAATAGGCCGTATAACCCCTCCACCTTACTAGGTATTCCATTACCTAGCCACGGCCTTTCCTAATAAGGCGCTTATTAATCAGCCGTTCTATCTCGAAGGATTTAGTACTATTAGTATCCCCTTTAACAAATACGGAGGGCGGCTCTTTAGGTCGGGGCTAAGAGAATAGGTTATTATCTAGGCACGGCTCTAACTAGGCCACGGTAAATACATTATAAATCCGCTAGTATATAGGTATAGCCAGGCGGTAGGCTAGGCGGCCGATACGCTTAATAATCTTAAAGGGACCGACGAACTATTAGCCGTATTTTCTACTTATAGCAGATGGGATAGAATACCCGCGGTAAAGACGGAGTTTTATACTATCTCTTACACGGAAAAACTAAGGCTAATAGCGGCGATTATAGTAGAATTTAGAATGTATTTAGGTAAATATAATTATGTCGGAGGCCTAGAGACGGGCGATGTCCCTTAGTATAGCCTATTTTTTATAGGCACTAAGGTCTAGCAGCTAATTAAGCGAAAACCTATAGGTAACGTCATTCAAGGACTAACTACTAGGGGTAGAGAGCGATTTATTATAGCTTACCTAGATAGCCGGGATAGTAACAGGCTAGTAAGCTATATTTTCTAAAGTAGATATCTAGAATTATAAGGTAATTTCTATAGTTTAGTTAGTACGCTTACTAGAGCTATTAGTCTACGGGTAATAAGCGGTTAAGTAAAGAAGTTTAACGCTAAGCTTATTAAATAAGGTAGTCTAGAGTTTACTTAGGAATTTACAATCTCTATTAGAGATTATTTACTTAAGGAGACCCTAATCTACCTTACGTAGTCTCCTTAGTAACCTATTAGCCTAGTCTACCGCGGTAAAGGTAGCTTTCCTAGGAATTAATGTGATTTTCCGGGAGAACTTATCTATAACCGTTAATATAGTATTATAGCCTTTTGTTAACGTTAGTAAGGTAAGAATAAAATTAATTATTAATATATAGAAAGGTACTAGCAGTAATATTATTAGTTATAGCGAACTATAAGGTAGATAGCGTAGGGTTTAATATAATTAGTATTATAGATAGTAGCTAAGAAACTCTCGAAGCTTCTTAATAAGGCCCTTAATATACTATTACCTAGATAAGACTTTATAGTATTTAGTAAACCCTATATATTCTAAATATATAATCTTAAGAAACGCTTTAATAGCTAGTCCTAGAATATATAAGTAGTTAGGTCTACCTACGTTAAGCTTCTAGATAAGTCTATTAGTAGCCTAACGGAAGGGAAGCTTTACGTAGTCTTCTACCTCGAGGTAGTTATTACTATTAAGGACCTTCTTTACCTTATATTATAATAAGTCTACCTCGAAGCCGTTAATAAGCTATTAACGGAGACCTAGGCTAATCTTAATAAGACTAGTAGTGGTATAGGCGTATCCCTATAAGGTATCGAGTTTACCCTCTTTATTCCCGGCCGCTTTTACGGCGGTAGTACTATAAAGTCTAGATAAGGTATCGGGAATAACGTGCTATTTCCTAGGCTTATAACGAAACTTAATATTATTAAATCGCTAGATATATTTAGAAGTACGGACTAGGCGAAGGTTTAGTTTAGCTATAGATAAAGTTAATATAGATATTTATTTTATAATCCTAAGGGCCGTACTATAGTCTATATAGACTATAGTCTACGGTATAAACTCTACTATATAGCGGACCTTACCTAGAACTTATATAATCCTAGCTAATTTAAGCTTAATAGGCTAATATCATGTCTCTGTATCCTTTAGTAGACGACTAAGAAATAGAATAGGCCGAACTTAAAAATAACTAGGGTATTCCCCGTCCTTAATAGCGCCGTTAACGTGATATACTATTACGCTAAAACTGAAAACCTTACTAGTATTAAGATCTATAAATAGAATAATTTTATTATTAAAATATAATAGAAAAGTAGGAGACGATAATACCTTTTATAATACCTTAAAGGAGGTAAATTCTAACTTAGAGGCGTCTACTAATAGCTTCCGTCTTATAAAATTCTTATATTTATTTCCTACCTTAGGAGTTAATATAAGTATAAGGGTCTTTCTATCCTATAGGGGCTTAGAGATAGCCGCGTAGTAGGCGATATAACTATATAGCTAGCCTATTATTCCGAGATAAGTTTCCAGCTATAAAAGAGACTCTAGAAATAAGAGCCTTAATATAGTAAGAAGCTTATCTTCCGCCGTAGATAGCTTAAATAAATCGACCTTCTATCCTAATAGCTAGACTAAAGGGTATCTAAGGAAGGCTTTAATAGGATTTACTAATATCCCGTACTTTTATAGTATAGTAAATACTTATTAGAGATACTAGATATACTCCCCTAGAGTTCTAGAGTAGATAATAATATTATTAATATATACCTTAGCGAATTTCTAATAGGTACGGAGGAGGCGGTTAATCTAATGCTAGATATAAGCTAGTAAGTTCTTATAACTTATAACGGCGATATTAAATAATTCTTAGCCTTAATAGCTAATAACTATAAGCTTATAGCGGTTATCAGGATATATACGCTAATAATAGAAAAAACTAGTGGTATTAATAATACTTATATATTTATAGTCTTTTATAGTAGCGATTATCTCTAATTATAAAGGTAAGGCGTAGATATTAGGGCGTATAATAGCGTTTAATCCACGGATATTAATAACTACGCGGCCTTTATATTTCCTATTAGGTATAGTTTTCTAGACGATAAAAATAGGGAAACTAAAGGGCGTTAACTTAATTATCTAACGGAGTCGGTCTTATTTATAGAGCTTATCGAAGTTATTATTAAGGACCTTCTTTAACTTAGTACTAAGGGGGTAAACCCTAGCCGTTTTAGGAACCTTTTATTCCTAATTAGACTTTAACGGAATTCTTATCTATTCTTCCTAGGGAACGTCTATGAAACTACCCTCTTCCTAGAGTTTTAGGAATTTATTAATAATATCGCGTATCGGCTAATATCTATTATAGATAGTAGTATTATTAGGTATAATAAAGTCTTTCGCAGTAGGTACTACCGTGATATTAGGCACGGTGGGCGTAAAGGCTTTCGTAGGAGGTATTAATACTAAAGGTGAAGGAGACGCTAACGTCGCTAATATTACTATTATAAAAGTAGTAACTACCTTATTAAAAACCTTTTAAAGCTAGCTAGTTTAATACTCGCTCTTTAGACGGCGAGTTACTAATTTTATAATATCCTTAATTCCAGACGTTATATAGTAATATCCGTTAAATTCTAATTCTTAAACTATTCCTAAACGATAGTTTTAAGGTACTATTACTACCTTATCTCCCTTATTTTTTACTAATATTACTAATAGAGAGGCGTTAATAAAATAGGTATAAAGAGATAATTCCTAATAACTATCAGGTTTAAAGAAATAGTTATAGTTCGGTAACGAGGTATAATATACTAGGATTTATATCTAAGAGTTAGGAGGTATAATAATTATTTACTTAATATAGACTAGGTATACTACTAGTTTTCCCCGTGCCTTTATCTATAATATAATATATATATTACAGCTACCTATTAAGGCCCTTGATTATAAGGCTAAGATATTAATCTTTTTAGGTACTATAATATCCGTCCTAATTAGTATATTTACCTTAAGGTCGTCGATAATATAAATCTCCTAGGGGGATATTATTATAATAGTATTTCTACCGTTATATTTTCTAGGTAAATAGAGAGGTAATATTATATATTCCGTAGTAATATACCTTATTAACCTAATACCTCTAACTATTATCGGGCTAGCTATTATATAAATTTATAAGTTAGGGATAGAAGCCTTTAGGTAGGCTTAGTTACCTAGGCTAATACTATAGCCGGTATTAAGGCATATAGAGTCTATTACGCTACTAGGTAATAGCCTTACCTTAGCTATTATATAATAGTATCCGCGGAAGGTATATCCCGTACTAACCTCCTTAGCTAAGTTTATAGAGGATATAATAATATTATTAGACTCTTCTACGGCGGCTTAAGTAAACCCTAGTTAATTACCTAGATAGTAGATATTAGGAGAATTAGGTAAAACCTAGGCGTTAGGAAATTCTAGATAGAGCGATATAGATACTTATTATCCTTTTCTAGAGCTACTAAGGTGTCGATATAACTAGTTTTTTAAGGAAAATAATATATAATAACGCCGGTACCGATATATTAGAGTTATACTTATAAAGGTAAAGTATTACTCTACCTTATTATCTTATTAAGGCTAGTAGTAATTAAGGTCTTTACTAGCGTAGTAGTTATTATTTTCTAGGATTACCTTAGGTACGCCGACGTCTTCTAGAGAGGCTTAGGAAGACTTAGTATTATCTTAAGGCTAGGTTTCCTTAGTAGCCTAATAGGTTATACCTTAAGGACGGCGGGGTTAATATCCTATAGGACGACTTAACCCTCTTTTATATCCGCCTTAGTATCCGCCTCAAGAGCGGGGACTAAACTAGGTTATTATAGTCGTTAAGGTTAAACCTAACACGCTAGGAGATACGCTAGGGGTATTTCCTACTATAATTTATAGAGGTTAACGAGGTACTAGTAAAGGCTAATTTTACCTTACCTAATTATAGGGGTTAGGCTGATAGGTAGGTTTATTAGTATAGCCTTCCCCGTAGTTACTATACGCCGGAAATCCCTAAAAGAAGGGCGTCTAAAATAGTAGATAGTAAGGAAATAGTAGCCTAGAAAAACTACTTTAACGATTATTATTTTAGTACTAACCCGTCTTTACTACTAACTTTCTATCGGCCTAATACTACTTCTAAGAATACTTCTTAAGAGCTAGTTAATACTATATATCCGCCTTACTATCTAAGGCTTTAAGGAACTTACTAAGAGTCGTAGTTTCTATTAGCTCGTCGATAAATTATTAGTATTCTAAGGTAAGGTTATTCTATATAATAGATAACTAGTTAGGAATATCTTTAAAATTAGCGGCCCTTACGTATTATAAGAAGCTTTATATAAAGACTCGCGGTAATTTACCTTATCTTATATCTTCTTAGGTGTACTTCTCTATTTATAATTTAGAGATAGCGATAGATTATCTTTCTTTAAAGCGTTTAGTTAAGGTATTAGTCTAGGACTTTAATAGGGTAGTCTAGAAGAGATCCTTTTCTAGAGCCGTAAGCTCTATAGAATACTACTTATATACCTTACTACGTAGATATATAGGTAATATATTAAGGACCTTATTTTTACCCTTAGAGGCTACGAGATCTTATAGCCTATTAATAAACCCGTAGACGTCTTAATAGAAAGCGTAATATCCTTAGTAGATAATTACCCCTTCTCCTTCTATATTAGGAAAGAAATATCCTACGTCTTTAGCCTTAAGTTAGGTAGGGCTATTATTATTACCCTATCTATTAACGCCGTCCTAACTAGGGGGACCTAGAGGTCCTAGGGCACCTAGGGGACTAGGTTATAAAGGATTATACCTTATATAGCTTATAATAGCACGTTTAATAATTACCTTAATATTTTATTCTACTATTATATTTTTAGGGCTAATTAGTTGGCTATAAATAGCTTCCTTAGCTGATATAGCCCTAGTTATTATTATTAGGGTAGTCCTAGAGGAAGTTAATAGTAGAAAAGATAAAGGTAATAATAGAGTCGGTCTTATTAAAGAAGGATTTTTCCTAGCTAATACTAGCTCTAGTAAATAATAGCGAGCCGCCTAAATCTATTAGTTACGCTTAAATTTCTTAACTACGGTATAAAGTAATAGTTTATCTACTATCTAATTAGTTAGATAAAGGTCCTTAGTACCTACTTCTTCCCCGAGGCTAACTACCTTAAGAGAGGCGGATCTTAAGTAATAACGGCCCTAAGTAAGACCGCTTAGCCTAGGAGGCCTAAGATTTCCTTTAATAATTAAGGAGATAATTTAATAATTAAGATTATCTAGAAGGTTAGCGTAGACGTGACCGGAGGTAATAAAATTAGATAACTAAAAAGCGAGTATAATTATTTCCCTACTTATAGAAGCTAGCTTAAGGAGGGTTATCTATTTATAAGGCGTAGAAACTATTAACAAGATAAATATAATAAATATAGACTTAATAAACTATCTAGGAAGATAGCCTGATACTCTAATAAGATAGAATTAAAAAGGTGAGTCTATACGACGAGGCGGGATAAGCGGTGTGCGGGTATACCTGCCTTCTCCGGATGGCTGTCTTGGTAATGACGAATTTCGTTGGGGAAATTGTTGAGAACGTCTCGTCAGGGACGACGAGGCAACTAATGGCTGCGGAAGGCTTCAGATGATTATATAGCCTAACGAGTATGATATCAAGGGCCTTGTTGTTGTATGCAAGTAAGGACCTTGCTGAAGGCTGTAGCGGGCTGTATAGGGAGGACTGGTGCCGGGAATTCGGCTGGTGCTTGCTGGAGGCTCTCCGTCACAGCAGGCTGGTACCCGATCTGATGCTGTCTGACAGGGAGTGGTGTCGGACAGTAATGATAGGTGTTACTACCAATTATCAGGCACTATAACTGATGGGTTGAATAGTTGAAAGATATCTAGCTATCTAGAAGGCATAAAGAATAGCTAAGTACATTACCAAGGAATAATCCTTGGCAGCTCTCTGCAGAAGCCTTCTACAGATTATATCGTAACAATTAGGCGGGATAAGCTAGAAGTTAGAAAGAATTAAGACTACTAATAATAGATAGTTAGTAGCTATAATATATATAATAGATCTCTTATAGTTACTACCTAAGATAATATATAAATTATAGTCTAGCTACTTTATAAGTAAATTAAAGATATTTCTAGCTTCTTAAAGAGTAAAGCTAGACTTCTTAGGAGGAGGAGAAAATATAAAGCCTAGTATACTTAATACTATAAAATAAAATACGGGTAAGGATTTATTAGACAGGTTAAGGAGCCTATTAAGGATCTTATCTACTTCTATAAAGCTACTAGGCTAGCTATAGATAAAGAGTAGTAGAATAGCGTTAGTATAATTAGACTAGTAGTAGATAAAGTAAAGGGGAATAGGATTTATAAAGTTAGAATTTAGGTCTAGTATAACTATAGTTATAAATTACTTAAAGCTATAGATATAATTAATATAAATAGATTTAAAGAACCTAATTTATATAGTTAAGGATCTAGCCTAGCTAGGAATACCTACTATTAATTTATTAGAATTTAGGCTAGGTTAACCTTAGTAGTTACTAATTAGGACTAGTTAAGGGCCTTAGTAGACTAGTAGAGATTTCTTATAATAGTTATTCTATTTTATATAACTATATCTATCTATTAGTTATTATAATACTATTATACTATATCTAAATTATATATAAATAACTTATAAGTATTATAGAATTTATTAGATTATAAGCCTAGGTTCTATATAACCTTAAGAATTATATGAATTATATAATAAGCTTTTTACTAAAACTTAGGGTAATTTAAAAAGAAATATTCCTAAAACTATTTATAATAGGTACTATTATATCTAACTATTATAAAATTTAAAAGCTTAAAGGTACTAAGAATTATAAGTTATAAAAGATTATTATACGTGTATTACTTATAATTAATAGTATATTTAAGGTTATTAGACTAGAATATAAACTATTAATTAACCTTAACTAACTTATTACTAGAGGAGTAAAACTACCTATTAAGTAGGTAGATAAGGATAAATAGGAAAAATATACTAATTTAAAGGAATAAGTACTTACTACTATTTATATTACTATATTACTATTAGCCTATAATATAATTAAAACTCTAATAATAGTAAAAGAAATATAAGTTAAATTAAAGTTATTATATAAAATAGATTTTTATACTATTAAGAAAGTAATATACTCTACCTTATATAAGCTTTATTTAGACTAATTTAAAGACCTTTATACCTACCTTAATAAATTTAAGGAGTATATAAATAAGCTTTTATAAATAGGGAGTTTACTAGAAATAGATTTCTAGATTATAGTCTTTAAGAGGGGCCTATTAAATAATATAAAGAAAGTAGTCTATATACTTACTAAGATTACTTAATCTAGGAAGAAGTTATAGGATTTTAAGTATATTATTATAGTATTAGTCAATAGGTTTATACCTTTAAAGACTAAAGCATCTAAGGCTTTTATTAGTAATTTTAATAAATAGTTAAGATAAGGCTAATATTAAAATAAGCCTAGTAATAAAAGCTAGGCTAATAATAATAATATATATATATTCTATAACTACTAGTATAGTATAAAAGACTACTAGTATACTAATCTAAAAAATATACTAGAAAGATTTATTCCTAAAATAAAGAAAGAGCTAGAGGTATAAAATAAATAATACTATTAAGATAGATATCCTAGTTATTAATAAAGTAAATAAAAACTAGATAAATAAAAATAGAATAAATCCTATACTACCTACTTTAAGTATAACTTATAATAAAATAATAAGTCTTATAAGATTATTATTAACTTAAAGGACTAGGAGTATATCTTCTAGGATTAATTTAAGTTTACTAAATATTTACTAGTCTAGAACTATATAATATTAGGACTAATTAGAGGTAAACTAATAAAAGTTAAAGGGATTAAAATAGTATTAATCCTAGTAATTATTAATAATAAGGTTAGTATATTCTTACTAACTAATATTTATTATATACTAAATATTAAATATAACCTTCTATCTATTATATAACTAGACTTATAAGGCTATATATATACTAGTAGTAGAAGGAAGAATATATTCTATAATAAATAAAGTAAGGAGGTATTATAAGCCTTCCTATATAACTATATATACCAGCTAGATACTATATAAATCTACTAGGTAAGGGTATTTTACTCTAAATTAATAGTCCTAACTAAGAATAATACGTCTTAGACTTAATAGTATAAAAGATATAGATATATTAATATAAAAGCTATAAAGGCTATAATATATACTATTAATATTAACTATAAAGCTACTAATTACTTATAAAAGTATAAGAAATAGGAATTATATAAGAGTTATATATTAAAGAAAATTATTTAAATACCTTTATAAATACTAATACCTAGAGTTACTATCCCTAGCTAATACTAGTATATTAACTTAGTATTAGTAAGCTATATAACTACCCTTAGGGGGTATATAAATATAATAGTATTTATATATAAAGTAATAGGATTTACTTAAATAGATTATATAAATAGTAGAGTAGAGTTATTATAAAAACTCGAGTTCTAAATAAAATATTAGAAAGACTAGGAGTATAAAATAGCCTTTATTTAGAATAATAATAAACTAGTCTAGAGTTATAAATATTAATAAATCTTCTAGGAGTATAAGATATTTATTACCCTATTAGTACTATTTAACCCCTATTAGAATAGGATTATTAAATAGAAGAATTAGATACTATTTAGTAAAGTTAAAATAGTTCTTATTAATACTAGACTATTATAAGAGTTTTAGGGTAAAGCTATCTATTATATTAATTATATTAAAAACCTTATACCTAGTAAGGATAAGAAGTCCCCCTTTAAGAAATAGTATAGTTATAAGCCTTAATTAATATACTTAAAGCCTTTTAAATATTAGTACTACTTATTTAATATATTACTAAAATAAGAAGAAACTAGATAATAAAGCTATTAAATACTACTTCTTTAATTATAATTATAAGATTTTTACTACGTATAAGATATTAAGAGATAATATATTACTTAACTAGTATATATAGTATTTAATAAGAATACTATTACTATACTATTAATAGATAATAATAAGCTTCTAATAAAAGAAGACTTAGATAATAATAATATAATAGACCTTATAGGATAGCTCTAGTCTAATTAATTAGATAATAGTAATTAGGTCTTAGAGGGAGTAACTACTCCTAATTAATAGGGTATTAAGGAAGTATTAGATAATACTAGTAATAGAATAGTAATAATATATCTATCTAGCTAGTTAGTAGTAGGCCTAACTAATAATATAAGTAGGCTAAATAGCTTAAATAAGTAAGAAATAGATAATTTACCTAAATTAAATTAGAATAAGTTAAATAATTAGACTATTAAAAATAGCTAAGTAGAGTTAAAACTATTAACTAATTAATATTAGAATAGTTAGAATAGTTTAATATACTAAATTACTACTATAATACTATTAGCTATTATTAATAAGTAATTATCTTAAAATAATAAATCTTAAAGAATTATTCCTAATATATTATATTATTCTAGTTATAATAAATTATAGATTAATTATAACTAAATAAATAAGAGGGGTATAAAGTCTTCTAATAACCTTAATAGATTTAAAGTTATACTTACCTATATTATTACTAGTATTAAAGAGCGTCCCTATCTAATATTAATAGATAAGGCTCTTAGTAGACCTAATAAAGATAAATAGTTTACTACTATGAAAGAAGGACTAGTAAATTATAATAAATAGATAATATAGTAAGAATTATATTAACTACCTTATAAAGTATATATCTTACTAGGAAGGTAGGTCTTATCCTATAAATATAGGCTAATAGGTGAAATTAACTAGTATAAAGTATAATAGGTAGTTAAAGGCTTTTATTAAATTAAAGGGATTAATTTTAATAAGATATTCTTATTAACCTTAAAGGTATTATTATAGTAACTCCTCTTAGCTCTAATTACTAAGTATATATTAGTTATTAAGTATTTAGATATTATTATAACCTTCTTAGAATTACTTATTAAGGTAGAAATTTAGGTAGAGTAACCCTACTACTTTATTAATAGCTAATTAAGATACGCTTATAAATTAAATAAAGCTTTATATAACCTTAAATAAGTATCTTATAAATAGTATAAAATCCTTTATAAGGTACTTAAGTCTCTAGATTTTTAGTATCTTAAGTATAATTATTATATAATTATTAATACTATTATAAAAGTTATTATTATAACTTATATAAATAACTTACTATTTATAATATATAACTAAGACCTAATTACCTAGATAAAGAAGGAACTTAATAAGAGGTTTAATACTAAATATATAAGAGACTTAAAAGACTATTTAAAAGTAAATATTATTAAAAATCTAGATAACTATTCTATTTAAGTTAACTAATTAAATATATTAATTAATTATTAAAATAGCTAGGTATAAAAAAATATTTACTAGTAAAGTTAGTTATAGAATAAGTAAATATTACTATTACCTCTAATATATTACGATCCCGTCTAATAGTAAGGGAGAAGTAGGGTAAGGAGAGCTAGCGGTAGTAATAATATAAGAACCTAATTATTATTCGGTATCCCCTTAGGATAAGTATAACTTAGTTAAGAGAATAACTATTTTAAGTTAAGTATAAAGCTCTTAAACTATAGGTAAGGATTATAACTATATAGTAGAAGGAAACCCCTCGCTCGACTAGCTCGCTAGGCTCGCTTAATATCGAGCTACTTAAGCTAACCGAGCGCTCCCTAGGATCGCTCTATTAGTAGACGAGCGATCCTGCGATCCTATCACGTAATAATCCCTAGATTATCTATAGTCGTAATATAATAGCTATATAGCCTCCTTATTTAAAAGGGAGGCTTATTAGTCCCTTATAAGAGTACTTAATTAGCTAAATATTATAATTAAGCTAGATATTATATATACTATTAGTAATCTAAGTTATTTACTTAAGAACCTTACTTTATAATATATAAATATAGTAAAAAGAGTATTATATTACCTATTAAAAATAGTTAATAATAGTCTTATCTATTAATTAGGTAGTAATAATAGCTTAGAGGGTTTTACTAACGCGTTATATTATAATAATTATAAGATATCTTATTCTACTAGGGTATATATCTATAAACTATTTAATAGCTCTATTACCTAGTAATCTAAATTATAAAAGCTAGTAGTTATATTTATATATAAGTTTAAATATATTACCTAGTAATCTAAATTATAAAAGCTAGTAGTAATATTTATATATAAGTTTAAATATATTATAATAGTAGAGGTATATAAAGAAGCTTTATATCTAGGCCTTATACTTATAATAAAGCTATTATAACTAAAGGCTAAGTATAAAATAGGTATAAAGCTAGTTAAATTATAGAGTTAACTAAATAATTTAAAGAGTATAATTACTTTAAATAAAATTAGGTATCTTATAATTTAATTATAATAATTAAAGTATTTAAAAGAGGTTATAAAGATATAATACTAGTTAAAAAAGCTTAAAAGGTAATTATAAGTTAAGTAAATAAAATTATACTTAAAATTTTATCTTATCTTACTAAAATTTATAAGGAAATTATAGATTAATTAAAAGCTATTAAGGCCTATTAAGAACTTTACTTAACTTAAAAAGTTATAGATCCTAATAGCTTAAATATTATTATTAAAATCTTATAAATAGTTATATTATATAAGAAGCTTAAGAATTAAAATTAAATAGTAGATCTCTATAAAGATAAAGTAAATAAGTAGTATTAAATTAAAGGTATAAATAATTAAAATACCTTAATAGTACTCTACTCTTTAATAGTAGGCTTTAAAAGTATATAAAGATATATTAAAGTATAGTAATTAATAAATAAATAGATTAAAGCCTAATAAAAAGAGTCCTTAGATTAAGCTATATTAATACCCTTAAAGCTTAAAGGATTAAGGCGCGTATCTATTAAAAAGCTAGTAACTTAAATAAAGTATAATAAATCTTTAATTATATACTTTTAATAAGGTTTTACTTTCTAGCTTAAGATATTATATACTATTTTATCTTTATCTCTTTAAGTATTATTTTTATAACTTATACTTACCTCCCTTATATAATTAAGCTCTTTTATAAAGCTTAGATTAAAGGTAAGACTATCAAAGGTAGTAAGTATTAAATTATCCTTACTTATCTAGTTATATTAATTACTAGAGGGCTAGTAATAAGATCTACTTATACGCGGTATTAGCTATAAACCTATTACTTACTAATAGAGTTAAGAGGACTTTAATCTAAATATAATTAGAATTAAACTAAGATATAATATAATAATAAAGCTCTATGTATAGAATTTTTATATACGCCGCGAGCGCGCCCTTAATATATATAATAATACCTATCTTAGTTCCTACTAGTAGTATTAGCTCTATATATAAGAGACTCTAAGTTAAGAGATAGAAGGTATTATACTAAGTAGAAGAGTTAGAATAATAGGCTAAGGCTATCCTTCTAGCTAAGAGGACTATAACTACGCGTAGAAGTAGGAGTAGTAACCCTATAATTATAGGTATAACTAATAGGATTTTAATATAATCTACTCTCTCTTATAAGTAGATTATTATATAGCCTAGTACTAAGAAATAGTAATATAATAGTAGTAATAAAGTATATTTATACCCCTCTAATAACTCTAATAGCTCCCTCCTATATATTTATAAAAAGATATATAATAATTCTTAATAAAAGTATTATAAGTCTTCTATTAAGTTAGTAGTAGTAGTAACCTATTATTATAAGTTAAATAAGAAAGAATACCTTAATACTAGATAATATAAGAGAGGAGTAGCTAGGGTAATAGTAGATTAATAGGAGGGCTAAGGGTATTTATTAATATTATTTAAACTATATAAGAAAGGGTAAGAGGGTAATTAAGAGAGTATAAACCTTTTAAGAGTAGAAAAGGGGTTATAGCCCTAGTAAGAGAGAAGAGTATATAGATATTAAGATCTAATACTAAAATAATATAAAGTATAAGGGAGAGGATAGTATATAATATTTAAAGGCTTAAAAGTATTATAATAAATAGGGTAAGTAAGAGAGGTTTTCTTCTATAATTTATAGTTTCCTCTTAATAAACTAGAGTTAGAATACCCTTATTAGCTCTAAGTAGCTAGATAGTAGAGTATAAAATATAAATATAAATAAAATTAATTACTAGAGATTATAATACTATATAATAATAGAAGGATATAAAAGATATTATTAATAAGGCTTTATTAATAAAGTAAGCTTAATAAATTAATCTTATATTATTAAAATTTATTATAATATATAAAAAGCTTCTTTTAAAAGTCTATTATAAAAGGGGTAATATAAGACTTAAGCTTATATTAATAGGATTAAAGTCTTATAAAGCTTTATAACTAATTATATACTAATTTATAACTTTAATATTATTATATCTCTAGAAAATTAAAATAAATAAAATTATACTTATATATTATAAGATTTATAGAACTTACTTAAATTCTATATATCCTTTATTATTTATATATTAAGCTCTCTACTTTATATAATATTATTTATTATTAAGTATAATTATATAAATCCTTCTTTAATTAAGGATTAATTATTTATATTTATTATATATTAGCCTTCCTTCTATACCTCTTAGATATTTAATTCTATTATACTAAGGGCTAGTTATAGACTAACTACAAGGAATTAAATTTAAGATTAAATTTATAAAGTTATATAATACTAAACCTATATAAGATATAAGCTAGTTATAAGTAGTTTAATAATTTAAGTTAAGACTAAAAATAACCCCTAAGTACTAAAAAATAGTTAGTCTAATTAGTTATATTTATTAATATCTTAGCTAATAGCTAGTTTAAGGGAAGCTATTAAGTAATAGTATATAAGTATAAAAGGTAGCTTATAAATAATTTTATTAAAAATAAAAATATTTAAAGGTATTTATAACTAATTTATATCCTTTACTTTCTTATATTTATTTTTCCCTTAATATTTTATAGTAAGGTAGGGTAAAATTTTATTTAATAAAGAGATAATATTATCTATTAAAAGAATATTATAATTAATATTTTACCTTAGATTACTTAAGATATAAGTAGGGTACTATTTCTATAGCTTAATAAGATATAGTTATAAGTTATATTAAAAGAGCTCTTCTACTACTAAGCTATTAATCTTACTTATCTACTAGAAGTAGTAAAGTCTAGGTAGTAGATAATTAATAAGGGTAGCTTAAGCTAAGATATTACCTTATAGTACTTTATTATACTCCCTTAATACTCCCTCTTACTCCCTTAGTACTCTCTTTAAAGCGTCCCTACTCCCTTTTTAGATCTAGAATAGTAATTTCTAATTCTAAGTTCGGGGTATATATAATATATATATATATATAGAGTACCCTTATATAAGAAGAGTCTATTCTAGACTAACCGTTTTTTTAGTACTTAGTACTAGATTTTAGTATTAACCCGACTCGCTAAACTACTTACAGCTAGCTTATTACCTATATAGGTTTAGCGTTGCATAATAATCATGAATTCGGTTCCAAATGGAACCGACGCGGTTAGTCTAGTCTATTCCAAGGGCTAATAAGGTTTCCCGGCGTGCTTCGATTATCAGGGTAATAGAACGTGTATTTATTAGATATATTGACAAGGATGACGAATATCACGCCTCATGTTCGCGTTAGTCCATGGCATCGAAAATAGGTACGTACGTTTACTGGAATGACTTCGCCACTAGCTCGAACTTCGTCTACAAAAAGGCTATCGATTCTACTTTTTATTTACAGAAGCTTCATACTTAGTCTTCACTTTCTACTTCCTTTACGTACATCTTCCTTAAGTGGCTATAATCTTCACGCTAATACTATCTCTTTATATATTACTTAAGGCTTTTCTAATAAATCTTACTAAATGTCCTCGTCGAGACTTGCCCTCCATCCTTGATCATCTCACATTCGGCTCCTTCACCCACCTTCCATCTAAACAACTCCCTTCACCTTCCTTTCCTTCCTCTTCCCCTTCTTCAACCCCCAATAGCAGCACCTTCTCCTCATCACCTCTTGATCCGCAGCTCCAATACATGAACGCAAGGTAGACGACACCAAGCACAGACGGCCTGAGGGGAGGACACAGATAGATGCAGTGGAAACGATCTTGCGAAAGAGTACTCAGAGCGAACATCATCGATTGCTAAGAGGCACGGACACCAGAACGACGCAATAAGATGGTCCAGCTTAGTAGCCAACAATAGAGATGAAGAAGCGTGGTCCCGGGTCGAGCAGCAACGAGGCAGGCCCCGACCCAGGATGGAAGGCGTTAGACCTAATGGACGATGGATGTGCAGATTGTCAGAACTCCGTAGCCGACTTTTCCCTTCAGATGCTATCCTCAAGGAAGTAGAGTCCGGTCGTGAAGCCCTCAGTTTGGTAAAAGGGAGGAGGGTGGTAGACGGAGAATTATCATAAGCTTCTCATGGAGAAGTGCAGTCCCGATCGCACTAACTCTAAATATAAGCCCACGGTCCCATACTTATCCATCACCAACCAACATCCGTCCTTAGCGACGGAGAAGACGACATCCTCTGCATGGACATTGCGAAAGAACACCTCAAGTGAGGTGTCGAGCCGGAACCAACCCCTTCATTCCACGTCCACAAGCGTTCCGACTCTCACGCATTTCTGAAAGCTCACGGGTGCTGTGCGAAATCGACGTCTGTAATTTGAAGGCGACACCCCAAAACCACTGCCAGATTTTCAAGCACTTCATAGAGTCTTATGTTCCCTAAGCAGTCTGCTTCGAAGCCGAAGCACATTGTTTCTGTCATGGGCTACCGAGGCTCCAAAGCCACTGCCAGACTTCCTAGCACTTCATATAATCCCATGCGGAGCTGTCAAGGTACTTCCCTCCAGCAGCCTACTTCGAAGCCGAAGACACTCGAATTGCTGTGTCTACAAGATAAACCGTACCAACATGTCCGGCGGTAATCCAGACAGATCCCCCCATCCCACCGTCCTTGTCCCCGTCCTGGTACACCAGAGTCCGTGCATCGCAGCTGATATGTATGTAACAGACGCTGGTTCCGGCTCGATGCTGGCCTACCGAGGAGCTCGCAAACCTGAAAGACCTCACACAAGCGGCTCGGATTCGCCATCTGGACGACTCAATTCAGGGTGATGTTGAATCACTCTGATAGATGTAAAACAATATGAGATTTTGCTGTGCTTTAGTGGTACGAATCAAGACTATAAAATCTGGTCAAATCAGATGACATTGTTGTCAACATCAAGACCGGCGTTCGAGAAACCACTGGGAAGGTTGTGGCATCCTCCGCGTCAGACTCGACAGCCAGAGCCCTCCAACCCAACCACTCCTGCACTTAATTCTTTTGATGTGCCCGCGTGGTTCCGTACGCAAGAGATGCTGGGTTCGCATTGATACTCACATACCAAGGTTCTCGCAAGTCTGAATTTCCGGGCGGTCTGTCCTTATGGTACGTGTTGTTCGAAGCGCGATCATTCTTTTTTGTAGGGAAACGCTGCAGAGACAGGTGGATAAAGTACATGACCAGGGGCATGTGGCTTGCCTTTGTATGGATCCGTGGCTGGCATGTGGAGTCTGATGATTGAGGGAGTCCTATTCGAGGATATAAGTGTTTTGGGGAATACGAATGCTGGTCAGTCGTTAGAAGAGTTTTAGAGCAGGGAATTTGAGCTTGCCTTATCAGTCAAACAATCACTCTGTAAGTTGTTATATACCCTCTCTGCCGTCAAATGGTCCGAAGTCGTTCCCTACCTATCAAGCTTCGTGCCCAACTACCCATCATCCCACCCTCCTTCATTCTGTTGGGGTTCCTCGTTACTAGATGGATAAGTGAATGAAAGGTTCACCTGTGGAGTCTCCCACCAGATTATCGTCACGTAGATTGAGGTCTGTCAAGCCTTCGAAATGAATCGTTTGGATTGATCCCCTCAAAGGACGTTGACCTTGGGGGTCTTGTATGTCTTTGACCTACATATCACCGATGCAACGCTCGAATGGGCATGGACTCCGATTTGCCGTTATCGTGTCAAAGCGACAAGATGAGTGGCCGCGCAATATACCTGGATGATAGCGCTCTGGTACCACTTCCGAGGGCCTCCTGCAACAATATTGCAAACTAATAAGATATTCTTAGGAGGGGAGGTAAGCAGGTGTACGGCTACCAATTTGCGCGGGACGAGCTCCGTTCAGGACCCTGCATCATTCATTCTCGTGATAATAGGCAGCATATACTCGAGGTGCATGCAAGTGTCTGCAATTGGACACGGAGTGTTTAAAGCCACAAATCCTAGCGTGTACCTGATTACACTTACCAAGGCTTCTGCATGTATAGGCCTAGGCTTCCACAAGGCAAACATACGCATCAGAGGGGGGGCTGATTTATTGCTTCCCTGATGCGAGTGTCGTAGAAAGCCACATAGTCTTGGGTCCTACTCCTACATGGCACTTAGTTGGCGTCAAATCCCAGAGATCGGACTATACGAGACGAGACACCGACTACTCACCGAACACATCGTCAAGGGTGGTTCGATGGGCTCATCCTGTTGTAAAAGCTCGTGTATGGCGTAGACACGGTGTGTACGCTGCTGGAGACCACCTCTTGCCGCCAGTCCGTTGCAGGCTTGTAGGAAGCACCGCCTTCGTCCAAGGCTCACAACGATCACCTTCTCCACTTCCTGATCTCCAGCTTTCTTTGCACTGACAGAATCAAATGAGCTTGCATGAGCTGCTGCAGCGGGAACACATTAGCGACATCCATATTCCGACCTCTCGAAACAATGAATTCTCTCTGTCCGCCACCAAGGCGCCTGCATGGCTGTGTAGCGGGCCCCACCCATAGTCCTGTCAAGTTAAATTGCTCTAGGAAGTCTGAGCCTCCCTCAGCGCGCCTCCTTGCAGCTTTGCGCCCTTAGTCTCCGACTTCAAGCAAAACCACGTATGTGTGTGCATATCGCGAAGTAATTGAATGGTTCAAAATTTCGCTACCCTCTGAGCCCCTCGTCTTATGGCACCACCATCGAAACCGTTGTCCCGTGCCGCCTCCAC
>JAABUX010001871.1_pt1 | contig 30824 bp, 29 predicted proteins | sample 5561851 | NCBI WGS metagenome assembly JAABUX01 (sample SAMN10711883, study PRJNA513361) | rock metagenome | isolation source: Antarctica rocks | place: Antarctica: Victoria Land, Richard Nunatak red sandstone | collected 2016-01-03
GGTGAAGCTCGCGATGCGGACAGTGTCGCCGTCCGCCCGCAGGCTCGCGGCGATGTCGGTGATGCGGAGGCCTTGCGCAAAGTCCTGCACCTCGCCCTTCGAAAGCTGCACCGTGCCGCCGATGCGGGGCGCCGCCGCGGTGCCGGCCACCGTCGCGTCCAGCGCCACCCGGCCCCGGGCGCGCCGCCCGGCCGCGGTCAGCACGGGGTCGAGCAGCACGAGGTCCAATGCCCCGGTCGCCCGCAAATCGAGCGGCCCGGTCCCCAACGGCGCCTGCCCGTTGACCGCGAGCTGCAGCGATGGCCCGGCCGAGAGCCGCGAGTCGATCCGGGCGGCGCCGCCGGCCAGTTGCGCCGTGGCTGTCAGGTTGGCCGCCGGGATCGCCCGGCCCGGCCCGGAGCGCAGCCGCACCCCGCTGGCCGTCAGCTTCACCGTCCCGTCCGGCTTCGCCGGGGTGCCGGTCAGCCGGGCGTCGAGCGCAATCGTGCCGTCCGCCGCGAACTCCGGCGAGCCGAGCCGCGCCAAATCCGCAGGCGCCCGCAGCGTGGCCGTCGCGTCCAGCGTGGGCGACAGGCGCCCGGCCACGTCCAGCACCGCCTCCCGCACGCCCAGCCGCAGCCGGTCCACCGAAACCTCGTCGGCCAGGCGGACCCGTGCCGGCGCCAGCAGCCGCAGCGTCTCGCCTTTGGCAGCAACCTGGAAGGCGTTGAGCTGCACGGCCTTGGACAGCGCGTCCACCACGGCCGTGCCGGTGATCTGCGCGTCGGTCCCGCTGACCTGCAGCGCCGCCGTGGTCCGCACGGCGAGCGCCGCCTGCGGGCCGGACACGTCCACCTTGGCGGACCCTTTGACGCCCGCGGCGTCGATGCCCTCCGCCGCGAGCTGGGCGTCCACCACCGGCTCGGTCGTGGGATCGGCGACGCGGGCGGTGAGGACGGCATGGCCGACCCGGTTGCCGGGCAGGCCGGCGTTGCGCAGCTCCGCGTGGATGCGGGCGTCCTGCGCGTCCAGGTTGGCCTGCGCGGTGACGCTGCCGGACAGCGGTTGGCCGATGAATGGGCGCAGGTCGTCGAGCTTGTCCATGCGCAGGTCAACCTGGCCGAGCGGCAGCTTGGCGCCGGCGGGCAAGGAGAGCGTCCCCTCGGCGTGCAGGCTGCGCCAATCCGCGCGGCCGATGGTGGCATGCAGCGCGCCGTCCGCCTCGCGCCGGGCTGTGACGCCCAAGGCGAGCGGCGCGCCTTCCAGCGTGCCCTCCGCCGTCACCTGCCCGGCGGGCTTGCCCGGCAGGCCCGTCAGCGCGGCGGTCAGCGTCACCGGCCCGCGCGGCACGTTCGGCGCGCCGACCTCGCCTTTGATGGTGGTGTCGAGCGACAGCGCGTCCATCGGCCCCTGCGCGTGCCCGTCAGCCTCCAAGGCCCCGGTCAAGGTCGGGGCGAGCGCCGCGAGGTCAGACAGGCCAAGGCGGTACGTGGCGTCCAGCGCGTCCGCCTTCTTGCTGCCCCCCTTCATAGTACCTTGGGCCGACAGCCGCAGCGTCTTGCCGTCGATCTCCAGCCGCGACAGCGTGATGTCCGACCCGGCGAGCTGCGCCGACGCCCCCAGCGTCGCGTCGCCCAATAGCGCCGGCACCGGCGCCAGCCCGCCGGTGATGGACAGCTTGCCGTCCAGATCCGTCCGGGTCACGCCGCCTGCCATTGCCGCGCTTAGGTGCAGCGCCGTGCTGCCATGCAGGTCGATCCCGCCGATGGCGGCGAGCGGCGCCAGGTCCGCCGCGGCCACGTCGGCGTTGGCCGAGATATCGCCCCCGGTCTTCGCGTCGCCCTTCACGGTCAGCAGCGGATGGGTGAGCGCGAAGGTGACGGGCCGGGCGGGGTCGTCCAGCCGCGCGTCGGCGTCCAGCACCACGGGCGAAGCGGCGAGCAGCGCCGGGTCCGGGCCTGGCAGGCGCACGCCCTCCGCCGTCGCATGCAGCCCGACCCGGCCGGCGTTGCCCTGGACGTCGGCCACGAGCCGTTGCACAGCGGCGCCGGCTGCGGCCAGGCCCTCGATCCGCAACTGCCCCGAGGCGTCCGGCGTGGTGAACGGCCCGTGCACCCGGGCCTGCAACGCGACGCTTTGCCACGACACGTCCGGGCGCGGCGTCATGGCCGGGGCGGACGCGGACAAATCGAGGTCGGCGGCCGATCCCTCCAGGTCCAGCGTGCCCCGGGCCTGCGCCTGCAGCGGGCCGGCGGTCAGCGCCAGGTTTGTCGCGACGGCGTTGCGCGGCCCGTCCAGGCCCGCCTTGATCGACAGCGGACCAAGGCCCGGCAGCGTCGCAACCGTGGCGACCAGGCCGCCATCCGGCTCGGCGGCGTCGAGTGTCCCCAAGATATGCGCCGGGTCGAGGCGGACGGTCGCCTTGTAGTCGCCGGGCACGTCCAGCCGGTGCAGCGCGAGGTCGGCGCTGGCGTCTTGCAGCGACGCGCCATCCACGGCGCCGTCCACCGACAGGACGGCCGCCGGCCCGACCACGCCGGGGCCAAGCTCCGCCCGCGCCACGTGGATGCGCTGCGCCGTGACCCGCACCGGCAGGCTGAACGGCTGGCTGCTCTCGGTTGCGGGCGCCGGGGCAGCGGTGCTCGCGGCTGGCAGCCGGGGCACCTGTATGCGCGCGGCCTCCAACCGTTGAACCGACGCGGTGCGGCGCAGCAGCCGGGTCGGCGACCAGTCGAGCGCCACGTCGTCGGCCAGCAGCCAGGCGCCGGCGGCGTCGCGCACCTCCAGGTGATGCAAGCGCAACGCATCCGGGAAGCGGCCCGAGAACCCCTCCACCATGACCATACCGCCGGTCACGCGCCCGATCAGTTGCTCCGCCGCGATGCGGCCCGGCCCGATGTTGAGGGCCAGCACGACGGCCGCGACGAGTACGACGGGAAGCAGCAGGAGCAGGCCCAGGACCCACAGCGCCGTGCGAAGCGCCCGGCGCATCAAAAGGCCTGCCCGATGCCGATATACAGCTCGAACGAATCATCGCCGTTCCGCTTGTTGAGCGGCACGGCCACGTCCAGCCGGACCGGCCCGATCGGCGTGTAGTAGCGCCCACCCACCCCGGCGCCGGCCCGCAGGCCGCTGCCGAACCCGGTGCTGGAACTGGACACCTGCCCGGCATCCAAGAACACCGCGGCGCCGAAGCTCTCGCCGAAGCGCTGCCGGTATTCAATCGTCGCGGCGGAGATCGACGTGCCGCCGGTGGGCCGGTTGCTCGCGAACCTCGGCCCGATGGATTGGTATTTGTAGCCCCGCACCGTGCCGCCCCCTCCGGCGTAGAACCGCTCGTCCGGCGGCAAGTCGAAGGTGGCCGCCCCCTGCACGCTGCCGATCAGGCCGCGCAGCGCGATGATGCTGCGGCCCGGGGCGCCGAGGTTGATGTAGGTCGAACCCGACGCCTGCAATATGGTGAACGTCGCCTGCCGGCCGACCAGCACCTGCGTCGGCGTCGCCGCAGCCGCCGCCTTGATGCCGTGCGTCGGCTCGAACAGCCCTTCCGGCCCCGTCGAGTCGTAGCGCACGCCGAGCGGCAGGCCGAGCAGGGTGTAGCTGCGCTGCACGCCTTCCTGGGTGATCAACGACTGCTGCGCCTGCACGCCGGCGCTGCCCGTCCAGACCTGCGCGAACTTCCGGCTGAGGGTGACGCCGGCGAGCTCCGCCGTGCGATTGTAGGCATCGAGGTTCTCCTTGATCGCTTGCAGGTTCACCGTCACCGACTGGTCCCGCCGCCACACGTCCGGCTTCACCAGCGCAGCCGTCACGTTGTAGCCGCTGCCCCGGCTGGCGCTGCCGCCAAGCTGCGTCACCGCGGCGCCCAGGTTCAACTGCTCCGCCTGGCCGAACAGGTTGCGGTGCTGGAAGGTGACGCCGGCGCTGGCGCCGAGGTCGGTCGAGTACTCGGCCGTGAAGCCCACGGCGTGCCGCGGGCGTTCCGTCAGGTCGAAGGCCAGCGGCAGTTGCCCGGCCGCGTCCACCTGCTCGGCCGCCCGGGCGCGGACGGTCGCGAACACGCCGAGCTGCGCCAGGTCCTGCCGCGCCGCTTCGATCTTCGCCGGGTCGAACCGCTCGCCCTGGCTGACGAGCAGCCGGCGCCGCACGAAGGCCGGGTCCACCCGCGTCGTCCCGCCGATGCTGATCGGCCCGAGATCGACCTGCGGGCCGGTGTCTACCTTGTAGGACACGTCCAAGGCCTGCGCGGAGGCGTCGAGCATCGCCACCGGCGGATCGACCTTGGCCAGCGCGTATCCCTCCCTGCGCAGCGCATCCAGCACGCGCCCTTGCCCGGCCAGCACGTCGGACGCCAGCGCCGGGGCGCCGGGTTCGACGCCCAATGCCGCCCGCGCCTGCGCCGGCACCTGGCCCTCCAGCGTGACCCGGCGCAGGTGGAACACCGGCCCGGGATCGATTCCGACCGTCACCGGCACCGGGGCGCTCGCGGCCTCCAGCACCGTCGGCAGCGCCGGGTCGTCGAGGCTGCGCCCGGCCACCTGCACCGTGACCCGGGCGGCGTAGTGGCCATAGCTGTTGAGCGCCGTGGCGAGGCGCGCCCCATCGTCCCGCGCGCGGGTCACGAGCGCGAACGGGCCGACGGGGGCGTTCTCCCGCAGCGACACGAGGTTGGAGCTGTCCTTCAACGCCTGGTCCAGCGCCGTGTTGCCGGTGGGCGCAATCGTGACGGTGTAGGGCTGCGGATCGGCCGCGCCCGCGGCGGCGCCGTGCAGCACGGCCAGCACGGCGGCGAACAGCGCGACCGGCCGGGGCATAAGGCTCGTTCCGGTCTTGAACATACGGCAGCATAGTGTTGAAACCCTGAGAACGCGCCCGATTCGCATCTGTATCCTGCTACCCCGCCACCCACCGTCCCAAGATTGTCACAGGCGCGTTGTTGTCCTGACCCATACGGATTGATATCTGATTTCCATGAAGATCCTTACCCCTCGTGCACGCCAAAGGAGCCTGCCCGTCCTGGCGCCGGTGGGAACGGAGGCGACGCCGCGCCCGCGGACCCATAGGATGCGTCCAATGCGGCGGGGTGCCGCCATCGCCCTATGGACGATTCCCGCCGCGGCGATCCAAGCCGGGATGCTGGTATTGCCCGGCCGTGGCAAGATTGTGTTCGCCCGGCTGTACTGGGCCAGCCTGTGCCGCCTGCTCGGCCTGCGGGTGCGGGTGGTCGGCCAGCCGGCGCGCGGAGGCGAGCGGCCCGTGGTGTTCGCGTCGAACCACTCGTCCTGGCTCGACATCCTGGCCCTGGGCGGCGTGCTGGAGGCCTGCTTCATCGCCAAGGAGGAGGTCGGCCGCTGGCCGGTCATCCGCACCATCGCCCGCCTGGGCCGCACCGTGTTCGTCAGCCGCCGGCCCGCCGAGACCGGGCGGGAGCGCAACGCCATGCGGGACCGGCTCGACGCGGGCGACAACCTGATCCTGTTTCCCGAGGGCACCAGCTCCGACGGCTCCCGGGTGCTGCCGTTCCGCTCGGTGTTCTTCTCGGTGGCCGAGGCGCAGCCGGGGCGTTCATGCCCGCTGGTCCAGCCGGTGTCGATTGTGTACGACCAGTTGGGCGGGCTGCCCATCGGCCGGGCGAGCCGGCCTGTGTTCGCCTGGTACGGCGACATGGACCTCGCTAGCCATTTCTGGCGCCTGGCGCAGCATCGCGGGCTGCGCGCCACCGTGCTGCTGCACGCGCCGGTCGATCCCGCCGCCTATGCGTCCCGCAAGGCGCTGTCCCAGGCGGTGTGGCAGACGGTGGCCGAGGGGGCGGCGACGCTTCGGCAGAACCGGCCGGTACGGCCCGCCCTGCACCCGGCGGCCGAAGATGCGCCGCCGGTCCGGCCCGCTTTTGCTTGACAAGCCTCAGGCCCGATCTGCCACACTCGGCTTGGCTGGGATCGGCGAAATCAAAGGGAGGCTTTCGAACGCTGCCGCGCTTGACCCGGGCCGGGCACCCGCCCATTCCTCCTCAGAACTCGGCTGGACATTCCCGGCCGGATGGGGGGCGTCCTTGGCCGTGACCGCGACGAACGATGCGAGCTTGAAGCGGCTGCATGTCATCACCTGGGGCTGCCAGATGAACGTGTATGACAGCGGACGCATGGCGGACGTCTTGGCGCCCCTGGGCTATGCGCCGACGCCTACGCCGGACGACGCCGACATGGTGATCCTCAACACCTGCCACATCCGCGACAAGGCGGCCGAAAAGGTGTTCAGCGAGTTGGGCCGCCTGCGCGCGGTCAAGCAGGCGCGCGAGGCGGCCGGGCGCCCGACCATCCTGGCCGTCGCCGGCTGCGTGGCGCAGGCAGAGGGGGCGGAAATCATCGCCCGCGCGCCGTACGTCGACATCGTGCTGGGTCCGCAAACCTATCACCGCTTGCCGGAGATGGTGGCCCGTGCCGCCCGCGCCGGCGGCGGCGTGATCGAGACGGACTTCCCGGCCGAAGCCAAGTTCGACCACCTGCCGGACAGCGCGGCGCCCCAGGGCGTGACGGCGTTCCTGACGGTCCAGGAGGGCTGCGACAAGTTCTGCAGCTTCTGCGTCGTCCCCTACACCCGCGGCGCGGAGGCGAGCCGCCCGGCCGCCGCCGTGATCGCCGAGGCACGGCATCTGATCGCCCAGGGCACCCGCGAGATCACCTTGCTCGGCCAGAACGTCAACGCCTGGCACGGCGAGGCGCCGGGCGGCGGCGCCTGGAGCTTCGGCCGGCTGATCCGGGCGCTGGCCGAGCTGCCGGGCCTGCTGCGGCTGCGCTACACCACGTCCCACCCGCGCGACATGGACGACGACCTGATCGGCGCGCACCGCGATGTGCCGCAACTGATGCCGTTCCTGCACCTGCCGGTGCAGTCAGGCTCCGACCGCATGCTGGCCGCGATGAACCGGCGCCATACCGTCGCCGACTACCTGCGGCTGGTCGAGCGGCTGCGGACGGCGCGGCCCGACCTCGCCTTGTCGTCGGACTTCATCGTGGGGCACCCCGGGGAGACCGACGCGGAGTTCTCGGCGACGCTGGACCTCGTGCGCCGGGTCGGCTTCGCGCAGGCGTTCAGCTTCCAGTACTCCCCCCGCCCCGGCACGCCCGCCGCCGGCGCCCCGCTGCAGGTGGCCGAGTCCGTGAAGCATGCGCGCCTGCAAACGCTGCTGGCCCTGCTGCGGGACCAGCAGGCGGCGTTCAACGCGCGGAGCCGCGGCCTGGTCATGCCGGTGCTGTTCACCGGGCCGGGCCGGCGTCCCGGGCAGCTTTCCGGACGATCACCTTTCCTTCAGCCGATCCATGTGAATGGCCCAATATCGCTGATTGGCCAGGTCGCCCCGGTGACGATCGTGGACGGACGCCCCAACTCCTTGGCTGGAACCCTGAACCTGGAGCAAATCTGCGCTTGAACATCCTCGCCGCGACCCCGGCTTCGACGTCCCCCGATGCCGCGAAGTTCGATGCCGCGAAGGCCGGGGCGGCCCCGCCCGGCAAGGCGGTGACGCTGCAATTCAACGACAATGCGTTGCTGCCGCTGCTGTTCGGCGACCATGACCGCCATCTGGTCCGGTTGGAGCAGGGCCTCGGCGTCCGCATGTCCTCCCGCGGCAACCGGGTCGCCATCAGCGGGGAGCCGGCGCGCGTGCAGGCGGCGGAGGCCGCGCTGACCGGGCTGTACAAACGCCTCGAACGCGGCAAGGGCGTGTCCCGCGCCGACGTGGAGGCGGCGATCCGCATGTCCGAGACCGATCCCGACCCCCGGCTGCCGCTGTCCGACCTGCCGGCGATCCACACCCGCCGCGGCGCGGTCGGTCCGCGCTCGCCGGGCCAGGCGACCTACATGGACATGCTCGGGCGGCACGAGATGGTGTTCGGCATCGGCCCGGCCGGCACCGGCAAGACCTACCTCGCCGTCGCCCAGGCGGTCGCGATGCTGCAGGCCGGGCGCGTGGACCGCATCGTGCTGTCCCGCCCGGCGGTCGAGGCCGGAGAGCGCCTGGGCTTCCTGCCCGGCGATCTCAAGGAGAAGGTCGATCCTTATCTCCGCCCGCTGTACGACGCGCTGCATGACATGATGCCGGGCGACCAGGTGATCCGGCGCATGGGCACCGGGGAGATCGAGGTGGCGCCCCTCGCCTTCATGCGCGGACGCACCTTGGCGCACGCCTTCGTCATCCTGGACGAGGCGCAGAACACCACGCCCGTGCAGATGAAGATGTTCCTGACCCGCATGGGCGAGGGCACGCGCATGGTGATCACCGGCGACCTGAGCCAGATCGACCTGCCGCCGGGCCAGCGCAGCGGGCTGCGCGACGCGCTCGACACGCTGGACGGCCTGCCCGGCATCGGCATCACCCGGTTCGGGGTGCGCGACGTGGTGCGCCACCCGCTCGTCGCCGCCATCGTCGGAGCCTATGAGCAACGGGCGCAGGCCCAGCGCGATGCGGGCATGCCCGAAGCGGGGCAGAATCGCGGCCCGCGCGGCCGGCCGCGCACCGAGCCGCCCGCCGACCCCCAGGACACCAATGGACCCTGATAGTAGACGCAGCCCCGCTTCGGCGGGGCTTACTGACGTTGCCGCCATCATCGTGGCCGACCCAAGATGGCGGCGGTTCGCGCCGCGCGCCGAAACGATTGCTGCCCGGGCAGCGCGGGCCGCCGGGGGCGCCGGGGCCGTGGTCCTCGCGTCCGACCTGGCGGTGAAGCGGCTGAACGCGCGGCACCGCGGCCGGAACAAGCCGACCAACGTGCTGACGTTCGACAGCGGGGACATCATCCTCGCCCTGGGCGTCGTGCGGCGGGAGGCCCGGGCCGCCGGGCGCCGGCCGTCGCACCATCTGGCCCACCTCGTCGTGCACGGCGCCTTGCACCTGCGCGGCCACGACCATGCCTGGCCCGGCGAGGCCCGGCGCATGGAGATGGCGGAAACCCGGCTGCTGCACGGCATCGGCGTGCCCGACCCGTGGCGTGCCGCCGGGCGCCGGCCATGATCGCGACCCAACGCGGCTTCCTGAACCGGGTGCGGCAGGTGATGCGCCGGCGCCAGCCCGAGCACAACGTGCGGGACAGCATCGCCGAGCTGGTCCAGCAATCCGCCGACGACAGCCAGACCAACGGCACCGTGCCCGAGCTGGACCGCCAGGAACGGGCGCTGATCGCCAACGTGCTGCGGCTCCGCGGCAAGTCGGCCGACGACGTGATGGTGCCCCGCGCCGATATCGTCGCCATGCCGGTCGATGTCACCTTGGAACAGGCGCTGGACCAGATCCGCCGGGAAGGCCATTCGCGCCTGCCGGTGTACCGCGAGCAGTTGGACGACATCGTCGGCATGGTCCACATCAAGGACCTGTTCGCCTATGTCGGCCGTCCCGATGCCTTCAACCTGGAAGCCCTGCTGCGCCTGCCGCTGATGGTGGCGCCGCAAATCCCGGTGCTGGACCTGCTGCTGCAGATGCGCCAGGCGCGGATGCACCTGGCGCTCGTCGTGGACGAGTACGGCGGCATCGACGGCCTGCTCACCATCGAGGACCTGGTGGAGGAGATCGTCGGCGACATCGCCGACGAGCACGACGAGGTCGAGGGTCCGATGATCGTCGAACGCCCGGACGGCGCGCTGGACCTCGATGCGCGGCTGTCCATCGAGGACTTCGAGACGCGGCTCGGCCAGACGCTGACCGCGGACGAGCGCGAGGCCGACATCGACACCGTGGGCGGCCTGGTGTTCACACTGGCCGGCCGGGTGCCGGCGCGCGGCGAGGTGATCAGCCATACGTCGGGGCTGGAGTTCCGCATCCTGGACGCCGACGCGCGCCGCATCCGGCGGCTCCGGGCGCGGCGGCCCGTGCAGCAGGCGGCGGAGTGAACGGCGCGGCGCCCCCTGCCACTTGCATCAGGCGCCGCTTTTGGCCACATGTGCTGGCATCCGGACCTCGCTGGTCCGCATTCCCCGATCTAGCTTCCGAGGTAAACCGATGTTCATCGAGACCGAAGGCACCCCGAACCCGGCCACGCTCAAGTTCCTGCCCGGGCGGGACGTGATGGGCGACGGCACGGCCGATTTCGCCGGGCCGGACACGGCGGCCCGCAGCCCGCTCGCCACCGCGCTGTTCGCCTTGCCCGGTGTGGCCCGCGTGTTCCTCGGCGGCGATTTTGTCACCGTGACCAAGTCCGACATCGCCGAATGGCAGGCCCTGCGGCCGCAGGTGCTCGGCGCGATCATGGAGCACTTCGTCGCCGGGCGTCCGGTGATCGAGGGCTTGGGCGCCGCGGTGGACGAGGACGTGTTGCCCGAAGACCAGGAGATCGTCGATCAGATCAAGGAACTGCTCGACAGCCGCGTGCGCCCGGCCGTCGCCAGCGACGGCGGCGACATCGTGTTCCGCGGCTATCGCGAGGGCGTGGTGCGCCTGCACATGCAGGGCGCCTGCAGCGGCTGCCCGTCGTCCAGCGCCACCTTGAAGCATGGCATCGAGAACATGCTGCGGCATTACGTGCCGGAGGTGACTTCGGTTGAGCAGGTCGAAGCCTGACGCGCCCGGCAACCGGCCATCCCGCCGGGGGATGACGACCCGATGCCGGGTCTGATCGTCGGCATCAGCCCGTTCAAGGCGTGCCCGCTAAGGTTTAGGTCTGATGAGGCCCATTTTCTCTGAGGGCCGGTTGGTCCTCGCGCTGGACGCGGCGTTGTCCGGCTGCTCGGCCGGGGTGATCGGACTGCATGGCGTTGTGGCGGAGCGCCGGGCCAGCGGTGCCCGGGGCCAGGTCGCGGCACTTCCCGCGATGGCCCAGGCGGCGCTGTCCGAGGCGGGACTTGCGCCCGCTCAGTTGACGATGGTGGCCGTGACGATTGGGCCGGGAAGCTTCACCGGCATCCGCGCTGCCTTGTCGCTTGCGCACGGCATTGCGCTTGCTGCCGGCGTGCCCGTGGTGGGCGTCACGGTGGGCGAGGCCTTGGCCGTCCCGGATTGCGGACGCCTGCAGTGGGCGGCCATCGATACGCGCCGCGGCCGTGTGTTCCTGGAGCATGGCGGCGGCATCGCGACGGTGGCGCTCGATGCGTTGCCGGACCCGCCCGGCCCGGTGTCGCTGGCCGGGGATGCCGCCATCGCCGTGGCGTCCCGGCTCGCGGCGCGCGGCGCGGATGTCCTGCTGCTCCCGGCCCGGCTGCCCATCCCGGCCGGCGTGGCGGCTGCGGCCCGGCGCCGGGTCGGCGCGGGACCGGACTCTCGCCCGGTGCAGCCCTTGTACGTGGACCTGCCGGAGGCGCGCCCGGCAAAGCCGATGTGACCGGCCTGCTCGTCGTGGCGACCCCGGCCCATGCGGAAGCCATGGCGCTGCTGCATGGCCGTGCCTTCGCAGCCCGCGAACGCTGGGGCACCGATGCGATCGGACTGCAGCTTGCCCTTCCCGGCGCGTTCGGCTGGATCGCGCCGACCGGCGGCATGATCCTGGCGCGGGTCGCCGCCGACGAGGCGGAGGTGCTGACCCTGGCGGTGGACCCCGCGGTTCGACGGCATGGCTTGGGGCGGGCGCTGCTGGGGCAGGCCTTGGCCACGGCGCGGCAGCGTGGCGCCAGCGCCATCTTCCTTGAGGTCGCGTCCGGCAACAGTGCGGCGCGCGCGCTCTATGCCGGAGCCGGCTTCGTCATGGTCGGCCATCGGCGCGGCTACTACCAGGGCGGAGGCGACGCCTTGGTGTTGCGGCAGCCACTGTAGCCGGCGCTGCGCCGGTCTTTCCTATTTGCAGGGCGGCCCACGGCGCAGCAGCAAGTCTGTCGTTCCGTCAGAGTTATCTTTTTGACTGACGACAACATGCCCTTGGTCGACCGCAGTCCGCGGGACATTGCGGCGTGGTTCCTCTCCGCTCAGGCGCACCATCAACGTTTGTCCAGGTGACAGTCGGTCAAGTGCGAGGCGGGTGCGGACATAGGTCATCGGGCAAACCTCGCGGGTGATGTCCAGGTGCTGGTCTGCCGGTTGGGCCGGCAGCACTTCGTCGAGCATGATTGACCCCATATTTATTTTACAATTCGTCTATTGCGAAGTGACGAGGTAAAACCGTATATGCCTCACTACTTATGTAACGAAAGGGTACCTATGGTTGAAGCGACGGCTAACTCGGACGTTCTTGGGCTGACAGCCCAGATCGTCTCGGCTCATGTTTCCAACAACTCGGTTGCGCCCGATGCGTTGCCGAACCTGATCCAGGAGGTCTATCGCACTCTGGCTGGAGTCGGGAAAGAACCGGTGGTGCCCGACAAGCAGCAGCCGGCCGTGCCGGTCAAGAAATCGGTGTTTCCCGACCACATCATCTGCCTTGAGGATGGAAAGAAGCTGAAAATGCTGAAACGCCATTTGAAGACTTCTTACAATATGACACCGGAGCAATACCGGGAGAAGTGGCAATTGCCCCCGGACTATCCAATGGTGGCGCCGAACTATGCAAGGCATCGCTCCTCGCTCGCCAAGAAAATCGGCCTGGGCACCAAGCCTCGCGCCCGTTAAAGCGTGATCTGTACGGTTTGGCTCAGGCAACACGCTCTCGCGATTAGTGGTGGAGAGCGGCTTCATCTGCACGGATGGGTTGTCCGTGCAGATGTTGCTTGAACTGGGCGGGGCTGGCGCCCTTCCGTCAACCGTGCCGAGGCCCTTGCGCTGATGGGATGTCTGGATTCGACAGACAGCGCCTACATCGGCTACGCCGGAAACCGTGATGCGGATAACGGAGTCGGCAAATCGTGTCCCTGAGCCGGGCCGGCTGCAGCCCTGCCTTCTGCTATCCGTCCTATGCGTAGACCGTTCCGTCGCCAGGGGCGGCAAGGCACCGTTGCGGAGGGTGGCCGATTGGCGGACACCCGAGCTCCCAAGCATGGTTGCCTGATGGCGCCGATCTTATGACAGAGCTTCAGCCGTTGCAGGTCCCGGCCGGCTCCCAAGGATTTGGAGAACTGCGGGCGGGTAGCCTTGGCCTGCGCATCGCTTCAACGCGGAGCGAGGTGGATGCCGCCCTGGCCCTGCGCTACCGCGTCTTCTTCGAGGAGATGGGCGCCATCCCGGACCAGGCTGCCCGGCAAAGCCGGCGCGACCAGGACGCCTATGACGCCGTGGCCGAACATTTGCTGGTGATCGACCACGAGATCGGGTCGGGTCCGGAAGCGGTCGTCGGCACCTACCGGTTGATCCTGCAGGCCGGCGCCGACGCCGTGGGCGACTTCTACTCGGCGGCCGAGTACGACATCGGGCCGATCACCAGCTTCCCCGGCCAGATCCTGGAACTCGGACGCTCCTGCGTCGATGCCCGGTATCGCGGCCGGGCGGTGGTGCAACTGCTGTGGCGCGGCATCACCGCCTACGTGTTCCACCACCAGATCGAACTGCTTTTCGGCTGCGCCAGCCTGCCCGGCACCGACCCGGACGCCCTGGCGACCGAGCTGACCTATCTGTATGGCCATCACCTCGCGCCTCCGGCCCTGCGCCCCCGGGCACGGCGGGAACGCTACATCGACATGCGCCGGCTCGACCCCGCCCTCATCGACCCGCGCCGCGCCAGCCAGATGCTGCCGCCGCTGATCAAGGGCTACCTGCGGGCCGGCGCGTTCGTCGGCGACGGCGCGGTGGTCGATCCGCAGTTCAACACGACCGACGTGGCCATCATCGTGAAGACCGACATGATCACCGACAAGTATTACCGGCACTACGAGCGCCAAAGCCGCGACCTGCCGGATTGACGCTCGGCCTTTGACCCGGTGTCCGCAAACAGCTTAGGACAGACCCTGATGGATGTGATCATGACCGCGCCCCGCCTGGCGCCGGCGGCGGTCGCCCTTCTCGAGGCCATGGGCGCCACCCTGCACTACATGGCCCCGTTCCCATCGGCGGCGGAGGTGGCGGCGCTTGCAGCCAAGGTCCAGCCGGTCGCAATCCTGTCCCGCCAGGGGCCGGTCACGGCGGCGGCCATGGACGCGGCGCCGGGCCTGCGCGTCGTCGCCCGGCACGGCGTGGGCGTGGACGACGTGGATGTGGCGGAGGCGCAGCGCCGCGGCATCGTCGTCACCCGCGCGCCCGGGTCCAACACGCAGGCCGTGGCCGAGCACACGATGGCGCTGCTGCTCGCCCTGGCCAAGGACTTGCCCCTGCTGTCGGCGCAGGTGGCGGGCGGCGCCTGGCGCAAGGCGGACACCAAGGTGCGGGACGTGGCCGGGCTGCGCCTGGGCCTGGTCGGCTGCGGCGCCATCGGGCAGGCCGTGGCGCGCCTGGCCGCCGCGTTCGGCATGGCGGTTGCGGCCTTCGACCCGGCCTTGCCGGACGGGACGGGCATCGAGGCCGCGGCGAGCCTGCCCGCCCTGCTCGCGCGGTCGGACGTGCTGTCCCTGCATCTGCCGCTGCTCCCGGCCACCCGGCATCTGATCGGCGCTGTGGAGCTGGCCGCCTTGCCGCGCGGCGCGGTTGTGCTCAACACCGCCCGCGGCGGCCTGATCGACGAGGCCGCGCTGCTCCAAGCGTTGGAGGCCGGGCACCTGGCCGGCGCAGGGCTGGACGTGTTCGAGGACGAGCCGCCGCCCGGGGACCACCCGCTGCGCCGCCACCCGCGCATGATCTGCACCCCGCACGTCGCGGGCGTGACCGACGGCAGCCTGGTGAACATGGGCGTCATGGCGGCCGAGTGCATCGCCGCCGTGCTGCACGGCGACCCGGTGCCGCCCGAGCGCCTGGTCCGGGCATGACGGACACCGGCGTGATCGATACGGTCGTGACTGGGCCATGGCTGCGCCTGCGCATGGCGACGGGCTGGCGGGCGGACCTGGCGGCGGCGGGCTTGGGCGCGCTTTCCGCCGCCGCGCTGCCGCCGGTGCATGCGATCCCTGTGCTGCTGCTGGCGGTGCCGGGCCTGCTGTGCCTGATCGACGGGTCGCGCGGGACATGGACAGCGGCGCGGCGCGGCTTCTGGTTCGGCCTCGGCCACCACGTCTTCGGGCTGTATTGGATCACCGAGGCCATCCTGCTGGAATCGGCGCGGTACTGGTGGCTGGTTCCCTTCGCGGTGCCGGCGTTGTCCGCGCTGCTGGCCCTGTTCATCGCGGCGCCCTGCGCCCTGGCCCGCCGGGCGCAGCCGGGCTGGCGGCGGGTGCTGATGCTGGCGTCGGCATGGACGCTGTTCGACATCGCGCGGCAGTATGTCGGCACAGGGTTCCCCTGGAACCCATGGGGCAGCGTGTGGGCGATCCCCGGCGGCCTGGGCGATGTGATGATCCAGCCTGCGGCGTGGGTCGGCACGCCGGGCCTGACGCTGGCCACGCTGCTGCTGGCGTCGTCCCCGGCCTTGGGCCGGCGCGGCATGGCCGGCGCGGCGGCGGTGCTGGCGGGCTGGGCCGGGCTGGGATGGGTGCGGCTGCAGGAGCCGGAGCCGCCGGGTCCGGGCCTCGTGGCGGTGCTGGTGCAGGGCAACGTGGCTCAGGGCCAGAAGTGGGACCGCGCAACGGCGCTGGCGACGTTCGATCGCTACCTGGACCTGACGCGGCGGGCCGTGGCGGCGCTGGACGGCGCTCCGTCCGTGGTGGTCTGGCCCGAAACCGCCAGCGTGTTCCTGCTGCAGTCCGACGCCGCCGCGCGCCAGGCCATCGCCGATGCCGCGGCGCCGGCGCGGGCCGCCATCGTCGGCAGCCTGACGTTCACGGAGGGCGCGCCGTCGGCCGATCCCGGCAACCTGCCGCGCAACAGCCTGGTCGCCATGTTGCCCGACGGCGCCATCGCGGGCATCTACGACAAGTGGCACCTCGTCCCCTTCGGCGAGTATGCGCCGTCCTGGGTGCCGCTCTCGATCCAGGTGGTGCCGGGCCAGTTCGCCTTTGGCCGCGGCCCGGCGACGCTGCACATGCCGGGCGTGCCGCCGTTCGGCGCGATGATCTGCTACGAGGCCATCTTCCCGGCGGAGGTCGTCGATCAGGCCGACCGGCCGGACTGGCTGGTGAACATCACGAACGACGCCTGGTTCGGCAACTCGACCGGGCCGCGGCAGCACCTCGCGGCGGCCCGGATGCGCGCGGCCGAGGAGGGGCTGCCGCTGATGCGCGCGGCGAACACCGGCATTTCGGTTGGGTTCGACGGACAGGGCCGGGAGTTGGGCCGGCTGCCTATGGCGGTGGCGGACACTTTGACGCTGCCGTTGCCCGGTCGGCGGCCGCCCACGTCGTTTTCACGCTGGGGCCTGGTGCTGCCGGGCCTGCTGTCCTTGGCCGGTGCGGGAACCGCCATCGGCTTAACACGCCGCCACAACCGGCCTGCTGCTTAGAATCTGAGGGCGGTCTCAATTTGATGGCTGATGGCAGGGTCGTTGCAGAGCATTGACAATTGGCGGTTGCATTGCTATCTCTTGAAACTATAATTCCACGTGGAACGCCGTCGTTGGAGACGAGTATGGGACCGGACGCATTCATGGCCAGCAGCGACAAGGAGAGCCGTCCGAGTCCCATCGACATCCATGTCGGCGGGCGCATCCGCCTGCGCCGCACCCTGATGGGCATGTCGCAGGAGCGGCTTGGGGAGGCGCTGGGCCTCACCTTCCAGCAGGTGCAGAAGTATGAGCGCGGCGTGAACCGGGTGGGCGCGTCCCGCTTGTTCGACCTGTCGCGCGTGCTGGACGTGTCCATCAGCTTCTTTTTCGACGACATGCCGGAGCCGATTGCCGGGCTGCACGGCACCCATCATACCACCCGCGTCGCGGGCGGCTTCGCCGAGGCGCAGGATGGCTTCGGTGCCGACGAGGCTTTGAACCGGCGGGAAACCTTGGAGTTGGTGCGGGCCTACTACCGCATCACCGAGCCGTCCGTCCGCAAGCGCGTCTTCGAACTCATCAAGTCGATGGGACCTGCGGAAACGTAGTTTCGCGCGCCTTGGTTGATGCGACGTCACTCGGCCCGCAGTTGCGGGTTGTCGAACCTTGGATTGCGATGGCGGTGCAGCGCCGCTGCCAAAGCTGCCGCGAGGTCGCGCTTTTCGGCTTCGCCCAACTCGGCGCCCACCTCCATCCGGCCGCCGCGGTCGGACAGCCATAGCGCCGGGACGCGGCCGGGACGCTCCTCCAGCCCGGCCCGCAGCCAGGCCGACTGCAAGCGGCGCTCCACTCGGCGTCCGGCCATGTCCGTCCGCACCACCCGCAACCCTTCGTCGGACAGCAGCAGCATCTCGCTCGCCCGCGCCGCCCGCGCGTTGCGGCGCAGCAGCACGAGCGCCAGGGCGATCTCCGCCCCGTTGAACCCGATCACCGGCCAGGCGCCGATATACCACAGCCCCAGCGATATCATCGTGCTCAACAGGCAGATGAAGCCCACAAGCCATCGCAGCCCGGCGCGCGTCAGGCTGCGGTGCGGTATGATCACCGCTTCGAACGCGGTGCCCGGCTGTGGAGACATGGCGGCTTGCATCCCTCCCATTTGGCTCCGGAGGTGATCTTGTCAGCCCGGCGCCTGCACGCGATACCGGCATCATGGCCCAAGACTCCGACCCGACCCATCCTAAACCCCGCCCAGCCCTGAAACCGCGTGTCGCCGCCGAAGCAGGGCGCACCCGGACCCCGCCCATGAGCCTCGCCGCCGTGCGCGGCTTCATCGAGGCGCTGTCCAAGGTTTATCCCGTGGGATCGAGCGAGCTGGAGTTCACCGACCCGTACACCCTGCTGGTCGCCGTGGTGATGTCCGCGCAGACGACGGACGCCGCGGTGAACCGGGCCGGCCTCACCCTGTTCGCCGCCGCGCCCACCCCGGCTGCAATGGTGGCGCTGGGTGTTGAGGCGGTGGGCGCGCATATCCGCAGCATCGGCCTTTGGCAGGCCAAGTCGAAGAACGTGGTCGAGCTCTCGCGCCTGCTGATCGAGCGCCATGGCGGCGCCGTGCCCAACGACCGCGAGGCGCTTGAGGCCCTGCCCGGCGTCGGGCGCAAAACCGCCAACGTGGTGCTGAACGTGGCGTTCGGGCACGCCACGATGGCGGTCGATACCCACGTCTTCCGCCTGGGCAACCGCACCGGCATCGCGCCGGGCAAGACGGTGCGGGAGGTCGAGGACGGCCTGGTGAAGCGCATTCCCAAAGACGTGCTCCGCCCGGCGCACCATTGGCTGATCCTGCATGGCCGCTACGTCTGCAAGGCGCGGCGTCCGGAATGCTGGCGCTGCGCCGCGAAGGAATGGTGCCGCTTTCCCGCCAAGGAGTCCGGGCCGGCCAGCAGCGCGGGGTAGCGCCCTTGCGCCCCAGCCGCTTGCCGCCCTAATCGAAGCCCATGCTGCACATCGCCAAGCTCGCGGTCGGAATCCGCGACATCGCCCACCTGCGCCAAGTCCAGGCCATGCGCGCCACCGAGCTGCCGCCGCTGCGCCACCGCACCCGCATGTTCCCGCGTCGGGCGGCGGAGATCACCGGGGGCGGCAGCATCTATTGGGTAATCGCCGGCGCCATGCTGGTGCGGCAGCGCGTGCTGGACGTGATCGAGGACCGGCGGGAGGACGAGACGCGCTGCGCCGGTCTGGTGCTGGACCCGGTGCTGGTGCCGGTGGAGGGCCGCCCGGTCAAGGCGTTCCAAGGCTGGCGATACCTGGCGGACGCGGACGCCCCGGCGGACGTGAGCGCCGGCGGACCCGCCTGCGGCGCGGACGGCCTGCCGGAGGAGCTGCGGCGGCAGTTGCAGGCGCTCTGCCTGCTTTAACGGTTCGCCTCGATCAGGGTCAGCAGCGCCGTCAGCACGGAGGCCGGGGACGGCGGGCAGCCCTGCACGATCAGGTCAACCGGCAGCGCGGTGCCGATGCCGCCCTGCACCGCATAGCTTCCGGCAAAAACCCCGCCGTCGATGGCGCAGGCGCCGACCGCCACGACCCATCGCGGCTCCGGCATGGCCGTCCAGACAGCCTCCATCGCGGTCCGCATGGCAAAGGTCAGCGGCCCCGTCACCAGCAGCACGTCGGCCTGGCGCGGGTGGCCGACGAAGGCGAGGCCGTGGCGCTCCAGGTCGTAGGCGACGCCGTGCAGCGCGCCGACCTCGGTTGCGCAGCCGCCGCAGCCGCCGGCGGCGACGTGCAGGAGGGCCAGGCTCCGGCCCAGCCGGGCCTGCGCGGCGCTGTCCAGTTGCGCGGCGAGCGCCCCGGCGATCTCCACGTCCGGCGCTCCCGCGGGGTCGGCGGCAGGCCGGCGGAACAGGGCACGGGCCAGGTCTCGCAGCATCGCTAAAGCTCCAGGCCGGACGCCGCGGGGCTGAACGACTGCAGGATCAGCGGCAGGTCGCTTACAGCGGCGCCGCCGCACGCCGCCTCGATCAGCGGCCAATGCAGCCAACGCGGGTCGCGGACGAAGTTCGTGGCGATGTTCCCGGCGTCCAGGCGGAGCCAATGCCAAACGTCGCCGTGCGGCCCTTCGGCAACGCCCAGGCCCTCGCCGCTGGCAAAGGGCACGCCGGCATTGACGGGACCGGGCGGCAAGTCGGCCAGCCATCCGCGCAGCATCGCCTCGCTGTCGCGGATTTCATGGAGGCGCAGATGCAGGCGCGCTTCCACGTCGCCGGCGCACAATGTGGGCGGCATGGCGGGCGGGCGGCGGTAGGGCGGGTAGCCCGGCACGCGCCGCGCGTCGTCCTGGCGCCCGGCGGCCCGTCCCACCACGCCGCCCGGGGCGATCTGCGCCACGATCTCCGGGCCGGTCACGCCGACGCCTGACGCCATGCCGTCCAGGCCGCGCAGCACGTCCGGCCGCTCCGCCGCGATCCGGTCCAGGGCGTCCAGCACGGCCGCGTGGCCGTCCGGCGCGAGGTCCACCGCGGTTCCGCCGGGCATGACGCAATCCATCAGCAGGCGGTGCCCGAACGCGGCCTGGCTGGCCCGCAGCACGGTTTCCCGCAACGCGCCGCACCGCGCGCCCGGCAAGCCGGGCAGCGTCGCCCTCAAATCGGCAAGGTGGCTGGCGATCCGCTCAAGTTCCGCCATGACGCCGCGAAGCGCGTGGCCGCGGGGCGGCGGCTCAGCATCGAGCGCGGCCTCGCCTGCGCGGGCGAAGGCGACGGCGTGCGCCACCGTGCTGTCGGCGGCGATCCGCGCGGCGAGCGGCGCTGCGCCGCGCAGCGGCTTGCCGCGCATCAGCGCCAGGACGCCCCGATGCGCGTAGCCCAGCCGCGCCTCCGTCCGCACGACCGTCTCCCCCGCGGCGGTGACGCGCAGGTGCACGGGATCGGCGGCGAGGCTGCCAATCGGGCCGACTGAGACCTGATGCTGGCCGGGCTGCACGGCGCCGGGTGCCTGCGGCTCCGGCGGGGCGGCGTTGGGCGCGGGACGACGGGAGAGCGGGCGCAGGATGGGCCAGCGCCCGTGGTCCAGCAGCGGGCGCGAGTCGATGCCATGCGCGGCGACGTGGCCCCAAAGGTCATGGGTCATGCGCTCGAACAGCGCCGCCGCAGGGCGGCTCGGCGACAGCGCATCGTACAGCCCGCTCTCGACCAGGACGGAGGCGATCAGCGGCGTGCTGCCCATGAACAAGACGTGCACATGGGCCGTGTCCGCCCACAATCCCAGCAAGACCGGCTCGGGATCGCTGCGCAATGCCTCCGCCATTGCGCGCCAGGCTTCGGGGCTGAGCAGATGGCGGGGCCAGGGCCGCATAGGCTGCACCTCGCCGGCGGCGATCAACGCCTCGACCGTCATGGCGCCGCCGCGACCGCCCGGAACCAGGCGGCCACCCCGGACGGCATGGCCGCTCCCAGACCCAGCAGCGCTGCCACGGGCAGCCAAATCCAGGCGGCCGCATGCCCGGTCGCCGGGCCGGAATGCCGCTCACGCAAACGCACAGCCAGCGCACCTGCGAAGGCGAGGAGGCCCAGGCCGAACAGGGGGGCCAGACAAGGCAGGCTGCGCGCCGCCTCGGTCAGGATCAGCGCCTCGCTGCCGAACAGCGCGAAGGGCGGCAGCCCGGCGAGCGCGACCAGCAGGACGGCCAGCGGCATGGCCGGGAGGGAACGGCGCAGCGCCGCGTGGGCCAGGCTGTGCGCCGTCAGGTGCAGCAGGCCGGCAAAGGTCGCGGCCGGGCCGCCCAGCCCGAACGCGACGGCGGTGATCCCATTATGGCCGAGGATGCTGGCAGCCGTCAGCCGGCCCCGGCGCCAAACGCCAAGCGCCCCGAGCAGCAACGCCCCCATCCCGAACGCCAGCAGCGGCGGCCCCGGCGCAACGGCGTCGGCATTGGCCGCCATCACGCCACGTAGGCGCAGGACCACGGAGAATGCGATGATGGGCAGCAGGACGCCTGCTGCGGCGCCGCCCGGCCCCGCCCGGCGCGGCGCCAGTACGGCCACCGCGCCGTAGCCGGCCAGCAGCAGGGGGAACGCCAGGCTCAGCACGCCGCCCTGAAAGCCCGGCGCAGCGGCGGCAAGGCCGGTCCATCGCAGACCGGGCCAGCCGGGAGCGGACGCCGCGACGTGCAGCAGCACGGTGCCGAACAGTGCCAGCAGCGCCCCGGCGGCGGTGGGCAGCAGGCCGGGGCCGGCCCGCCCCGCCGTCAGCATGGCCGCCGCGGCAAACGCCGTCCAAGCCAGGCCGGTGTCGTCCGACAGCAACGCGAGCTGGACGAGGCCCAGCAGCAGAAGCAGCACGGCCGGACGGCGTGGGGCCGGGCGCTCGGCCCAGGCGGTGATCAGCCCGACGAGGCCAGCGAGGATTGCAAGATGGGCCGCGAGCCCGTCGGTCAGCAGCGCGTCGCCAAGCTCTGCCGTGGTCCAGGGCAGGAACGCCGCGCAGCCAAGGGTCGCAGCGGCAGCGGCGGCGCCCACCCAGGTGGCGCGACGAGACGGCAGCGCGGCCAATCCCGCCGCGGCGAAGAACGGGACCGACACGGTCCCAACGGCAGCAACCGGCCAGGTCATGCCGGACGCGCCCTCGCCGGCGCCAACTGCGCCGCGGCGAGGCCGACGACGCCCAGGCTCGCAAGCGCCACGAGGACCGCGGGGCCGGCCACGCCGAACGCGGCCAAGGCCACGCCATTCTCGAGCGACAGCAGGCCCGCCGTCCGCAACGCGCGGTCCCGCCGGACCGCAATCGTCAGCAGCCCCAGCAGAGCCATCGCAAGCGCGGGCGCCAACTCTTCCGGCGCGACGGCAGCCGCCAGCGCCGCCAACCCGGCGCCAAGCGCCACGGGCACCCAGCCGCCCGCGGCAGGGCGCTTGTCGCGAAACGTCGGGCGCAGCAGCAGAGGCAGGCCCACGCCCTTGGCCCCGAACGTGACGAGTGCCGCCGCCGCCAACGGAAGTGAGGCCTGCTGCCAAGCCTGCCAGCCCGTGGCGAGCGCCAGCACGGCCGCCTGCGCGGCGTAGGCGCCCAGCACAGAGCCAGGACGCCGCGCCGCCAGCATTGCCAAAGACAGCGCCAGCATCACGCCGGCCAGCCAGTGCACGACCTCGGACCCCGGCGGGACGGTCATGCCAGGCCCTGGCTTGCGAACAGGAACACGGCCGCCAAGAAGGCCAACGCCGCCGCGATGCCCAGCATGGCCGGCACGCGGGCCACGGCCGGCTTGGCAGCAACCGTGTCCAACACCGCCACAACGATCCCCAGCACGCCCGCCTTGACGACCCAGGCCCCGATGCCGATGCCCCAAGCCAGCGGCTCCGCCCCGGCCATCGCCAGGCCGAACGGCAGGATCAGCGCCGCGAACAGGCTGATCCACACCAGGGCGCGCACCTGCCCGGTGAGGGCGACCATCGCGAGGGCAGGCCCGGAATACTCAAGCGCCGCCGCGTCCTGCATGGAGGCAAGCGGCGAGCCGCCCGGCCCGCGCCGCACCATGGAGGACCCGACGATGGCCAGCGCCGCCGCGGCGGGAAGCCACGCAACCGCCAGCCCCGGCGGCACCTCCTGCAGCGCCGCGCAGGCGGCATCGAGGTTGCTGGTGCCGGCCAAGGTCGTCAGCAGCAAGATGACCAGCACCGTCGCGGGCGCGGCCCACATTGCGGCCAGCATGACACGGCTGCCGCCCATGCCGCCCAGCGCCGTGCCGGTCTCAAAACCCGCAAGCGCCAGCGCGCACCGATCCAACGCCAGCAGCCCGGCCAGCACGATCAGGTCGGACGCCGGCGCCGTCGCCATGCCCAGCGCGAACGACGGCACCAGCAGCGCGGCGGCGAAGACGGCCGAAAGGCATGCGAACGGCGCGCCCTCGAACAGCCAGGATCCCGGCCCCGGCAGCATTGGCCGCTTGCGCCATAGGCGCACAAGGTCCCGCCACGGTTGCGCCAGCGGTGGCCCAACCCGGCCTAGCAGGCGCGCACGGACCCGCGCCTGCACCCCCGCCAGCAACGGCGCCCCGGCCAGCATCAGCCCCGCATGCAGCAGCAGGCTCGCGACGCCGATCACCACGCGCCCCACAGCAGCAGCCCGATCACGGCCAGCAGCAACAGGCCGACGGGTCCGCCGACGCCCGGGCGGCGCAGCCGGCCGGCGGCCTTGCCGGCCCACGCCCCCATGCCGTGCCACCAGGCTTGGCGCGGCGTGCCGGAATAGCCGAGGCTCTGCAACAGCGCCTGGCCGGCCGATGCGGTGCTGTATTGGGAGGCCGGGTCGCCGAAGGGCAGCCAGGGCGGCGGCTCGTCGAGGCCGCCGTCCCAGGCCGGCACACGCTGCCCGTCCTGCCCCGCCTTGCCCCGGGCAATCCAGGCCAGCAGCACGCCGCACGCCGCCACGAGCGCCGCAATCCCCGGCGCAGCGTAGCCCGGGCCGCCCGCCTGCGCCGGCACCACCAGCAGGCGCCCGGCCACGTCGACGTCCAGCAGCCGCGCCACCGTGGGCCGGATCAGCAGCAGGGCCAAGGATGGCCACACCCCCAGCAGCGCACACAGCCCGGCCAGTCCCGCAACCGCCAGCCGGACCCGGCGGGACGTCTCTTCCGCCGCCGCCGTCCGGGGCGTGCGCGGACGGCCCAGGAAGCCGATGCCGACCAGCCGAACCGCAGCCGCCGCTGCCAAAGCGGTGCCCAGCGCCACCGCCGCCAGCACGGCCGCGACGCCCGCCTGCTGCCAGATGCCGCCGATCTCAGGAAGCGCCAGCAGGGATTGCAGCACCAGCCACCGCCCGGCGAACCCCACCGTCAGCGGCAGGCTCGCCAAGCTGGCCGCGCCCAGCAGGGCGCCCAAGGTGACGCCGGGCATGCTCCGGATCAGCCCGCCGAGCCGGGACAGCGCCCGCGTCCCCGCGCTGTGCGCCACCGCGGCGGCGCACAGCGCCAGCAGCGCGTCAACCAGCGCGTAGCCCACCGCATGCAGCAGCACCCCGGCGAGCGCCAGGGCGGCCAAGGCCGGCGCGTCGGCGTACCGCGCCGCCAGCACCGCGCCAAGCCCGGCCACGGCCAGCCCCGCCGCGCCCATCCGGCTGGCGTCCAGGATCGCCAGCAGGTCGTCCTCGGCATTGGCCCGCAGGCCGCCCAGCACCGCCGCCCCGGCGCCCAGAACCAGCAAGGATGCCGCCCACCAGCCGGGCGCCGTGGGACCGCAAAGGTCGAGCAGCACGCGGATGAGCACGTAAAGCGTGGCCACCGCCATGCCGCCGGGCAGCAACGCGCCGACCGGCTCCGTCTGCGCGGCGGCCCGGGCGGGCCAGGCCAGTTGCGACGCGGCGCCCAGCAACGCCAGGAGCAAGATGGCCGTCGCCTGCGCACCCTCCGGCGACGCCGCGCGCATCGCGGCGAATCGCAGCTCCAGCGGCACGCCCGGCGGCGCCAGCAACGCCATGACTGCCACCAGGCACAGGACGCCGCAGGCCGCCTGCGCCATGTCCGGCCGGCTCGCAACCGCGGCGAGGCCGAAGCACAGCGCCAGAGTGAACCCGTCCGCCGCGAACGGTGTCAGGACCATGGCCCAGACCGCGACGGGCAGCCGCAACGCCCCACCCTCCAGCGCCGCCGCCGCGCCCACGACGCACAGCACCAGGGCAAACAAGGCCGACAGCGCGTCGCAGGCCCAATGCAAGCCGCCGGTCGGCCCGATGGGCACGGCGATGGGATCGGTCCACCCCCCGCTTGCGGCCAGTGCCACGAGGACAAAGCCCGCCACGCAGCCGGCCCAGCTTGCCGTACGGATCAAACGGACAGCGGGCGCAACAAGTCGGGGACGGCCAACGCCTACTCGCCGCCTGATACCGAATAGCCTGATACCGAATAGCCGGGCACCGCATGGGTCCGGGCGGCAGGCCCCGGCCGCGGGTCGGCGGCGCGGGGGTGTCGGGCGAGGTGGGTCATGCTTCCTCCGGCCCGTGGCATCCGGGACTCTGGCGACGATAAAGCGACCCGTCCGGAGATGGCAACGCTTCCTGTACATCGGACGTTGACCGGGAGGGCCGCGGGCTGGATGCTGCGCGGCAGCAATCATCTATCCCAAAGGACTGGCCCATGCGACTCCGCACCCTCCTGCTGGCCGGCGCCGCGCTGCTGTGGGCGGCCTCCGGCGAGGCCAAGACCCTGGTCTATTGCTCCGAAGGCTCGCCGGAAAACTTCAGCCCCATGCTGAACACCACCGGGACGACGTTCGACGCGAACCACCCCGTCTATGGCCGGCTGATCGAGTTCAAGCCCGGCGAGACCGGCATCGAGCCTGGCCTGGCCGAGAGCTGGGACGTATCGCCCGACGGCCGCGTGTTCACCTTGCGCCTGCGCTCGGGCGTGAAGTGGCACAGCAACGCCCAGTTCAAGCCGACGCGCGACTTCAACGCCGACGACGTGCTGTTCACCTTCAACCGCCAGGGGCAAGAGGACCACCCGTTCCACAAGGTGTCCGGCGGCTCCTACGACTATTACGGCGACATGGGCTTGCCGAAGCTGGTTGCCGGCATCGAGAAGGTGGACCCCCTCACCGTCCGCTTCACCTTGACCGAGCCTTCGGCGCCGTTCCTATCGGACCTTGCGATGGAGTTCGCCTCCATCCAGTCCGCCGAGTACGCCGACATGTTGATGAAGGCCGGCAAGCCCGAGCAGATCGACCAGGTGCCCATCGGCACGGGTCCGTTCAGCTTCGTCGCCTACCAGCGCGACGCCACCATCCGCTACCGGCGGTTCGACGGGTTCTGGGGACCGAAGGCGAAGCTCGACGCGCTGGTGTTCTCCATCAACAAGGACCCGGCGGTGCGGCTGGCCAAGCTGCGCGCCAACGAGTGCCAGGTCTCGGCCTATCCGGCGCCGGCGGACCTGCCGGGCATCCGCGCTGACGCCTCGCTCAAGCTGCTGGACCAGCCCGGCCTCAACATCGGCTACCTCGCATTCAACGTGCAGAAGAAGCCATTTGACGACAAGCGGGTGCGACAGGCGCTGAACATGGCCCTCGACAAGAAGGCGATCATCGACGCCGTTTACCTCGGCGCCGGTCAGCCGGCCAAGAACCTGATTCCGCCGACCATCTGGTCCTATAACGACGCCGTGCAGCCCTGGCCGTTCGACCCCGCCGCGGCTAGGAAGCTGTTGGCCGACGCCGGTTATCCCGAGGGGTTCGAGACCGACCTCTGGGCGATGCCGGTGCAGCGGCCCTACAACCCCGACGCGCGCCGCATCGCCGAGCTGATGCAGTCCGACCTCGCCAAGGTCGGCGTCAAGGCGCGGATCGTCAGCTACGAATGGGGCGAGTACCGCAAGCGCGTCCAGGCCGGGGACCACACGATGGCGGAACTCGGCTGGACCGGCGACAACGGCGATCCCGATAACTTCTTTGTCCCATTGGCCGGGTGCGCGGCGGCGCGGCCGGGCGGCGGCAGCTCGACGAAATGGTGCAACAAGGAGTTCGACGACTTGGTCAACAAAGCCGTGATGCTGAACGACAAGGCGGAGCGCACCAAGCTGTATGAGCAGGCCCAGCTCATCATGCGGGAGGACGCGCCATACTTCCTGATCGCGCATTCGGTCGCTTTCCAGCCGTTGCGCAAGGAGGTCACCGGCTACGTCATGAGTCCGTTCAGCCGGCATGTCTTTGACCAGGTCGACATCCAGTAGTTCCTCCACGCATGCTCCGCCTGCTGGCCCGGCGGCTGGCGCTGATCGTGCCGACCTTCATCGGCGTCACGCTGCTGGGCTTCCTGCTGATCCACTCCATTCCCGGCGACCCCGTCGAGGTCCGCGTCGGCGAGCGCGGCATCTCGCCGGAGCGCCTCGCCTACTTCCGCCACGAACTCGGCCTCGACCAGCCGCTGTGGAAGCAGTTCCTCGACTACCAGGGCCAGCTCCTGCACGGCGACCTCGGACGCTCCGTGGTGACGCAGGAAAGCGTGTGGTCCGAGTTCAAGACGTTCTTTCCCGCGACCCTCGAACTCGGCGTTTGCGCCCTGCTGTTCGCCGTCGTGCTCGGCCTGCCGCTCGGTGTGATGGCGGCGGCGCGGCGCGGGTCGGCGCTGGACTACGGGCTGATCGGGCTGTCCGTCACCGGGGCGTCGATGCCGATCTTCTGGTGGGGGCTGATGGCGGTGCTGATCTTCTCGGTCGGTCTTGGCTGGACGCCGGTGTCGGGCCGCATCGACGAACTGTTCTACATAGAACCGTGGTCCGGCTTCCTGCTGATCGACTCCTGGTTCAGCGACGACGCCGGGGCGTTCCGCTCCGCCGTGCGCCACCTGATCCTTCCTGCCATCGTGCTTGGCACCATCCCGCTCGCCACCATCGCCCGCATGACCCGGTCGGCGATGCTGGAGGTCTTGGGCGAGGACTACGTGCGGACCGCGCGGGCCAAGGGCCTGGCGCCGGGCCGCGTGGTGGTGGTGCACGCGCTGCGCAACGCGCTGATCCCCGTCGTCACGGTGCTTGGCTTGCAGGTGGGCGCGCTGCTGGGCGGCGCGATCCTGACCGAAACGGTGTTCGCCTGGCCCGGCGTCGGCCATTGGCTGGTCGAGAGCGTGCAGCGCCGCGACTACAACGTCCTGCAGGGCGGCACCCTGCTGATCGCCGTGCTGGTCATGCTGGTGAACCTCGGCGTCGATGTGCTGTACGGCGTGCTGAACCCGAGGCTGCGGCATTGATGCCGCATCCGGTATTACGCCATTGAGCGCCACGCTTGCGGCGCCCCGAGCCGGGCTGTTCCGCCGCCTGCTGGAGAACCCGGGCGCGGTGGCCGGGCTGGCGGTGATGGCGGTGCTGGTCGTCCTGGCCGTCGCCGCCCCCGTCGTCGCGCCGCACGGCCCGGCCGAGCAGTTCCGGGAACACTTCCTGGCCCCGCCGTTCCAGCAGGCGACGTTCCCGCTCGGCACCGATAGCCTGGGGCGGGACATCCTGACCCGGCTGATCTACGGCGCGCGGCTGTCGCTCTTGATCGGCGCGGTCGTCGTGGCGCTGTCGCTTTCGGCCGGCACCCTGCTGGGCCTGGTCGCCGCCTTTGCCGGGGGCGTGCTGGACATCGCGATCATGCGGTTGATGGACGTGCTGCTGGTGTTCCCGAGTTTGCTGCTGGCCATCGTCGTGGTGGCGATCCTCGGACCCGGCCTGACCAACGCGATGCTGGCGGTCGCGGTGGTGTTGCTGCCGGGCTACGTGCGGCTGGCGCGGGCGGCGGCATTGGGGGAGCTGACGCGCGAGTACGTGGTGGCGACGCGCAGCGCCGGGGCCGGGGTGCTGCGGCTGATGCTGCTGGTCGTGCTGCCCAACTGCCTGGCGCCGCTGATCGTGCAGGCGACGCTCGGCTTCTCCGCCGCCATCCTGGACGCGGCGGCGCTCGGCTTTTTGGGACTTGGCGCGCAGCCGCCCACGCCGGAGTGGGGCACCATGCTGGCCGACGCGCTGCAGTTCTACCAGCGCGCCTGGTGGCTGCTGGCCTTTCCCGGCATTGCCATCCTGGTCACGGTCATGGCGTTCAACCTGCTGGGCGACGGCCTGCGCGACGCACTCGACCCGAAGCTGCGGCGATGACCGCGCTGCTGGAGGTCCGCAACCTGTCCGTCGCGTTCGGCTCGTTCCGCGTGGTGGAGGGCGTGGACCTCCTCGTGGCGCCGGGCGAGGTACTGTGCGTCGTGGGCGAATCCGGCTCGGGCAAGAGCGTGTCCATGCTCGCCGTCATGGGCCTGCTGCCGCGCACCGGGCGGGTGGCGGCCGACCGCGTGGCGTTCCGCGGCGGCGACCTGCTGCACGCGACGCCGCGTGTCCGACGCCGCCTGACCGGGCGGGACATGGCGATGGTGTTCCAGGAACCCACGACTTCGCTCAACCCCTGCTATCCCATCGGCTGGCAGATCGCGGAAGCCATGCGCGCCCACCACGCCGCGCCGCGCGCCGAGATCCGCGGCCGGGTCGTGGCGCTGCTGGGCCAGGTCGGCGTGCCCGCGCCGGAGCAGCGCATGCGCGCCTTCCCGCACCAGCTCTCCGGCGGGCTGAACCAGCGCGCGATGATCGCCATGGCCATCGCCTGCAACCCGGCGCTGCTGATCGCCGACGAGCCGACCACCGCCCTCGACGTGACGGTGCAGAAAGGCGTGCTGGACCTGCTGGTGGGCTTGCAGCGGGAGCGCGGCATGGGCCTCGTGCTCATCACCCACGACATGGGCGTGGTGGCGGAGACGGCGCAGCGCGTCCAGGTGATGTATGCCGGCCAGGTGATGGAGGAGCAGCAAGCCGCCCCCTTGTTCGCCCACCCGCGCCACCCCTACACCGCCGCCTTGCTGGACGCCCTGCCGGAGCGCGCCGAGGGCAAGCCGCGCCTGCCCACCATCCCCGGCGTCGTGCCCGGCGCCGACGACCGGCCGACCGGCTGCCTGTTCGCGCCGCGCTGCCGCTTCCGCACCCCGCAGTGCGACGCCGAGCGCCCGGCGCTGCGCCTGGTGTCCGGCGCCCGCGTGCGCTGCCACTACCCGCTGGACGACGCCGGGCAACCGACGGGCCGCCCCCAGGGACTCGCAACTTGACGGTGCTGGAGGCGGTCGATGTCGTCCGGCACTACCCGGTCGGCCGCAAGCTGCTGCGCGCGGTGGACGGGGTGTCGTTCCGGCTGGCCGCCGGGCGCACGTTGGCGGTGGTGGGCGAGTCCGGCTGCGGCAAATCCACCCTCGCCCGCATGGCCGCGCTGATGGAGCCGCCGACCGCGGGCCGGGTCCTGGTCACCGGCCAGCCCGCCGAGGGTCCGGCCCGGCGCACCCTGCAACTGCAAAATCAGATGGTGTTCCAGAACCCCTACGCCTCGCTCAACCCGCGCCGCACAGTGGGCGAGGCGCTGATGGAGCCGCTCACCATCAACCGCCGCGGCACCCGGCGCGAGCGCGCCGCCGCGGCCCGGCAGATGCTCGACCGCGTGGGCCTGCGCCCGGAGGCGTTCGACCGCTACCCGCACCAGTTCTCCGGCGGCCAGCGCCAGCGCGTCGCCATCGCCCGCGCGCTGATGCTGCGCCCAGCGGCCGTGACGGCGGACGAGCCGGTCTCGGCGCTGGACGTTTCGGTGCAGGCGCAGGTGCTGAACCTGCTGCGGGATCTGCAGGACGAGCTAGGCATCGCCTACCTGTTCATCAGCCACGACATCTCCGTAGTGCGGCACATGGCGCAGGACGTGCTGGTGATGTACGCCGGGCGCCCGGCGGAACAGGGGGACGCGGACGCGGTGCTGAACCGTCCGCGGCATCCCTACACGCGGCTGCTGCTGGCCTCGACGCCGTTCGTGGACCCGGCGCGGCGGGTGGCGGCGGTGGCGGTCCGGGGGGAGCCGCCTTCACCGGTGGAGGCGGTGCCGGGGTGTGCGTTTGCCAGTCGATGCGGGTATGCGACGGAGCGGTGTGGGGTGGAGCGGCCGGAGTTGAGGGGGGTGGAGGGGCGGATGGTGGCTTGTCATTATGCTGACAATGTTTCAGCTTGACATTGACGTATTAGCG
>JAABUX010001874.1_pt1 | contig 30798 bp, 33 predicted proteins | sample 5561851 | NCBI WGS metagenome assembly JAABUX01 (sample SAMN10711883, study PRJNA513361) | rock metagenome | isolation source: Antarctica rocks | place: Antarctica: Victoria Land, Richard Nunatak red sandstone | collected 2016-01-03
ACACGAGCTCTTCCGATCTACGGGAAGGCAGACAGCTTTTCCTTAATATACCGGACACCCACAATAAGTCGTGTGCAGCCACTCGAACAAGCCGTCAGTCCTAAATGAACTGCCCCCGCAAAAACCCCAAAGCCGGCAACGGCTTCCAAGCCCGCGGCAGGTCGGCCGGGCGGATCGGCGCCACGCTGTAGCAGGGGGCGGGCTGGCGGCAGGATTGCAGCAGGCTGGTGTAGGCGCGGATCTGCTGTTCCCGCCAGGTCCGGTCGGCCAAGGCGCGCTCGCGGCTGGGGAAGATTTCGGCCACGCGGGTCGTGCGGCCGACTGAGGCCATCACCGCCCATAACGTGTCGTCCTTGCGGTGCTTGAACTCGATCACCGCGCTCATGCAGGACTCCGTGCTGCAACCATCCCCATCATATTGGCCGACCGGGCGTCAGGAACAAGCGCCCCCGCTTTCACTACCCATCGGATCAAAGCCGTGGGCCAGCACGCCGCGCGGCGCGATCATGTCGTAGGGCGCGACTGGAAGGTACTGGCCGCTGCCGGGCTGGGCCGTGACTTGGCCGTCCTGCATCACCACCTCGCCCCGGCGCACCGTCGCCACCGGCCAGCCGGTGACTTCCCCAGGCCCTCGTAGGGCGTGTAGTCGATGGCGTACTGCATCAGGGCGTTGGTCAGGGTGGTGCGCCGCGCCGGGTCCCACAGCACGAGGTCCGCGTCGGCACCGGGCATGACGCTGCCCTTCCGGGGATGCAGGCCGAACAGGCGCGCGGGCTGCGTCGCGGTCAGGCGCACGAAGTCGCTGGCGCTGATGCGCCCGGTGGTCACGCCCTCGCTCCACAGGATCGGCAGGCGGGCGGCCAGGCCCGGCACGCCGTTCGGGATGTCGCGGAAGTTCGCACCCGCGCCGTTGACCCGCTTGCCGCGCGGGCCGTCGTAGCTCCAGCCGCTATGGTCGCTGCTGACCACATCAAGCGTGCCGAGCCGGATCGCCTCCCACAGCCCGGCGGTCGCCGCCGCATCGCGCGGGGCCGGGCTGCACATGAACTTGGCACCCTCGAACCCCGGGCGGTCCATATCGGCGGCGGACAGCACGAAGTATTGCGGGCACGTCTCCCCCCAGACCCGCACGCCGCGGGCGCGGGCGCGGGCGATCTCCTCCGCCGCTTCCGGGCAGGACACGTGAAACACCTGGATCGGCTGGTCCACCAGCTCCGCCAGCGCGATGGCGCGGTGCGTCGCTTCCCGCTCCAAGACGGGCGGGCGGGACCAGGCGTGGTACTTGGGCGCGGTGAGGCCGGCGGCCAGCAGGGCCTCGGTCATCCAGCCGATGGCGTCGTAGTTCTCGCAATGCACCGTCACCAGCGCGCCGTGCCGCCGGGCGGCGGCCAGCACGCGGAGGTATTGCCGGTCATCCAGCCGCAACGGGTCGTAGGTGAGGAACGCCTTAAGGCTCCGCACGCCGCTCGCGATGATGCCGGGCAGCTCGGCCAGCACTTCGTCGGTCGGGTCGGTGACGATCTGGTGGAAGGCGTAGTCCACCATCGCCTGCCCGGCCCGCTGCCGGTACTCGGCCAGCGACGGCCCGATGGCGCGGCCCTTGAACTGGGTGGAGAAGGTGACGACGCTCGTGGTCCCGCCGGCGAGCGCGCTGCGGCTGCCGGTCTCCCAGGTCTCCTCGTCCGCGCCGCCACCGGGCTGGAGCTGCTCGATGTGGCAATGCGAGTCAACGCCGCCGGGCAGGACCAGCAGGCCGCCGGCGTCCAGCGTGCGGGCGCCGGCGAGGTTGGCGCCCACGGCCACGATGCGCCCGCCGCTTATGCCCACGTCGGCGCGGAACTGCTCGGCCGCCGCACCACCGTGCCGCCGCGGATCACCAGGTCGAAGTCGTCCATTACACGCGGTCTCCCCTGAACTCGTCCCGGATACTGGTTGAGTGCTCGCCGATTTCCGGCACTGGCCCGAGCGCGGGCGCCTCCCCATCCTGGATCACCGGCGGCGCCACGAGCTGCACCGCGCCGCCGGGCGTGTGCACCGCCGTACGCCGCAGGGCAGGATGCCGCGCCAGCGCCGGCACGTCGTTCACGAAGCCATAGGCGGTCCTGGCCGCGCGCAGCCGGGCGGCGACGGCGTCACGGGACAGGCGCAGGAAGGCCGCGGCGATATGGCCGTCCACCGCGGGACGGTTGGCGACGCGGGCGTTGTTGCTGTCGAAGCCGGGCGCGCTGGCGAGGTGAGGCTCGTCCAGGAACCCAGCGCAGAAGCCCGCCCATTCCCGCTCGTTCTGGATGGAGATGAGGACTAGCGCACCGTCCTCCGTGGCGAACGCGCCGTAGGGGCAGATGGACGGGTGCGCGAGGCCGAGGCGGGCGGGGACGCGGCCGGTGCCCTCCGTGTAGAGCAGCGGCACCGTCATCCAGTCCGCCATGCCGTCGAACAGGCTGCACTGGAGGTCGCGGCCCCGGCCGGTGACGCCGCGGCTGATGAGTGCTTCCAGGACCGCCGCGTGCGCCGACATGCCGCAGGCGATGTCGCAGGCGCTGACGCCCACGCGGCCCGGCCCGGCGGGATGCCCGGTGATCGACGCGACGCCGCTCTCGGCCTGGACCAGCAGGTCGTAAGCCTTCATGTCGGCGTAGTCGTGGCCCGTGCCGTAGCCGGTGATATCCACTGTGATCAGGCGAGGGTGGCGGGCGCGCAGGGTGGCGCTGCCGAACCCGGCACGCACTGCGGCGCCGGGCGCCAGGTTTTGGATGAACACGTCCGCCCGCGCCAGGATGCGGTGCAGCAGCGCCGCGTCGTCCGGGTCCTTGAGGTCGGCGACCAGGCTCTGCTTGCCGCGGTTCAGCCAAACGAAATAGCTCGATAGCCCATGCACCGCGGCATCATAGCCGCGGGCGAAGTCGCCCTCCGGACGTTCGATCTTGATGACCCGGGCGCCGGCGTCCGCCAAACGGCAACTGCAATACGGCGCCGCGACCGCCTGCTCCAGGCTGAGCACCAGCAGGCCGTCGAGTGCGCCCATCAATAGCTGCGGGGCAGGCCGAGCACGTGTTCGGCCACATACGACAGGATCAGGTTCGTGCTGATGGGCGCGACCTGATACAGCCGGGTTTCGCGGAACTTGCGTTCGATGTCATACTCCTCCGCGAATCCGAAGCCGCCATGCGTCTGGATGCAGGCCTCGCCGGCGGCCCAGGAGGCCTCCGCAGCCAGCATCTTCGCCATGTTGGCCTGCTCGCCGCACGGCAGCCCGGCCTCGAACCGCTCCAGCCCGTCTTGCACCATCAGCTCCGCCGCCCGCATCTGCGCGTAGGCGCGGGCGATGGGGAACTGGATGCCTTGGTTCTGGCCGATGGGGCGGTTGAACACGCGGCGGTCGTTGGCGTAGGCGGTGGACTTGGCGATGAACCACTTGGCGTCGCCGATGCACTCGGCGGCGATCAGCAGGCGCTCGGCGTTCATGCCGTCGAGGATGTAGCGGAAGCCCCGGCCCTCTTCGCCCAGCAGGCTGTCGGCCGGGATGTTCATCTCGTCGAAGAACACCTCGCAGGAGTTGTGGTTCATCATCGTCCGGATCGGGCGGATGGTGAGGCCGTGGGCGGCCTTCATATCCACGATGAAGGTGGACAGCCCTTCGGTCTTCTTCGCCACCTGGTCCCGCGGGGTGGTGCGGGCGAGCAGCAGCATGAGGTCGGAGTGCTCGGCGCGCGAGGTCCAGATCTTCTGGCCGTTGACGACGTAGCCTTCGTTGTCCCGCCGGGCGGTGGTGCGGAGCGAGGTGGTGTCCGTGCCGCTGCCGGGTTCCGTCACGCCGAAGGCTTGCAGACGCAGCGCACCCGACGCGATCTTGGGCAGGTAGCGCTGCTTCTGCTCGTCCGAGCCGTGCCGCAGGATCGTGCCCATCGTGTATATCTGCGCGTGGCAAGCGCCGCCGTTGCAGCCCTCCGCCTGGATCGTTTCCAGGATCGCCGCCGCCGCCGAGATGCCGAGGCCCGAGCCGCCGTACTCCTCGGGGATCAGCACGGACAGGTAGCCGGCCTCGGTCAGAGCGGACACGAACTCGGTCGGATAGCTGCGGACCTCGTCCAGCTTGCGCCAGTACTCGCCGGGGAAGCGGGCGCACAGCTTGCGGACCTCCTCGCGGATCTCGGCGTGACCGTCGCGCTGGGCCGGACCCGTCATCATGTCGGGCGCCATCACACAGGGTCCCAGCCGAACACGTCCTGGCTGCGGTCGAGCGGCAGCAGGCTGGGGCGGAGCGCCGGGGCGGCGTGCTCGGCGATCAGCGCGGGCGTCCAGCCTTCGCCGCGATGCACGGAGCGGAGCGGGCGGCTTTGGCTCATGAGGAAGATCTCGTTGTAGCGGGTGGCGAACACCTGGCCGGTGAAGCCGGCCGCGGCGTCGGAGGCGAGGAACACCGCGAGCGGCGCGTTCTTGTCGGGCGTCATCTGCTGCAGCTTGGCGACGCGCGCCTGCTGCTCCGGCGTGTCCGCCGGGATCGAGCTGGTCATGCGGCTCCAGGCAAACGGCGCGATGCAGTTGGAGCGCACGCCGAAGCGCTGCATGTCGAGCGCGATGGACTTCGAGAGCGCCGCGATGCCGAGCTTCGCCGCGGAGTAGTTGGCCTGGCCGAAGTTGCCCACCAGGCCCGACGTGCTGGTCATATGGACGTAGGCGCCCGACCCTTGCGCCCGGAAGTGCTCGGCCGCGGCGCGGCTCACGAAGAAGCTGCCGTTCAGGTGCACGTCGATGACCTGCAGCCAGTCCTCCGGCGTCATTTTGTGGAAGATGGCGTCGCGCAGGATGCCGGCGTTGTTCACCACGATATCGACCCGGCCGAAACCGTCCATCGCCGCCTGCACGATGCGCTGGCCCGAGACCCAGGACGAGACGCTGTCGGTGCTGACAACAGCCCGTCCGCCGCGCTGGGCGATGATCTGCTGGGTCTGCTCGGCGGGGGAGGCCGACTGGCCCTCTCCGGCCAGCGACGCGCCGATGTCGTTCACCACGACGGATGCGCCGGCCAGCGCCATCGCCACCGCGATCTCCCGCCCGATGCCGCCGCCGGCGCCGGTGACGATTGCAACCCTGCCTTCGAGCATCATGCTGGCCTCGCTTCCGGCTTGAATGCGGCGCGCCCGTTGCTGACCACCAGCACGTCGCGCCCGACCGCGCGCGCCTGGAACGCGCCGTCATCCCAGATCTCCGTGCGGATGGTCTCCCCAGGGAACACCGGCGCGGAGAAACGCAGGTCCAGCGCCTGGAAGCGCGCCGGGTCGTAGCCGCCGAGGGTGCGCAGCAGCGCATGGCCCACGACGCCCAGGGTGCACAGCCCATGCAGGATCGGCCGGGGAAACCCGGCGGCCTCGGCCACCGCGGGGTCCGCGTGCAGCGGGTTGTCGTCGCCGTTCAGCCGGTAAAGCAACGCCTGCTCCGGCCGGGTCGGCAGGTCCACGACGTGGTCCGGGGCGGTGTCCGGCATCGGATGCGGCGGGCGCACGGGACCGGGCGGACCGCCAAAGCCGCCGTCGCCGCGCAGGAACACCGTGGCGGTCGCGGTCGCCAGCAGCGTGCCGTCGGCGGCGTCCTCCACCCGCTTCTCGGTGTACAGCAGCGCGCCGCGGCCCGGCCCCTTGTCCACCAGCCCGGTCACGCGGGTGCGCCCCACGATCTCGCCGCCGATGGGGAAGGGGCGGTGGACGGCGATGCCCTGCTCGCCATGCACCAGGCGCACCGCGTCCACCCCGATGCGCGGGTCGGACAGCCAGAACCCGGGATGCCCGAGCACTACGGCCATGAAGGGCAGGGCACGGAGCGCGCGGTGGTGGTCCACGAAGTCAAGCTGCCGCGCGTCGAGCGGGTCCTGCCCCAGCCCGACCGACAAGGCATACAGCACGGCGTCCCGTGCGGTCAGGCGCTCGCGGACATCGGGGATCTCGTGGCGCAGCAGGGCTTCGGGGTCGATGGGCATGGCCGAAATGCTAAGCCCGCGGCCCCGGCGCGTCCACCGTGGCCGCACGTTGCAATTCATGCCAAGACGGTTGGGCGAGGACGGCCGGCACCGACGGAGAGACCCCCATGAGCGAACACGCACACATCCAACATGCCGGCGACAAGCGGATCGCGCTGCTGATCGCCGTGCTGGCGCTGCTGCTGGCGCTCGTGGAGACCGGCGCGAAAAGCGCGCAGACCGATGCGATCACCCGCAATGTCGAGGCGGCCAATCTCTGGGCATACTTCCAGGCGCGCACGGTCCGGCAAACGACGGTGCGGACCGCGGCCGAGCAGGCGGCGCTGCAGGCGGCCACGGCCGATCCCGGCGCCCGGGCCGCGCTGGACGCGCAGCGGAAGGCCTGGCTGGACACCGCCGCCCGTTGGGAAAGCGAACCCGGCACCGGCGAAGGCCGCAAGGAGTTGACGGAGCGCGCCCGGGCCACGGAAACGGAGCGGGACCACTCGATGGCGAAGTACCACCTCTACGAGTACTCCGCCGCGCTGCTGCAGGTCGCCATCGTGGTCGTCTCGTCCTCCATCGTGACAAGCGTGTCGCTACTGGCCGTGCTGGGCGTCGTGCTGGGGATCGGCGGCGCGGGGCTGGGCGCCATCGGCCTGCTCGCGCCGTTAGCGGTGCATTTCTGACGAGGAAGCGTCAGGCGCCGAACATCGGACGGAGCTTGCCGACCGCCGCGGCTTCCGGCAGCACCGTGACCTGCAAGCCGCCCTGCCATTGCATCAGCGTGGGCTTGGCGCGGGTGTTCTGGCCCTTCTCGTCGAACTTCGCGCCCCAGCCGGTCGCGGTGGCGCCAGGCGGGAGGTCGGTCGCCAGCACCGCCGCGCGCAGCTTGTCCTTGTCGAGGCTGCCGGCGCGCTGGATCACGTCCAGGAACAGCCTGGCCCCCGTGTAGTTGGCGAGGCTGTGCCCGCTGCGCGGCTTGGTGCCGTACCGCTTCTCGTAGGCGGCCCCGACGTCGTGCGCGCCCGGCGCCGCGGCCTCGTTCACGGCGAATTGCGTGAAGTCCGCGTTCAGCATGCCTTCGCAGCCCGCGCCGATGGCGTTCGCCGTGTCCTGCAGGGAGTGCCCGCCGCCTGCGCCCACGATCATGCGCGGCTTCCAGCCGACCTGCCGCATCTGCCGGAAGAACAGCACCACGTCGTTCTGATAGCCGGTGTGCAGCACGACATCGGCGCCCGCGCTGCGCAGCCGCTGCACGACGCTCGACATGTCGAGCGTTGCGGCGCTGTAGGGCAGGTTCTCCACGACGTTGAGGCCGAGATCCTTGCACCGCGCCGCCTGGAAGCCGCTGACGGTACTGCCGTACAGCGCGTCCTCATGCAGGATCGCGAGCTTCAGGCTCTTGGGATCGGCGCCCCAGAGCGGCGCCAGGGCGTCGTTCACCGCATCGACGGTGAGGAGGCCGAACGCGCTGGCGACCGGGCAGGAGCGGAACAGGTACTTGAAGCCGCGCTCCGTCACGGGGTCGCTGATGGCGCCCAGTTCGAAGTACGGCATGCCCGCCAGTTCGGTCGCCTGGCTCGCGGCGAACACCAGCGGGCTGGCATAGGTGCCGAACACCGCGGCCACGTGCTCCGCGGCCATCAGCCGGCGGACCTCGCCGACGGCCTGGTTGGGGTCGAAGGCATCGCCTTTCGCCAGGCGCACCGGGCGGCCCAGCAGGCCGCCGGCGGCGTTGCGGTCATCAACCGCCAGTTCCAGGCCGCGGAAGCTCTCGTCGCCCAGCAGCGCGAGGGCGCCGGACAACGGATACAACGCGCCAAGCGGGATGGCGTCGGGCTGCGCCCGCGCCCGCCGCAGGACGACGGGGACGGCAGCGGCGGCGGCTCCCAAGGCGGCGCGGCGAGTGAGGGTCATCGGGATCTCCGATATCATATTTTATACAGACCATCCCGCGTCGCCGGATACGGCGCAAGCAGACGAGCGGGCATGGCGCAACCACGTTGACAGGATCGGGGCAGGCGCGGATTTTCCGGGTGAACCGCAGGACGCCCCGCCATGCCAGTGCCCGCCCAAATGCGCCAGATCGACCACACCCCCGGCGGACCGGAGGTGCTGCACATCGCGACCGGCCCGGTGCCTGCCCCGGCGCCGGGCGAGGTGCTGATCCGGGTGCAGGCCGCAGGGGTCAACCGCCCGGACGTGCAGCAGCGGCTCGGCGCCTATCCCCCGCCGCCGGGGGCCAGCCCGCTGCTTGGGCTGGAGGTCGCGGGCGAGGTCGCCGCGGTGAACGGCGACGCCGGGTGGCAGGTGGGGGACAAGGTGTGCGCGCTGGCCAACGGCGGCGGTTATGCCGAGTACTGCGCGGTGCCGGGCACGCAATGCCTGCCCTGGCCGGACGGCTATGACGCGATCCGCGCCGGGGCGCTGCCGGAGAACCATTTCACCGTTTGGGCCAACCTGTTCGGCCACGGACGGCTCGCGCCCGGCGAGAGCGCGCTGGTGCATGGCGGGACCAGCGGCATCGGCGTGACGGCGATTCAGCTTGCCCACGAGTTCGGCAGCCGGGTGTACGCGACGGCGGGCAGCGCCGAGAAATGCGACGCCTGCGTCCGGCTGGGCGCGGACGCCGCCATCAACTACAAGGAGGCCGACTTCGCCAAGTCCATTAAGGAGTTCACCGCGGGCGCCGGGGTGAACGTCGTGCTGGACATGGTCGGCGGTCCTTACCTCGCCCGCAACCTGCGCAGCCTGGCGACCGATGGACGCCTGGTGCTGATCGCGTTCCTGGGCGGCGCCAAGGCCGAGGAGTTGGACCTCACCACGATCATGACCCGGCGCCTGACCGTCACCGGCAGCACCATGCGTCCCCGCACCGCCGCGCAGAAGGCGGCCATCGCGTCGGCGCTGCGGGAGAAAGTCTGGCCGGTGCTGTCCGCCGGGCGCTGCGGCCCGCTGGTGCACGAGGTGTTCCCGCTGGACCGCGCCGCCGACGCACACCGGCTGATGGAGAGCAGCGCGCACATCGGCAAGATCATGCTGCACGTTGCTGATTGAGTGCCGGCATCCGTAATTGTGGTGGGCGGCCATTCGATGGCGTAGGCTACACCAGGAGAAATACGATGAACGTCGCCCTTCGCAGGACCATAACGCTGGACGACTTCCTGATTTGGGAAGCCAATCAGCCTGAAAGGTATGAATTCGATGGATCTGGGCCGGTCGCGATAAATGGCGGTACTATGGCTCACGATACGATACGAATGAATCTTGGCAGTGAGCTTGTCGTCCGACTGCGTGGCAAATCATGCCGGGCACACGGCTCGGATTTGAAGATTTTGGTTGCCGGCCGCGTGCGCTATCCCGACGCTTATGTAACCTGCACACCGATTGCGAGCAACGCGACTTGGGTTGATGACCCGGTCGTCGTGTTCGAAATCATGTCAAAGAGCACCGCGGCCATTGATCACACGACGAAGAATGCCGAATACCGCGCTACCCCTTCGATCCGGCGCTACATTATACTCTCGCAGGAAAGCATCTCCGCCAACATTTACGAGCGCACCGGAAAGGGCTGGGTCGGCACCCTGGTGGCTGACCCCGCGGCGGTGCTCGCCATGCCGGAAATCGGGATCGAGCTGCCCTTGGCCGCCCTGTATGACGGGCTGGAGTTCGACGCGCCGGGCTGAGCCGCGTCACAGGTCGGCCATCGCCCATGGCGGTACCCGCGTCAGCCGGGCGACCCAGTGCAGCGCGCCGGGCCAGGCGCGGGCGGCTGCCACCGCCAGCCCGGGCCGTGCCCGTCCGGCGCGGTAAAGCCACCCCGCACGGCCGATCTGCCCCTTGATATCCTGCCGCATCCTCGCGTGATAGGCGTACGCGTCCGATCCCCGGTGCGCCGCGACCGCCGCGAAAGCGCTGTGCAACGCAATCGAGATGCCGTCGCCGCAAAAGGACGGGATCACCCCCATTTGGTCGCCCAAACGGAACAAGCCTGGCCAGTCGGCAGGACCCGGCGCGTGCACATGACCATACGGCACGCGGAAGATCGACAGCGGCCGGCCCAACACTTCGGCAGCGCCGGCCAGGCGGCGGGCCAGATGCGGGCAAACTTGCTCCAAGTATAGCCGCACGCCGGGCCAGGCGCCGCCCGCCGCCTTGAACCGGGTGCGGTCGATCAGCAGGCATAGGTTGGCGACGCCACCCTCGATGAGCTGCAGCCCGGCATAGCCGCCACGGAACAGCAGGATTTCGACGTGACGCGCCAGCTCGGCCCGCTGCGCCGGGTCCAGGACGAAGTACATCTTGAGGCCGACCCAATCCTCTGCGGCCCGGCTGGGTTGGCGCCGCGCGCCGCGCAGGTCGTGCTTGCCGGTGGCGAGGAACACGGCAGGCGCAGTCAAACGGCCCGCACCGTCCACCTCCAGCCCGGCCGACGACGCGCTGCGGACCGCATGGCCGCACAGCAGTCCAGCGCCCGCCTGCTCCGCCTGCGCCAGCATCGCCTCGTCCAGCACACGGCGGGACAGGCTCAAGCCCTGGAACCGCAGGGCCGCGCATGCTGCCCGGTCGCCATGCACCAGCCGTACCGCGTCAATGCGGGCCGCGCCGAGGGCGAGCAGGTCGATCCCCAGCCGGGCCAAGTAGGACTGGGCCTCATGGCTGATGAACTCGCCGCAAATCTTGTCGTGCGCCTGGGTTTCGCGTTCGATCAGCAAGGACTTCGGACCCAGCAGGCAGGCCACCGCAGCGCCGGCGACGCCTCCGCCCACGATCAGCGCCTCCACGTCAGCGGACGCGGCTGACGCAGAAGCGGAACGGCATGTGCCAGCGCACCGTTGCCTTGCCCGCCAGCCCCGCGCGCCGCAGCAGCGCGTTCCAGTCCCGCCGGCGGAAGCTGCGCGCCACGCTGATGGGTCCATCATGCCGCACGAAACGGTGCCACCCCGCGGCGCCGCTCAGTAGGCGGAAACCGTGGAACGCGACGGGATGGCGGTGCAGGTCGTTGACAAACCAGCCGCGCTGCGCCCGCGCCTCCATCCAGGCCAGGAATTCTACCACTTGCGCGTCCGTCAGATGGTGAGTGAACAGCGAACTGATCACCACGTCCGTCTCGCCCGGCGGGAGGTCGAACAGGTCGCCCGTGATATAGCGGATGCCCATGGCCGGCGGCGTCGCCGCCTCCGCCGCCGCGGTGCTCCAAGGGTTCAGGTCCACCCCCGACAGCTCCATGCGCAGGCCGCGCCGGGTGCCCCAGCGATGGATGCGGCGCAGCATGTCGCCCTCGCCGAACCCGGCATCCAGCACCGACAGCCGCTCGCCCGCCGCCATGCCGCGCGCCGCCCGGCGCATGAAGGCGAGCGTCGGAGGCCGGGCCAGCGTCACGCTGTTCACCACGGCGAGGTCCGCCAGGCACTGCGCGAAGTCGTCCGCGCTGACCGCCTCCGTGTCCATCCATTCCAGTTGCGGGCTGCGGTGCCGGAAGCCGGTCACAGCAGGCTGAACCGGAACGTCTCAGCGCACAGGCCGGGGCCGAAGGCCATGGCGATGCCGGGTCCCGCGGCGCCCTGCGCCAGGATGCGCGCCAGCACGAACATCAGGGTGGCGGAGGACACGTTGCCCACGGCGTGCAGCACTGCCCGGGAATGCCGCAGCGCATCGGACGGCAGGCGCAACCCGGCCTCCACCGCGTCCAGCACCGTGCGGCCCCCGGCATGGACCGCCCAATGCGCGACGCCCGCGATGTCCGCGCCGCGCAGGAAGCCGCCCGCGTCGTTGCGCTCGGCCTCTTGGCGCAAGGCGGTCGCAATCCGCCCCGGCACCTTGCCAGACAGGTGCATGTCGAACCCCTGGTCGCCGATGCGCCAGGTGATCAGGTCCTGCGTGTCCGGGATCGTGCTGGCGTGGAAGTCGTGCAGCGCGATGCCCTGCGCCTCCGCCGTCACCAGCGCGGCCGTCGCCCCGTCGCCGAACAGCAGGAAGGACAGCACCCGCTCCAGGTCCGCCGTTTCCTGCAGGTGCAGCGAGCACAGCTCCAGGTTGACCACCAGCACGCGGGCGTCCGGGTCGGACCGCACGATATGGTGGGCGGCGCGCAGCGCGGGCACGGCGGCGTAGCATCCCATGAAGCCGACCAGCGTACGCTCCAACGAGCCGCCCAGCCCCAGGCGGTCGGCGATCAACTGGTCCAGCCCCGGCGCGGTGAACCCGGTGCAGCTTGCGACCACCAAATGGGTGATGCCCTCGTGCTCGACCCCGAGCCGCCCGACGGCCTCCGCGGCCAGCGCCACGGCATCCACCTCGTAGCGCGCCATCCGGGCTGCGGTGCCGGGAAACGCACCCCGGCGGTAAAAGCCCTCGGCGTCGACCTTTTCCGCGCCGGGCACGCCGGGCTGGAAGGTGGAGTAGCGGTGCGCGATCCCGGCGCGCTCCGCCATGCGCTCGAACACCGTGCAGGCGCGCCGGTCGGTCAGCAGGGTGCGGGCAAAGGCCACGAACGCCTCATGCACGTCATGCGGCGGCACGGCGGTGCCGATCCGGTTGATGTGCGCCGTCATGCGGCCTTCCGGAACGCCAGCACGGCGTTCAGCCCGCCGAACGCGAAAGAGTTGGACAGCGCCGCCTGAATCGGCACGGCGCGGGCGACGTTGGGCACGCAGTCCACCTCGCACTCCGGGTCCGTCTCCCGGAAACCGGCTGTCGGCGGCAGCACGCCGTCCCGCAGCGCCATGATGGTCGCCACCGCTTCCAACGCGCCGCCGGCGGACAGGCAGTGCCCGATCATGCTCTTGCTCGACGAAACCGGCGGCGGGCGGCCGAACACCCGGCGCAGCGCCGCGCTCTCGATCCGGTCGTTCAGCCTTGTGCCGGTGCCGTGAGCGTTCACGTAGCCGATCTCGGCGGCGTCAAGCCCCGCGTCGTCGAGCGCCCCTTGCATCGCGGCGGACGCGCCCCCGATGTCCGGCGCGGTGATGTCGGCGGCATCGGCGCTCATTCCGCTGCCGGCGACCTCGGCGAGGATGGCGCCGCCGCGGCGCTGCGCATGGTCCCAATCCTCCAGCACCAGGACGGCCGCGCCTTCCCCAAGCACCAGACCGGAGCGGTCGCGGGAAAACGGGCGGCAGGTATCGGTGCTGAGCACGCGCAAGGCTTCCCAAGACTTGAGCACGCCGACGACGATGGAGGCGTCCGCCCCGCCGGCCAGGATCACTTCCGCCCGGCCGGCACGGATCGTGTCGGCCGCCAGCGCGATGGCATGGTTGCCCGACGCGCAGGCGGAAGCAACGGCATAGCACGGGCCGCGCAGCCCGAACTCAATCGAAAGGTGCGACGCCGGGGCATTCGGCATCACGCGCGGCACGGTGAACGGGTGCACCCGGCTCGCCCCTTCGCCGTAAAGCGCCAGGTAGCCTGCATCGAGGCTGGATTGCCCGATGGCCGCCGCCATGATGGCGCCGCGTCGTGCCGCCTGCACGAGATCTGGTGCCAAGTCAGCCTGCCGCATCGCTTCCCGCGCCGCGACGAGGGCGAGTTGCGCTGAGCGGTCCAGCAGCGGCAGGCGCCTGCTGTCGAAGTGGGCCGCCCCATCGAACCCGGCGATTTCCGCCGCGATGCTGGCCGAAAGGCGGTTCGTGGCAATTCCGGCAATCGGCCCGATGCCGCTCTGCCCGGCCAGCAAAGCGGACCACATGGCGGGCACGTCGCCGCCCACGGCGCAAATCGCCCCAAGTCCGGTGACGGCGACCCGCCGCCGCATGCTACCTTGCATTGGAACGGGGCAAATCCGACGGTGCCGCTTCCAAGGTGCCGAGCACATGCTGAACCAAGTCGCCGACCGTCAGGAACTCCGCCCCTGTGCGCTCCGACACGACCGGGATATCCACTTTATAGCGTTCCTCGATTGCGAATATCGCCTGCACGAGGTCGAGCGAAGCGATGTCCAGGTCGCTGATGACGGCATCCGGACTCAGACGTGCCCGGTCCACGCCGGTTTCCTTGGCGATGAGGTCCAGGATCTCTGCGCTGCGCGGGTCATGCATTGTCAGTCCGACGCCTGTGCTTGGGTGCAGCACAGCAGGTAGCGACGCTCCATCTGTGCGAAAGTGGCGTTGCCGGTTCCGTGTTCCGACAGGCTTGGCCGCTTCGTCACGCAGTCGGCGGCGTCGAGCCGATGCTCGGGCTGCCGCCGGCAGTATAGGCCGGGGCACTTTCATCGAAGCGGCTCCAGCCGCCCCGGCGGTACTCGTCGGCCCGGGTGCCCATGTCGACTGTCGCGTGCTTCGCCAGGATGGACTCGACCATGGAACTCTGGTTCCCCTCCGAGCGTACCGTCACCAGCGTGCCGCCGCGGCGCACGCCTTCCGCGTAGGCATGCGCGTCGGTTTCCGCCACGCCCGCGCCGACCAGCGATCCCAGCAGCCCGCCCGACGCCGCGCCCACCCCGGCGCCCAATGCCGTGGCCACCAGCCAGCCGGCCGCGACGACCGGACCGATGCCGGGGATGGCCAACATGCCCAGGCCGGCCAGCAGCCCGGCGCCGCCGCCCAGCACGGTCCCGACCGACGCGCCCGTCCCGGCGCTGTCGGCCACCGCGTCGGCCGGCTCGGCCTCCTCGGCGGGGGCCGTGCCGCCGTGCCGATTGTCCGAGTTGCTTGCGATCAGGCTGATGGCGTTGTGCGGAACGCCGCTCGCTTCCAGGTCGGCCACCGCTTCCGTCGCGTGCTCGTAAGTGTCAAACAATCGCGTGATCACCATGTCCATCGGCACGTTCCTCGAAAAAACCTATGTGCCGACATCAGCGAACAAGTGCCAGCGGGGTTGCGGCGGTGAATTAGCACAAAAATGGCCGGCTGCTCAGCCTTCCCAGAGGTCCTTTACGACTTCTTCGGGCGCCGAGGGATCAAGCTTCTTCGCTTTGTCGATCAGGCGGTCGGCCTGGCGCTCATCGCCCTTGTCCATCGCGTCCAGCGCCTGCTCCGTGAGGTCCAACGCCTGCTCATGCTTCTTGTCCGTGCCGCTCATGGCTCTGCTCCCAGTGATCCGATCAGTGATCCGATGCCGAAGCGTTCGAGTTGGGCTGCGGTTCCACCCAGACCGCAACGATGCTTGGCAGGACCTCTATGCGGCTCGTGCCAAGTCTGCTGAAACGGACCACCATCGGAAAGACGCCCACGCATGACAAGACCCGCCGCCATTCCGACAGTGCAGATCGAGAACGACCGCTGCCGGGTCGTCGAATGGCGGTTCGCCCCCGGCGCCGCGACGGGGTGGCATACCCACGCCCACGACTACGTCGTCGTGCCCATGACCACCGGGCGCCTGCTGCTCGAAGAACCCGGCGGCGTCCAGCGCCATGCGGCGCTGCAAGCCGGGGTCAGCTACACGCGCGCCGCCGGGGTCGAGCACGACGTCATCAACGACAACGACGGCGAGTTCGTCTTCATCGAGATTGAGATGAAGTAGGCCGGAAAGCCCGTCGCTTGGTGGACAGCATTAAGGGGGCAGACCGGGCAGAAGCCCAATATGCTTCCACGGCGCCTCCGTTCACCTCAAGCGAAACTTCACGAGCCAGTCCACAAAGCGCGGCACCCCAAGCGCGAGCGGCACCGCCGGGCGGTAGCCGACGTGCCGCTCGATGGCCGAAAGGTCGGCGCAGGTCTCGGCGACATCGACGGCAGGGCGGGGTTCCGACCGCAGGATCGCGGGGCGGCCCAGGCTCTGCTCCAGCAGCCGCACCAACTCCGACACCGGCTCCCCGCGGCTGTTGCCGATGTTGAACAGCTTGGGCGCCTCGCCCGGGGCGGGCGGGCGGTCGAGGCACGCCAGGGTGCCGGCCACGATGTCGTCGATGTAGGTGAAGTCCCGCCGCAGCGCCCCGTTGTCATAGACGGTGATCGGCTCCCCCCGAATGATGGCCTCGGCGAACTTGAAATAGGCCATGTCGGGACGGCCCCACGGCCCATAGACCGTGAAGAACCGCAGCCCGGTCTGCGGCAGGCCGTAGAGGTGCCCGTAGGCATGGCTGACCAGCTCGTCGGACCGTTTGGTCGCCGCGTAAAGCGACACGGGCGTATCGACCGGGTCGCTTTCGGCGAACGGCAGCTTGGCATTGCCGCCGTAGACGGAGGAGGAGCTGGCATAGACCAGGTGCTCAAGCCGGGGGAGCCGCCGCGCCGCCTCCAGCACGGTGACATGGCCCATGACGTTCGAGGCGACGTAGGCGTAGGGGTCGACCAGGGAATGGCGGACCCCGGCCTGCGCCGCCAAGTGCACCACCCGGGTCGTCTGCCGCTCCCGCTCGAACAGCGCCAGCATCGCGGCCTTATCAGCGATGTCCATGCGCTCGAAGCGGAAGGCGTCCTGCGGCGCCAACTGCGCCAGCCGCGCTTCTTTCAAGCGCACGTCGTAGTAGTCCGTGAGGCTGTCGACGCCCACGACCGCCTCCCCCCGGGCCAGCAGCGCGCGGCAAATGTGAAAGCCGATGAACCCCGCCGCGCCGGTCACGATCGTTGCCAAGGAACCTCCCGACATCTTGCCGCTTGCGGCCCGCCTTGGGCCAAGCCGGACCTTATACCATGGAATCGCTGTCTTTGGGGACCGCCTTGACGAGGCCGCCTGCATGGGCGGACTCTGCGGCCCCGCTGCGCAATGGAGATTGGATGACCGCTTATTCCTTCGTGACGCTCGACGTGTTCACCGATCAGCGCTTCGGCGGCAACCCGCTGGCGGTCTTCCCGGATGCGGCCGGGATGGACGCCGGGACCATGCAGGCGCTGGCGCGCGAGTTCAACCTCAGCGAGACGGCGTTCGTCCTGCCGCCCGACGCGCCGTCCAACACGGCGCGGGTGCGGATCTTCACGCCGCAGGCGGAGGTGCCGTTTGCCGGGCACCCGAACGTGGGCACCGCCTGGGTCCTGGCCGGCCTGGGCCGGGACCGGAATAGGGTGCTGCGGTTCGAGGAAGCAGCCGGTTTGGTCGAGGTTTCGGTCGAACGCAGGGACGGGCAGTTGGCAGGGTGCCGCGTCGCGGCGCCGCAACCCCTGAGCCTGGCCGATGCGCCCGCGCTGGATGACCTTGCAGCCTGCGCCGGGTTGGCGGCCGGGGACATCTCCGCTGCCACGGCCGCATCCGTGGGCACGGCGGCGGTGTTCGCGGCCGTGCCGCCGGAGGCATTGGAGCGCGCCGCGCCGGACGCCGCCGCATTCCGCGCCGCGGCCGCGCGCTGGCCGGGCTACGCCGGGCATTTCCTGCTTTATCTCTACGCCCGCGACGGCGGCGCCGTGCGTGCCCGGTCATTCGCGCCGCTTTATGGGATCAACGAGGACCCGGCGACCGGCAGCGCCGGCGCGGCGCTGGCCGCCTTGCTGCTGCATGGGGACGGCGGCGACACCCTGGCGCTCGACATCCGGCAGGGCGTGGAAATGGGCCGTCCCAGCCGAATGCAGGCCGGCGCGGACCGGGACGCCGATGGCGGCATACGCGCCTGGGTGGGCGGCCGTTGCGTGCCTGTGCTGCGCGGAGAGGCTCAGGCGTAGGCGCCGGCCTCGGCCCGAATAGATCGGGTGCAACGTCTCCGCGCCTGCTGGATCAAGCAACTGGGCCGAGCGGAACCCGGCGGCATGAACACCAAATTGTTGCGGTATTGATTTGGCATGGGTTTCGGGCCACGCTCTGCGGTGTTCTGCAGCATGGCATTGAAAGTTCAGCATGACGAGTGCAACTCGGCGGGTTTTCAGCGGAACCGGGAACGAAGGCCCGCCCTCTTCGATCATCTCGCAGGCGCCAACAACACCTAAGTTCACCAATGGCACCCTAAAGAAAATCGTCGCCTTCCTGGCATTCCCTGTTTTCTACGCTCTCAACCGGCCGAGCCTGCAAATCCTGGCTGAACTCGCCTATGACTTCGCGCTTCGCTGGAACGGATTCGCCATAGGGTTTCAGGGCCGCCATGGGCTTAGCCACGCCGAGGAACGTTTCCTGAGCCGTCGCTTGCCGGCCATTGCAAACGGCGTGCTGTTCGATGTCGGTGCCAACCATGGGTCATACACGCGGTTTCTACGCCGGCTTTCGCCGGAGTCGCGCATCCATGCGTTCGAACCACATCCCAAGACCTTCGCCTCCTTGCAGCAGCGCGCAGCCGGGCCGCTGGTCACGCTGGTCAACATGGCTGTCTCCGACTGTGGCGGGACGATGCAGCTTTATGATTTCGCGAACGCTGACGGCTCAACGCAGGCCAGCCTCGCACAAGCCTCAGTGGGCATGTTTGATCCCGACATCGTATCGCATGCGGTCGAGGTGACAACCATTGACGCTTACATGGCGAAGGCGGGGATCGACGTGATCGATTTCCTGAAGATCGATACCGAGGGGTTTGACATCAACGTGCTGCGGGGAGCGAAGGGCGCCTTGGACAAGGGGGCGATCAAGACCATACAGTTCGAGTTCGTCCCGGCAGACATTGCGATGCGCGTCACCATGCGCGACTTTTTCGAAATCCTGCATGGCTACAAGCTGTTCCGGCTATGTCTGAACGGAGGCCTGATGCCGCTCCGGCATTATGACGTGAAGCGATGCGAGGTTTATGTGACCCATAACATCGTCGCCTTGCGCGAGGGCTGAAGCGCGCGGGTCGGGATGCTGCCCCCGGCCCGAACGGCGGCGTCAGCGCGGTGCCGCAGGAGGCGGGCTCCGCGGCGTGTCCAACCCTTCCTCACGCAGCAGCTTCTGGTCGAGTTGGTCCAGCGTCCGCTGGTTCTGGTCCACCTGGCCTTCGGGAGGCCGGGTCCCTGCCTGGCGCTCGCGCTGGATCACCTCGTCCTGCGTCGGCTGGTGATCCTTGCCGCCGTACTCAGGGCCGTTGCGCGATACTTGCGCCCCGGCGCCGGCGCCGGCCGCGGACGCCAACAGGAACGCGACAGCCAGCCCCGGAATGCCCAAACCGGCAATGCCCGGATAGGGGACGCCCAAGCGCCTGCGATGCGCCGCCGTCATCGCTGCATCTGCATGACGCGGTCCATGGGCAGCATGTTGTGGTTCAGGTGCCCCATGATCCAAAGCGATCCGCCGATGAGCAGGATGACGATCAGCACGCCGAAGGCGAGCGCCATGACGTTGTTGACGTTGTCCGGCCCGGTCGTGATGTGCAGGAAGAACACCAGGTGGACGCCCATCTGCGCGAGGGCGAGCACGAAGATCGCGATGGGGATGCTGGGCTGCCAAACGAGCGAGGTGCCCGCGACGAAGAAGGACACGCCGGTCAGCAGCACCGCAAGCGCCAGGCCGATGACGTAGGAGCGAAGGCCCTCGGAAACGTCGTGCTGGTCCCTCTGCTCGTCGCCAGGCGCCCGGTCCCCTCTGGGCTGGCCATGCCGATGTGCGGCGTAGTCATGCGCGGCTTGGCTCATTGCCCGGCTCCCATCAGGTAGACTATGGAGAACAACGCGACCCAGACGATGTCGAGCGCGTGCCAGAACAGGCTGAAGCACAGGACGCGGCGGAGGATGTCCTCGCGGTAGCCCTTGGCGAACACCTGGGCCATCATGGTCAGCAGCCACAGCAGCCCGGCGGTCACGTGCAGGCCGTGGCAGCCCACGAGCGTGAAGAACGCCGACAGGAAGGCGCTGCGCTGCGGGCCGTTGCCACCGGCCACCATGCCGGCGAACTCGCTCAACTCCAGGGCGATGAAGGCGCTGCCGAGCACGAAGGTCGCCGCCATCGCGCCGTAGAACCAGGTGCCCCGGCGCGCCTGCAGGCCGACCGTCGCGATCCCGCAGGTGAAGCTCGACAGCAGCAGGCAGCCGGTCTCGACGGCGGTGTTGCGGAGGTCGAACAGCTCCCGCCCGCCCGGGCCGCCCGCGGTTTCCCCGGACAGCACCGCATAGGCCGCGAAGAACGCGGCGAACATGATGATGTCGCTGAGCAGGAAGATCCAAAAGCCGTAGCCGACGATGATGCGCTTGGACGCCGGCCCGCGCTCCGCATGCTCCGTGTTCTGCTGCCGGTCCTGGGATCTTCCTCCGTGCCCAAGCTGGTTCCGGTCCGTGCGGGGCGGGGGCGGCGTCCTGCCGCCGGCGTCCGGGCGCAACCCGTCTGGCGAAAGGCCGGGCAGGGGGGCGCCCGGCCCAGGGCCAGGCCCGGCGGGAACCGCCACGTCGCCACGCGCCCGGAACGGCAGCAGGAAAGCTGCCGTCACGACGGCGCCGCCGAGCAGCGGCTTCCACCAGCCATGGCGGGCCGCAGGCCGCTCCTGCGTCTGCGTCCCATGCCCGGCGCCGTTCCGCGCCTCCTCGGAGGGCGCGGTCATTGGGCGGCCTGCAGGGCATAGGCCTTGTTGACCGCCGCCCGGTGCATCCGGTCGACGCGCGCCACTTCGGCCGCCGGGATGACGTACTCGCTGCGGTTCCGCCAAGCGAACACCACGAAGGTGGCGAACGCGCCAACCGCGCCCAAGGCCACCATCCACCAGATATGCCAGATCAGCGCGAAGCCCATGACGGTGGCGAAGAACGCGCAGATGAAGCCGGTCGGGCTGTTCCGCGGCATCTCGATCTCGGCATACTCCGGCTCCTCCTTCGCGTGCGCCTGCTCGCGCCCGCGCTCCTTGATGCCCCAGTAGGCGTCCTCGCCCGTCACCTCGGGCAGCACGGCGAAGTTGAAGGCGGGCGGCGGCGAGGCGGTGGCCCATTCCAGCGACCGCCCGTTCCAGGGATCGCCGGTCAGGTCCCGCAAGTCCTCGCGGTTGCGGATGCTGACCACGAGCTGCGCGACCTGCAGGACGATGCCGGCCAGGATGATCAGGGCGCCCAGGGCTGCGATCAGCAGCCACGGACGCCAGCCAGGCACGTCGTAGTGCTGCATGCGGCGCGTCATGCCCTCCAATCCCAGCACGTAGAGCGGTCCGAACGCCACCCAGAAGCCGACGAGCCAGCACCAGAACGCCCACTTGCCCAGGCGCTCGTCCAAGCGGAAGCCGAACGCCTTGGGAAACCAGTAGGTGTAGCCGGCGAACGCGCCGAACAGCACGCCGCCGATGACGACGTTGTGGAAGTGCGCCACCAGGAACAGGCTGTTGTGCAGCACGAAGTCCGCCGGCGGCTCCGCCAGCAGCACGCCGGTCATGCCGCCGATCACGAACGTGACCATGAAGCCGACCGCCCACAGCATCGGCGGGGCGAAGGTGACGCGCCCGCCATACATGGTGAACAGCCAGTTGAACACCTTCACCCCCGTCGGCACGGCGATGATCATGGACAGGATGCCGAAGATCGCGTTCACGTCCCCGCCTGCGCCCATGGTGAAGAAGTGGTGCAGCCACACGCTGAACGCGAGCACGAAGATCACCATGGTCGCGGCCACCATGGAGCGGTAGCCGAACAAGGGCTTCTGCGAGAAGGTCGAGACCACCTCCGAGAACACGCCGAAGGCCGGCAGGATCAGGATATAGACCTCCGGATGGCCCCAGGCCCAGATGAGGTTCATGAACATCATCACGTTGCCGCCGGCCTCGTTGGTGAAGAAGTGGAAGCCGAGGTAGCGGTCGAGCAGCAGCATCGCGAGCGTCGCGGTGAGGATCGGGAAGGCGGCGACGATCAGCAGGTTGGAGGCGAGCGAGGTCCAGCAGAACATCGGCATGCGCAGGTAGGTCATGCCGGGCGCGTGCATCTTGAGGATGGTCGTGACCAGGTTGACGCCCGACAGCAGCGTGCCGATGCCCGAGATCTGCAGCGCCCACAGGTAGTAGTCCACGCCGACGCCGGGCGAATAGGCGATCTCCGACAAGGGCGGGTAGGGCAGCCAGCCGGTGCGGGCGAACTCGCCCACCACGAGCGAGATGTTGACCAGCAGCGCGCCCGTGGCCGTCAGCCAGAAGCTGACCGAGTTGAGCGTGGGAAAGGCCACGTCGCGGATGCCGAGCTGCAAGGGCACCGCGAAGTTCATCAGCCCGATCATGAACGTCATGGCCACGAAGAAGATCATCAAGGTGCCATGCGCCGAGAACACCTGGTCATAGTGCTCGGGCGGCAGGTAGCCCGGCGCCTGGAAGGCCAACGCCTGCTGCGAGCGCATCAGCAGCGCATCCGAGAAGCCGCGCAGCAGCATGACCAGCGCCAGCAGGCAGTACATGACGCCGATCCGCTTGTGATCGACGCTGGTGATCCATTCGCGCCATAGATAGGGCAGGTGCCCCTTGACCACGATCCAGCCGAGCACGCCCAGCAGGATGACGCCGACGAACCCGGCGGCGACGAGCGGGATCGGCTGGTCGAACGGGATCGCCGCCCAGGTCAGTTTGCCCAACATGCTAATGCTCTCCTGCTGCAGGGACGGCCGGTTCGGCCCGGGCGGTTTGCGCTGCGGCGGCCCCGGCGCCCGCTTCCTGCCCGGCCTGGCCGCCGCCCGACCCCTTCGGACCCGGCGCCGGCGGGATGTCCTGGCTGACGATCCGCGAGAACAGTTCGGGGTCGGCGTCGCGGTAGGTGAAAGGGCGGTCGTTGATGCTCTGCTTGGACAGCTCGGCGTAGCTCGCGGCGTTCAGCACCGGGCCGTCCTTGCGCGTCGCCTCCACCCATTGGGCGAAGTCCCCGGCGTCCAGCGCCTGCACCCCGAAGTGCTTGTCGGAGAAGCCGTCGCCGCTGTAGTGCGTGGACAGGCCCCACAGGGTGCCGGGCTTGTCTGCCTGGAGGTTCAGGTTCGCCGCCATGCCGTTCATCGTGTAGATCATGCTGCCAAGCTGGGGAATGAAGAACGAGTCCATCACGCTGGCCGAGGTAAGCTGGAAGTGCACGGGCTGGCCGGCCGGGATCATGAGCTGGTTCACGCTGGCGACGTGCTGGTCCGGGTAGATGAACAGCCACTTCCAATCCAGCGACACGACCTGGACCTCCAGCGCCGGCGTTTTCGACTCGAGCGGCTTCGCGGGGTCAAGCTCGTGCGAGCCGACCCAGGCCACGCCGCCCAGCAGGGTGATGGTCAGCAGCGGGATGGCCCACGTCACCAGCTCGATGCGCCCGGAATACGCGAAGTCCGGCAGGCGCAGGGCACGCGGGTTGGACGCCCGGAACCACCAGGCGAACGCGAGGGTCGCCAGGATGGTCGGGCCGACGATGGCCATCATGATCAGCATGGAGTCGAACAGGATCGAACGGTTCGCCGATGCGACGGGACCCGCCGGGTCGAGCACGGCCGGCTGGCACGCCGCCAAGGCGAAGGGCGCCGCAAGCATGCCGCAACGGACCGCCCAGCGGCGCACAGCCGGCACACGGGGCGGTGGTCCGCCTGGCATGCCGCGTGCCAGGCCCGTCCTCGAAGCTGTGCTCACCATTCCATCCGCCTATCAGAACCCGTCGCGCTGCGTCTGCATGGGCGACGATGCGTGACCCGCGCCTTGGATGCACCGCGCACCAAGGCGGCCTTCCTCATGCATATCCGGTAATCTAGGCGTGAACGGCATTTCAGCTAGGCAGTTCGCCCGCTCGCGGCCATGAACCATTGTCACACGGCCATGACCGATCTTCATTTGAACCGGACCTGAGCTTCTTAAGGATCGGCCCTGTGCGTCGGCGGCGTCAACCTATCTGGGGTTGTGCCCGACCCTATCCGCACCACCGTCGACAGCGCCGCGCATCGGAAAGGTCGTCAGGCCACCACCTCCGGCACCTTGTCCGCCGGGGGCGTGTTGCGGGAACGGCTGATCCGCGGCGTGCCGTCGATCACCACCATGCCGACGCCGGGCAGGTCGCCCAGCCGCACGCATTCCAGCAGGTCGCGCCCGGCCGAGTGCTGCGCCCGGTCGAGCAGCACGAAGTCCGCGGCCCGCCCGGCCTCGATCAGCCCGGTGTCCAGCGCGCGCATCCGCGCCGTGTTGCCGGTGCCGAAGCAGAACGCCACCTCCGCGGGCACGTCGCCGAGCGAGGAGAGCATCGCGATCATCCGCAGGATGCCGAGCGGCTGCACGCCGGACCCGGCGGGTCCGTCGGTGCCGAGGATCACGCGCTCCAACTGTCCCATCTCCCGCGCCGTCCGCATGGTGAACAGCGCCGCGCGCTCGTTGCCGTTGTGCACCAGCTCCAGCGCGCGCCGGCAGCCCTCGCAGATGCAGCGGATCTCGCGGTCGGGGAGCGCCGTGTGGCCGCCGTTGACGTGGCCGACCACGTCGGTGTCGGCTTCCAGCACCACGGCGGCGTCGATCAGGCCGGAGCCGGGGATGGACGGCCCGCCGGTGTGGATGGTGGACTGGATGCCGTATTGCCGCGCCCAGGCGACCATGCGCCGCGCCGTGGGGCCGTCCTTGACGCCGCCCAGCCCCACCTCGCCCAAGAGGCGCACCCCGGCGTCGGCGAGGTCCTTGAAGTCGTGCTCCTCCATCTCCGGCTCGATCACCGGGGCGCCGGCATGGATCTTCATGCCGCCGGGTCGGAAGGCGGTGAAGGCGCGTTGGGCGAACACCGCCATCGCCTTCAGCCCCACCACGTCCCGCGGGCGGCCCGGCGTGTGCACCTCGCCTGCGGAGATCATCGTCGTGACGCCGCCGTGCAGGGTGGATTCGATCCAGTTCGACTGGCTCTGCCGCGGCGTCCAGTCGCCCGCGACGGGGTGGACGTGGCTGTCGATCAGGCCGGGCGCCAGGGCGCAGCCATGCGCGTCGATGACGGTGGCGGCGCCCTCCGAGTCGATCTCGGACAAACGCCCGACCGCGGTGATCCGGCCGCCCACGGCGACCACCGCATCGGCGTCCAGGATCGGCCGCCCGATGTCGCCGGACAGCAGCAGCCCGATGTTGCGGATCAGCAGCTTTGCGTCGGGATCGGCCGCGTTCGTCGTTTCCTGTGCCATGGGGGGTCCTCCTCCTGTCCGTGTTCACACCGCCAGATAGCGCCCGTGCGTGCCGGCGTCGGCCTGCAGCGCGGCCATGCTGCCCGTCCAGGCCACCCGCCCGCTTTCCAGGATCACCGCCTGCGTCGCGACCTCCGCCGCGAAGTGCAGGTTCTGCTCCGCCAGCAGGATGCTCAGCCCCTCTTGCCGCAGCGCCTGGATCGCGGCGGCCATCTGCTCGACGATCAAAGGGGACAGGCCCTCGCTCGGCTCATCCAAGAGCAGCAGGCGCGGGTTGCCCATCAGGGTGCGGGCGATGGTGAGCATCTGCTGCTCGCCGCCGCTCATGCGCCCGCCGGGCCGCCGGCGCATGGCGCCCAAGTTGGGGAACAGGTCGAACAGCCGCGCCGTGGTCCAGGGCCGCAACCCGGGCCGCGCCGGCTGCCGGCCCACGTCCAGGTTCTCCATCACCGTCAGCTCCGCGAAGATCCGGCGCTCCTCCGGCACGTAGCCCAGACCGAGCTGCGCCCGGCGGTATGGCTCCATCCGCGCCACGTCGCGATCTCCGAACCGCACGTGGCCGCTCGCCGGGCGCACAAGGCCGATCAGCGACTTCATGACCGTGCTCTTGCCCGCGCCGTTGCGGCCCAGCAGCACGGCCACTTCGCCGGGACCGACGGTGAAGCCCACGCCGTGCAGGACATGCGCCTGGCCGTAGAAGCTGTTCAGGCCTTGCACTTCCAGCATCAATGTCCCCCGCTGGTGCGCCCGGCGCCGAGATAGATCGCCCGCACCTGCGGGTCGGCGCGGATGGCCTCGGGAGCACCCGACGCGATCAGCGCGCCGCGCGCCAGCACCGCGATGCGGTCGGACACGCCGAACACCACGTCCATGTCATGCTCGGTGAACAGCACGGCCAGCCCGCGCCCGGTCGCGATGCCGCGCACCAGTTGCATCAGCGCGACCCGCTCCCGCGGCGCCATGCCGGCGGTCGGCTCGTCCATCAGCAGCAGGCGCGGCTCGGCGGCGAGCGCCATGGCGAGTTCCAGCCGTTTGAGGTCGCCATAGGCCAGCACGCCCGCCGCCCGCTCCGCCTGTGCCGCAAGCCCCACCTGAGCGAGCAGCGCCTCCGCTGCCGGAGCCTCCAGCCCGGACGCGGGCCGCCACCAACGCCAGGTGCCGCGGCGATGCGCCACCACCGCCACCTGCACGTTCTCCCGCGCGGTCATGGAGGCGAAGGTGGCCGTGACCTGGAACGTCCGCCCCATACCGAGACGGCAGATGCGGCGCGGCGATGCGCCGGCGATGTTCCGTCCCGCCAGCCGCACCGAGCCGGCATCCGGGCGCAACTGCCCGCCCACCATGTCGAAGCACGTCGTCTTGCCTGCGCCGTTCGGGCCGATCAGCGCCAGCATCTCGCCCGGCCCCACCACGAACGACACGCCGTCCACCGCGAGGACGCCGCCGAAGGACTTGCGCAAGCCCTCCACCGCCAGCACGGTCACGCGCGCCGCCGGCGCTGCACCGCGCCCGCGATTCCCTCCGGGAACGCCAGCACCAGCAGCACGATGGCCGCCCCCAGCACCAGCCGCCAATACGCCGTCGCCCGCAGCAGCCCGTCGTACAGCCCGGTATAGGCCAGCGCCCCGACCACCGGCCCGGCCATGGTCTGCACGCCGCCCAGCAGCACCATCACCAGCGCGTCCATCGAGCGCGGGATGCTGACGAAGCCGGGGAACACGCTGCCCTTCGCAAAGGCGAACACCGCGCCCGCGAGGCCGGCCGAAGCGCCCGCCGCCACGAAGGCCGCCAGGCGGATGCGCCGCGTATCCAGCCCGATGGCCTCCGCCCGCAGCGGCGAATCCCGGGACGCGCGCAGGGCGTAGCCGAACGGGGAATACAGGACACGCTGAAGCACCGCCGTCCCGCCGGCGCAGAGCGTCAAGGCCAGCAGGTAAACCGCGGCCGGGCTGGACGCCCAGGCGGGCGGCCATATTCCCAAGATCCCGTTGTCGCCCCCGGTCAGCGCAACCCACTGGAACGCCGCCGCCCAGACGATCTGTGCAAAAGCAAGGGTGAGCATGGCCAAGTACACCCCCGAAAGCCGCACCACGAACGCGCCGAACAGCGCTGCGGCCAAGCCTGCCGTCAACGGCGCCAGCAGCAGCGCCGCCGGCATCGGCGCGCTCAGCCATTGCACGGACAGCCCGGCGGCATACGCGCCGATGCCGAACCAGGCCGCATGGCCGAAGCTCGCCATGCCGCCCGGTCCCATGACGAAATGCAGGCTGGCGGCAAACAGCACGGCAACCGCCGCCTCCGTCAGGATCGACAGCGCATACGGGCCGGCCAGCAACGGCGCCGCCAAGGCCGCCAGCAGGAGCAGCCCCCAGCCGAGCAGCACGCCCCGCGTGGGCGGGCGCACCAGGACGGCGGTCCCGGCCAGGGCGGTCGGCGCCGCGCCGCGGCCCAGCAGCCCGTTCGGCCGCACCACCAGCACCGCCGCCATGACGACGAACACCAGCACCAGCGTCGCCTTCGGGATCAGCACCACGCCGAACGCCTGCAGCAGCCCGATCAGCAGGCTTGCGAGATACGCCCCCGTAATGCTGCCGAGGCCGCCGATCACCACCACCACGAAGGCGTCGGTGACGACGGACAGGTCGATGCCGAGGTTGGCCGACCCGTCCGGCAAGCCGAGCGCCCCGGCCAATCCCGCCAGCCCGGCGCCGAGCGCGAACACGGAGGTGAACAGCACCCGCTGATCCACCCCGAGCGCGCCCACCATCTCCCGGTCCCACGTCGCCGCCCGCACCAGCCGGCCCCACCGCGTGCGGTTGAACAGGAGCCACAGCACGGCCAGCACGGCCGGGCCGATGGCGATCAGCACCAGGTCATAAACCGGGAACCGCTCGCCGGCGATGCGGACAAAGGCGCGCAGCCAGGGCGGGCGGGAGATCGTCAGGTCATCCGGCCCCCACACCGCAAGCGCCGCGTCCTGCACGATCAGCACGACGCCAAAGGTGGCGAGCAGTTGGAACAGCTCGGGCGAGCGGTAGAGCCGGCGCAGCAGCCCCATCTCCAGCAGCGCGCCGAGTGCCGCCAGCCCGGCCGCGGCGCCGGCCACGCCCAGCGCGAACCACGCCGGGTCGCGCGGCAGGCGGGTGAGCAGGGTCCAGCCGAGATAGGCGCCCAGCATGGCCAGGCTGCCATGCGCGAAATTCACCACGCGGGTCACGCCGAAGATCACCGTCAGCCCCGACGCGACCAGGAAGAGCTTGGACGCCCCGGCCAGCCCGGTCAGCGCGTGGACCAGCAGGAAACCCATGCTCGGCCTAGCGCCGCAGCATGCGGACCTCGGCGTCCGACGGCTGCGCGTCCTTGCCGTCCACGTATTGCCAATCGGTCATCGTGCCCTCGCTGCCCTTGAGCGCGGTACGGCCGACGAAGGTGCCGAAGGTGCTCTGATGGTCGGCAACGCGGTAAGCCGCCGGGCCGAACGGCGAGTCGAACGGCAGGCCCTCGAAGGCGGCAACCAGCTTATCCGTGTCCGTGCTTCCAGCCTTGGCGATCCCGGCGGCGATGGAGTGCAGCAGCGTGTAGCCCACCACCGACCCCATGCGCGGCGCCTGCTTGAAGCGGTCCTGGTAGGCGCTCTCGAACGCGCGGGCGGACGGCACCTGGCCGACGGGGTAGCCGGTGACGAGCAAGCCCTCCGGCGTCTCGTCGCCGAGCGGCAGCAGGTATTCCGGCTCCCCGGTCAGCACGGACACCACGTCGCGCCCCTCGAACAGCCCGCGCGTGTTGCCTTGGCGGACGAAGTTGGTGAGGTCGGGGCCGAACAGCACGTTGAAGATGCCGTCGGGCTTGGCGCCGGCCAGCGCCTGCACCGTCGCCCCGGCGTCGATCTTGCCGAGCGCCGGGAGCTGGTCGCCCACGAACTCCACATCCGGGCGCCGTGCCTTGAGCAGCGTCTTGAACCATCGCACCGCCGACTGGCCGTACTCGTAGTTGGGCGCCACCGTCGCCCAGCGCGTCGCCTTGAGCTTCGCCGCTTCCGGCAGCAGCATCGCCACCTGCATGTAGGTGGACGGGCGCAGCCGGAAGCAGGTCGGGTTGCCGCGGTCCCAGACCAGCGCGTCGGTCAGCGGCTCGCCGGCGACATACAGCTTGTTGTTGCGCGCGGCGAAGTCGCTCAGCGCCAGCCCCACGTTGGACAGGAACCCGCCTGCCAGCAGGTCCACCTTCGCATCTGCCAGCAGCTCGCCCGCAAGCTGCGTCGCGGTCTGCGGCTGCCCGGCGTCGTCCCGGCTCAAGACCTCGATCTTCCGCCCGGCCACGCCGCCCTGCGCGTTGATCTCGTCCGCCGCCACCTGCCAGCCGTTGCGGTATGGCACGGTGAAGGCCGGCAAGGCGGTGTAGCTGTTGACCTCGCCGATGCGGATCGGCGCGTTGCCCTGGGCGCGCACGATTGCCGGCGCCGCCAGCCCCGCGGCGGCCGTCCCGAGCAAACCCCGTCGTGTCAGCATGTCCGCCCACCCATGGCGCAGGAAGTGAAAGTCATTGGCGTGCATCCAATCGACTGGCAGCCGCCGCCCCTGTCAAGCAAATAGCCTGCCGTCTTGACCACGGCCGCCGGTTCTGGTCCGACTGGGCGCCATGACCGACGTGAACCCGCTGCTGGCACCCTGGACCACGCCCTTCGGGGTGCCGCCGTTCGACCGCATCCGGCCGGAGCACTTCGCCGGAGCGTTCGAATACGCCATGCGCGAGCATCTGCAGGAAATCGCCGCCATCGGCGCCGACCCGGCGGAGCCGGGCTTCGCCAACACCGTCGAGGCCATGCAGCGCAGCGGCCGGCTGCTCGCCCGGATCGGCATGGCGTTCTCCAACCTGGTGGTGAGCCTGGGCGGCGACGCGTTGCAGGCGGTTGACACGGAGATGTCGCCCAAGCTCGCGCAGCATGGCACGCAGGTTTCGCTCGACCCGGCGCTGTTCGCCCGCGTGGACGCGCTGCACCGCCGCCGCGACGAGTTGGGGCTGGCAGAGGACCAGCAACGGCTCCTGGAGCGCGTGCACCTCGGCATGGTGCGCAGCGGCGCGGCCCTGGCTCAGGACGAGCGGGCGCGGATGGCCGCCATCTCGGAACGCCTCGCGGTGCTGCACACCCAATTCGGCCAGAACGTCTTGCACGACGAGAAGGCGTGGCACCTGCCGTTGGCAGAGGCGGACCTCGACGGCCTGCCGGGCTTCGTGCGGGAAACGGCGCGGCAGGCAGCAGCGGAGCGCGGGGTGCCGGGCTACGCGGTCACGCTGTCCCGCTCGCTGATCGAGCCGTTCCTGACCTTCTCCGCCCGCCGCGACCTGCGCCAGACGGCCTATGCGGCGTGGATCGCCCGCGGCGCGCAGGCGGGCGCGCACGACAACCGGGCGCTGATCCCCGAGATCCTGGCGCTCCGCGCGGAGCGTGCGCGGCTGCTCGGCTACCCGAGCTTCGCCGCCTTCCGCCTGGCGGACAGCATGGCCGGCACGCCGGAGGCGGTCGAGGGACTGCTGGCGGAGGTGTGGGAACCCGCGAAGCGCAAGGCCGCCGCCGAGCGCGACCGGCTGCTGGCCGTGGCGCGCGGCGAAGGGTTCAACGGCGCGCTGGCTCCCTGGGACTGGCGCTACTACGCGGAGAAGGTGCGCTGCGCCGACTACGCCATCGACGCCGGGGAGCTGAAACCCTACTTCGTGCTGGAGAACATCGAGCAGGCGGCGTTCGACACCGCGGCACGGCTGTTCGGCCTCAGCTTCACGCTGCGCCCGGACGTGGCCCCCTACCATCCCGACGTGCGGGCCTACGAGGTGCGGGACGCCGCCGGGCACGTCGGCCTGTTCCTGGCAGACCCCTTCGCCCGGGCGGACAAGCGGTCCGGCGCGTGGATGAGAAGCTATGGGGGCAAGCGGGAAGGAGGCACCATCCTGCTTCACCCCCACTGACGGAGCGTCTGATGTCACGGCCGAATGATCTGAGCAGGTCCCTCACTCCCTTT